>Ga0116221_1002029_pt1 | contig 13277 bp, 9 predicted proteins | sample Sb_taG_5_FD_88965 | JGI IMG/M metagenome (GOLD analysis project Ga0116221, IMG submission 88965) | Peat soil microbial communities from Weissenstadt, Germany - Sb_50d_8_FC metaG | ecosystem: Environmental > Terrestrial > Soil > Wetlands > Peat | place: Germany: Weissenstadt | collected 2010-09-21 | reverse complement strand
TCGCGCATCATTGGCCCGAGAGACCAGAGATGGGCAGGTGACTTTATCAACCAGCGCTCAGCCGGGTGCGCAGATTGCAGGTACTGCAGAAACAACCGGTGGTACCGGTATGCGGGTGCCATGTCGGCATGGTGGAGCAGCCACGATTGGTACTCAGGGACCCGATACTGGGTGGAGAAGATCATGCTGCGAAATTCCGCAGCCGTGATCCGCACGCACTCCTGGCCCAGTCGCGCTCCCATGTCGTGCATTGCCAGAAATCCCGGAATGAGCAACTCGGCGTTCGCCAGATTCGCCTGCACCTCATCGATCCGTGGGTCCGACTCGTAGGTTGCGGTCTCCGGAGGCGGCCAAGGTTGGTCGACCTCCCAGGTGAGAGGGACGCGATTGGCCGGGTCCTGGGCAAGGAGGTCGAAAAGGATGGTCGTGCCCGTTCGAGGCAGGCCGAGGACGACGATAGGCGGGCGGACGTCCCGATCTGCGATCTCGGGGTTACGCTTCACCCAGTCGACCACGCGGAGCCTGTTGCTCAGGTAGCTCACGATCTCGGAGGCAGCAATCACCCCGCCAAGCTCGTTCAGCTCGGCTCCGTGGTTCAGCGCTTTGACCAGTAGGTCGGCCCCCTCACGCCAGGTCGTTTGGCCAAAGTCGTTCAGCCCCGTCGCGTGACACGCTTGCTCTACGAGGTGATCAACTGAGAGCGCCTCGATCATCACGATGCTCGCGCACCCACGCACACTGCGGAGGTCAGCTCGACCCTCCCCATGAAAACAGGGTCCGAACAGGGTTCAATCATTGCGACAGCCTCCCGACCAAGCTCGAGTGACATCGACGTCGACCTTGAGACTGGAAGTCAATCACGTTTCTGGCAGATCTGGCCGACCGATCGTTAGCCCGTAGGAGGCTGTCAGGGCCCTCCTGATCGAAGCTTCGCTTAGGAACCATGTCTCGGACGGCGGCCCGGGATCGGACCGAGCACCTGCATCAGCTCTCGGTCGAACCTGCACATCGTTGATCACGATCCTGCTCGCGGCCGAGCGGTTGCACGCGAGAGCCTTGGCTGTCGCGATGCTCTCCGCCGTATTCCTCGCCTCAATGCCCAGCTGCCTTCCCGTCACGAAAGAGCCGCCACCCTCCGTAGCACGGTTCCGATCACCCATCGACCCGGTAGCGAAGCCGGTCGACGTGCGGCCGATCGCTCAGTATGGTCAGGGATCACGACCGGGCCATCGGGGAGGTAGAAATGAAATTCGTTCAACTAATCGAGTTCAAGACCGGCGACATCGACGCGTTCAACCGGACGCTCGACGAATGGCTCGCCAAGACCAGTGGTGTCCGCACGCCGAGCCGGGCCATCCAAGGCCGGGACCGGGACAATGACCGAACGTTCATCCACATCGTCGAGTTCCCGTCCTACGAAGCAGCGATGGAGAACTCGAACCGGCCGGAGACGGCCGAGTTCGCCGCTCAGTTGGCCAAGCTTTGTGACAGCCCTCCGACGTTCCGCAACCTGGACGTCACCCGGGAAGAGGACATGTAGCTGACGTCGACCGCGCCCGATCGCTGCGGGTGTGCCGATGCTCGTAACCGGCGCCTGAAGGCGAACCGACCGGTGTTGGCAGCCGAGAGGAATACCGCTTACCTGGGCCGCCTGGGGCCGCACCCTCCCCGCTATAGCTGACGCTCCTCAGGCCCAGGGCTGGCGCTGCGCCATCAAGGTGGTGCTGGCACCAGGGCGGATCGAGAGGCTCGCAACCTTGGCGTGCTTCCCCCGCTGCGGCACACTGCACCGCGGACAGGTGGCGCCCCGGTGCCGGGAGGTGAGAGTTGCGAGAGGGTGACGGCGCGGCCGCGGGGCGGAAAACGGCCTTGACCAGCGGCGTGTTGCGGCCGGCGGCCTATCGCTTCCGTTGCCAGTTTGGCCGCCGTTGGGGCGGGTACCTGGGGCTTGTCTTACTTATCGGCCTAGTCGGTGGGGTCGCCATGGGAGCGGTGGCCGGTGCCCGACGCACGCAGTCGTCGTTCCCCGTCTACCTGGCGAGCACCAACCCCTCGGACGTGCAGCTCTTCACCGAGTTCGACCCGATCACGAACGTGGGGTATTCGTCGAAGCTCGACCACGCCATCGCCCGGATGCCGGGTGTGAGGCGGGCCGTGGATTACATCGGCTTTGACGGCACCGAGCAAGTACTCGGGGGGACCAAGGGGGGAGGCCTGTCCGGCCAAGCACCGCCATCGGTCGAGGGGAGCCTGAACGGGGCGTACGTTTCGCAGGATCGGGTGACCTTGACCGCGGGCCGGATGGCCGACCCTGCCAGCGATGATGAGTTCGTCATGACGGCGGGAGGCGCCGGCCAGCTGGGCCTGCACATCGGGTCGGTCCTGCCCATCGCGTTCTTCACCGACGCGCAGGTGAACTCTTCCTCGTTCTCCGGCTTTCCCACAGACAAGCCTTACCTGTCCATAAGGCTGAAGCTGGTCGGCCTGGTGCGCACCGTAGACCAGATCGTGCAGGACGACGACAGCGCACTGCAGAACCAGGTCGCCGTCCTCACGCCGGCACTCACCGGTCGCCTGGCGAAGTGCTGTGCCTACTACTCGTACGTCGGCCTGCAGCTCTGGGGGGATGCCCGCCACGTGGCGGCGGTGGTAGCGGCGACCAAGGGGATCCTCCCGAATCTCCGTCTCGTCGGAGGAGGGCAGACGAGCGCTCCGCTCGTCGCCAAGGCCGAACGCGCCATCCGACCGGAGTCGATCGCCTTCGGGGTGTTCGGACTCATCGCCGCTCTCGCCGCCCTGCTCATCTGCGGCCAGGTCGTTAGTCGCCTGTTGCACCGCAACGCCGAGGACAGCACCGTCCTTCGGGCCCTCGGCGCCGCGCCCGTCGTGACCATGGCCGACGGGCTGGTCGGCATCGTGGCCGCCGTCGTGGTCGGGTCTGTGGTGGCGATGGCGGTGGCGGTCGGCTTATCCCCCCTGGCGCCTGTCGGTGCCGTCCGGCCGGTCTATCCGGATCCCGGCGTCGCCTTCGACTGGACGGTCCTGGGCGCGGGCTTCGGCGTCCTCGTCGTGGTGCTGAGCGCAACGGCAGTCCTGATCGCCTACCGGGTCGCGCCCCACCGCACAGCCGAGAACACCTCCCGTGCGCCGCACCCTTCGAGCTTCGCCAGTGTTGCAACAGCATCGGGCCTGCCGCCCGCCGCGGTCACAGGGATCCGAGCCGCCCTCGGTTCCGGTTCCCGGCGCGACGCCGTACCCGTGCGCTCGGCTGTGCTCGGCGCCGTGCTCGCCGTCGTGGTCGTCGTCACCTCGATCACCTTCGGCGCCAGCCTCAATGCCCTGGTGTCCCGTCCGTCGCTGTACGGGTGGAACTGGGACTACGCATTGCTGTCGGGTTTCTCGGGCCAGGAGAATCTCCCCGCGGCACAGACGGCGTCGCTGCTCCGGCGTGACCCGGTGGTGGCGCACTTCGCCGGTGTCTACCTCCTCGAGGTGGTGCTCGACGGCCAGGGGGTCCCCGCCCTCGTGAGTCGACCGAACGCCGTCGTGGGTCCGGCGCTGCTGTCCGGCCACGGTCTGCAGTCGGCACACGAGGTCGTCCTCGGGACCGCCACTCTGGCCGCCCTGCACAAGCACCTCGGTGACACCGTCGTGGCCACGGGCAAGGGCTCGCACCGGACGCTCCTTCGCATCGTCGGGACGGCGACACTTCCCACTATCAAGGGATCGGGGGATTCGCTGCAGATGGGGACCGGCGCAGTCGTCTCCCCCGGGTTGTTCTCGGCCGCCGACCTCAACATCCAAGGGAGTCCGGTTCCGGGCCCGGATGCCGAGCTGATCACGATCCAGCCCGGGGTGAGCCGGTCCGTGGCTCTGCGCTCGCTCGACCGGATCACGGGGATCCTCAACGGGCCATCGGACCAGGACGGCCCTATCGGAGGGGTCGTGCCACTGCTCCGGCCGGCCGAGATCGCCGACTATCGCGCCGTCGGTTCGACGCCGTCGCTGCTCGCCGGCATCCTGGCCGCAGGCGCGCTGGGCGCGTTGGGGCTCACTCTTGTGGCCTCTGTCCGCCGCCGCCGCCGGGAGTTCGCGCTGCTGAAGGCCCTCGGCTTCACCGGACGGCAGCTGGCGGCCACGGTGGCCTGGCAGTCCTCGGTATCCGCCATGATTGGCGTCATCTTCGGCGTACCGCTCGGCCTCGCGCTGGGACGATGGCTGTGGACCCTGTTCGCGCAAGGGATTTCGGCGGTTCCCGACCCGACTGTCCCTACGCTTTCGATCGTTCTCGTCGCTGCCGGTGCGGTGCTCTTTGCCAACCTCGTGGCTGCTGTTCCCGGTCGTGTCGCCGCGCGCACGCCCACTGCCGTGTTGTTGCGGGCGGAGTAGGCAAGCTGACTGGTCCATCGCAGCGGCGGGTTAGAACCGAGGTCGTACGTTTCAGGCCGAGCCCTGCCTGGGCGTGACCTCAAAACCGACCAGCGCCCAGTCGTCAGCCGCCGTCGTGGTATCGCCGATAGAAACGGGCAATCGCGCCACTGTGAGCAAGTTGAAGGTTTGGACCCACATCGTGGCGCGCTCGGTCGCGTCGAACGCCTGCTGATCCAAGGTCTGGTCGCGAGTTACCGATCTAGCGCTTTGGTCGCTGTAATCATACCCAACGCCGATGATTCTCGACCCGGTCTTCGTGGGAACAACTGAAAGACGCGGCATAAGGCTGCGGCTTGTGCACCCCACAACGGAATAGCAAGCCTTGGCGATCGCACCCACACCCACGGCATCGCCGAACGCCATGACCGTCAACGACTGCAGCCACGGCGAAGGCCCGGTCATCGACGATGAAACGATCACGTGAGCGTGCCCTCCATGGGCACGTGCGGTCCACACCTCGATGTCCTCTCCGGCCGTGGTGGCAGTGCCGATATACCTCGCCACCTGGGTCCATGAGAGGCCTCCGCCAGAGACGATGATCGAATGTTCAAATTCCGTAGACACCATCGCTACGAGCAAGTCTGACGCGCCGGTAGTGCGAATGGCCGAGCCAACTTGTGGCCCACCACCAGTCACGGTCACCAGGGCGTCAATACTTACTCCTCGTGGCGAATTCAAGGGATCAGAGAAGACGAAGACAGCAACGAGGACCGACATCAGGATCAGGACTGCTGCGCCGATCCAAACTGCTCGCTTGCGTCGAAGGTTGTGGCGACGACCCTCGTGGGGGACTCCGGCCGGGACATGTCGCCACGTCCGATCCAGCATCAGGTTTGCGACTGCGGTACTCCCGCCCGGAGGGGGAGAGCCGGGCACTGTGTTCTGAAGCACGCCCACCAACAATTTGTCAGCAGAGGGACGCTGCGCGGGGTCCTTGGCCAGCGCAGCCGCGACAATGGGCCGCAGTTTGGCGTCCACCCCATTAAGGTCTGGCTCTTCGTGCACCACACGGTAGAGAACCGCCTCCGGTCGGCCGTCACCGAATGGTGAGCGGCCGGTAGCTGCGAACGCCACGGTGGCACCCCAAGCAAATACATCCGTCGCTGGGGTTGTCCATCCTCCTTTTGCTTGTTCAGGTGCCATGCAGGACGGTGAACCCACGATGAGCCCGACGTCGGTCAGTGTCGAACCGTCCACTGATTGAGCGATACCAAAATCGACGACCTTCGGGCCGTCCAGCGCCATGAGCACGTTTGACGGCTTCAAGTCGCGGTGAATGACTCCGGCCGCATGCATTGCGACTACGGCTTCGGCGAGCCCAACCGCCAAGCCAATCAGTTGGTCGTTGCGCAGGGGACCGTGGTCGGAAACATAGTCCGCGAGATTTCCGCCTTCTATGTACTCGGTCACGACATAGGGTTGTGGACCGTCGAGTTCGGCATCGAGGTACTTGGCAGTACAGATACCGCTGACCTTCTGACTGGCGATGACTTCTTGTCGAAATCGGGCGCGAAATGCCGGATCCTCAGACAGTTCCAGACGAATGAGCTTGAGAGCGACCTGGAGACCGCGAGGACTGTCCGCGAGGTAGACGACTCCCATGCCGCCTGTGCCCACCCGACAACGCAGACGATATCGACCTAGGAACTCGGGGTCATCGGAGGTGAGGTATTCCAATCGATCATTCTCCGTGAGGCGAACGTGGGAGGAACCTGCATTCTTCCAGTTCGGCAATACCTCGTCTATCGGTGAGAACATAGACTCTGCTCGTGCTCATCCCTCCGGTCGGAGCGTCGTTTGAACTCTCCGGGACGGAGCTGGCGGCACGCTCGAAGGATACGCCACCTACTCGGCGACGGGCCGAGTCCCATCTTCAGCGCTGATGGTTCTGTATTCCTCCACGATGGTCTTTGGGACCTCGGCCAGAAACCGTGAAGGCCTAGAGCCGAACAAGCAACCGTTTGACACGAACATGATCCGCGGCGAGTCGGACAGGGCGACTGCTTGAGTGCAAAAGTGCTTGACGAGTGAAAAGGATTCTCAGCCCGTGATTTGGAATGCCTGTTCCTCGGTATTGATTGTTCTCGCCTCCCTGTGCTGACATTGGGGCGGACAGATAGGTCGGGAGAACTTGAGAAGCTTGAAGATGGCGCGCGCGCTCGTCGGCGCGGGAGGCATGGCATTGTTGGTGCTGGGTGCCGTCCTTGAGTTCTCCGTGAATACTCAAACCTCGGCGTCGGCTCTCGCCGACAGTGCACCATACGAGCTTTATTGTCCGGGAACGCCCCTGGGCAACGTTGTTCTGAACAACGTGACCACCTCCGCAACGATTTCACCGGCGGCTCCAACTCCGGGCCAGCAGTTCACCTTGTCGGGCTACCAAACCGACGCCAGCCTCCCTTCATCGCTTGTCGCGGCAGTTGCTGCACTTCAGCCTGACCTTGAGGGTTCGGCGACAGCGCAAATCGATGTTACGGGGGCTACTCCTGCCATTTCGGTCGTCGGTCCACTCAAATTTGACGTTCCCGTCCCGACGCCCGTTCCAGACGGTGGTTTGAACGTGACTCTATCTTCTTCCTCAGGGTCTGCTGGCCCCTTCACCGCCATGAGCAGCGACATCGCGATTCAAGAAGATGGACGGGTCGGTCTCATGCTCAAGGTGTCGGGCAACAGCGTGGACCTCACGTGCGCCGCCTATCCAAACGACAGCATCACCCCATCGGGTGTCACCACCTCACCTCCCGCGGCCTCCCCCATAGCACCCGTGATCGTCACCGCAGGTTCACCAACGACGACAAGCGACCCATCCAACACTGTGCCCGGGGCGACGACGACAACGCCGGATACATCAACAAACTCGCCGCCACCGAGCATTCTCACGGGGGCCTACGAGCTGTATTGCCCCGGAAGCCCGTTGGGCAACGTCGCACTAAACGACGTCGTGACGTCGGCCGACCTTTCGCCGTCGGCTCCCACCGCCGGGCAGTCCTTCAGCCTTGCCAATTACCAGATCACGTTGGACCTGCCGTCTTCCTTGGCTGGTGCCGCTGCGGCACTCGAGCCCGACATCATGGGCTCGGCCACGACCCAGATCTACGGCACCGGTGCTGCCCCGGCAACGACCGTTCAGGGCCCCCTCGACTTCGCCGTACCCATCGTCGCCCCCGTTCCTGATACGGGAGTGGTTGTGTCACTTCCCGCCAACCCCGCAACCATAAGTGGGTTCATCGCTACGAGCGCCACCGTGACGACCCAACAAGAATCCGCTGCCAGCATCTCGCTCACGCTCGGGGGCAATGCCGTGGCACTTGCCTGCACCGCGTATCCCAATAACTCGGTGACACCCTCGGGCATCACCTCCCTGGCGCCGACGACCAGCCCCATCGCCCCGGTGATCGCCATGGGAGGTTCAATCACGGCCACACCCGTGACGACGCTCATCCCCACCCCCCCAGCGACGACACCGATTGCCACGTCCACAACTGCGCCCCCGGCGACGATCACTCCCCCAACCTTGACGACGGCGCCTCCCGCTCCGTCCCCTCCCACCACCACGGCTCCGGAGACGACAACACCGCCGGCCGCGCCTGCTCCGTCCCCTCCCACGACCACGGCTCCGGTGACGATCGTCCCCACCACCTTGAGCCCCGCCGGGTTGAACCCCACGTCAACGTCCACGACGCCACCGATCCTCATCGGTCCGGGCCCGCAAACGACCTACGCCGTTCAGGCACAGCCAGCACCCGGAACATGTCACTACCGCTACGCGGGATCGGATCCGCTCCCCGATCCCACTTGCACTCCCGGAGCCATCAATCCGCGCGTGAATCAAGGCGACATCGGCACCACGATCTGTAAGGCTGGCTACACCGACACCATCCGCCCGCCGGAGAGCGTCACCGAGAAGGAGAAGACGGCGTCAGCCGCCGCTTACGGGTATACAGGTTCACTACAAACCGCAGAATACGATCACCTGATTCCCCTGGAACTGGGGGGAGATCCGAACGACCCCTCCAACTTGTGGGTCGAACCAAATGACAAGCCGAACGCGACCTCGACGTCCAATACGAAGGACACTTTGGAGAACGTGCTGAACGGCCTCGTCTGCTCGGGGAGAATCACTCTGGCGCAAGCCCAGGAGGCCATCGCCACCAATTGGGTCACCGCTCTCCAAACCTACGGTGGACTGCCCGCGGGCACGACAACGACGGTGACACCTTCGACAACCTCAGCGCCGGTTCCCTCCACATCGAGCTCGTCTTCCTCCGGGATCGCCGTAGCGGGCACTTCTGGGGCCACGGGTGCGAGCTCCAGCGTGCCCACCACCGCGGTTCCTCCTGCCCTTGCATCTACGGGTCCGGGGCACGGACTCAAAACCATGACTCTGGTCGGTGCGTCCACTATGTTTCTCGGACTTCTCATGCTCGTTCTCGCCGATCTGCCTCGGCGCGCGTTGCGAAGACTGGCCTCTCACGGGTCGCACGGGTACGAGGATCGAGCGACGAGAAGGTCTCTAGCAATGCCCAAATCGGTGCGCGAGGACGTGGCGTGGGGCTCTGGTTGGCTGCTGGGTCGTTGACTTGAGTCGGCACCCACGCCCCTGCCGACGAGGGATTCGTGGGATTCGAGCCACTGGGCCCGATCGACCACCGGGACACGTGGCTTGCGGTGACCCGGTGACGCGACGAGGAGATCCCCGAGCCGTGGGTGGAGTCAAGCTGCGGAGACCGACGTAGAGATGCTGGTGGTCGTCGGAGACAGGGCGTCTTCTGTGTTGTCACGTTGGTCGCCGAGACATAGCGCGCCAGCGACACCCGGGCCCCGTGTCCGTGTGCGGGGTTGCGGCGTTCTCGTGGCGGCGCTGATCCTGTCCGCTTGTGGTTCACCCAACGGTCAGCACGCCACGGGCCGTACCACTACCCCCACCAGCTCTCTTCCCCTGACGAGTACGACCGTCCTTGCCAGCGGCGTCCGCACCGTATTGAGCCCATTGGGTCTCAACATCCGGGTCGAGCCAGCGAAGGCGGCGACGGTCCTCCGTACGGCCGCGCCGGGGGCCGTGTTGACCGTCCTGGCCCAGAGCGAACAGGGCGGCGGATGGTTCGAGGTGAAAGGCCCCACGGTGACCGGGTGGATAAGCTCTGACGCGACCCTGAGTGCCCCCGGCATGTTCAGCTCGTACGCGTCCACCCAGCTTCAGGTGTCCCTTCTGTACCCCGACGGGTGGACACACTCTGATTTGCCACCTGCCAGCGTCGTATTCCGCCCCTCATCGGGAGGCGACACGGTGGTCGTCACCACTGCAACGACTGTCAATCAACTGGGTCGTGGCCGCCCTGGATATCACCAGACAGACGACGAACAGGTGGTTGTGTGCGGTGTCACCGGAGATCTGGTCACCTTCGTCGAGGCGGGTGATCCCACGACAACTACGCAAGCTGGCGGAGTTGTAGCTGAGCGCTACCTCGTGCAGGTCCACCTGACGCTCGATGCTCAACACGCCCTCGGCATCGACGCGAATCTCGCTGACACGTCTCAACTCCAGAGCTATCGAGATCTCGTGAACTCTGTGACGTTCCCGTTCCCGCAGTGTCAGCCCGCTGGTGCGTGACCGCTGGGTATCGGCAGGGCGGACGAATCGGTGGTTAGGGACCAGTTGCTGTGTACATGTAGTCGTCGATCGGTGGGTCGAGGGCACTCGTCCCCTTGCTCGTGTGGACTGTGACCTCAACCGTTCCCGCAGCACCGGGCGGAGCCGTGGCAAGGACCATGGTCGAACTCTTCACAGTGACACTCGGCGAGGGTTTGGAGCCAAAGTCGACTGTGGCGCCGCTCAAGAGTTTCCCGGTGATCGTCACCTGCTCACTGCCGGCGACGTTCCCCACGTCGAAGACCACTGATGTCACTACCGGGAGGTTCAGCACAAATGTGTACTCGTCTGCTGAATCCATGGGCGACGTGGAACCGCCCAAGATCGTGACTGTGACGTCCACGGTGCCCGCCGCGTGAGCGGGCGCCACAGCCGTAATGGCGTTGGGCGAGTCCACGAGGAAATCCGTGGCCGGCGTTGAGCCGAAGTCGACCGCGGTGACGTTCGTGAAGTCGGCGCCGCTGATCGTCACCTGATTGCCTCCGAGGGTCGAGCCGACTCGCGGGCGCACGCTTTGGATGACCGGCGTAGACACGTAACTGAACTGGTCAGCCGGCACGATGGCGCTCCTGCCGGTGTTTGTCGTCACACGTACGTCCACGGTTCCCGTTCCTGCCGGTGCCACGGCCTGGATGAGGTGCTTCGTGCGGGGAACGAAGCTCGCGGCCACGGTCCCGAAGTCCACGGCACTGGCACTCACGAGATTCGAACCTTTGATCTGCACGATGGTCCCTCCTGTAAGCGGACCGTGGTTGGGAGTCACCGAGACCACCTTGGGGGCGACGAACCGCGCGTGTTGGCCGCGTTGGTGGGCGAAAGCCCCGCTCGACACACCGAGTATGCCGAGACTTGTGGCCATGACGATTGCAACCGACGTAACGACGAAGCGCTTCATCTTGCCCCTCCAAGGGTCATTGCCCACCAGCAGTCCTGCTTGCGCCCATTCTTGGTGACAGGACGGGAGAACAAAAGGCCTAATCTGGCGCAGACTCACGTCCCGTGATCGGCGTACCACGTTGAGCAGCACGGGTCCTGGAGGGCTGAGAGATGACCGCTCGTCAACTCGTCACAGCTCCCATCGAGGCGTCGGGCGGGTCCCAAAGTGTGTCACCGGCTCAATCCCGCAGGGCAACCGACGACTCAGCCACGCCATCCACGAGATTGCCACCGTCCAGATCCGTCACAAGACCGAGGGACGGACTACTTCGATCGCAAGGTGGCCGAGGACAAGGCGACAAAGAAGACTTGCGCTCCCTCAAACGTCACAACTCGAAGCTGTCTGACGACAACTTCTCATCGACTCGGGCAGATGACATAGCGGACCAGGGAGTCGGCATCTTGCGTGCCGAGGGTCTGCCCCTCCCGGCGCCTGTTGCGTTGAATAGCGAGATTCCACGCAAGTGGTTCCGCCTGAAACATCTCGGGTCGACCACCAGTCCGCACCTTCTGACAGATCGTCGATTATTCGCCCCTCAGTCCTCGCTTCGTGACGACGTCAGGCCGGTGCAGATCTGCAGTTCTGGCCACTCCGGTCGCCGGGACCAGCTGGTCAATCCTCGGCCGAATCGCCCGAGCACCCCGGGAAAGCGATTGCTACGCTGCGCCGAGGGGAGAACAGCGAAGCCACCAACAGGAGGAACGCAAATGCCCGAGTTCACCTCTTATCCCGCCGGAACCCCGTCGTGGGTCGACCACGCCGCCAAAGACGTGGCAGCCTCCAACTCCTTCTACAGCGGTGTGTTCGGCTGGGAGGCCGAGGACCAAGGCGAGGAGATGGGGCATTACACCATTCTCCGCAAGGGTGGAAAGACGGTAGCCGGCAACATGACCGTCATGATGGAGGGCCAGCCCAGCGCGTGGGTGAGCTACATCTCTGTCGACGACGCCGATGCGATTACCGACCTGGCCAAGAAGGCAGGCGCCGCCGTGTTCGTCGAGCCCATGGACGTGTCCGACATCGGTCGCATGGCTCTCTTTGCCGACCCCACAGGCGCTGCGATCGGCGTCTGGCAACCGAAGACCTTCAAGGGGGCTGAACTGGTCAACGAGCCAGGCTCGTTCGCCTGGAACGAGCTGAACACCCGTGATGTCCCAGCCGCCAAGGCTTTTTACACAGAGGTGTTCGGGTGGAAGGCAAACGACATGGACATGGGGGAAATGAGCTACACCGAATGGAGGCTAGGGGACAAGCCAGTGGCGGGGATGCAGGTGATGCCCGACATGGTGCCGGCCGAGGTTCCGGCCCACTGGCTCGTTTACTTCGCAGTGGGCGACACCGATGCCACCGTTTCGAAGGCGATCGGAGCGGGGGCGACGACACTTGCCCCCCCGATGGACATCCCTCCCGGACGTTTCGCGGTGCTCTCGGACCCCGAAGGAGCCGCCTTCGCCGTGATCAAGACGAATCCGATGGGGACCTGACGCGCACCCGAACGGGACGATGACTCGCGCTCGGTGACCGCGCCCCGCGCTGTTCCCATGCTCTGACAAAAGATCGGATGCTCAACGGGAACAAGCTCGAGCTGCGCGCTGAGAGAGGTTGCCAACGGACCCTGGGTGGTGCCTCTTGACACAAGCTTCAGGGGTTGCAGAATCAGAAGGGGCAAAACTCTGGGCCGGGCCGCGAACGGTCACAGGGCTGCCAACTGGAGTCCGAAATGCGGAACGGGGGGAGATCGAACAGCCGTCAGCTTGTCCGAGCGCGAGCGCGTACCCCACGGACGCTGGCAGGAGTTCTCCTGATCGCCGGCCTCATCGCCGCTTGGACAGTGACAACGCCGGCTAAGGCAAGCGCCACCGGCGAGTTCTCCGGATCAAGCCTGCTGACCTCAGTGTCCTGCACTTCGATGTCCACCTGCATTGCCCTGGGCGCAGGTGGACAAGGGTGGTCGTATAACGGCTCGGCCTGGTCATCGGCCACACCGGTCGACTCTTCGGGGACCCTGAGTTCGGTGTCGTGCGCCGACCCTTCGTTCTGCGTGGCCGTCGACTACGCGGGCCAAGCGCTCACCTTTGATGGCACGAACTGGTCAGCTCCAAAGCTCGTCACCTCCTCGGGCTTACTCAGTTCGGTCTCGTGCGCCGGCCCGTCGTTCTGCGTGGCCGTCGACTACGCGGGCCAAGCGCTCACCTTTGACGGGACTACCTGGTCAGCTCCAAAGCTCGTCGACTCCTCGGGCTTGCTCGGTTCAGTTTC
>Ga0116221_1002024_pt1 | contig 13299 bp, 10 predicted proteins | sample Sb_taG_5_FD_88965 | JGI IMG/M metagenome (GOLD analysis project Ga0116221, IMG submission 88965) | Peat soil microbial communities from Weissenstadt, Germany - Sb_50d_8_FC metaG | ecosystem: Environmental > Terrestrial > Soil > Wetlands > Peat | place: Germany: Weissenstadt | collected 2010-09-21 | reverse complement strand
TCGGAAAGTTTGACCAACGCTCCTCCCGAATACAAAGGAACGGCATACTTCACTCCCTGCATGCTTCGAACTGCGTCCAAGACGTAGTCGGGCATGCCGACCGAATTCGAGACCGTCTGCACTGCGGGATCCATGACCCACATAGACGCGCCGATGTTGATGATGGTTGAGGAGGCGTGATTCAACACTCCGACGAACATCGACGTGATGAACATGATCAGAAACACGGCAAAGGTGATGCCGAGCAGCAGTGCCGTGAACTTCGCCTTGTCATTTACCAGTAGTTTGTAGGCGAGCTTGAGGATCCCCTTCACGGTCGATTCCTCTCTTCTTCTTTGTGGTACAAACCTATTATTCGTCCGATAGTGGGACTGGCACGTGCATGCCATCACGGCAAGGAGTGATGCAGATCACAGGAACGGAGCGGGGGAACCACAGAACATTCGTGGCCAGGCCACCACGAACACTCTGGATGGCTCGGTTGACGCTTACTTGCAATTAACTTGCAATGACCCAATTTGGTGAATGCAGAGTCAATCACAAGAAATGACCCCGGAACTTGGCGAGCGCCGGGGCCGCCGCTGACTAGTCAAGAAAAATGCAATCAGGCCACCACGACCTGACTGCAATCACCATTTACTCAGCGGGAGGGGCGGCCACGGTGAGCTTGTGCGCGGTCGTGCAGCCCAGGGCCTTGCACGATGGCTTGGCCGGCGTAGATGCACGTCGACGCCGGATGCCCGGAGATGACCATCGTCGCATTTTGAGTGGTGGTGGCGAATTGCGCGGTGATCAGGTCATCAGTCGCCTGGTTGGAGAGCTGTGTGCCGCCGTTGCCACTGGCGAACCCGGTCGCACCTCCGTTTATGAACCATAGTGACCCTGTCACTCCTGCCGCTGGAAAGAAAGCTATCCGGGACAGGCTACTGTCACAATCCACCAATACTGCCCCCAGGTTCGGGATAGTCATGAGCGTAGCTTGCCCGCCGTTCGTGGCCACTGTTTGATAGCCAAAGACCATGTTGGTGTTGAGAACAGCGTAGGAGCCCGCCGGCTGGAATGCGCTGGCGGAGGATCCGCCCAGCAGACTGGCGTTCAGGTTTGGTACCTGCGTGGTTGAGGTCACTTGCAAGGGAGCCGTGCCTTGCCCGACAGTCGAGACCAGTTGCGCGGCGCTGACGTTGCCATTCACCGTCTGATTGGCGGTAAAGGTGTTGGCCGCGGCCAACTGGGCAAAGGCGCTCGCAGCCAGACCGCCAAGCTCGCTGGCATCGACGTTGCCCAGTCCCGAGCCGCTTTGCCCCGTGGCGAACGTGATCTGTCCGTTGCTGTCGATCTGAAAGCCGGTCTCCGCAAATTTGCCGCTCCCCTCGGCAAACAGCAGGTTCAGAGAACCGCTGGCGCTGCTGGTGTTGTTGCCTACCGGTTCGGCTTGCCATTGAAACGTCTGCGTCACGGGCGTGCTGGTGCTACTGTTGAAGGCCGAAGCCGCCAGATCCATGGGTTGCGAGTTAAAGCCTGTGTTCGTCGTGGCTGTGCCGGTTGTCGGCAAGCTAAACAAGCCGCGAATGGTTCCTCCGCCCTTCACGTCCAGGGTGGACGCGGGTTTCGTAGTGCCGATGCCCACCTTCGCTTTGGCTCCCGTACCCAACTGGAAAAACACAGAATTCCCCAGCGTGGTGCCGTTCGTCCAAATGGGAATGAAGTCAGTGGTGCCAGAACCCGTAATCGCAGCTGACGGGTCGTCCTGCCCGAGTCCCATGGCACTCGACAAGAACACGAACACGGCAGCGAGACAGAACAGTCGAAACGCGTATATCCGGCCACCCCAGGTAGGTCTTCGCACAAACAGGCTAAACGAATTGTTTTTCATAGATTCTCCTTTTCGATTCATAGAGCACCCGCCCCCTACTTTCTTGCAATTTTCGATAGCGCCTTTGCAGAGATCGCGAACCTTTGGTGTTTGCCTGTCGTCTTCCGTCCTCGCGATCCAAACTCAGCCTCTATCTAGGTAACGCGATGAAACCATGAAAAAAGGTCCACATTTCTTTGGCTTAGACCGGCGACGGTTCTGGTTTCGGACGCCTGCAAGCTCCAAATAGCCGAAAACAAAGGTGCAATCTTGGTTGGTTAAGCACGCGACTGGGTATATACTTCTGGACCGTAGAGATCGCGATTCTTCGAGTGGATTGGAGACGTTCGCGAGCTCATGCCGGACCCTCCCTCGCTTTTATCTTTTTCTATATTTCTAAGTTCGAGCTGTCGCGACTGTCGTGTCCCGTTGCACACTCCGGTGGTTCCGTCATCACGTTCGAGATTCTGATGGATGCGCCCACAGATGTAGCCACCCTCCTGGGTGAACTCGATGTCGGCAGTGATAAGGCAGCAGCCGAATTGGTGGTTCTGCTCTACTCGGAACTGCACCGGCTGGCTTCTGGCTACTTGCGGCGGGAACGCAGTGATCACACTTTACAAACGACTGCCTTGGTGCATGAGGCCTATCTTCGCTTAGCCGATCAGAGAGAAGTTCGCTGGAAAAACAAGGAGCAGTTCCTGGGCGTCGCAGCACAACTGATGCGCCGCATCTTGGTTGACTACAGCCGCGGCCACGGCGCCAAGAAACGCGGCAGAGGCTTTGAGAGAGTTTTCCTGGAAGAAGCAGCAGAGGTTCCCAAAGGGAAGGCAACCGACGTCATCGCATTGGATGAAGCTCTCACCCGACTGGCCGAATTCGATCCCCAGCAAGCCCAACTTGTAGAGTTGCGTTTTTTTGGTGGTTTAGGCATTGATGAGTCGGCTGGAGTTCTGGGAGTTTCCCGGACCACCCTTAAGCGAAACTGGAACGTGGCAAAGGCGTGGCTTGCGCGTGAGCTACGCAAAGGCGACCAGAAAAATGCCTGAAAAGTGGGACCAGGTTAAGGAACTGTTCACCTTGGCCCTGGAACGAGATCCCGAGGAGCGAAGTGGCTTCTTGCGCCAAGCCTGCGGCGACGACGATTCGCTGCGCACTGAAATAGAGTCGCTGCTGTCGAGCTTCGATGGCACTGCCACCTTTCTCGAGGATTGTGCGGCCGCTGATCTGCTGTCTGCACAATCGCGCGCGAGCACGGGTAAAAGAATTGGGGCCTACCGCATCCTCCGCGAGCTTGGCCAGGGCGGCATGGCGGTAGTTTATTTGGGCGAGCGCGCCGACCAGAGTTATCGCAAGCAAGTTGCGATAAAAATGGTCAGGGCGGGAATCGACACCGAACAAGTCCTTCACCGTTTTCGAAATGAGCGCCAGACACTCGCGGCCCTGGATCATCCCAACATCGTGAAACTCCTCGACGGGGGCAGCAGCGAAGATGGTTCCCCGTATCTGGTAATGGAGCATGTGGAGGGCCTGCCCATCGACCAGTATTGCGATCTTAACAAGCTCTCCATTGACGGCCGTCTGCGGCTTTTTCGCGAGGTCTGCTCCGCGGCACAGTATGCGCATGAAAAGTTGGTGATTCATCGCGACCTCAAGCCTGCAAACATCCTGATCGCAAAAGGCGGTGTGCCAAGACTCCTGGACTTTGGCATCGCCAAGCTGCTGAACCCCGAGTGCTTCCAAACTCCACTGGTCACTCGAACAGACTGGCGTCCAATGACGCCAGAATACGCGAGCCCGGAGCAGATCCGCGGTCACGCGGTCACAGCCGCAACCGATGTCTATTCGTTGGGAGTGTTGCTCTTTGAGTTGCTGACTGGCCATCGGCCGTTTCACTCTGCGGGCCAGTCTCTGTTGGAAATGGAGCGGTTGGTTTGCGAAACGGAGCCCGAGAAGCCGAGCGCAGTTGTCAACAAACAAGAAGAAAAGGTATCTCGCGATGGTGAGGCACGAAATGCAATTACTCCGCGGTCGGTGAGCAACCAGCGTGGCGGATTGCAACCAGCTGAACTACAAAGGCGCCTGCGCGGTGATCTCGACACCATAATAATGAAGGCACTGCGCAAGGAGCCCGAACGCCGGTATGGGTCTGTCGAAGAGTTCTCGCAGGACATCGAGCGCTGTCTGACGGGCATGCCCGTCCTGGCCCGCAAATCCACCATCGCATATCGTAGCGGGAGATTCCTGCGCCGGCATAAGGAATCATTGGCCGCAGCTCTGGTGGTTCTTGGCATCGTGGCGGGCATTGCGAGCTGGCAAGTGCAAAGGCTCTCACGCCAAAATGCCACCGGGTCGCAAGCCAAGAACGCTCAAGGCCAGGGGAGGCGATCGGTGGCCATCTTGGGCTTCAAGAATCTGTCGGATCGTCCGGACACGAAGTGGGTGTCAACTGCTTTGTCCGAGATGCTGACGACGGAACTTGCGGCCGGTGAAAAGTTGCGGACCGTACCCGGAGAAACGGTTGCGCGAATGAAAACCGACCTCAGCCTTCCCGACTCGGAAAATCTCGCTCCCGAAGCGCTGGGGCCGGTCCGGAAGAATCTGGGCAGCGACTTCGTCGTAGTTGGTTCCTATTTCGACTTGGGAAAAGATTCCGCAGGCCAACTCCGGCTCGATCTTCGTCTCCAGGACACGACAAATGGACAGACTATCGCCGCGGTTTCGGAAACTAGTAGCGAGGCGCAGTTGCTCGATCTCGTCTCTCGTGTCGGAAGAAAGTTGCGAGAGGACTTGGGAGTTGCGGACGTTTCCCAGGTCGAATCGGTGGGAATTCGGGCAGCAATACCTTCCAATCCGGAGGCGATGCGGCTCTACTCCGAAGGTTTGGCGAAGCTGCGCACTTTTGACGCACTCGCCGCACGGGACCTGTTGACGAGCGCCGTGAGCTCGGATCCTGCGTACCCTCTGGCTCACGCGGAACTGGCGAAAGCATGGATGGCCCTCGGTTACAACTCAAACGCGATTCAGGAAGCCAAGAAAGCTCTGGAACTCTCCGGCAAGCTCTCACCTGAAGATCATTCCTCTGTAGAAGCACGCTACTACGAGGTCAATAAGGATTGGGACAAGGCGATTGAGGTGTATCGAGCGCTATCCAACTCCTTTCCCGATAGCGTCGAATATAGCCTTTCTCTCGCCAATGCTCAGATCGCCGGGGAACGGGGGAGCGACGCCTTGAAATCGATCGCGAGGCTGCGAGGGTTGTCGGCGGAAGTGAAAGAGGATCCCCGCATCGATTTGGCTGAAGCGGAGGCTGACGCTTCTCTATCTGACAATAAGGGAGCGGTGGCTGCGGCGGACTTGGCAATCCAAAAAGCCGGTGCATCAGGAGCAAAACTCCTGCTGGCTCGGGCGAAAACATTTCAATGCCGGTCCCTGGCTAATCTTGGGCAATTCAAGCGCGCAACCGCCGATGGCGAAGAGAGTCGGCAGATTTTCCACGAAGCCGGTGACTTCGCTGGTGAATCTGGGGCACTGCATGCTATGGCCGAAGTGCCGATCGACCAAGGCGATTTGGAAACAGCAAAAACTCTGTATGAACAAGCGCTTAAGCTGGCACGACAAACTGGCGATAAGAAAGCCACAGCCCGGGAACTTGGAAACATCGGTGTGATTTACGCCCAGGAAGGAGACTTCTCAACTGGACTGAAATTCTACAGGGAAGCCCTTGAAGCTTTCCGGGATATCGGTGACAAGCACGGAATGTCCGTAGTCACAGGCAATACCGGCGACATCCTTCATGCCGAGGGACGGCTGGGAGATGCTTTTGCGGAATACAAGGACGCGCTTGTATTGGCGCGCGAGATTGGACATAGGAGTTCAGAGGCCATTGACATTAAGCTCATGGGAGATGTTCTAGCGGACCAGGGTGACCTTAAAGGCGCGATGCAGATGTACCAGCAGGCCATCGGCATACAACGCGAAATTGGCGACAAGAGGTATTACGCCGACTCTCTCATGTCGATGGGGAGATTGCGGCGGCAGAGGGGAGACGGCGACGGGGCCAGGAAAAACTACGAAGAGGCCCTTGCCCTGCACCAGCAATCAGGAGAAAAAGGCTTATCGGCCGAGGCGCAAGTGGCTCTGGGAGAATTTGATTGCGACTCTGGTCAAGCCTCTCAAGCCGAGACTCTCGCACGGGCGGCCATACAAGAATTTCGAGCGGAACGCGAAACAGACCCCGAAATTCAGTCTGAAGTGTTGCTGTCGAGATCGCTTCTGCAACAGGGGAAGGTCGAAAATGCCCAACAAGCGATCGCAAGAGCGCTCGCGCTTTCCAAAAAGAGCAGCGATGTTACTATCCGCCTCCCACTCGCGATCCAAAGCGCCTATGTGCAATCCGCGGCAAAAGAACTGCCTGATGCACTGCGACTTGCTCGAAATGTGCTGGTGGAAGCCCATAAGTTGGGCTTTGTTCGAATCGAGTTAGAAGCCTCTCTTGCCATCGCAGAAATTGAACTGCAAGGAACGAATCCTGCCCAGGGTCGCAAACGGCTCGAGGAAACGGAAACAACTGCACGTTCAAAAGGTTTCGAGCTGATCGCACGAAAGGCAAGTGTTGCACAACATGTAACGAACCGAACCTGACTTCGAGGACCTCATAAGAGCGGCTGCGTCGCGATAGATGAGAATGTCAACCGGTCGACCCTCCATCATCAATTCCCGTGCGTTGACGGCGATGAGCCCACTTCAACACCAGAAGCAGCTTCGATTAGTTGCAGCCCGAGAATGAATGCTCGTTGAAGGACTCGAGGCCGCGAGGGCGGCGTTCGAAGTCGGCTATGAGAGTGCGAGTCAGTTCAACCGAGAGTACAAGCGCTTCTTCTGTCAACCGCCGATGCGGGACATCAAAGTGCGTCGGATCGCCGGCTCTGCAATGATCAGTGACTAACAACCGCGCAAATCATTCTGTCCGGATGGTCGGCCAACCGGAAGCTATCCAGAAACGGGCTTGGAGGAGATCAATAGCGATGTCCCCCAAACCGACCTGGGGGCCACAGTCTCAGACCGCGTCCCTGGCCTGGCCGTTCAAGAGCAGACCGCCACTGCCAGTAGCTCCCTATTTGCCGGCCACACTTTCAATATTCATCTAATAAGATCATCTATTCGTCGAGTAGTGGAGAGCCGTGAAGTATGATCTTGAACGGGCGTTCCGGCTGGTGACGACGAAAGACAACTGTCGTTACGATGCGGTACATGCAAGCGTGTTTGACCAGCCCGAGTATGCGCGATTCGTGGCTCTCGAACCGGCGGTGCTCGCCTTCGAACGTTTCGAGAATGAATGCGTCAAAATCGCCGAAGTGATCATAGATGATTGCGTCGATCTTTCCGCAAAACGATGGATGATGATCTTCGCCGGGGCCACAGGGTTGCGGCGGGTGACCGGGCTCGTGACACGGAGGATGGCCGGGGTGTCCCGGATGACACGGGCGTCCGGGATAGCCGGGCAGACCAGGCACACCGTTGCCGAGGGGCGAGGGCAGGATCTGTCCAGGATTGCCGCCGAAGGAGGCGACTCGGCCGCCGATGATTTCGAGATAGCGCTGAAACACGGGATACCATCGGGCCGTAGTTGGGATGGCTTCGCCGATCCACTTGAGGACCGAAAGATTCCGTTCTTCGGGGAGTAGCAAAAGATCCTTCTGGCCCACCGGGATGGATATCTGGAACGCGCCGATTACTTTTCTCCATTCCAAGTAGCTTGGGAGCGAGGCTTCCGTCTTCACGTGCTGCGCGCCTTTGCGGTTGGGCAGCGGAGCTTTCAACTGTCGGTCGCCCTTGCCGAACGCGTTCGTCACCTGCCGCACGACGACGTTGTGAGTTTGGCCGCGGCGCATGGCGTCCGGAAGCGTAATGTACATGCATCCGGCATAGTTCGAACCCGAGCCGGGCGGAATCGGTACATACGTCACGCCACCGGTGCTTGTCTGGATGGTGTGGTCATCCACACGCTTGAGGCGGTGGTACGTGTACGCCCGCGATGCAAGAGCCAGGATCTCATCGGAAGTGACGGCCCCGAGATAGATGTTGGCGACGCTACCGGGAGGAATGGTGTTCCAGTCGATCATTAGTTCGTCCGGTTTTTGACCAATCGGCAGGTTGAGGGCGCTGGGCCGGATCTCGAAGTTCGTCACTGCCTGTGCGGAGCCGACGGCCGCCCAAGCGAGGTTGCGCTGTGCAAGCTTGTCCCAATTGGAGGGGTCGGTACCGGTGGGAATGGGTGCCGGGTCAAACGCAACTTCCGCGATGAGGCATTGATGGAGGTTGCGCATGATGGCCTGCCCGATCGTCATAGGCGGGTTGCTGGGATCGTTGAATGGACCATCAACCGCGCCGGTGGCTTTCAACGGCAGGACATTGTTGGGTGTCATGGTACCGGGCTTGAACGGCTGGTTGATGTCGAGCCAGCAGCCGAAGAAAGTATCGACTTCCGTTCCGCCGGCGTTCGCGACGATGTTCTGAATGTTGCCGAGCAGGTTGCCCATGCCGTCGGTTTTGGAGTCGATCTGCTGGTTCATGGACACACTGGTGGTATCGACGCGGGGCAGCGCGAAACAGGGAATCGTGACATACTCCTCGGCGATGATGCCGGCCAGCGAAATAGGCTGACCTTGTGGGTTGCTCGCGGCGCGGCGGTACTGTTCGCCAGGCGGGAAGTCGTAGATGCCGGTAGTTTGCTGCGCAGCGAAGAGACGGAAGAAAACGCGCACGGTGGTGGCGCCGATCAGGCCGATGTAGCGGACGCGCGCGAGCGCGAAGTTAAACACCGGGACCATGTGTTCGTCCGTGGAAGTGAGGTAGAGAGCCGAGCCTTCCTCGTCCGGCGAGAGGACCGTGGGGTCATTGAAGCTCTGCCCTCCCGCACTGCCGCCGCCTTTGGTCAGTTGAAACGCTACCTGCTGAATGAAATTGTTGGCGGTGGTGGCGTCGCCCATCGGCTGACCGAATTTCATCTCCCCATCTCGCATCGGGAACACGCGCAGATCGACACTGAGCCACGGCGGGTCGCCGTGGAGCATGTACGGGTCGGGCTGTTTAATCAGTTCGATCTGGCCGGAGGCGGAGACGCCGGAAACCGTGATATGGAGTGTCAGGAGTTTGGTGGTGCCAGCGAAGCTGAACGCGGGGTCGCTTGAGTCGGTACCGAAATCGAGGTTATACAGGAAGGTGAAGCGCTGCGGCTGCGGGCCATATGAGCCGCTGGCGGATGAGTTCCCGGTACACTTAATCGTCATGCCCCCAATCGGTGACGCAACGTTTAGCGTGGAAGCGGGACTCGTGGCGCCGATTTGTGCAGCCGTGAAGCCATCGACCACGACACGGAATGCGTCCGTAATGATGGCACTCGGACCCATGCTCTTTCGGAGCGCGTCGACTTCGTCCTGTCCGACGGTGCTCTGATCAATAATGAACTCGACACCTTTTTCAGGCAGGATTGCAGTGAACAGCTCCTGGATACCGGTGCGGGTATCGGTCCAGAGCGGATAGAAACCAAGGTTGCTGGCGTCGAGACCGAAGTAGTCGCCGATGAACGTGGTGCCGGGGTAACCTTCGGCCAACGGTGCGTCAATGGTCGGGTTCCACGGGTTGTCGGTGACAATGAAGTAGTTAAACGAAGCGCCGTGATCGAACGATTGGGCGATTATGACGTCGATCAGGTAATTTGACGGCTTCGGGCCAAATTCGTAGAAGGTGCAGGCGACCACGCCATTGGGATCGCAGACGATCTGGGGATGAAAGTGCTGAAAGTTCGAAGGAATGGATTTCGTAAGCAGCGGCTGCCCGGAAGAACCGGTGGTCCAGGTAGCGCCCGCATCGATGGAATGAGCGAAATAGATACGCGACGCTCCTTCGCGAAAGTCGGCCCAGGCGACGAAGACTTCCGGCCCACGCGAGCAGGCCGTGGGATCTGTCAATACCCGGAAGTTGCCGTTGGGCGCGAAGATGGGGAATCCCTCGTCGCCATTGGGCAGTGCGCCCGCAAGATTTGTAATTCCAGTAGCGGGCGGAGTACCGGAAGGTGCGAAGGTGTCACCACCGTCGCTGGAGACGAGCATTTGAATTTCGCTGCCGGCAACCGATACGACATACACGAAGCCGTCGGCCGAAACATCGATTTCCGGGTAGAAGGAGCCGGTGGCGATAAGCGAGCCGGCGGCCGCGCCGCCTGCTCCGACCCACGTTGCTCCATTATCGGTTGATTTCGCAAAGGCCAAACCGGTAGGTGAATCGGTCTTGTCCCAAACCGCGTAGACGTTGCCATGAAACGGGCTGGATGGATTCGTGTCTCCAGCGGCCCACTGCTTGTCGGCGCCGGTGGTTCCGGATATAGCAGAGGGCGCGCCCCAGGTTTTGCCGCCGTCGGTGGACTTGTAAATAAAGATCCCGGCGGTCGTTTGCCACCGGGGTAGCCCAGCGCCGATATCACCGCCGAGACCAACCAGATACACGTTGCCGATATCGTCCCAAGCAAGTGTGGGATCGGTCATGGCGCCGAACCCTGGCATCGAAAAGGCTCCGGAATCTTTCCACGTCTGGCCGCCATCTTCGGAATACTCTGTTGCCAGTGTGAAGTTGTAATTGCTGATGTCGGCAAACTTCTTAGACGAGGCTACGATTTGGAGCGGGTTGTTGGGATTGACTGCAATGTTGGATTCGCTGCGAGCGTTTTGAATGCTTGAGTCATGTGTGACTTGGATATTTGCCATGGCGAGAGTCCTTTCAGGCGGTGAGCCATTTACGCCAGTTACGCCGCGCCCGGGCGGCACATAGCGCCGCACTAGCGGCGCAAGCAAGAACCATGTTCCGTTCGATGGAACCCGAGTGGAGATCAAGATCGATAGGAAGCACTCGCTCGATCCAATCCGGGCACAATCCGGTCACAACCGTCAGACTGGCCGCAACAGCGGCAAGCACGGTTTCAATCCAAAAGATCGAACGAACATACTTTTGATCGAACTTCCCACTTTCCACCGGATCTCCAGGCGATTCAGCGGAAACCTCTAACTCCTCTGGAGCGCGATTAGGCACCGGGGCCAAGTCATAGCGAGTTTGAACTAGAAGTTTCTTACAGGTACCGGTCATGATCTACCTCCTCTTCAACCAGGAAAAGCGTCGATGCCTATCTGTTTTGTCAGACATGGAATCCTTACATCAGCATGCAAGGTCGTAACTTTCAGGCCCGCATCACAAGATGTCCTTGTGGAGATAGTGTTGCTCATTGTCGGATCGTTACAAGCAATTCTTGTTGCTTGCGGGAGGGGCTTATTTTCGAGGGTTCCACTGACAAGACGCGAATGCCAGGCTAGCGCCTTCACTGTATTTTGTGAAGTAATCTGCGCAATCCACCCCAGAGACTACATAGATGTGTGGTTTGGAAACCGGGCAATCTGGCTCTCTAGGTCCACAAACGGGCTTCGGGGAAATGTGTAAGACCGCTCAGCCTGCGGAGCCAGTCGTGGCGGCCCTCGCCCAGCAGCTTCGCTTTTCGCGGGGTAGCGGTCGTTTGACAATTGCTTGCAGCTGGGCCCGCGAGGCCCCAAATTGTTTTCTTTTTAGAAAAACCGCCGAGCTTCGGGGAGGAAGGTTGGTAGGCGCGGCAGGAATTGAACCTGCAACCCTCGGATTAGAAATCCGATGCTCTATCCGTTTGAGCTACGCGCCCCTAGAACTTTTGGTGTTCCACGAACCTGCTTTTTCACTAATTTTTCACTTAGTCAGCTCTTGGCCCTGGATCACTTCCACGCGCTGCACGCACACCTAGTTCTCGCTCCGCGTGTGGAAAGTATATCAACAAGTGTGCGGACAACGGCACTAGGGCGTACCTCGCTGTTCCTGGTTTGATCTCTCGCTCGGCGGCATTCGGGAATGATCCGGATGGTCACGATTTGGGCGGCGAGATCGTACGAAAGTCGGGACTAGCGTAACAAGTAACGAGGGGAGCACGCGACCGTGCCGAGAAGTTTGTTCCACTGCCGACGACCGTAACCGGCGAGGCAAGGTGCAACCAGATCATTGAAATTTTAAAACCCGATCCCGCTGCGCTTACAATTCTGAGGCACTCTGCCCGCGACACAAGCGACCGTTCCCATCGGTTTTGGTCCGTACCCATTGCCGTCTTCCCGAGCCGGCTACGGCGCTCCGAACCTCTCCATAAGATGCCAGCCGACCCAGGATTGAGGACACGGACGCAATCGGATTTTTCTGACGTTGTATCAACGTAACATCTGCCGCTCTTATGCCTTCGACCAATTCATGAGCCGTCAGCGGTTCAGATGACTTGGCCAGTACAGAACGACAGATCTGGGTCAAGCTATTTCCTCGGTGTCGACGGGGTGGCTTCACTAAGTCGAGATGTTCTTCGCTTACGCCATCAGGGCCAAATATTTCGACCAGACCAGCGATGGTCTGCCGGAGAACGGTTATGCGCTTGATGATTGCCTCACGTTCTCGCATCAGGCCGCGCAATTGGCTTTGTGCCAAGTTGATTACTCGTCGAGCTCCAGTGATGTTCGGAGGCATGGTCGCCTTATGATCGAACTGCTCTGCGCTTGGTGAGATGTTTTGCTCAGACGGGATAAGTTCCATGGGAAGAACAGGCGCTGGCATATCAGTCTTCGCAGAATCCATAAGTGAAAAGAACAGGCGGTCTTGAGTTCCAAGACCGCCCGCAAGGGAAAAGCACAACCTAGAAGTTCAACTTCGCAGTCAACTGGATCAAGCGCGGGGCAGCATCGCCGCCGAGGAATGAACCCAGAATGCTGGTTGGAGTATTGACCATCCGCAAGATCTGGCCGAACTGGCCCGAGCTGTTGGAAATATCACGCACCGGCTGATCGAAGTTCGGGTGGTTCAGAATGTTGAAGAACTGAACGCCCAGCCCGAGTTTTCCGCTCTCCCAATGCGGGATCGAAGTGTACTTCATCACGGTGAAATCTGTGTCGAAGTAGTTAGGACCAGAGAACTGGTTGCGGGCCTGGTTGCCGAAACCAAAGATGGGAGCATTGGTGGTCGCGGAAGACGGCAGAATAATGGGCGAAAAGTCGGCTGAGTTCAAACATGGAGTTTTCGCGCCGCCGTTCGTGGCAGACGCGGCTCCAACACCGCAGCCTCCTTGAGCCGCACCGTTGTAGCCGGCGAACATCGTCTGGTTTCCGCCGTAGCCGAATCCGGCCAGCACGTTGCTTACTGCCGCACTGTCGGTGACCGTGTAGGGCAAGCCGCTGCGAGCAAACGCAGTGCCGGAGAGTTGCCAGCCTTGCATCAGTGGTCTCGGTCCGAAGCGGAAAGGCACTTCGTACACGTAGCTCAGGCTGAAGTACTTCCGAGTATCGTAGTCAGCGTTGCCATACATCGAGCGGATGTTATTGGGTTCGATGGGATTGAATATG
>Ga0116221_1002018_pt1 | contig 13309 bp, 10 predicted proteins | sample Sb_taG_5_FD_88965 | JGI IMG/M metagenome (GOLD analysis project Ga0116221, IMG submission 88965) | Peat soil microbial communities from Weissenstadt, Germany - Sb_50d_8_FC metaG | ecosystem: Environmental > Terrestrial > Soil > Wetlands > Peat | place: Germany: Weissenstadt | collected 2010-09-21 | reverse complement strand
TGCGCCGCCGTAGTTCATGTGGACGTGAACGTCGCCGCTTACCCAGTGGGAATGCGCCTGCGCTGGCACATTCATAGGCCGCAGACGTATCGTGACATTTGTGACGTGGCCGGCGGTAATCTGGAGCTTTCTTTTTTCGACGTGACATTCGAAGCCTTTCATGACTTCTATGTCGGCGCGTCCCTCCGGAATAGTTAACTCGGCTTTGCCCAGGACATGAAAGTAGTGAGCCTCGAAAGGGCGCTCCGCGTGGACAAAGCTGTCATCGGCATGCATCCATGCATCATCGGGTGCGTATGCGTGACCATCCTCGCCACTGACGAAAATGCGAACCGCCGCAGGCCGCCCCAACCAATCGAGGATTTGTATCGTAAGGCGACCCATGGGCCGCAGGAAGTGCTTGCGCGTGGGAATGATCTGCTTCTGAGCGCCGCCAGGAATTTCCTGCATCTGGAGCGACGTGTTTCCATCGCGGTTGGAGATGAAGGCGATTTTCGTCCCATCCGGCGACCAGCGGGGATCAACATTGTCGAAGTCTCCATAAGAGAGTGGAAATGGATCGCCGCCAACCGCGGGCATCACCCAGAGCTGATGCCACTGCTGGCCCAAATACGACGCATATACAATCCGCTTCCCATCGGGAGAGAAATCCGGCCGGGCCTTCCATGCGGTCTCTTCACAATGAATCTCGCGCGCTTCTGCGCCTGGTTCCGCGTTCATTCGCCAGAACCCGCCAGTGCCGTAGATGTGGCCGCGATTGGAGACAAAGATTATGTCCGCTCCATCGGGCGACCACGCCGGACTGATCTCGTGATCGAACTCGCTGTAGTAATAGCGCGGCAGATCGCTACGCGTTTCCCCCGTCAGCCGCCTCACGTCGCTCAACTCACCGTCTGCGAACTTTGCGACAAAGATGTGAAAGTGCTTCTCATAAGACGTCGACACAAAGGCGATGCGCTTGCCGTCGGGAGAGAATCGCGGCTCTACATTCACCTCGCCGCCCGACGTGAGCCGCCGCGATTGTTGAGTCTCAAGATTTAAGGCCCACAGTTCGATGGCATCGTTGGCATAAGAGGAATACACCACCCAGCGGCCGTCGGGCGAGCAATCGGGCTGGTAATCGTAGCCGGGGCCGGCGGTGAGTTGCTCAGCGAGCACGGAATCGAATTTCTGTTTCCATAGTGAACCTGCCATGGAGTACACCAGCGTCCGCGAATCAGGCGACCAGGCCACGGAGCCCGGTCCGGTGGTGAGTTGCGGCAGATACATCTCGCGGTAGTAATACGGATGCGGCAGATCAATCTGTTTGAGCACAGGCTCGCGCTGCGCCATCAGCGGGAGCGATGTCGCCAACAGAAGCAGCACACTGATTGGATATCGCCTCGACAAGAACACCTCCGGGATCGAAGGCGGATTATATCGAGATCGCAGGTAGGAGTGCCCGCTTTCACACAATTTTCTCGATCAAGAGACTAGCGCAGTCGAAGAACGACGAGCACCACCGTGAGAACGACGATCAGCACGGTTCCGATGGTGTAGATGTGCGAACCGAGCCAACCTTGTTGCTTGGGCGCACGGACCTTTGCAAGAAAAGCTGGGACTTGGTCGCTGGCCAGGGGAGCGGGGCTTTCGCCGGAAAGTCTAGCAGCCTCGCAATCCAGACAGAGCGTGCGGCCTTCAGAAACCGGGAAGCCGCAGGCTTCGCATTTTCGGACTTTGTCCAGTTCTTGAGGCCGCGCCGGCTCAGACTGCTCAAGCTCAATAACTGCCACATCTCGACTTTCGGAGCCAGGCACGCTGTCAACTGCTACGGTAATGCTGTCCTCTATCTTTGCGGGCGCGGATGCCAGTTCAGCCTGCTCCTGTTCTTTCTTAGCCTGATCGTTCTTCTCGGCAATCTCAGTCAGCGCGCGCTTGGCTGCATCCGCGTGCTCCAGCCCAGTCTGGACCATTTGCGCCAGCCGCTCTAACGCGGTGACATCGCGCTCCTCGAAAGCGTTCGCTCGGTCCGCCAGAAGTTCGAACACGCCAATCACTTCCTCTTCGCGAAGCAGCGGCACCACCATGACAGACTTGATGCCAAGAGCGCGGCAACTCTCGCGGTTGACCCGCGAATCGCTTTCCGCGTTATCGCAGCGCAAAACTTTTCGGGTGCGCACGCTTTCGCCGGTGAGGCCCGACTTCATCTGCACTTCGGCTCCCAACTCCGGCGCCGAAGGGCCTGCGCTGGCCCGGCAAATCATTTCGCTATCCTCGAGCAGCGCGATTGCCGAGCCCGACGCGCCCGTAATGTATTGCGCCCGCTGCGCCAGCAACTGCAGCGCCGCTTCGAGGTCACGCTGCGCCATCTCCGTCAGCGACTTTCCGCCGTCATCCGGAGGGAAACGCAGAGACTCCTGAGCCGAGACAGGTTCCTGCTGCGCGTTGATAACTGGAGGAGGCACTCCCTGCCCACTGCCAACAAGGCTTTGATCGAGGATGGAGTAGCGTTCCAAGGGCTTCCGCTATTATCACCCGAGTTTGCCTCGGCGCAAGCGGAGATTTTGCGAAACAGGTTACCGGCGAAGGTCCATTCCCGAAAAGGCGTTACTACTTCTTCTTCGGCGGCAAAAACTTCTTCTCAATCGACGCCACCACTACATAATTCGGATCAACCATTTCGTTCAAATGTATCTTCGCGACTTTCGACAGCAACTCATACGCATCCAATTCAGACAAACCGTAATCCTGATGAATCCAGCCGACGAGTTCGGTGAACGCGATGCGCACGCAATCATCCAGCGGACGATATATACCCGCCGTCATAATCGCGTCGTCATTCTCGAAGCGCGGCCAATTGATCTTCTGGCCCTTGATCAGGTTAAGCTTCACCCGCGCCCGCAGCGGCACTTCGATCGCCGTGCCCGCCACTTCCCCATCCCCCATGGCCGCGTGCCCGTCGCCCATGTACAGCAAGCCTCCGGGCACATTCACCGGAAAATAAACCGTATTCCCAACGCTGGCCTCAGGAGAATCCATGTTGCCGCCAAACTCTGCGGGCACAATCGAACTGCGCGCCTCGCCTCCAGCCGGCGCAACCCCAATGCAGCCGAAAAACGGATGCAGCGGAATCTTCACCGAGAACTTCGAATCCTGCGCCTTGAACGTTGCCGTATTAGCCGCATGATCGATGGGATAAAACCAAATTTTCTCCGGCAGCGGCGGATGCAGCATGGGCGTGTAATTGGTCTCATTCAGCGCTCCAAACCCCGGCGCAAACGCTCCCACGCCCTGATCCCCGTCAACTTCAAGATCAAGAATCTTCACCGCCAAAGTATCGCCCGGCTCCGCGCCCTCAATATAAAAAGGACCGGTCAGAGGATTGTCGCCCTTGCTCATGCTAAGCGTGTCCCCCGGCTTCTTGATGGCATTGCCAAAGCAGTCGAGCGTATTGGTGTCCAGAATGTCCCCCGGCTTCAACCGCGCAACCGGCTCGGCCGAGCCATAAACATATTTCACATCGTTGATGGTCGCGTGATACTTCACTACTTTGCCTGGAGCGGCCTGTGACAGAACGTTCGTTGCGCTAAATATCAGCAATATGGGCGTCAGAATATAGCGGTCCAAGAACACCTCCTGAATGAATCGAATTGCAAACCCACCCAGCGATCTGCATAAATATGCAGTCCAGCAAATATTAGGGTAATGGCGATATTACCCCAATCGACGAATCTTTAGTTTCCGCAGTCTCTGGCGATGTCGTTTCTACGCCGCAGGATTTGACATTTTGTTTACATTTCCATGACATATTCACGCACCATCGAACTATGATTCGGCCCCTTGAGGTTTCTCGCCGAACACCTAAGGGCCTCATCACTTGCCGCGCCAGAAAGGTCGATTATGCCGAGAAAACAACTTTCCGTCAGCGTTCGCAGCGCTCGTGCCATCGCTCTACTCACCCTTCTCACGGTGGCGGCAGTCGCGCAGGCACAGACTTACACCGTGCTGCATGCGTTCACCGATGGGGAAGACGGAGCAGTTCCTAGCCCCCTCATCCGTGACGCGCAGGGGAACCTCTATGGCACGACCAGGTTTGGCGGCATCCCCTCCTGCGGCGAAGACACTTGCGGCACGGTGTTCAAGATCGACAGCGCCGGCAAAGAGACCGTGCTCTACCGCTTCGAGGGCGGGAACAATGGTTCAAATCCCGTTGCCGGTTTGGTCCGTGACGCGGCGGGCAACCTCTACGGCACGACCCAGGGCAACGGCAGCATTGGCGGCCAGTCCGTAATTTTCAAGGTCGATCCGAAGGGCCAGCAAACCGTGCTTTACGTCGCCGATGGACCCGACGGTTCCTCATTAGACTCGCCACTTACGCTCGACGCGCACGGCAACCTTTACGGCATGTCGCCCTACGGGGGCAATACCAATTGCGGCGATGGCGGCGGTTGCGGAACCTTGTTCAAAATCACTCCCGCCGGCAAATTCACCCTACTCCACGCTTTTACCGTGGAGGACGGAAGACAGCCGGAGGGCGGCCTGGTCCTTGACGCCAAGGGCAACCTTTATGGCACTACTAACTTTGGCGGCGACCTCAAGTGCGAGTCCCTCGGCTATGGCTACTTTGTGCCAGGCTGTGGAACTGTCTTTAAGCTCGATCGCAACCGCAAGTTCACCGTACTCCACACGTTCACCGGAAAAGTCGGGGAAGGTGGCGGATCATTTCCTCTGGGTCTGACTATCGATTCCGCCGGAAACCTCTATGGCATTGCGCAAAATGGCGGCCATGTCATCAAACATACAGATTTCGAGTATGGTGTTGGAACCATTTTCAAAGTGGATACAAGCGGCCGGTTCGACGTGCTCTTCACCTTCGTCCCCTGCACCGAACCCCCGTGCACGAGGGGCCAGGTGCGGAATCCCGTCTTCGCCAGCCACCTGGTCAGAGACTCGAAAGGCAACTTGTACGGCCTCGAACAATCAAACGACTGCGCCAAGGGTGGGGGATGCTTGTTCAGACTAGACACGGAAGGGAAATTAACCGACCTTTACGATTTCGAGGGCGAGAACGGAGGCCCGGATGGATTCACTCCGATGGGCGTTGTCTTCGGCTCAGATGGCGATTTCTACGGCAGCATGTTCCTTGGCGGGAACAATGGTGGAGGTGAGTGCACCTATGGCTGCGGTACGGTGTTTCATCTTACTTTTTAGCCCGAACGCTATGCGGCGATCGGTACTCCGCAAAAAGCATGCGGTCAGACATCACTGAGCGAACACGCGTTCTCAAGATGCTCTAAAGAACGATTGCGAGTCTCTAGTACCTCGTCCCGAAAGTTTGCGTCATAAGTCCGCACTGTCATCCTGAGCAACGCGAAGGATCTATGTACTTTGCTCGCAGTACCAACGCATTATGCCTCGCGCCGAACAAACCTAACGACTTATGCGGCGTATTTCTGGGACACGACACTAGTTAGCCGATCCACGCCAACCACGCCCACCCCACCAGAAGAGTCGCCAGCGTGATGGGCAAACCAACCCGAAAATAATCCCAAAAACCAATCTCCATCTCTGGCTTGGCGCTTTCCACCACGATGAGATTGGCCACACTCCCCGTGATTGTCAGATTGCCCGCGAGAGTGGAAGCCATGGCCAGAGCCAGCCAGGCTGTGTGCGGATTGCTGAATCCTGGGATCAACGACTTCAAGAGCATCACCGCAGGCACATTGCTGACGACATTGCTGAACAGCGCAACCACGACGGTGAAAGTCCCCAACCTTTGCAGATTCCAATGTTCCGCCACCTCCAGCAATCTTCGGACAATCCCCGCATTCTCCGCTCCACCCACGATCAGAAACAGCCCGATAAAAAACACCAGCAGTCCCCAATCGACTTCCTCGTAGAGCTTCCGGGGTTCAAGTGTCCGCGTAATCAGCAGCGCAGCCGCACCCAAAGCCGCCATCATCGCAGGAGGCACACCGAGAAAGAATCCGATGACAACCGCAGTCACGACAACGACGGGTTTTGTAAGCCGCGAGAGATCCAGCGCAGGCAATGGAATTCGTTCGTCTACTTTCGGTTGCAGCGCAATGTTCCGCATATGAATCCAGTGCAATACTGCCCAGTCCAGGAATAGTCCCACGACCGCGACCGGCCCCAGGCGCAAAATGAAATCGTAGTAACGAATGCCGGAGAAAGATCCAATCAGCATATTCTGCGGGTTGCCCGTGATCGTAGCTACGCTGCCGATGTTCGATGCAGTGGCCACAGCCAGCAGATACGGCAGCGGCTGCAGCCGCATGCGCCGCGTGACGCTGAGCACAAATGGCACCATCACCAGGCAGACAATGTCGTTCACAAAGAATGCAGAAAGAAAACCGCAAGTGAAAATCACCGCCGGCAAAAGTTGAGTTGGCTTCAATCGCCGCAGGACGGCTTCCGCGTTCCACTCGAAAAAGCCCACCAGTCGCAAGTTTCCCACGATCAGCATCATGGAAAACAAAAGCACGAGAGTGGAGAAGTCGATGAAGCGCAGCGCATCCGAAGACCGCACCACGCGGAAGGCAACCATAGCGACAGCTCCCACAATCGCCGCCCCCGTGCGATCAATTTTCAGCCCCGGAAACTTTCCGATGGCAAACACCAGATAGCTGGACAGAAAAATAACGTATGCCGCAAAGACTCGGGCATCTGGCACTGCCGTGGAAGGGATCAACTCCATGTGGTTGGCAGAAGGATAACAGGCCACTGGCAGGGACGGAATCACCCGCCCTCAGTTACTAGGCTTCCTTCGGACCCATCCGTTTTTCCATGCGAACAACGACCAGTGATTCCCCATTCTTTAGTGGAGCCTCGATATTTTCTAGCGCGACATAACCTCTGGCCCGGTAAAGCGAGACTCCCGTCAGGGTTGCGCCCATTTCGAAGCGGGTGAAGCCCGCAGCGGCCGCAGCTTTTTCACAGGCCTCAAGAATCATGCTGCCAATGCCGCGGCGTACCCAGTTTGGATGAACAAAGAAAGCGCGAATCTTTGCTGCGTCATGCTGAGGGTTCAAAAGCGAATCCTCTCGGCCCGTCCAGCGGTCGCCGCCGAAAAGCGTCTTGTGTTTGCTCCAACCGCCACAACCAACGATCACCGACTCGGCCTCAACGACGAAATAGGTTCCGTCCGCGATCAACTGGCTGTCCACGCCATAGACAGTTTGCAGCGCACCCTCGATCTGAGCAGGGCTGTAGTCTGCCGCCTGCAATCCGCGCACCGAGGCATCAATCAGCACTCGAAGAGCCGGAATGTCGTCGGCGGACGCCGCGCGAAGAGTGAAGTTCATGGCTCGGCAACAACTGCGAAAGTGTACCAAGCGTTCAATTCGGAGAAAAGCTGATTGTCTAGTGCAGCTCGTCGCGGTGGCGAAGCCAATCCAAAAACATCTGCTCGATCGGCTTGTCATAGCCCATCATGACGTGGCGGATGGTGTGACCACTCACGAAATGGCAGACTTCCTCCGCGAGATTCTTGGCGTGGTCCCCGGCGCGCTCCAGCGATTGGGTCATGAAGATAACTTGCAAGCTGGCGTGGCGCTGCAAGCCTTCCGGGTTTTCGATGTGCCGCAGGAAAATCAGATTGCGCAGACGATCCATCTCAGCGTCAGCACGGAGCACATCCACAGCTTTCTTCACGTCGCGAGTGGCAAAAGCAGCCCCTGCGTCAGCCAGCATTTTTTCGAGTACCGTCGCCATGTGCGTAAGGTCGCGCGTGTCCTGCGGATCAATGCGGGGACCAGCCGATTGCGCGCTGCTGGCAAAACTTAGCAGGAGATCGCCAATGCGCTCTAGGCTGATCATGAACTTCATGCACGCCAGCAACTCGCGAGCGTCGGCGCCGCTCACCTGGGTAATCGCGAGCGTGACTCCATCGTCGATTTCCCGATCCAGTGTGTCGAGTTCTTTCTCCCGCTCTCGGATGGTATTGAGCAGGGGCGAAGATCCGGTTGCGATACCCTCGGCGGCAGCAGCGGCGGCGTCCTTGGCAACTGCGCAGGCTTCAATCGTTCGCTTTACCAGATGCGAGTAAGCAGGCTGGGGTATTTGGGTGTTCACGGGGGCACTACTCATCGCAACTTCCCTCGGTTCACGGAATGGCGAACGCACTGCGTTCGGTCGTCTTCGCGGCCGTACTATACTGATGGTCACCTTACAAGCATAGGTTCATTGATTCAAGGAAGTTGTTAAAAGCTTGTAAATTTCTTGAGATTTGATAAGCATCTGAGTGCGTGCGTCCGCGCCGCACGTCAGCAGCGAAGATTCGCGGATGACCAGAGGCGTCACGATGACGCTGGCGAAGAATCACCAGCCAGGGGTAAAGTAAACAAGAACACCGAACCATGGTTGAGTTCACTCTCGGCACGAATCGTGCCATCGTGCGCCAGAACGATATGTTTCGCGATAGCCAGCCCCAGCCCGGTGCCTCCCGATTCGCGTGACCGGGCCTTATCGACGCGATAGAAGCGCTCGAAAAGGCGCGGCAGGTGCTCAAACGGAATCCCCGGACCGAAATCGCGTACGTAAAACTCAACCCCACGCTCCGCGCGCCGCGCCCCCAACACCAACCGACCGCCCGAAGCGGCATACTTGAGCGCATTGTCGATCAGATTGGAAAAAACCTGATGAATCGCTTCTCGATCGGCGCTCACCAGGTCAGGCGCTGAGTCTTCCACCTGCAAGTCGATGCCATGCGCACGTGCCAGTTCGCGGAAATTCTGAACCGCTTCCTGCAAAATCTCCGCGGCCGCCACGGGCTGAATATCGAAACGCTGTTCGCCCGATTCCACTCTCGCCAGAGTCAAAAGATCTTCGGTGAGCCGGGACATGCGATTGGCATTCTTGCGAATGATTTCCAGAAACTCGCGCGAATGATCATTTTCCGCCGAACTGTCGAGCAGAGTTTCTGCATAGCCTTGAATCGATGTCAACGGAGTCCGCAGTTCGTGCGAAACGTTGGCAATAAAGTCGCGGCGAGTTTTTTCCACCCGCTCGGTTTCCGTCAAGTCGCGTAAAACCGCAACCGCACCTCCGCCCGGCATGGGGGCCGCCGTCACATCGAAAGTGCGCGCCGGAATAATCGACGTGGCTCGAGCCGTGACCACTCTCCGGGACGCACTGGCTCCCCGAACCGCCCGCAAGAAATCGGGATCACGCACGGTCTCGACGATCGGAGCATTCAGCCGGGTGCCCTGCGGAACCAACCCATCCATGCTCTGGTTGGCCCACTGCACACGGTTGTCGGGGCCGACTGCGATGACCGCGTCTTCCATGCTGTTCAGCAGAGTTTCAAGCTGGCGCTGGCTGGTTCGCAGGGCCGCGAAGTTGTTCTCCACATGACGCGCCGTCTTGTCGAGCGCGGCCGCGACTTGTCCAATTTCATCCCCGGAAGCTTCCGCGATACGTGCCGTGAGCTCGCCGGCGGCAATTTTATTGGCAAACTGCACGATCCGTTGCAGCCGGCGCGCCGTAAACTGAGCCAGGATTCCGGCGAGGACAAGCGCCACCAGGAATGCGAGCGCCGAACCGGAAAGCAGCGTCTTCCGCAACTGCGCCGTGGCGGCTCCAAGGTCCGATAATGGATAAGCCAGTCGCACTGCACCCGCAGAAATCGGCGCTGCCACGTAAAGAAAGGCAATCCCCAACGTGCGGCTTGTCCGCGCGTCGCTTCCGGTTTCTCCTCTCAGAGCTGCGGCAAACTCTGGCGTTTCGGCAAGGTTCTCCACCGTCGCTGCCGCGGCCTCGGAGTCCGCCAGAACTTTCCCGGTAACATCGATCACTGTGGCCCGCGCACCTGCTGCATGAGCCTCCTCCGAAACGATGTCCTGAAGGTTATGTTCGCGATCAGTATTCACCCGGTTCGCGAACATCACCGTCTTCTGCCGCAGGCTGCGATCGATTTCCTGGCGGAGTGAACTCTCCCAGGCGCGCCGAATGGAGAAATCCAAGGTCACTGCGGCGGCTGCGATTACCACGGCGAAAGCAATCAGCAGCCGCAAGAAAAGCCGGCTCCTCACTTGGGAGCCTCGAAGCGATAACCTGCGCCGCGCACCGTCTTCAAGTATCGCGGGCTTTCAGGATCAGGTTCGATTTTCTCGCGAATGCGCCGCACGTAAACATCGACCGAGCGCGGCGTAACGTAAGCCGTATCCCGCCACACGGAATCAAGCAGTTGGTCGCGGGTAAATACGCGCCCGATGTGCCGCGCAAAATAATCAAGCAGGCGGAACTCCGTGGCCGTCGTGCCCACCAGTTGGCCGCGCACCGTCAGTGTCATCGCGCTCGGATCAATTTCGATCTCTCCAACCTTCAACGGTGACTGTAAGAGCGGCCGCTCGAAACGCCGCAACACCGCTTTCACTCTCGCCACCAGCTCTCGCGGACTGAATGGCTTGGGAATATAGTCATCCGCTCCCAGCTCCAGCCCAAGGATGCGATCGGCTTCTCCGCTTTTCGCCGTCAGAAAAATCACCGGCGTCGACGCCAGCAACGGCGTCTGCCGGATCTGACGGCAAAGCTCCAGCCCATCCCTCCCGGGCACCATAATGTCGAGAACAAAAAGGGTGGGCCGCTGCCGCTCCGATTCCATCACGACGGTATTTCCGGTTGGAAAAACTTTGACCGCGAATCCCGCCCCCTCCAGATGATGCCGCACCAGCCGGGAAATATCAGGATCGTCCTCAACCACAAAGATGCTAGGTTTCACAACGGTATTGTAGCCGGGAGGCCGCAATATTGCCCCGATTGTAACCAGATTGAAACATTTCGGTGTAGCGCGGACACTCCTGTCCGCCGCCGTCGAACTGTGTAGAGCGGGCCAACGTGCGCTGCTGTTAGCTTCGGATTGTGCGACGGAGCTAGCCACCCGCCTGGCTCGAGCCCCCGGAATGAAAAGCCTTGCGCAATTGACAACCGGCCCAACGGGCCTACAATTGGTACCGCCCCCGAGGCAATCGGGAAATCCCCTCACCCCGAGGAGGACGCATCATGCAAAGCAACACGCGGCTGGTTCTGCTCGTCACGGCGTGCACCGTATTTTTCGTATTTCTGCCCGCAGCAACTCCGCTCTTCGCAGCCGACAAAGAAAAGGTGCTGCACAACTTCGGCAAGGGAACTGACGGGGTCGCGCCCTACGCCAGCCTGGTCTTCGACACGGCCGGAAACTTATACGGCACGACCAGCGGTGGTGGCGGCAGCTTCTGCGGCTACGACGGCTGCTGCGGAACCATATTTCAATTGACTCCCATCGGAAGCGGCAAGTGGAAGGAGACGGAACTGTTCAGGTTTGACGACGACTCGCAGATAGGGTGCAACCCTTTTGCCGGTCTGATCCTCGATGCCAAGGGAAACCTATACGGAACTGCATCGGGGGGTGGCGACTCCGACAATGGAACCGTGTTCCGTCTCACGCCCAAGGCAAACGGCGAGTGGGACCATACGGTGTTATATAGTTTCGCCGGCGACCCCGACGGGAGTTTCCCCGTAGCCGGCGTTATTTTCGATGCAGCCGGAAACTTGTACGGGACAACCGCGGCTGGCGGTCCTCTCGGCGATGGCACCGTCTTCGAGCTCGCACCACAGACCAATGGGCTTTGGAAGGAGAATGTGTTGTACACCTTCCCCGCCAACGACACCGACGGGAGATACCCCCAAGGTGGCCTGATCATCGACACAGCCGGGAACTTATACGGCACGACCTGTTGCGGTGGCCCTTACGGCTCCAGCTGTAGCCCTAACAATCAAGGTTGCGGCACGGTCTTCGAACTCCTGCGCGAAGGCAATGGCCAGTGGAAGGAGAAGATATTGCACAACTTCATCCACAACGGTAAGGACGGGTACAACCCCGACGCCGCCCTGGTCTTTGATGCGGCCGGCAACTTGTACGGCACTGCGCCGTGGGGCGGCGATTCGGGCACGGGCTGCGCCGTCGTCGACGGATGCGGAATCGTCTTTGAGCTGTCACCGAGGGCCAAAGGCAAGTGGACCGAGAAGATGCTACACAACTTCCAGAGCAACGGCAAAGACGGGACGTACCCCGAGGGGGGCCTGATTTTCAACGCAGCTGGTAACCTTTACGGCACAACGACAGGAGGCGGCGCTTACGGTTCCGAAGACTGCGGCGGTTACAACTGCGGCACAGCCTTCAAGCTCGCCCCCGGACCCAACGGCAAGTGGACGGAGAAAGTGCTGCACAGCTTCGGCAACGGCAAGGACGGAGATATTCCATCCGCCAGCCTGATCTTTGACACAGCCGGAAACTTGTACGGCACGACCGCCGCCGGCGGAACCGTCGGCAATGACTGCGGAGTCCAAGCTGAATGCGGCACAGTCTTCGAGATCACACCATAACCAGGGTTCAACCTTTCGCGTAGAGCGGGCGCCCACGAGCGGCGGAACCTTCACTGTGACGAAGTGACGCTCCAGGTCGCCTGCGGACTCTAGAACAAGCCGAGGAGTGGCCCACCCCTTGGCGAAGTATTACTGAAAGGTTAGATCTGCGTCTGGGTAGGCGCAATAGAAAACGCTATCACGAAGGCCGTGGATGTGATGATCGACCAAGTGCAACGGGCGAATCGCTTGCTGAAGCGGGAGAGTGCGAAAGGCTCTCGCGATCGCGAAGGAGCCGATCCCTGAGTTACAAACAATGAAACGGCTTGCCGAGCCGAAGTAAACCGCGGACCACAAGACTACTCACTGTCGCCCCTAAAACAACCCACGATGATTCTCTCCCACCGCCCACCACTTCATCGGGACCTTCGCGAAGATCACGAAGGCGATCTCTCGAAAAGGACGTCCCACCCACCCGCCAAGAAGGTTCCGAAGAAGCAACATATCGCACATCTGGAGTCGCACGCCACGCCACCAAACGGCTCGAACGTCGGCACCCGGGCTGCAGGCGTGCTCAAACAGCTCGATACCGATAGCGCACATTCCCCCGGCATGCCGAGCCGCGTCGTGGCCGAGTTTCCACGCAGCTCTGATGTCCTTCACGCTGACGGTTGGAACCGGTTCTCCTGGAGTTCCGAACACAGTTCGAATCTCAGGGGATGCCTGCATTGGAGGAGCCTCCCGGCCCGACCGAAAGTATAAGCGAACCGGTGAAGAGCAGAAGTTACCAAGGTAACCCTGCCCGGGTTGGTCACTCGCAGCCGCCTCCTGCTGGGCCCTGCGCAAGCCGGCTTCACTTCTATGCTAAATTGACCCCAGCGGGCCCGTAGCTCAACGGTTAGAGCAGCAGACTCATAATCTGTTGGTTGTAGGTTCGAGTCCTACCGGGCCCACCACGCGCCACCCC
>Ga0116221_1002017_pt1 | contig 13315 bp, 18 predicted proteins | sample Sb_taG_5_FD_88965 | JGI IMG/M metagenome (GOLD analysis project Ga0116221, IMG submission 88965) | Peat soil microbial communities from Weissenstadt, Germany - Sb_50d_8_FC metaG | ecosystem: Environmental > Terrestrial > Soil > Wetlands > Peat | place: Germany: Weissenstadt | collected 2010-09-21 | reverse complement strand
AGCGGCGCCACTCGACCACACTGCGGACATTGCAGGTCTTCGAAAACCACGATCGCAATCTGCGCCCCCTTCGGCGGACGCAGAGCCTCCGGCACATCCTCCGCAGAAACCGGCAGGCAGAGCAGCACCAGACAGGCAAGAACAAGAGACGACAAAAGCAGAGACACCAGACGCGGCAACAGTAGTTGAATCTTCATAGTTTTATTTGGATACAGCATCGAACCAAGAATATCCCATGGTAGCGAATCCATCCCATTCGCGCACCTGATCAGCCTTTGAGTAAGCTTTGTTTCCGTGGAGGTTTCGTATCAGGGTATCGCTTTAGCGATACCGCAAACTGCGAAATCAGACGCCCCTTCAGGGGCTGGCCCTCCGCCATGCCTACCTCAACTCGCCGTTGGGGTTGAGGTTGTAAAAATAGTAAAACCGCAGCCCAAGAATTTGGCCGGGAAATTCCTTCGGTAGCGGCGGAAACGGGGTGGATGCCGTGATGCTCGCCCACGCCGCCCGGTCGAGCGCCACGTCGCCGGACGAGGTGTGCACTACCATGCCCGTCGTCTTGCCATCCTTCAGGATGACGAACTCAATCGACAGCTTGCCCTGTTTCAAGATCGGCGGATACACCGACGGCGGCATCAGGTTATACCAGTTCTGTTTCACAATTTGCACGATCCGCGTCAGATAAGGCCCAAAATCCACGCCCATCGTGTCGGTGAGGATTTCCGCCGGACCCAGCGCCTTGTACCCGCCCGGGCCCTGGCTCAAGCCGTAATCGCCCCCGCTTCCAGAACCGTAGCGCCCGCGGCTCTCGGCTGCGGCACGGGTCGCCTGTTCGATCGCCGAGCCCGGCGTCATGGAAGTCTTAAAATTCGGCATCGGCCGGTTCTGCGGAGGAGTCTGCAGCCGCGCCGTCTGATCGCTCGCCTGCGGCTGCGCGAATCCCGAACTCTCCTGCGGCGCCGGCGGCTGCTGATTCTGCGGAGGCTGGCCCTGCGCCGGTGGCTGCGGCGCATTCTCGCCCGGCGGTCCCGGACGCGAGCTCCGCAGTATCTGCTTCAACTCTTCGCGATTGATCTGCGGCGCTTTGCTGGTCGCGATCCGGTCCTTATCCGAAATCACCTTCGCATCGGGACGCCGCGTCAGCTTCTGCTCGTCCGGCGGCAGCTCCAAAAACATCGCGTCTTTCGACCGGTCGGCATTCGTCGAAACCGCCAGATCCACCGTCCGGTGCGGCAACAGCCTCATCAACTTCTCGCTGTTCCACAACAGAATGATCACCATCAAGTGCAGGATCACCGACAACCACAACGCTTCGCGCTTGCGCGACCGCGAGAGATCGTCCTGCAACTGAATCAGAAGATGCGGAACATCGTCGGGATTGAAGCCCCGGTAAGCCGTCTCCCAGTGCTGCGCTTCGAACAAATCGCGCTGCTCCGGCTGCGCGGAAGGCGGGGTTAATGGTTCGCGAGACAATGATTCGCCAGACGATGATTCGCCAGACGATGATTCACCAGACAATGGATCGCCAGACGATGGATCGCGAGACGGAATTTGGGTAACCGGCATCAGGCAGAGACTACAAACGTTAGAGCCGCGGGCAAGCTCCAGGGTTGCGTAACCTGCTGCGTAACCTGTCGTGCAACATCTTGCGTAAGATTACGCGCAAAATTCCTTCGTAAAGTTACGTAAATTACGGAACCACGACCGCCAATCCCATTGTCGCATTTTTTGCGTCCGCCGCGTGAGTACCTGGGTAATACAGAGTGCTGAAAAACTCGATCTCGCGTTGCTTTTGGGTGGCTGCGGCGCTTCAGTGTCTCGATGAAACCTCGTTTTCGAGCAATCCAGTGGAGCGAAATGTCCGAGGATCCAGCCCCGGAGGGACGACCGAGCTCTCACTCACACACTTCAGCGCTGCGATAATTGTCCTGCCTTCAGCATCGCTTCAAGCCCCGAGCCACGGCTGAACTAGCCAGATTTCCACCGCGGGATTGCCCAGGCCAGATTTCGGATCCACCAATTTCCATCTGTCGGCACCACAACTTTTTGTTGCTCCCTTAGTCCTGCGGTCTCCTTCCAAAGTAAAATGCTCTTTAGAGATCTGGCCTATGTTCCAAATCCAAAGAGGAACTCGCCTTCCCGGAGTATCTGCCCGCGGCGTTTCCGCGCGTAGCATGTCTGCACCTCGTATATCGGCGCCCGGCGTGGCTGTACTGATAATAGGATTCGCTCTGCTCGCCAGTCCCAGCAGACTGCTCGCCCAGCGGAGCGGCGGCGGAGGCGGACACGGCATGCCGACTGGCGGTGGCGGCGCCGGCCTTGGCTCAGGGGTAAGCGAAAAGGACGATCTCAAAAACTTTCACCAAGCCATGGCCGTCCAAGCCACCGATGAGCAGCGCGCCGCGTTCGCCAAGCTCGCGCAATACACCCAGGACGCCGGCGACCGGCTAAAAGCCCTTCGCGGCCTTCTGCAAAAAGTCCCCGCGTCGTCACCGCTGTCCGATCGCGCAACCACCCTCGATCTGGCCATCGAACAAGCGCGCGCCAGCAACAAGAATTTTCTCGCCTCGTTTTCTTCCAAACAAAAATCCGGCCTGAAAGACATCGCCAAAAAACTGGAAAAAGCGGATTCCGATCTCGACAAACAAGTGAAGACGCTAGATCAAATCGTCCAGACTTCCAAATCAGACGGCGAACCGATCGCCAGCTCGGCCGCCAGTCTCGCCAAGGAACTCGCCACTTTCCAAGACGAGCAACTCGCTCTCGGCAGAGAAATGGGAATTCTCCTCCCCACCGACGGCCAGGAACTCACCTTCAACCTTCCCAAGGTGACAAACTCGATCAACGTAGCCGGACAGTCCGTCTCCATCCCAGCTTCAGGCATCGTCTCCCGCCAGTCCGCGGGAACGCCCGCGGGAACGCCCACGGGAACGCCCAACGAAAACGGCCGCAACCTTTTCAGTCTCAAGCTCACCGCCGATCTCTCCGACGTGCAGCACAACATCACCGCTATTCTCCGCTCCAAACTAACCCGCTCTCCCCGCTGCGGCGAGCGCCTCGAGATTCAACAAGCCACGCTCACCCCGATGGTCCCCGCCAGCCTCGTGGTGGCGCGCGTGCACTTCGAGCGCTGGGTCTGCCCGCCGGGTCAGGAAAGCCCTATGGAAGTGGCTGGCGGCGACGGCACCATCGAAGTCAAGCTGACTCCCTCGGTCGAACAGAAAGCCGGCTTGGGCCTCATCTCCGAAATTGCCCGAGTTGACGCCGAGCGCTTCCTCCGTGACATGCTCCGCTCCGGTAATCTAGGCGACACGCTCCGCGAACAAATCGCCGCATCGGTCCTCTCCGCAATGCAGAAGGGCACAGATCTAAAAGCAACACTCCCCCCCGCCGCGCAGTCGTCCGCCACCCTTCAGAAAGCGCAATTCCAGGATGCCGGAGCCGGCCAATTGAGCCTCGTCCTCGAAGGTCAGCTGCAATTCTCCGAAGAGCAGACCCAACAATTCGCCACCCAACTAAAGCCCGCGCCATAAAGGACCGTGTGGCGACGGGGCTCCGCCCCGTCCAAGGTTGTGTAGGGACGGGCGCCCTCGTGAGCCTGCCCTGAGCGAAGTCGAAGGGTCCAAGCCGAGCGAAGCTCGGCAGCCGCCCGTAGTCACAGCTACTCTGGACTTGCCCTTGCTTCTTCCGCAGCCTGTTGAAACAGCAAAGCGGCGCTTCGTAAAGTTATGCAAAGATTTGTCCGAATCCTGTTTCCCGCGCAACTTCCGGCCCACAATTCCACTCAAACATACAGACAGCTCGTTCTGAAAAGGAGATTCCCCATGCTAAAGAAGTCCCTTCTCGTTCTTATCGCGGCCAGCCTCATCTCCATCGCCGCGCCTTTCGCGGCAGCCCAATCGCCCAATACTCAGCAGCCCTCTGCGCAGGGCAACGCTGGCTGGCACCACGGCCCCCCGATCCCGCCCAGCGCACCCAGGAACTAACCAGGAAACTCAAGCTCACCGCCGATCAGCAAACCAAAGTGCAGGAAATCCTCCAGTCCGAACACTCCCAAATGGAGACCTTGCACCAGGACACGTCTCTTTCCCAGCAAGATCGCCACACCAAAATGATGGACATCCACCAGACCGGCGACGCGCAGATCCGAGCGCTCCTCGACTCGACCCAGCAAAAAAAGTGGGACGAAATGCAAGCCAGGCGTGAGCGGGGACAAGGCCACCACCACGGCCCGCCCGACGCCGGAGACCGCCAACCCCCACCACCCCAGCCATAGCGAACTGTGACCAGCGCGTGAAGCGACGGGCGCCTTGGCTCGTTAGGGACGGCCGCCCTCGCCCGTCCAAGCCGAGCGCAGCTCGGCAGCTGCGTGCAGCAGAGCGTTACCTCTGCAATCCCACCTCTAACCTCTAACTTCTCCCCAGCCCGATCCGCCCCGCGTGCCGCGCAATCTCCCCAAGAATCGCCAACCCCAGCTCCAGCGCTCTCCGCCCATCCTCCAGCGAAACCACCGGACGCGACCGCTCCCGCACCGACTGCAAAAATGCCGCGATCTCCGCCAGCAGTGGCTCCTCCGCCGTAATCGCAGGCTTAGCCATCGAGATCTGCGGACTCCCACCACCCTGGGTGCCCCACTCATTCGCGTCTTTTGCGAATGAGTGGGCAGCTTCTGAGTGGGCCGCTTCGCCCGTGCCGCCGACCGAGAACACCAGCACATCCTGCCGTCCATAGTCGATCGAAATATACTGTCCCGCCTGAAAGAAACGCAGCTTGCGCACCCGCTCGGTAGAAACCCGGCTCGCCGTAAAGTTGGCCACGCAGCCCGATTCGAACTCGATGCGCACATTCGCGATATCCACCTTGCTCGAAAGAATCGGCAGCCCCACCGCCCGGATTTCCTTCACCCCCGACTTCACGAACGTAAGCACAATGTCGAGGTCGTGGATCATCAGGTCCAGCACCACGTCCACATCCAGCGCCCGCGGAGAAAACACGCTAAGCCGGTGCACCTCAAAAAACATCGGCCGCGTGATCAGCGGCAAAGTAGCCCGCACCGCTGGATTAAAGCGCTCCAAATGCCCAACCTGCGCCACCCGCGTGTGCTGCGCAGCCAGACGAATCAGTTCGTCCGCCTCAACCAGAGTCGCCGCCACCGGCTTTTCGATCAGCACGTCAACCCCAGCTTCCATCAGGGCGCGCGCCACCTCCAGATGCAGAACCGTAGGCACGGCCACCGAAGCCGCCTGCACGTCGCTGTGCGCATTCATCATTTGCTCGACCGAGCCGAACGCCGCGCAGCCAAACTCACGCGCCACCGCCTCCGCCCGCGCCCTATCCGAATCGACCACCCCCATCAGCCGAACGCTGCCCGCCTGCTGCAGCTGCCGATACACCCGAGCATGATTGTGCCCAAAAGCGCCCACCCCAATCACCGCAACCTTGATCGTGATCGGCAATACATTGCTCGGAACTACTTTGCTCGGAAATTCAGTGCTCAGATGAGTGCTCCGGAACGAAGAAATAACGCGCTATTGTCGCAGTTCCAGCCCCAGCTAGGAAAGCCCCGGAGGGGCGACCCAGCTTAGCCCCGCGCTTCAGCGCGGGGTAGAATGGCAAACAACAGTGAAGTCCCGGAGGGACGCCCCACTCTCACGCGCACTCAAGCCCCTGGAGTGCATCGACTCCGCCGCCTTCACATCTTCTTCAGAAGCGCAATCTGCCCCGCATGATAAAGCTCGTGCTGCACCACGCCATGAAGCATGTAGTAAAAGGTGTAGTGCGCGCCCTCTTTGCCCGGAACCATATCGTCAAACCGAGAGTCCGGAAGAGAAGCCACGGCCGCAACCAGTTCCTCGTGACCGCGCCGCACTTGAGCCAACGCCGCGCGCCAACCAGCCGCGCTCGCATCCGTAACCGGAGGAAAATTCTCCGCATCGGACAGCTCCACCGCCGCACCGCCCAACCGCCGAAGCACGGCCCCATCCCAAGCCGCAACATGCAGCACCAGCTCCCAGATCGTGTGACCACCCTCAATGGGACGCGCCGCCGCCCGCCCCGCCGTAACGCCCTCCAGAATTTCAAACAAAGAGTCCCCATGCCAAGCGCCGCCATCAAACGCCCGGCGAAGCTGGTCGGCAATGCGAGCCGCCTCAGACCGATCTGTTTTGGACATGGAATGCCTCCTGATCACCGAAGCCTACTCCGCGCACACCGCGATCCCCGCCTCATCCGCCGCCCGCGTCATCGCCTCGCCGTCCAGCAACAGGCATCGCCCCGCGTCCACCGCCAGACAACTCGCCCCGGCCCGCGCCATCGTCTCGATCGTCTTCACCCCAATCACCGGAACATCAAAGCGCAAGTCCTGCCCCGGCTTCGCAATCTTCACCACCGTCAGCGCGCGGCTCAGCAGCGTTCCGCCGGTCGGAGGCTGAGAATCGAGGGTGCCCCACTCATCGCGCCCTTTGCGATGAGTGGGAGCCTCCACCAAACCCTCCGTCGACGCCAAACTCTTCATGATCTCCCCAGCCCGCTCAATCGTCGCATCCGTGCCCTCCATCGCCTCCACCGCCACGCACGCCGCACCCGCGATCACCACCGTCTGCCCAATGTCGTACTCCGCCAGCCGCCGCCCCACCGCGCGTCCATACTCAATGTTCTTGCGTTCCTGCTCGCTAGGACCCCGCTTCGTGAGCACTCCCGATATAGCCAGCAGCGGTTCCAGCAACGCGGTCGAGTTCTCCAGCATGATGCCCTCCTCCGCCAGCACCGTGGCGATTGCGCCCAGCAGCGAGTCCGTATTGCGCGTCGCCAGCGAAAGCAGCAGCTTCGCCAGCCGCCAATCCGGCTTGATAGCGGAAAAAATCTGCTTGTGCTTAACCTGCCCCGCCATAACAGCGCGGGTGACGCCCGCGGCCTTAAAAGTCTCGATGAGCTTCGACAACTCCCCCAGCGAAAGCCAGTGAACGGAAGCGGCGCCGCGCGACGAAATCTCAGGGAAAGCCTCTTCCTTGATCGCCGCGACCACGACCTCATACCCCTGAGCCCGAGCCGCATCCAACACAAGAAAAGGAAACTTCCCATTGCCCGCGATAAGACCAAGACGTGTCATCGGCAAGAACCACGTAGGGACGGCCGCCCTCGGCCGCCCAGCCGCGCAAAGCGCGGCAGCGTTGGCACGCGGCGGTCGATAGCGCAACTTCGCGCCGATCGACGGCCGAGGCCGGCCGTCCCGAAGCAAGCAGCGAAGCCTTCCACTACTTAATCACTCCCCGTTCCGAGGCCTCGATGAATCGAATGAGCACGTCGATATCTTCTCCGCGATCTTGCTCTGCGCGCAGCTTCTCCAGCGCCTGCGAAGTATTCAGCTTCGAAGCCAGCAGCACCCGATAAGCATGATGAATCTTCCCAATCCGCTCCTTACTAAATCCCCGCCGCTCCAACCCCACGGCATTCAATCCATAAGCGTGCGTTCCCCGCTCCGCGGACGTCTTAGAAAACGGCAGCACATCCCGCGTTACGGTCGTGCCCCCGCCGATAAACGAATACCTCCCAATCCGCACGAAGTGATGCACCGGGCACAGCGCCCCCACCGTCGCCCAATCTTCCACCGTGACGTGCCCGCCCAGCGTAGCCGCATTCGCCATGATGATGTGACTCCCAATCTGGCAATCATGCGCAATGTGCGTATAAGCCATGATCAGGTTATGGTCGCCGACGCGGGTGCATCCTCCACCCTTGATCGTGCCGCGGTTGATGGTGACAAATTCGCGAATCTTGTTATGGTCGCCGATCTCCAGCCGAGTAGCTTCGCCTGCATACCCGATATCTTGCGGCGCCAAGCCAATAGAAGTGAAAGGGGAGAAGTGATTGTCCGAACCGATTGTAGTGAGACCCTCAATCACCACGTGCGAAGCCAGACCGCAGCCCGCGCCGATCTCGACCCCAGCCCCAATCACGCAATAAGGCCCAATCTCGCACGAAGAATGTATCTTACTTTTCGGATCAATGATCGCCGTGGAATGGATCGCCGCAGAATGAGTGGACATCGTCAAATGGCAGTCGCTCTCATATCGAGCCCCGGCAGGGGCGAACCAGCTTAGCCCAGCGCTTCAGCGCTGGGAAAATATCGACAAATGATTAAAGTCCCGGAGGGACGACCCAGACCTTACGCTTCGTCACCCGCAGAGTCCGCGTTTCCCGCGCCCATCGCCCGCGGCACCAGCCGGCAAGTGACGGTCGCCTCGCAAACCACCTTCCCGTCCACGTACGCCTTGCCTTCCAACCGCGCCGCCGTCATCCGCCAGGCCCGCACCACCACTTCAATCCGCAGCTGATCGCCCGGCACCACCGGACGCCGGAAGCGCGCCTTCTCGATCCCCGTGAACACCATCAGCATCTCGTCGCGATTCGGAACCTCAGTCAGCAACAGCAGCCCGCCCGCCTGCGCGATCGCTTCCACAATCAGCACCCCCGGCATAATCGGCTTTTCCGGAAAGTGTCCCTGAAAAAAAGGCTCGGTGATCGTCACATTTTTCAACGCGACAATGCTCTTCATCCGCACCAGTTCGATCACCCGGTCGATCAAAAGAAAGGGATAGCGATGAGGCAGGATCTTGAGAATATCGCCAATGTCCATCGCAGTTTTCGAAGGCGTCGAAGCTTCAGCCGCCGCTTCACTAGTCGGGTCGTCACTAGTTTGGTCCATGTCCGTCATGCCGTTTCGTTCAAGGCGAAAATTATACTGTAGCGCACGTCAATGATTTCTCCCGCGTAAATTCCATCTGACCCCCACTCATCCTCCGCCGCCACGCGCCGCCCGCCCAGGACGCTCCCTCCAGTAACCGCTCATCTGTGACGCACGCCCTAGACTCGCCCAACCTTATCGCCGATGATCAACCCAAGGGCCCTGTAACCACACTCCACCGAGCCCCGGAGCCAATCCATGAATTTGCCCGACCCGCGATCCTCTAACTCTAATCCCACCGAACCAGATCGCCGCCAACATCCGCGCTACACCGTCCAGGTCCAAATCGAAATCCGCCAGGAAGGCAGCGACGTCCCCATGCGCCTCGAAACCACCGACCTAAGTCGCGGAGGCTGCTACATCCAGCTGATCAGCGCCCTCCCACTCGGCGCCCGCATGCAAGTCACCCTCTGGCTCGGCGGCTATCCCGTCGTCATCCAAGGGCGCGTCGTCACCCGCCATCCCCAATTCGGCAACGGCATCATGTTCCTGGAGTTCGAAGGTGAAGGAGATCAGCTTCTAAACCGTTATCTGGAGGCGATCACCACCTAGCAGCCCGTGGCGCAAGTCCGATTCGTACCAGGGCATGCCTTCAGGCATGCCGTAAGCCCTGCCTTATGAATGCGCCTTTAGGCGCTGGATTTGGCGCTTGAGTTTCACCACAGGCTGCTAGCAGAGGAACCACCAAGTGGCGCTCTCAGCCCGTGTGTCGATCAAAAAATCAAGAGCGCAAGCTCCGAAACAGCACCGCAATCCCACAAATTACTCTCCAGATTCCCCCAAAAAAATCAAGGCACCCAATTGGTTACTGGGTACTGGATACTGACCACTATCCACTGCTCCTCTTCGCCATGATCACGATCGGCAGCGCCAACCCATCCCCCAGCGGCACCTCCGCCGCTTCCAATTCCGCATACCCCTTCGCCCGATAAAAAGGAACTCCCGTCAGCGTCGCTCCCATCTCCAGCCGCCGAAACCCAGCCGCCCCAGCAGCCGTCTCGCAAGCCTCCAGAATCATCCCCCCAATCCCCCGCCGCGCCCACGCCGGATGAACAAAAAATGCCCGAATCTTAGCCGCATCCCTAGCCGGATCCAACAACGAATCCTCTCGCCCCGCAAACTGATCGCCGCCAAACAAAGTTTTCCGCCTACTCCACCCGCCGCAACCGACCAGCAGCGCCCCTCCCGAGAATTTTCCTCCCGACGATTTCGCTCCCGAAGCGTCCGTCTCCTCTGCCGCAAAATAAGTTCCATCCGCAATCAATTGCGTGTCCACCCCATACACCGTCCGCAGCGCGCTCTCCAATTGCGCGGCCGAATAATCCCCCGCCTGCAATCCCCGCACCGAAACCTCAATCAATTCCCGAAGCGACGGAATATCGCGAGCCTCCGCCAACCGAATGCGTATCTTCATTGATCTCTATAGCCACCGCAGCATCAATAGAAACTCGAATTCCCGGGATACGCTAGCTGGATTTCTTCCGCAAGCGCTCCACCATGGCACGCAGCGCCTGTTGTGTCTGCGGTCTCCACCAGTCTGCCGTGACGGTCTCGAGTTCCGCTTCGAAATTGTCGAAGAGACCGGCCAAGTCGGTGCGGGCATTGCTGCGCGTCACTGCCATCGCTTCAACCGGAACCTCCAGCAGCGCCTGGCACCACTCCAAGGCACAGCTCACAACCTGCTCGGCGGGAGCCAATTCGTCCACCAAGCCGACGTTCAAGGCCTCTTGCGGCGAAATCAGCGCCCCCGTGACCGCCAGCCGTTCTGCCTGACGCGGGCCGACCTGGCGTCGCAGGGCGGCCAGAATCACCGGAGGCAAAATAATCCCCACTTGTACCTCGCTCAGCCCGAGCTTGAAGTCTCCTTGTGCGCCCACTCGCCAGTCGCAGAACAGAGGCAGGACGGTGCCGCCCGCCGGAGCATGACCGGTGATGGCGGCAACAATCGGAATCGGCGAACGGGCAAGCGCCTTCAGCAGCGCATAAAACTCACGCCAAAGCGCAGCAATGCCTGTGCGATCCAAACCGAGCAGCAGCGGCACATCCAGACCGGCGGAAAACCTGCCGGGCGCACCCGAGAGAACCAAAGCCCGGACGCCATCTTGTGGAGCCGCTTCTACGGCCTGCCGCAGAGCCGCCACCAATTCCAGGTTAAGTGCATTCACCGGCGGACGATTCAACCGCAACTCCCGAACCGCCCCGTGGTTGGTGGCCACAATCATGGCAGTAGCTTACAACTTTTCGATTGGGAAGCGCAGGCGGACGACGCAGCGCGGAGGCTCACTCACCTCCCGCGGCTGCGGCCTTCACGAAAAACAAATGGCAACTAAGCTCACCCAATCAAATTAACAATGTCACCCCAGGCGTGCGCAATCATGCCCGGACGCAGGCTCTTGCGCCACTGTGCGAAGATTCCAAACAGCACCCCCAGCACCGTGATGACGATCACCATCTTGCCCCCCTGGTACCAGTGCCCGACGCCGAACAGGACGCCCTGCGCCACATCGACGGTTCGAAACCGCTAGCCATAAATCATCTGCAAACAAACGGAGCCCTCGCAAGCACCAGCCCCGCCGTCATTTCCGAGCCGCCGCGCACTCCGCGCAAGGGCAAACTTCCCGCAGATAGAACCAGGAATAAATTCCCAGATCGTGTTTATCGTTCCAAGAAAACCTCAGCGCATACTTCCCGACGGCCTCCGCCGAAAGCGCTTTCACCGCCGGCTTGAACATCGGCAAAGCCCCAGGAGCCACCTTCGCCTTCTCGCCCGCCTTTCGTCCCGACTTCCCCCGCTCCTCCTCGCAAAGCGCGCAAGGACAAGCATCCCGCAAAAACGCAAACGTATACACCGACCGGTGCCCATCCTTCCACTCAATCTCCATCCCCGTCCCCGTCGTCAAATGAATCACCACCGACTTAGGATCGTTCCCCACCCGAGGAGTAAAATCCGGCAGCGCCATAAATCAAAGTATCGCACGTCCCATGTAGCGCGGACACTCCTGTCCGCGTAAGCGGGGTGCCTCTCAGCCACTTGTGCGTCCAGCCATACTGCGATAAAAAGCAGACGTGGCTTCTGTCGAGACTTACCTCGAACAATACCTGCACGAACTGCAGGAAATCCGCTCCTCTGGCGAGGCCACGGACGAGACCGACCGTGGAAGAGGCACGCTACGTCCGCGACATGGCCCGCCGCATTTCGGTGCTGTGCCTGCTCCAGCTCGAGCTCGACGCGAATTATGCAGCAGTTAAGGCCGATGCCTATCCCTGGCCCAAGTCATCGGACTGAAATCACGGGGTGGGATACTGAATACTGGGTACTGGCCACTGACCACCGACCACTGCTCTCCATGGACACCGCCCGCATCGCCGCCCTCCTCGAACCTTTCCTCGAGCAAGCGCTTCCCCAATCCCAGCTCGATCAAATATCGATATACATCGATCTACTACTCCGCTGGAACGCCCGCATCAACCTGACCGCCATCCGCCATGAAGAAGAAATAGTAACCCGCCACTTCGGCGAGTCTTTCTTCTTAGCCCGCCATCTCTTCCCGGCAAGTGTAGCGCGGACACTCCTGTCCGCGACCGCCGACACCACCCGACAGCCGGCCATTCCACCATCTCCCAGACCCTGTCATCCTGAGCGGAGCCACGCTATCCGCGAAGCGGATAGCATGGCGGAGTCGAAGGACCCCTACTCGCCCGAGCGGCCGCCGGGTGTTCTCGGCGCACCGCTGCATCCTCCCCGCGTCCTCGACATCGGCTCCGGCGCCGGATTCCCCGCCCTACCCCTGAAACTCTGGGCCCCGAACATCCACCTCACGCTGATCGAATCGAATCACAAGAAAGCCGTCTTCCTCCGCGAAGTAGCCCGGGCACTTACATTGACCAACATCAATGTATTAACCGGCCGAGCCCAAGCCCTAGCCCCGAGCCTCACCTCCCAAGCCGACGTAGTAACCCTCCGAGCCGTAGAGCGCTTAGAAACCGTCCTCCCCCAAGCCGTGACCTTCCTAGCCCCCAAAGGAACCCTAGCCCTACTGATAACCACCCCCCAGATCCCCCAAGTGTTGGCCCTGACCAACCTAGAGTGGCAAGCCCAGATCAATGTCCCAAAGTCACGTTCAAGGGTATTACTAATCGGATACAAGGCTTAAAGTAGAAACTACACGGTAACTATTACCGTACAAAGTGGTCCAAGCCGCCAAGTACAGCCGTACAATTAAAGCATAAGTGGTACATTTATGGCATAATCTCATTATGAGAAAATGTCAAAATTAGTGTTCCACGTGGAACACTTCTCACTTTTGCAAGCACTCGCCCCGCCAATCCCGTCACAAACTCCTCGATGTGTTCCATGTGGAACACATGCATGAGAGTTCGAAAACGCGCGAAGTGTCTCACGTGGAACACTTGCCACATTGCCCAAAAATCGGTCATTGATTTCCCCGATGCGTTCGCATATTCTGACCCGCAACACACAGAAAACAAAATCATGGGACGCGTCATCGCAGTTGCCAACCAGAAAGGTGGCGTCGGCAAGACTACGACCGCCATCAACCTTGCCGCTTCATT
>Ga0116221_1002014_pt1 | contig 13327 bp, 9 predicted proteins | sample Sb_taG_5_FD_88965 | JGI IMG/M metagenome (GOLD analysis project Ga0116221, IMG submission 88965) | Peat soil microbial communities from Weissenstadt, Germany - Sb_50d_8_FC metaG | ecosystem: Environmental > Terrestrial > Soil > Wetlands > Peat | place: Germany: Weissenstadt | collected 2010-09-21 | reverse complement strand
GGCAACCAGCAGATCAAGGTGGATTTCCGCTGCATCGCCGCCACCAACAAGAACCTGGAAGGGCTGGTCAAGGCGGGAACCTTCCGGCCCGACCTCTACTACCGGCTGCACGTCTTCTGCATCGAGCTGCCGCCCTTGCGCGACCGCCGCGACGACATCCCGCTGCTGGTGGACCACTTCCTGAACAAGTTCTGCATGGCCACCAGCCGGGCCATGCCGGCGATTTCGGCGGAAGCGCTGGAGGTCCTGATGCGGCACGACTGGCCGGGCAACGTCCGCGAGCTGGAAAACGCCGTGGAGCGCGCGCTGGTGGTGGGACGCGGTTCGGAAATCCGGCCGTCCGATTTTGCTTTCCAGTTCCAGGCGGACGAGCCCAAGGGCGGTAAGACCCTGGAGGACGTGGAGCGCGTACACATCGAACGCATCCTGCGCGAGACGCAGCACAATCTCTCGCGGGCCGCGCGCATCCTGGACATCGACCGCACCACGCTGTACAACAAGCTCCGCCGTTACGGGCTGCGGTGAAACCGATCCACCTGATCCCGCTCGTCAGCGTCCCTGACGGAGGCGGGTCGAACAAAGTCGGGTTGGGACTAAACAGGCTGGAGCACCTGGCCGCCACGCTGGCGCGCACCTTCCGCACGCCCTGCCGGATTCGTCCGGAGACGCTCGACATCGCGTTTGCATTGGACGACCGGCGGCAGCAGCACTATTCGACGGCCATCCTGCAGCGTCTGGAGCGGATGGCGGATCCCGATGCGCGCGTGCTGGGGGTGACGTCGCGCGATCTGTATGTTCCGGTCCTCACGTTTGTGTTCGGGGAGGCGCAACTGGACGGCGCTTGCGCCGTGGTCTCGACCGCCCGGCTGCAAGAGGAGCACTACGGCATGCCGCCGCGCGAAGACCTGCTGCGCGAGCGCCTGGTCAAAGAGGCCACCCACGAGCTGGGACACACCTTCGGATTGCGCCACTGCTCCGACTGGCGCTGCGTAATGGCGTCGAGCCACGCCGTGGAGCGGCTCGACGTCAAAGGCGCCGACTTCTGCGCCGCGTGCCGGAAATTCGTGATTTCGGGCTACTGGTAACCCTCAGGACCGAAAATCCAGCTCACCGCGCACAATACTTCGCGGCGTCCGTGGTTCGCGGGAAAACTCAAAGATACACCGCGACAGGTAACGCGCAAGGGGACTCCGGGAGCTACGAATATCTATAACCCAGCGCTCAACTGTTCAGGGCCGTTCGCGGCGCGGCGCCTGCCACGCTACAGCGAGGCCTGCCGCCGTCCCGGCGGCGAAGGTCGCGGAGCTGTAAAGCAGGAACAGCAGGTGAAGGGGAAAGGCGCGCGCCGCAAAGCCGGGACCTCTCAGGCGAGCCAGAAACCCCAGGAACCGGCGGTTCGAGAGTGCCGTGGCGGTGGCCCCGAAAAGCATCCCCCAGATAGCCGTCCGCGAGAACCAGACAGCGCCCGCGAAACCCACCGTGAGCCAGGCGCACAGCGCGCCGGCACGCTGGTCCCAGCGAAGGTTGAGATCGTCGGGCACGGAGCCGGCCAGGAGGCGGCTCCACGGCCAGGCACGCCGCGCGATGTCCGTCCGCATCATGCTCCACAGTGTCCAGGATTTCGCGTGGCATACCTGGACCTCGGGGACCAGGAGTATCTCGACCCCCGCGGACGTGAGGCGCATGCCCAATTCAATATCCTCCACGGAGGGCGTGCGATACCGCTCGTCAAAACCGCCGTGTTGCAGAAAGAGATTCCGGCGGATCACGCCGCAGCCCGCCCAGAAGGTCCATGCCCTGGTTTGTGCCGAGCAATGCGTGAAGTGATGCAGCAGGTTTCGATACTGCGAGACGAGTCCCGGCGCGAGAGGTCGATCGTCGTAAGCGCCGAACACAGCGCCGATGGTGTCCCGGGCCGCGAGTGCTTCGTATGCCCGGCCGACCGTGTCCGGGTGCACCCGTACATCCGCATCGAGAAACATCAGTATCGGGCAGCGCGCCGCGCGAGCGCCGGCATTGCGAGCCGCCGCAGGGCCGCGCTTCCCGTCCAGCTTCAGGATTCGGACACCGTACTCTCGGGCCGCTTCGCCGGGTTCGTCGCGCGAACCATCGTCTACCACAATCACTTCAGCCGGCGTTGCCTGTGACTCACTGAGATACTGTAAACATCCGGCGAGGTGCTCCCGGCTGTCACGAACGGGAATGATCACGGTTAAGTCGAGGGGGCTCATCCCAACTGCCGGCCTGGGTTCCGCAGTGAGCCCAGCAGTGAGCCCCGCAGTGAGTCACTAGCCCGCATTTCTCACACTCCGCCGACCGATGTGGCGCAGGCACTCGTGCCTGCCGTGTCGAGACTCGTCTCGACACCTTCTCGCAGTTGTGACACAGTGTCGAAGGCAGGCGTCGGCATGAGTGCCCGACCCAGAGGGTACCCCGGCAGGCACGAGTGCCTGCGCCACGTCACCACAGCCGAACACTTGTGAGAAATGGAGGTTAGTCATGACTGACGGCCTTTGCGCCCGGCATGGTAGTATCGTAGCATTCGAATGGCACTCAAAGAGCATGTGGCGCGGGCCACGATGCGCGCGACGGTTCGGTGGCACGGCAGCGCCGCACGCAGGTGACGGCGCCCGGGTCAATCAGGCTAATCGGCGCCGCCCGCTCTGCCGTAATCCTGGGCCGGCTTATCGCGATCTTCATCTCATCCGCGGCTGGCGCCCGGGATGGCCTCCAGAAACCGCGTGTCGATGAGCGCGGCGGGACCCAGCTCCGTGGCGCAGTATCCTCTGACCACCGCCCAATGAATGAACCGTTGCAGGTCGCCGGTCCGGATACTGCCGTCGCGGACGAACGTGTCGCGGCATTCCGGGCGGAAAGACCGTGCGTCCAGGCCGTTAGACGCAAGAAACTCGACCATGTAGGCCGGTGTTGCGCCTTGTATGAACTCCCGCGCGCCCCGCAAATAGGCTTGCAGGAACCGCGCGCCGAACCGGACATCCTGGTCCAGCAACCGCCGGCCGAACACGATGTGCGAGTACTGATACCCGGGCAGCACATCCGCCAGAGCCGGGCCCATAGCAAACTGCAGAGCCTCCATCCGCTGGCTCCAGTCCGTAGTGTTGGCCACGAAGGCATCCACCGCGCCGGACCGCAACGCCGCCAGACCTTCGGCGCCGCTCATGGAGGTTATGGCAACATCGCTCGAGCGCATGCCCGCGTGCTCCAGCAGCATATCGCAGCAGAATTGGACCAACCCGGCCCCCGCCGTCACTGCAACCTTCTTGCCTCGCAGCGGACGCAGGTCGCGAATGCCCTCGGGAAACATTTGCTTGCGTACGTAAACCTGGCCTATGTTACGGCACGATGATGTAGTTACCTCCCGGCCCGCCACGATCCGCAGGCGCGCGCCTCGCGCAACCGCATTTACCAGCGCCGGGCTCAAGGCGTGTAGGCATACGTCCAGCTTACCTCCCGCCATGAGCGGAATCGTCTGCACGGAGCTGGTTTCCTGCTCGACCTCTACGTCGATCCCGGCTTCCTTGAAGTAACCCGACTCGAAGCCCACATAGAACGGGCTCACCGCAATGTATCGGCCCACGCCCACCCGCAGCGTTATACGCTCGGCCGCGCGGCTCGGGCGACCCGCGCACAGGAGAGACGCCAGGAGGGTTCTACGCCGCATGAACGCGATTTCCCTCCGGTCCCAGAACGTGCAACGGCAAGACCTTCCCGGCCGGCGTCACCGCCGGCTCGGTCACGACAACCTCGAGGCCCGCCGAGTGGTTCCATACGCGCGCCGCCAGCGAACCGCCGTAACAGCGCCGGATTTCCGCCAGGAAGAAATCCCGCACCTCCACCGTGGCGGTGACGCCGACCCTGGGGCTGACGCGCAGCACCAATTGGGTCTGCTGTGTCCCCTCCCGCTCCACGAGCTGGTAATCGCCGGCTTCCCCTCCGAATCGTCGCGGAAGCGCCTGCTCCAGAATCGGGAGCACGTCGGTGCCGCACAGAGTGACCCCCTGCCCCGTGAGCTTGCCATAGCTGAAGATATCGCGCACCTGAAGATTCATGCCGGCGGCCGAGAATGCGCATTGGCAGGCGGCCGGCTCCAGAATTCCCGCATCATCCATTTCGGCGTTGATCAAGAACCGCGGAGCGAAGGGCAGCAGCGTGGTGAACATCAGGGAGTTCACGTCGGTCTCCGCCAGCGGCGCGCGACGCACGCGGCTGACCACGGCTACCGAGTCGCGAAACACGTGTACGCAGTCATTGCGCATCTGCCGGCAGGCCATGCCGATGGCCCCGATCTCGTTGATGCTGTAACGCGCGTACGCCTCGCACCCGACGGCGGCGAAGCTCGCGCTCTTGGCGTCCGTCAACGCCTCGCCACCAACCAGAAAAATCGTGCCGGCGATATCGATGCCGGCGTCCTTCGCGGCTGCGGCCACGCGGAGTGCCGGGCTCACGAAGCTGCGCACGGCACAAGCCTGACCTAGCTGTTTGCGGCCCGCGATCCATCGCGCCACGGGGGTAAAATCGTTGGCCGGCAAATCCGTGGGAAACGGCAGCGGGCCACCCAGGAGACGGGCGAGCCGCACCAGGAGGTGCGTGACCGCCCGATAGTGGCCCTCCTCGTGGAGAGTTCCTGGCATGGTGAACCATTTCTCCAGTCTCTCGCCTGCATGCGCCAGGCGCAGCCCGTCCGTAATCGCCAGGGTGGATGGCAGGATCGGTCCCATATGCAGCCGAACCCGCTGCGCAAGCCCGAATTCGCGACTGGTCAGGCCCTCATACAACTCCCGATAGACGTGGAATTGCGGACTATACCGGGTGGGGCTGCCGGGGCTTCGGCTTCCTCCACTGCGGCCCTCCAGGTGTCCCCGTACGAGCGGGTTGTCCCAGGAGCCGGGCGTCGACTGGATCTGCCGGCCGGCTCGCACGATGGGCGTCTTGCCCTTGAATTCATCATGCGTAAGAAACACGCCCCGCGCCGCCAGTGACGACAAGGCTCCTTCCAGGCCCTGGCTGCCGACTAACCCGGCCAGGGCCTCGTAATCGCATCCGGCCAGGCGAAACATCTCGTGGTAGGGATGCCGGGGATTCCCAAACACGATCCGCCTGGCCAGATCCAGGAAGCGCGTCTCGCGCTGTGCCATCTGTTCGCCAAGCCACGCCGCGTGATCGCGGATCGGCGGATAGCGCAACAACCGATAAACGCCGTACGCCATCCTCGTGTAATAATCGATTTCGCGCAGCACGATCAGCGCCTTTCCCAAGGCACCAGCCGGCGCTCCAGAATCCGGACGAGCGCCTGGAACAGCAAACCGAATCCGACCGCCAGCATGACGCCCACGTACAGCTTCTCGACCGCGAAGGTCTGCCAGGCGGACCAGATCATGCTGCCCAATCCGTTTTGGCCGCTCAACAACTCGATGGAAATCGTGAGCACCAAGGCCCGTCCGAAGGCCAGGCGGAGGGCCGTGAAAATCTGCGGCAGACAAGCCGGCAGGTAGACCCGGCGAATGACCATCGCCTGGCCGGCCCCGTAGCTGGCTGCCATATTCACGTAATCCGGATTCACGCTGCGAACGGCATCCGAGACTTGCATCACGACGAGCAGAAAGCTGCTCAATCCGACCAGCAGGATCCGCGACGTTTCATTCACGCCGACCAGCAGCATCAGCATCGGCAGTAAGGTGAGTTTGGGCGAAGAGTACAAAGCCGCAATCGCCGGTTGCGTAGCCCGATGGAGCCAGGGCCAGGAGCTCACCAGGGCGGCAGCCAGGATCCCCGCCACGGCGCCGGTCCCAAAGCCCACCGATGCCCGAGTCAAAGTCCGGCCGGCTTCGCGTCCCAGTTCGCCCGAGGCCAGCAGCGACCCCACCGTCGAAAACAGCCGCGACGGGGGCGGGAAAAACAAGGGATCCAGGATGCGCAGCGACGCCAGCGCCTGCCAGCAGGTAAAGAACAGGGCGAAGAACCACACCGCCGCGGGAACCGACCGGATGACTCTCACGAGGCCCCCGCCATGCTGACAGGGGGTTGAGTCAGTTGGAGACAGGCGAAGATCTCCCGGTTGAGATCCAGCATCTCCTCGCTGTCCTCCAGCAGCAGCGGGCGTGGGCGCGGCTGCTCCACGCGATATTCCGCGATGATGGTCCCCGGCCCCTGGCTCAGCACCAGAATGCGGTCGCTCAGCCGGATGGCTTCTCCTACATCGTGAGTCACAAACACCACGGTCTTGCGGTCCTGCTGCCACAAATCGAGCAACTCCTGCTGGGCCCGGTAACGCGACTGGCAATCGAGAGCGGCGAACGGCTCGTCCATCAGCAGGATCGGCGCGCCGGCGAGAAACGCGCGGATGACGGCCACCCGCTGCTTCATACCCGTGGAAAGCTGGTGAGGATAATCGCGCTCCCGGCCCCGCAGTCCGAAGCGGGCCAGCAGTTCGGTGGCCGAGCGTTCTCGTTCGGCGCGATCCACTTTCTGCACTTCCAGGGCGAACGCGGCATTCTCCACCACCGTCATCCACGGGAACAGGCTGTTTTCCTGGAAAACCAGCGAGGTGAGCGGCCAATGAGTTTCATGCTTGGGCTCGTCCAGGAGGAATTCGACGCTTCCTTCGCAAGGCCGCAGCAGACCGGCCAGCAACCGGAGCAGAGAGGTTTTGCCGCTGCCCGATGGGCCGACCACCGAGAGAAACTCGTTCTGCCCGACCTCGAATGTCAGGTGCCTCAGCGCGGTAGTCCGCACTGGACCGTCCCCGTACGCAACCCTGACCCCCGAACACCGTAGAATCTTGCCAGTCATGTGGATGGCGACTTGAAATCCATTATTGCACGGCTGCTCCTACGGCTTGGGAAGTTAGTAGACCGCTATTGATATGCGCGAGCAGACCCGCGAGCACGCGCAAAAGCGTGGTCTTGCCGCAGCCGCCAGGCCCCACGAGGGTCAGGATCTCCCGTCACGGCTGGCGAAAGTCAGATCGCGCAAAGCGGGCACGGGAGCACTGGAAGACGGGAATGCGACGTGCAACCCCGAACAATGCAGGCGCATCATGTGAACTGCCGCGCGATCGCAAGCTCACTGTTATAGTGAATGCTCGGCATTTGACGAGCCCGGATCATGGCAGCCCCGGCAAACACAGAGTCGCGCGCAGGGTCTTCGAACGAATGGGAACAAGTCGGCGCCCGGAAATCGCCCTCCTGGTATCTCGATCCGCTGGTGGCCGCGCAGAAGCGCCGCGTCCATCAGGAACTGGTGTGGCGCTGGACGCGCGGAGTCGCCGTTCGGCGCGTTCTGAAAACGGACTCTTTCGAAGAGGCTCACGGGGACGATTGCATCCTTTTTGACCTGTTCCCGCCGGCTTACTCGCTGGGCATGGACCTGGCCCTTTCCACCGCGCGCCGCGCACAGTCCCGATGCCCGAGCGAGCGCGTCCGATTCCTGGTCAGCGACGCCCGGAGCCTTGCCGTTCGACCGGAAAGCATGGATGCTATCGTCTCCACCTCGACGCTCGATCATTTCGACACGCGCGCCGAATTCGAGCGGGCAATCGGCCAACTGGCAGGTGTCCTGCGGCCCGGCGGGGTGCTCGTGATCACGCTCGACAATCCTCGGAATCCGCTCTACTGCTTGCTCCGATGGGCGAGCCGCCGGGACTGGCTGCCGTTCCGGCTGGGCTATACCACGGCACTCCCCGGCCTGGCGCGGTGCTTGGAAGACGCGGGCCTCGAAGTGACTGCGACCGGCGCGCTGATTCACAATCCACGGATGGTGTCCACCCTACTGTTCCGCGCGCTCCGGCTGCTGCTGGGCCGGCGTGCGGACGGTCCCATCCGCGGGCTGCTGGAGGCGTTCGCCACGCTGGAGCGGCTTCCCACGCGCCGGTTCACGGCTTGCTTCGTGGCTGTTTGTGCGCGCAAGCCGGAAGCCCGGCCCGCCGGCCTGTGTTCCGCAGTGAGTCATTAGTAATGACTGACAAGCTTTCCACCCGCCATGGTAGTATCGTAGCATTCGAATAGCATTCAAAGGGCGTGTGGCGCGAGCCACGATGCGCGCGGCCGGCGGCGCCTACTGTCTTCATCCTCGTCTGGGGGCTTCGTGTACGATCCGGAGGTCGTGACCGTCCCGGTTGTCGTGATGGGAGCCGGTCCGGCGGGCCTTACCGCGGGCTATGAACTGGCCAACCGCGGGTGCCGGTGCGTGATACTCGAAAAGGATGCGGCCTGTGGAGGGCTGGCGCGAACCTTCGAGTACAAAGGGCACCTGTTCGACCTGGGCGGTCACCGCTTCTACACCAAGGTCGCGCTAGTAGAGCGAATTTGGCGGGAGGTCCTCGGCGACGATCTGCTCACGCGCAAGCGGCTGTCGCGAATCTACTATCGCGGGAGATACTTTCACTACCCTCTCGAGCCGGTCGACGTGGTGCGCGGACTGAGTGTGACAGAGATCGTCCGGTGCTGCGCCAGCTATGCAAAAGCCCACCTGTTTCCAGCCCGCCCGGAGGAGGACCTGGAGACCTGGGTGTGCAACCGTTTTGGCCGGCGCCTCTTCGACATTTTCTTCAAGACGTACACCGAGAAGGTCTGGGGAATCGCCTGCAAGCAGATTCACGCGGACTGGGCGGCGCAGCGCATCGGCCGCTTGTCGATGCTGTCGCTGGCGCGATCGGTATTGCCGGCAAGGCGCGACGAAAGAGGAGAAATGCGCACCCTGATCCGCGAGTTCCTGTATCCCCGGCGCGGGCCCGGCATGATGTGGTCGCGCATGCAGTCGATCGTCGCCGGGCGCGGCTCTGCGGTGCTCTTGAACACGCCCGTCGACAAGATCCTGTGGAAGCAGGGCCGCGTGGAAGCCGTGCTGGCGGACGGCCGGCGGTATGAGGCGGGGAACTTCATCAGCAGCATCCCGATCCGCGAGCTGATTCAGAAACTCGATCCGCCGCCGCCCGATTGGCTGCAGGATGCCGCGTCGCATTTTCATTACCGCGACTTTCTCACCGTCGGACTGATTGTTCGCGGCAAGAACCCGTTTCCCGACAACTGGATTTACGTCCACGACCCGGCCGTGGCGGTGGGGCGGATTCAGAACTACGCCAACTGGAGTCCCGAGATGTCTCCGATCCCCGGCGAGGTCAACCTGGGGATGGAGTATTTCTGCTTCCAGGGAGACTCGCTCTGGAGCATCGACGACCAGGAGTTGATCCGCCGCGCCAGGAAGGAACTGGCGCAACTGAGACTAGTGGAGGAGCCGGCCGTGGTGGATGGAATGGTGCTGCGGGTGCCCAAAGCATACCCGGTGTACGACGAGTCGTATCAACGCGGTTTGAAGGCGATCCGCGAATTCCTGAAAGACGTTCCGAATCTGCAACTGGTGGGCCGCAACGGCATGCACCGGTACAACAATCAGGACCATTCGATGTTGACCGCGATCATGGCGGCGCGCAACATACTCGGCGCGCGCTACGATCTGTGGGACCTGCAACTGGACGCCGATTACCTGGAGCGCGGTCCGGTCATCACGGAGGAAGAGATCCAGGCTCTGGACCTGACCCAGCCTCTGACGCCGCAGGGTCTGGCGGAACACGCGAGAGGGGGGCGCGTGTGAGCCGGTCCCGCCGGGCCAGAAAACCACCTCGCAGCGACTCACCCGCGATTCCCGCACCCGCCTCCAAGGCGGCGGACTTCCGGGCGGCCTGGCGCAGACACCAGCGGCAGATCGTTCTCGTTTGCCTGTCCCTGTTGGCCGTGACCGTCCTGATTTACGGGCGGGCTGGATCTTATGGCTTCGTCGATCTGGACGGCGCAACCATTGGGAACGACAACGTCAAGAATGGGTTCGTGCCAGGCGCGATCGGGTGGGCCTTCACGGAGACCAAGACGGTTGGCTGGCAGCCGCTGACCTGGCTCTCGCAAATTCTGGATTTTCAGTTGTTCGGCCTCCATGCGGGCCTGCATCACCTGGTGAGTGTGGGAATCCACGGGCTGAACGCCGTCCTGCTGTTCCTGATGCTCTTTTACCTGACCGGGTCGTTGTGGCGGTGCGCGCTCGCCGCGGCACTTTTCGCCCTCCATCCGCTGCGCGTGGAGTCGGTGGTCTGGGTGGCGGAGCGGCGCGACGTTCTGAACGGCCTGTTCTCGATCGTGACGTTGTGGGTTTATGCGTGGTACGCGCGGCGGCCGGACTCCCGCAAGCGTTATGCCGCGGTGTTCGCCGCACTCTGGCTGGCGCTTCTGTCCAATCCCATGGCGGTCACGCTGCCGGCGGTCATGATGGTGCTGGACCATTGGCCTCTGGAGCGGTGGCGGAAGGGGATGGCGCGCAGGCTCATCCTGGAAAAGATCCCGCTGTTCCTGTCGGCCGCGGCGGCCTGGACGATCACGATCCTGGGCAACTCCTCACAGGCTGTGCCGTTCACAGAGCTGGCACTGAACGCGCGCATCGTCATGGCGTGCGCGGCCTATGCCGCCTATCTGGGCAAGCTGGTCTGGCCCGCATCCCTGTCGCCGTACGATCTTCCTTTGACATTGAGCGTGTCCGCCGTGACAATGGCGGGCTTTGTTTTGGTTTTCGTGCCGGCAGTCAGTGCGCGCACCGTGCGGCGTTGGCCGTGGCTCCTGGCCGGCTGGCTGTGGTTTGCGATCGCGATGTTGCCGGCGATCGGACTGGTGCAGTTCGGCGAGCCGGTCTTTGCCGAGCGATTCACCTACGTGCCTCTCATAGGGCCGGTGGTCGCGCTGGTGTGGCTGGCCTCCGCCTGGATCGAGAGCCGGCCGCGCTGGCGGCCCGCATTCCTTGCCGGCACCGCGGTTGTGGTGCTGGCCTTGAGCGGTCTCAGTTGGCGCCAGACCGGGTATTGGACAGACAACTTCGCGCTGCTCCGCCATGCGGCGGCGGCAACCGGGAGCAACCCGCGGGTGTTGTACGCCTATGGGAACACGCTGGCGAATGCCGGGCGCTGGGACGAAGCGGTGCGGAACTATCGGGAAGTGGTCCGGCTGGAACCGGCCAACTCGGGCGCCCACAAGTCTCTCGGCGTGGCCCTGCTGCAGACAGGCGCGTATGAGGAAGCCATCGGCCACCTGCAAATTGCCTTGCGCGCCACTCCGGACGATGCCCAGGTGAAACAACTCCTGCAAGCGGCGATGACCATGCACCCATCCAAGGCAGTGGAGCCGGAAACGCAGGCGGCGGCGCCGGCTGGGGCACCTTCCGGGCAGCAGGCTATCCTGACCCCAGACCAGTCGCTCGAGGCCGGAGCCATGCTCGCGCTGGCCGCAATCGCGTGGTGGTGGCCCGATTGGGGCAAGCGGGCTTGGGTGTGGATGGAGCGCCTGCTGACGCGGCTGGCGCAAAGGCCCGTGCGGGCGATGGCTCTCGCCGCACTGCTGCCCATGATGGTGAGGCTCCTCCTGCTTCCGCTTTACCCGATCCCGGAACCGGTCGTAGCCGACGAGTTCGGCTATCTGCTGCTGGGGGACACGTTCGCTTCCGGGCGGCTGGTCAACCCGCCGCACCCCATGGGTGAACATTTCGAATCCGACTACATTCTGCAGAGCCCGGTCTACACGTCCTACTTTCCCGTGGGCCAGGGACTTCTTCTGGCTTCCGTCATGGTGTTGGGTGTGAATCCGTGGTGGGGCGTGTGGCTGAGCATCGGCTTGATGTGCGCCGCATTTCACTGGATGTTATCGGGCTGGATGCCTCCGCGCTGGGCGCTGCTGGGCGCGTTCCTGGCGGGGATGCGGCTCGCGGTCTTGAGCTACTGGATGAACTCGTTCTGGGGCGGCGCGGTGGCGGCCATCGGGGGAGCGCTGGTGCTGGGCGCGCTGCCTCGCATCTTCCGCGGGAAAGGAGCCCTCTATGCCGTGTTGCTGGGACTGGGACTCGCCATCCTGGGACAAACCCGGCCGTACGAGGGCCTGGCGTTTTCCGTTCCAGCAGGAATCGTTTTGCTGTACTGGCTTCTGCGCGCCAAAACCGTGAGTTGGAGATCGCGAGTTACAGGCGTGGCGCTGCCACTCACCGCCGTGCTCCTGTGCTTCGCAGCCTTCACGGCGTACTATAACTGGCGCGTTACGGGTAATCCGTTGCAGTTGCCTTACCAGCTTTACCAGAAACAATACGGCGTTCCCCAGGCTTTCTATTGGCAGACACCCTATCCGCCGGCCGACAGCCAGCGAGTTGCCGAATTGTCGGCCAATTATAGAGGTCAACTCAGGAGATACAATGCGGGGCGTTCCTGGCCGGGACTGCTGCTGGCATCCGCGCAGAAGCTGGGCGTGCTGTGGAGGTTCTACCTGCAGCCGGTGTGGACGTTGCCGATCCTGGCCCTGCCTTGGCTGTGGCGCAATCGCCGATTGCGTTTTCTGGCGGCGGTGTGCGTTTTCGCGATGGCGGCGCTGGCACTGTACCATACCTTCCTTCCGCACTATTTCGCGCCGGCGTGCTGCGCTCTTCTGGCGATGGTGGTGGCAGGCATTCGCCGCATACGGTTGTGGCAATGGCGGAACCGCCCGGTGGGGGCGTGCCTGGCGGGCGGTATGGTAGCGGTAAGCGCGCTGGGCCTGGCGATTTCGCCGGCCGGCGCGGAGCTGTTGGGCCCTGCCCTGGTTGAATCCAACACCCCGCGTGCCCGGATCCTCAAGAGCCTAGAGGACCGGGGCGGCAAGCACCTGGTGATCGTTCAGTATGGGCGGCAGCATGCGATGCATTTCGGCTTGATCCACAATGAAGCCGATATCGACAATTCGCAGGTGGTGTGGGCCCGGGACCTGGGCGTGGAAAAGAATGACGAACTAGTGCAGTACTGCCGCGGCAGGTCGGTGTGGACATTAGATCCGGATCGCCTTCCGCTTCACCTGCTGCCGTATCGCGCCTCGGCTCTATATCATCTCCCCTAGCGCCTAGCGCGTCCTCGCTGTACGTACCCTAATCCGAACTTCTTCTGCTGAAAAGAAGTTCGGCCTAATGCTGGCCTAGCCCGGGGCCTAGCCTTGGGCCTAGCCCCTGGTGCCGGCGGAGTCGCGGATAACCGAACGAGAGTCCGCCACGCTATCATGAACTGACCATCCCGAGGGGACCAAACGATGCCAGAGACAATCGACCAACTCAAAACCACCCTGCGAGGCGAGCTGATCCAACCGTCGGATGCAGCCTACGACGCAGCCCGCAAAGTATACAACGGCATGATCGACCGGCACCCGGCGATCATTGCCAAATGCGCCGACGTTGCAGACGTCATGGCTTGCGTGAACTTCGGCCGTGACAGCAAACTGCTGGTGTCGATCCGCGGCGGAGGCCATAACGGCGGCGGCCTGGGAGT
>Ga0116221_1002012_pt1 | contig 13332 bp, 8 predicted proteins | sample Sb_taG_5_FD_88965 | JGI IMG/M metagenome (GOLD analysis project Ga0116221, IMG submission 88965) | Peat soil microbial communities from Weissenstadt, Germany - Sb_50d_8_FC metaG | ecosystem: Environmental > Terrestrial > Soil > Wetlands > Peat | place: Germany: Weissenstadt | collected 2010-09-21 | reverse complement strand
GTCGAACGCCCGCTGGTAGCCGGCCAGCTGGGCCTCGCCGCGGATCGAGTTGCCGTAGTCGAAGACCTCCGCCCCGGCGTCGAGGAAGCCGACCATGGCGGCGACGTGGGCGGCCATCGACTCGCGGGCGCTCTGGGTGAAGCCCTCCGGGTCCTCGGCCCGGAGCACGGCCATGTCCTCGAAGGCGATGCCGCTTGGCAGGTAGGTGAGGGGATCGTGGGCCGAGGTCTGGTCGGTGACGATGTCGATGGGGGCGTTGCTTGCGAGCAGGGCCGGGAACACGTCGGCGGCGTTGCCGAGCAGGCCGATGGATTTTGCTTCGTTCTTGTCTCTCGCGGTTACCGCCCTGCGGATGGCGTCGTCGACGTCTGCTGCCTGCTCGTCGAGGTAGCCGTGCTCGATCCGCCGGGTGATCCGGGACTGGTCGCACTCCACGCAGATGACCACGCCGCCGTTCATCGTGACGGCCAGCGGCTGCGCGCCGCCCATGCCGCCCAGCCCGGCGGTCAGCGTGATCGTGCTCGCCAGGGATCCGCCGAACCGTTTGGCCGCGATCGCGGCGAACGTCTCGTAGGTGCCCTGCAGGATGCCCTGGGTGCCGATGTAGATCCACGAGCCGGCGGTCATCTGGCCGTACATGGTCAGGCCGAGCTGCTCTAGGCGGCGGAACTCCTCCCAGGTCGCCCACTGCGGGACCAGGTTGGAGTTGGCGATGAGCACCCGCGGGGCCCACTCGTGCGTTCGCAGCACCCCGACGGGCTTGCCGGACTGGACGAGCAGGGTCTCGTCGTCCTCGAGGTCCTGGAGCGTTTTGATGATCACGGCGTAGGCGTCCCAGCTCCGGGCGGCGCGGCCGGAGCCGCCGTAGACGATGAGCTGGTCGGGATGTTCGGCCACCTCGGGATCGAGGTTGTTCATCAGCATGCGCATCGCGGCTTCCTGCGCCCAGCCCTTGCAGCTGCGCTGTGAGCCCCTGGGTGCACGGATTTCCATGCTGCCTCCCCTACTCTCGACCATGTGCCCATCATGGCTGGACGGAAATGAGGGTGACAAGCAGGGGGGACCATTGCTAGGTTCGGCGCCTGTGTGTTCGGCTTCCGGGTCTTCGGCTTCTCTGCGGCGGGTCTCGGTGGTGGGCACCTCGGGTGCGGGCAAATCGACCTTGGCCCGGTCGCTGGCGGCTGCGCTGGACGCTGATTTCCTCGAGCTCGACTCGGTCTACCACCAGGCTGACTGGGTGCCGCTGCCCACGCCGGAGTTCCGGCGGCACGTCGCCTCGGTGGTGGCGGGCGAGCGCTGGGTGGTCGACGGGAACTACAGCAAGGTCCGGGACCTGGTCTGGGGCCGCGCGGACACCGTGGTCTGGCTCGACCTGCCGCGGCGCACGGTGATGCGCCAGATCATCTGGCGGTCGTTCCGGCGCGCGGCCGGGCGGGTCGAGCTGTGGAACGGCAACCGCGAGCGCTGGCGCAACCTGTTCGCGCTGGACAAGGAGGAGTCGGTCATCTCCTGGGCCTGGCAGACGCACGCCGCCAACCGGGCCAAGTTCCAGGCGGCGATGGCCGATCCGGCGAACGGCCATCTCCGCTTCGTTCGGCTCACCAGCCCGGCGGCGGTGCGGCGGTTCCTGCGGGGCGCGTCGCCTTGGTCTGCCTCAGGCCGTCACTAGCTCCGATGGTTCGGCGATGACGTCGACCAGGGCGCCGTTGCGCATGACGGTGATCGCCAGGGGGCGGCCGATCGCCTCGGAGAACATCAGCCGCTGCAGGTCCTGGGCTGCGGTTACTGGTTTTCCGCCTGCGGTGAGCAGCAGGTCCCCCGGGCGCAGGCCGGCCCGGTCGGCGGGTCCGCCGCTGACGACCTCGGCGACCAGCAGGCCGGTTGTCCGGCCGAGCCGCTCGCGCCAGTTGGCCGGCACCGGGCCGGGCATCGTGACCAGGCCCAGGTAGGCCCGGCGGACCCGGCCGTCGCGTATCAGCGCGGAGATGATCCGCCGGGTGGTGTCGTTGACCGGGACCGCCATGCCCAGGCCCACGCCGGCCACGGCGGTGTTGATGCCGACCACGCGCGCGCCGGCGTCAGCCAGCGCGCCACCCGAGTTGCCCGGGTTGAGCGCGGCGTCGGTCTGGATGACGTCCTCGATCAGCCGGCCGCGGGTCGGCAGGGACCGGCCGAGCGCGCTGACCACGCCGGCCGTCACCGAGCCGGCCAGCCCGAGCGGGTTGCCGACCGCCACCACCAGCTGCCCGACCACGAGCTTGTCGGCCTCGCCGAGCTCGGCGGGCTCCGGGGTCGGGCCGTTGGCGCGCAGCACCGCGAGATCGGACAGCGGGTCCGCGCCCACCACCCGGAACGGCGCCGACGTACCGTCGGAGAACGACGCGGTGCCGCTCGTCGACTTGCCGACTACGTGAGCGTTGGTCAGCAGGAACCCGTCGCCGGTGAAGACCACGGCGGAGCCGAGGCTCTCCCCGCCTTGGCCCCGGCCTGGGCCTTGGCCCCAGCCTGGGCCTTGGCCGCGGCCCGGGCCTTGGCCGAGGGGCACGCGGAGGCTCGCGACCTTGGGCGTGAGCCGTTCGGCCACGGCGGAAACGATCTGCGAATATGCGTCCAGGGGGTGACTGGCCTCCATGACATCTCCCAGCCCGTGCAGAATTGATTACAGGATTACACTGTAACCGCGCGATGGGATGGCTGCTTCCCCGTGGCTGTTCCGCCTGGAGCTGAATCCTTCGGGTTCTAACGCCTGGCGGCGCGGTGCCTTGGTTGTGGCCGCGGCGCGGTGCCTTGGTTGTGGCCGCGGCGCGTGGCGTGGTCAGGGCGGCGGCGCGTGGCCGGCTAGGCCGATGGGATTGCCTTCCGGGTCGATGATCGTGGCGAGGGTGCGAGTCGGGCCGTCAGGGACGGGAGGCTCGAGGATCTCGCCGCCGTGCTTTATGACCTGTTCGAGCGTTCCGGCCATGTCCGACACGTGGATCCAGAGCATCGGGCCGGCGTCCCGGGCCGGCGGACGGTTCTCGACCCACTGGCCGATGAGGCCGGGCGCCTCGAAGTCCGGGTGGTGTGCTTCGATCTGCCAGCCGAAGACCGCCTCGTAGAAGGCGGCCGCTCGGTCGCGTTTGGCCGCCGGCAGCTGCAGGTAGCAGACTTGGCCGTGAACGAGGCCGAGCACCCGGGCGGCTTCGGAGTCCTGGGTCATGGAGATCCTTTCTTCGTGGCCCTTCATGATCTTCTTACGGTTCTTTACCGCCCTTACGGTTCTTTACCGCCCTTACGGTCCTTTACGGTCCGGTGGGGCGGCACTCGACCACGAACCGGCCGGATGACTGGGTGCGCGCAGCGACGACGTCGAGGCCGGCCTGCCGTGCTAGCTCGGTGAACTGCGTGAGCGTGCTGGTCTTCCCGCCCGCCACCAGCATGTCGATACCCAGTGAGCGGGGCGTTTCGTCGGCCGAGACGCCGCCGAGGATGGCGACAGTGCCGTCTGGCCGGGCCGCCTCGGCGCAGCGCCGCAAGATGGCCACGGTCGGCTCGTCGGCCCAGTCGTTGAGGACGCCCTTCAGCAGGTAGAGGTCGGCTCCGGCGGGCAGCGGATCGAAGAAGCTCTGCCCTTTGACCGTCATCCGGCCGGAGACTCCGAAGCTGTCGATGATCTCGCCGGCCCTGGCTACCGTGCCCGGGAGGTCGATGACCGCGCCTGTTGCCTGGGGGTGACGCCGGAGTAGCGAGGCCAGCATGGCCCCGGTCCCGCCGCCGACATCGACGACGCTGCGGATGTGCTCCCACCCGTCGCTGAGCTCGATGTCAAAGTCGGGGATGCCGTGCCCGGCTGGTCCCATGAGGGCGTCGAATTCCGCCGCGATCTGCGGGTGGGCGGCCAGGTCCTCCCAGAAGGGCCTCCCGAACACCTGCTGGTAGGCCGGCTGGCCGGTGCGGACGTAGTCGAGCAGCGTGCCCCAGGTATGGGCCATCCGGCCGCCGATGCCGTGGAGGTCCAGGAAGCTTGACTCCGCGAGTTGCTCGGCGGCCCGGTTGCAGCCGAACCGGCCGGGCGATTCCTCGGTGAACACCCCTTTGGAGACCAGGTGACCGAGGACGGCGTGCAGGGCGTCACGGTCGCAGTCGGTCGCCGCGGCGAGTTCGGCGATGCCGGTGCGGCCCGCTGAGATGTGTTCGGGGATGCGCAGGGTCGCGGCCACATGGAGGCACCAGGGGGTCGCCAGGTCCAGCATCCGGCCGAGATCCGCGGTGTCGTCCCCGGGAGCGCTGGTCCGGGGACTGCTGGCCTCGGGAGGGCTGGTCTGCGCCTGCCGGGCCGCGGCCGCCTCGGTCTGCGCTAGGCCGGGCTGCTGGTAGACGCCGAGGGTGTTGCCGCCGGGATCTTTGAACCAGGCGAATACCTCGCCCGCGGCCGGGTCCACCGGCCGGACGATCTCGCCGCCCGCGGCCTGTACCGCCGCCAGGGTCGCAGCGGCGTCGGCCACCATGATGTAGATACCGAAGCCGGGCTCGGTGGCGGGCGGGCGGCCGACGACGAAGGTCCCGCTCACCGCGCCGACGGTGTCGTCGAAGGACGTGGAACCGTCACCTCTCTGCCTCATCTTCCAGCCGAACGCCTGCTGGTAGAACCTCGCGGAGCGGGCCACGTCCACGGCGGGAATCTCGACGTAGCAGATCTTCCCCGTGCGCCATTCCGGCTGCTCTTCTACCATCGTGACGTGCCTCTCCAGTTCCCGCTACCGCGCTGATCCCATCGACTCCGATCTTGCCAGGTCGCGGTGGCCGGGGTCTTGGCGAAAAGGGACAGCCGCCGGGCGGGGACCAGCGCTCTCGGGTGGACGGGCCTAACCATCTGCGCTTCCCATCCGGCGGGCGCTAGAACCATCGGCTCAAGTAGCACCCACGCTGGAACGACGGCCAGTTCCCCGGCACTATGGCGCGGAACGGGCAATCGTCCACGGGATCAAGGAGGTCGGGCGAGGCGGCGGAGACCTAGCTGTCGCGGGCGGCGGCTAGTTCGGTGCGGAACCGCTCGTAGTCGCTGAGTTCGCGGCCGACTGGGATCACGACCAGGTCGTTGGCGACGGTGGCGATCCGGGCCAGGATGTCGCGCACCGCCTGCTCGCGCTCGCGGTCGGCCGCGAGGACGACCATGTTCTGGCACCACGACGAGATCAGCCAGCCCAGCAGCAGCAGCGCCACCACCATGACCCCGAGCCACGGGGCTAGCGAGACGTCGTTGATCAGGGACGGTGACTTGCGCGCCGTACTGGACGCGCCGAACGCCAGGATCAGCACGATCCAGAACAAGCCGACCAGCATCAGCGCCATCAGCAGCCACTGGGCGAGTGCGACCAGCCGCCACCAGCCGATCACCTTGTCGCGCGGCGGCAGGCCCTGCGCCACCGCTGTGCCGAGGGCTGACTGGGCCTCGTCGGCTCGGGACCGCGCCGCCGCCCGCACAGTCCGCGACCAGGGCTCGGGCAGCGAGCTGCCCACCTCGTTGGCGAACACGTTGATCGCGTTGTCGATATCGGACCGCTGCGCCTGCCCGGCCTGGCCGGGGTCGCTGGCCAGCAGCTTGTGGGCCGGAGCCTGCCCGCGCAGCCGGTCGGCCAGCCGCGCCGGCGGCCAGCCGATGTAGCCGACGGCGCTGCGCTCACGCACGCCGTTCAGCGTCTCGGTCACCGCCCTCGCCCCGGCGGCCTTCGCGAACGCCGCGGTCAGTGTGCCGATCGGACCGGCTGGCACGTAGATCGCGGGATCCTCGGCCGGCTTGCCAGTGCCGTTGCCGTCCTGCGTCGCGTCCTCCCACGGCGGCCTGGCGGAGGACGACGGCCGCGTCGGCGCGGCGCTCGTCTGCCAGGGCCGCCAGTCGGCCGCGCCTGTCCGCCCGTTGCCCTCGTGCTCGTCACCGTCCGGTTGCTCCCAGGGTGGGCGCGCCGAAACCCGGGTGGAAACCGGTTCGGGTGTGGCGGCATCGGGAGCGGCCGACAGCAGCGGTACGGGCGCCACAGGGGGCAACCAGCCGGGCACCGAATCGCCCGAGTAGACCGCGAACCTTTCGAGCAGGGCGTCGATGTCGGCGGTGATCCTGTCGCTCGCGGCCCGCCGGGCGGCCACCGCGCCGGCCAGAACCCGGCGCAGCTCGTTGAGGCCTGCGCCGGTGGTCGCGGAGGTCACCAGCACCTGAGTCTCGTGCAGGCCCTCGGTGTCGAGCAGCCGGCGCAGGTCTGACTCGCAGTCGGCGGCCTGGTCCGGGCTGAGCGTGTCGACCTGGTTGAGCACCACCGTGGTCACCGCGGCATGCCCAGCCAGCGGGACCAGGTAGCGCCGGTGCACGGACGCGTCCGCGTACTTCAGCGGGTCAAGCACCCAGACGAGCATGTCGGCCAGCTTGACCAGGCGGTCGACCAGTGCCGCCGAACCGGTGACCACCGAGTCGTGGTCGGGCAGGTCGAGCAGGAGCATGCCGGTCAGCGACGCCTCGCCCTCGTCGAGCGCGCTCGCCCGTGCGTAGCGGTGACGCCGCTGCACGGCGAGCCAGTCGAGCAGCGGGGCGGCCCCTTCCATCCCCCACACGCACGCGTGCGAGTGCTTGGTGGTCGGCCTGGTCACTCCCGCGGGCGAGAAATTCGCCCCGGCCAGGGCGTTGAACAGCGAGGACTTGCCGCTGCCGGTCCCGCCCGCCAGGGCCACCACGGTGTGCGAGGCGGACATCCGCATCCGCTCACCTGACCGCCGCAGCAAGGCTTCCGCCTCGGTGAGGAGTTCCTGGCTGAACCCTTCGGACCCGGTTCTTCCGGACCCGATCTTCGTCATCTCCTGGAGCGAGGCGAGTCTGGCGGGCAGCCGTGAGTGCGCCAGCCCAGTCACCCCGATCGTGTTCGCTGTCACCTAACCGCCTCGAGCGAGAATTCCGCCTGGTAAAGCCGAATGGCCGCGACGTCGTCGCAGGTCCCGGCCGCGTCGAGCACCTCAACGAACCTGACCAGTTCCTCGTTAAGCAGCAGCCGGACCCGGTCCTGCAGGTCGGCGCGCGCTTTGGCCAGGATCTCGGTCAGCATCACCCCGCCGAACACCGACGTCAGCATCCGCCGCGGTTCGGTGTAGACGCTGCCGCCATCGGCTTCGGCCGACAACGCGGCCGCGGCCGGGCGGGCACCGGTCCCACTAGGCCCGATCCCAGCGGGCCCGATCCCACCAGGCCCGGTCCCAGCGGGCCCGGTCCCAGCGGGCACTGCCTCGCCGAGCATCGCCACTAGGACCACCAGGCTCAGCGCCTCTTCATCGAAGGAGACGCGCCGGGCTGCAGCAGGCCGCAGGTCCTCCCCTTCCACTAGCCGGGTCAGGTGATCCTGCCAGGCCCCGATGGCCCGCATGGCGCGCAGCGCCAGGTCCGGTGAGGATCGGCTGAAGGCCGAGGCCTGTGCGGCATCGGCGGCCTTGATCACGTCGGCAGCCTTGATGTCCACGTCGGCCGGATCGCCGCCGCCGCTCTGCCCGGCGGGACCAAAGACGGACTCGAACACCTGCTTGGCGCGGACATCGCGGGCCCGCTCGGCGGCCGCGTCCGCGAGCAGCACGGCCCCGGCGGGGTCGGCGCGCCACCTGCCCTCCGCGGCCTCCGCCGCCCGGTCCGCGACGGACACGATGTAGGACTCGATGGCCGAACGGAGCGCGGCGTTCAGCGCCGCCGCCCGCGAAGGTCCGCGGCGGGCGCGCTTGCCCTTTTTGTTCCCGCTCCGGGCGGGCTTGGCGCCGCGGCGCGGCCGCAGGTCGTCGCCGACGACGCAATCTTCCCAGCGTGCGAGCACCTCGCCGCGGAGCAGGGTGCCGTCCTTCATACCGTCGCTAGCCTCATTGAAGGCGTTCTCGTAGGCGGTATCGGCGGCCCGCCGCAGTTCGGCGCGCAGCACGACCTGCGCCTCGACGTGGGCGGCGACGGCCGGAACCCTGGTCTTGAACGTGTCGAGGACACCGGACATCGTCTGGGAGAGCACCGCCACCCGGCGGTCGGCCCGGGCGGCGGTGTCGGCGAGCCAGTCGCGGACGGGCTGGTAGGCGTCGGGCGGGAGCATCCCGTCGATGAGGGGGATCTCCGGTATGACGAAGCGGTCCGCAGCCGCGATCCCGTTCGCGTCCAGCATGGCGTTGAAGTGGTCGACGAGTTCGGTCCGGTAGGCCTGCGGGATCCGGGACAGGACCACGCCGAGGGAGGCCTTACGGTCCCGGGCGTGCTGCAGGATCTCCCAGACCGGCCCGTCGGCGTACCGGCTGGCGCTGGTCATGAACAGCCACAGGTCCGAGGCGTCGAGGAACTGGTAGGCGAACTCGTGGTGGGCCTGCACCACCGAGTCGATGTCCGGCGTGTCCAGCAGCGCGATGCCGCGCGGCATGCCCTCGCTCGCCGCGAGCACGAGCAGCCCGTCCCGGCCGGGACGGGCCAGGCCTTCCTGCCTGACCCGGGGCAGCGTGGGCAGGAAGTTGTTCTCGGCGAACCAGTCGATCTCGTCGGGGTGGCAGGCCAGGACCGGGCTGTTCGTCGTCGGCCGACGCACGCCGGTGGCACTCACGGGCGCGCCGACGATGCTGTTCACCAGGGTGGACTTCCCGGCGCCCGTAGAGCCGACCAAGGCGACGAGCACCGGCGCGGCGGAACGGCGCACCCGGGGCAGCAGGTAGTCGTCGATCTGGCTGAGGAGCTTGCCGCGTTCGGCCTTGACCTCGGCGGAACCGGAGATCTGGAAGACGAGCGGGATGGCGGCGATCCGCTTCCTGAGGTTGAGCAGGGCGGCCTCAAGCAAGCGCGCATCGACCCGGCCGTGAGGCTGTGCGGCGGCCCGGGACCGGACCGCGGCGACGGGCGCGGAGGTAACGGGCTCCGAGGGATCGGCGGGCTGGGGATCGGCGGGCTGGGAATCGGCGGCCGCAGGATCGGCGGGCTGGGAATCGGCGGCCGCAGGATCGGCGGGCGCGGAATCGGATGCGGGCGCGACGGGCGCGGAATCGGATGCGGGCGCGACGGGCGCGGAATCGGATGCGGGCGCGACGGGCGCGGAATCGGATGCGGGCGCGACGACAGCGACGGGCTCAGGGGCGGCAACGGGCTCGGCGGCGGCAACGGGCTCGGGCCGGGACGCGGCGGCCTGGGGCTCGGCAGGGGAACCGGGCTCGCCGGTTCCGGCCGGGATGGCCGGGAACTGCTCGGTCACGGGCTCGGGTTGGGCGGCTTGGGGAGCAGAATCCGCGACGAGCTCGGTGGCCCCCAGCGTCACGGCCGGGAACTGGACGGTCTCGGGCTCGCCGCTCACGGACCGGGCGGTTTCGGACTGGACGGTCTCGGGCTCGCCGCTCACGGACCGGGCGGTTTCGGACTGGACGGTCTCGGGCTTACCACTTGCGGGCTTACGGCTCGCGGGGTTACCGCTCGCGGACTGGGTGGTTTCGGGCTGGGCGGTTTCGGGCGGCACGGAGCCGGCCGCGGCCGCGGTCTCGGGCGGCGTGACAGCCGGGGGGGCATCAGCCGGGGGGGTATCTGCCGCGGGGGCGCCCCCCGCGGGAGCGTCTACCGCGGGAGGCGCGAGGCCGGCCGCGGTCTGGTTGTGGCCCGTATTCTCATCCCTTGCGACAGCATTATCGTTTCGATCGGGATCAACAATGCTATCCAGTTTGTCCGATTCAATCTGCTGAGACGGCAATTCCGGCTGAGACTCCTGGGATGACCGCTCTTCTCGCGGTGATCGGGTCGCCTGGGAGGATGCGGGCAATTGCGACATACCGGAATCCTGAGCGGACGCCTCTGGGTAACCCGGTGCAACCGTCACGTGACTGTCATCCCCACGCCCCTGGCCCTCACCACCGTCCGCAATATCACTGGTCACATGGTTCTCGGCAGGGTGGTCAAGCTCAGCGGCGACGCCAGCACCCGGGCCGGACTCGCCGTGCCCGCCGGCCGCCGACGCCGCCGACGCCGCAGAAGCCGCCACGCCCTGACCTTCCATCGTTGTAACGTCCTCCTCAAAACCCCCGCGGAAACCCCGGCGGGCCTATCGGGGTTTCTCGGGGTCTCCTGGGGCGGGGGGCCATTAGCTTGATCGCCTGGCACGCGGAGTTTATCTCGTTCGTCAGGCAGTCACATCGCGCATGAGTTCTGTAATCTCCGCGGCGACGGTCACGACGTCGCCTACCACGACGATCGCGGGCGGCCGGATCCCCTCCTTCGCCACAAGGCTCTCCACTTGCTCCAGCGTTGAGTTAATTGTGCGCTGAGTCGGCAGAGTACCGTCTGCGATTACCGAAACGGGAGTATCCGGACTGCGTCCGTATCGCATCAGTTCGTGCACCACCGCGCCAATGCGTTCCACAGCCATCAGCAGTATCAGGGTCCCCGAACTGCCTCCGAGCACCTCCCAGTTCACCGTGGACCGTTCGTCACCTGGCGGAACGTGCACGGACACGACGTGAAACTCCTGCGCGACGCCCCGGTGGGTCACCGGGATCCAGGCGCTGGCCGGCACGCCCACCGCGCTGGTGACGCCGGGCACCACGGTGACCGGGACGCCCGCCCGCAGGCAGGCCAGCACCTCCTCGGCCCCCCGGCCGAACACGAACGGGTCACCGCCCTTCAGCCTGGCCACGAAACGACCTGCCTGGGCGTGGCTGATCAGCGCCGCGTTGATGTGCTCCTGCGCCATCGCCCGGCCGTAGGGGATCTTGCCGACGTCGATGATCTCCACGTCGTCGCGCAGTTCGTCCAGCAGCGAGCGGGGCGCCAGCCGGTCGGTGAGCACCACGTCGGCTTCGGCGAGCAGTTGCCGGCCGCGCACCGTGATCAGCCCGGGATCGCCGGGGCCGCCGCCGATGATCGCCACCCCGCTCCGGCGCCCGCGCCCGTGCCTGGCGCTGAGCTGGCCGGACCGCAGCCCGGCCACGACCGCGTCCCTGACCGCGGCGCTGTGCCGGGGGTCGCCGCTGAGTACCCCCACCCGGACGTCGCCCGCCCGGCCCGAGGCGGGTGTCCAGGCGGCCGACGCCCCTGCGTCGTCGGCGCGGACACACCAGGTCCGCTGGATTTCGGCCGCCGCCGCGACCGCCGCGTTGACGCCCGGGTCATCGGTGCACGCGCAGACCAGCCAGGCCCCGGCGCAGTCGCCGGGCTGATACCCCCGCGCCTCCCAGCGGATCCGCCCGGCCGCGGCCAGATCCTCGAGCGAGGCGGCGACCTTCGGGGACACCAGGAGGATCTCCGCACCCGCCTCGAGCAACGCGGGCACCCGGCGGGACGCGACCCCTCCCCCGCCCACGACGACGACGCGACGGCCCCCCAGACGGAGCCCCAGCAAGTACGGATCCATGCTTCCTTCGGTCTATCAGAGCTTGTCGGCCACACCCGCGGAATCGAAGGTGGCGACGTCACGCAGCGCGCGCGCCGCGCTCTGCACCAGGGGCAGGGCCAGCACGGCGCCGGTGCCCTCGCCGAGCCGCAGCCCCAGGTCGACGAGCGGGCGTAGTCCCAGGTAGCTAAGCGTAACCGCATGGCCGGGCTCGGCGCTGCGGTGCCCGGCGAAGCAGGCGGCCACCGCGTCGGGGGCCAGGGCCACCGCGGCCAGCGCGGCGGCGCCCGCGATGACCCCGTCCAGGATCACCGGAACGCGCAGCGCGGCGGCGCCGAGGATGAACCCGGCCAGGGCGGCGTGCTCGAAGCCGCCGAACGCCGCGAGGACACCCACCGGGTCGGCCAGACCGGACGGATCGGGCGAATCGGGCGAATCAGGGGCGGGGGTGCGGGCGGGGGCAGCGGAAGCGGGAAGGTGCCTGGCCAGGCCGCGGCAGACCACGTCGATCTTGCGTGCGTAGGTGGCCGCGTCGATCCCGGTGCCGCGGCCGGTCGCCTCGGCCGGGTCGGCTCCGGTGAAGGCGCAGATCAGCGCGGCGGACGCGGTGGTGTTGGCGATGCCCATGTCGCCGGTGACCAGGCACCGGTTGCCCGCCGCGACCAGGTCGCGGGCGATCTCGGCGCCGGTCACCAGGGCCGCCACCGCCTGGTCGCGGGTCATCGCCGGTCCCTCGGTGAAGTCCGCGGTGCCGCGCGCGATCTTGCGGGGCAGCAGCCCGGGGACCGGTTCGAGGTCGGCGGCCACCCCCATGTCGACCACCGTGACCTCGGCCCCGGCCTGGGCCGCGAACGCGTTGACCACCGCCCCGCCGGCCAGGAAGTTGGCGACCATCTGGGCGGTCACCTCCTGCGGCCACGGGCTGACCCCCTGCGCGTGCACGCCGTGGTCGGCGGCGAACACGGCGACGCAGGCCGGCTCGGGCAGCGGCGGCGGGCAGCTGCCCGCCAGCCCCGCCAGCCGCACCGACACGTCCTCGAGGACGCCGAGCGAGCCGCGCGGCTTGGTCATCCGGTCCTGCCGTTCGGCTGCGGCGGCCATCGCCTCGGCGTCGGGCGGGGTGATCGCCGCGATCAGGTCGGCGAGCGGGTCCACTGGTGCCTCCCCTGGCATTCCGCGGTGGCCGAATTCCTCGGCGTGCACCGCCCACGACACCGGCCGGCGACGCGCCCAGCCAGATGACTGGAGTTCCGGCTCGGCCGCGAAAGAGGTGACGTAACCCACGCAGAGGTAGGCGATCACCTCCAGGTGCGCGGGCAGCCCGAGCTCGGCGGCGAGCTCGCGCTCGTCGAAGAAGCTCACCCAGCCGACGCCGAGGCCCTCAGCCCGGGCGGCCAGCCAGAGGTTGGCCACCGCGAGCACGCTGGAGAACTCGGCGGTCTGCGGCTGGACGTGCCGGCCGAGCGTGTGCCGGCCGCCGCGGGTACGGTCGCAGCTGACCACGATGTTGACCGGCGTGTCGAGGATCGACTCGATCTTCAGCTGGTCGAACGCGCGGGCACGGGCACCGGGCAGGTCCGCCGCGAACTCGCCGGCGTGCCGACGCGCCAGCGCCGCGATCCGCTCCCGCCGCGCCCGGTCGGTGATCACGATGAAGTCCCACGGCTGCGAGAAGCCCACCGACGGCGCCTGGTGGGCCGCCGCGAGCACCCGGCCGAGCACGTCGGCGGGCACCGGGTCCGGCCGGAACCCGCGGCGGACGTCGCGCCGCTCGGCGATCACCCGGTAGATGGCGTCGCGTTGGTCTTGCGGGTAGCTGTTATTCATGCGCGTGATCGCGGGGGTGATCGTGGGGATGCTGGGGCTCGCCGACGCGATGCTCGAACCCCGGCATCGCGATCCGGTATACGCACATGTCGCAGTTCATCCGGATATCTCCAGTTAGCGCCTCGTGATACCGCTCGTAGACCAGCGCGGCGACCTCGTCGCAGTCGCC
>Ga0116221_1002010_pt1 | contig 13339 bp, 10 predicted proteins | sample Sb_taG_5_FD_88965 | JGI IMG/M metagenome (GOLD analysis project Ga0116221, IMG submission 88965) | Peat soil microbial communities from Weissenstadt, Germany - Sb_50d_8_FC metaG | ecosystem: Environmental > Terrestrial > Soil > Wetlands > Peat | place: Germany: Weissenstadt | collected 2010-09-21 | reverse complement strand
GGTGAGCACGCGCGTCTTGCCGGTCCCCGCGCCGGCAAGCACCAGCAGCGGCCCGTCAAGGTTTTCCACGGCCTCGCGCTGCTCTGGGTTCAGCGCTTCGAGATAGCGCATGGGCTTAAGGCCCATGGCCCGCATGGAGGTTGGCAGCGGCTCAGTCTCGGGGGGTGGCTCCGCAGCCGGCAGCGCGTTCACGCGAATCTTTGTCATTGCTCTCAAACTATACATCGGGCTTGCGCGAAAAAGGGCAAGACCTTGCGCTCGCCGGCATGCGCGCTCCCGTCGCGCGGGCAAAAAGCCACAGGGGAGAGTGCGTCAAGCGGGTTGCATGCGTAATGCGTCGCTGGCAAAAAGGGCGTCATCGCGGGGCAATTCTTTCTGGGGGAAATTCTATGCTTCGAGCGGCGAAGATCGTTGGGCTTGGTGTGCTTGCATTTGCGGTTTGGGCGCATCAGCCTGCGGCGGCGGGCTGTCAGGTGATTTCCGCCACTCACAGCGCTGACACCCGGGCCGAGGCCTTGAAAAGCTCGCAGGCGCTGGCGGTTGAAAGCGCCAATGACCTGAAGCACTCCAAGGGGTGGAAGTCCATCACCATGAGTGCGCACAAGGTGAAGCCCGACCCGTTCTGGAAGACCGTCCGGCCCGTGGTCCCTCAATACGCTCTTCTCAAGCCTGACGTGGTGACGGCGAAGACCTATACGACCTGCTTCACGGGCGTGGTCGTTCCCTATGTCTGTACATCGGGCTCGGCCGTCTGCGGCAACTAGCAGGCGTCGGCCTTAGAGGTTTTGTCATCGCCGGGCCAACCCGGCGATGACGGTGGGCTTTGGCGCGGGCTTTTTGCGGCTGAAACGCCGCGACGCCGATGCCTCGCCTCCGCCACATCCCTTGGTAAGCTCCTCGTCAATCTCTATCTGCTTGGATAGTGACTGAAAGGACGGAGCTGAGTATGGGTGGCGTGGGGTTCCCTCAATATTCGATGCGCGAGCGTGTGGCCGACGGCTGCATTCACGTGATCAGCGTCACCGCGAGCCTTGTGGCGCTGACAGCGCTTCTGATCATCGGCGTCAAGGCGCAAGCCACGCTCTGGAGCGTCAGCCTCGCCATCTATGGTCTCGCCCTCGTCGCCACCTTCAGCTGCTCCGCAGGCTATCACCTCATCGTCCGCCCGAGGCTCAAGGAGGTGTTTCGCCGCCTCGACCACGCAGCGATCTTTCTCATGATTGCCGGCACTTACACGCCGTTCGCGCTGATGAAGATGGACGTTGCTTGGGGGCTCGGCTTGCTCGCCGTGGTCTGGACCATGGCAGCCATCGGCATCGCCATCAAGCTGTTCGCGCCGCGCTATCTCGAAGGCGTCTCCACGGCGCTCTATCTGGTCCAGGGCTGGGCCGTGATCTTGGCTTGGCATCCACTCGCGTCGGCGGTGCCGGAGCGTGTGCTGACGCTGCTCGCGATCGGCGGGGTGCTCTATACTGTCGGCGTGGTGTTCCATCTCTGGGAGCGCCTGCCATTCCAGAACGCCATCTGGCACGGTTTCGTGCTCACCGCCGCGAGCGTGCATTACGTCGCCGTGCTCGACGTCGCGGGCTCCTGACCCGTCTGCCTCGGACAGCGCCGCCAAGGCTGAAATCTTTTTTTGCCGCGTGATCTTGCCCGAAAGGTCTGCACCTTTGCGGGATCATGCTCTGGCTTTCAGCGAATGAGAGCGGTGCTAGAGTGCCGCATGACCATGGTCACGGAAGACGCGGGCGAGCGCCCATCGGCGGAAGCGAAGCAAACCCTATTCGCCAAGCTTGCCGCGCGCTTCGGGGCTCGCTTCTCGACCGGCGCTGCGCTGCGCGAGCAGCATGCCAACACCTTGACCTGGATCGCGACGCAACCCCCCGATGCGGTGCTGTTCGCGGAAGCGACCTCCGAGGTGGTCGAGGTGGTGACGCTTTGCGCGGAGGCACGAGTGCCGGTGATCCCCTTCGGCACCGGCACCTCGCTCGAAGGCCACGTCAATGCGCCCTTCGGCGGCGTCTCGCTCGATCTCTCCCGCATGAACCGCATCCTCGCCGTGCATGAGGAAGACCTCGATTGCGTGGTCGAGCCCGGCGTTACCCGCAAGGCCCTGAGTGATTATCTGCGCGACCGCGGGCTCTTCTTCCCGATCGATCCCGGCGCCGATGCAAGCCTCGGCGGCATGGCGGCGACCCGCGCCTCCGGCACCAACGCGGTGCGCTACGGCACCATGCGCGACAATGTCTTGAGCCTCAAAGCGGTGATGGCCGACGGCAGCCTGGTCAAGACTCGGCAGCGCGCCCGGAAATCGGCAAGCGGCTACGATCTCACCCGTCTGTTGATAGGCTCCGAGGGCACGCTCGGGATCATCACCGAGCTCACCCTCAAGCTCGCCGGCATCCCTGAAACCATCCTCTCCGGAGTCTGCCCCTTCGCCACCATCGAAGGCGCCTGCAACGCCGCCATCGCCGCCATGCAGATGGGCCTTCCCTTGGCGCGCATCGAGCTCGCCGACGAGGTGCAGATCAAGGCCTGCAACGCCTATTCGCGGCTTACCCTGGCCGAGCAGCCGACGCTGTTTCTCGAGTTCCACGGCACCTCCGCCGCGACCCGCGAGCAGGTCGAAACCTTCGCCGAGATTGCGCGGGAGCACGGGGGAGGGGAGCTCGCTCACGCGGAGCGTCAGGAAGAGCGGAGCAAGCTCTGGCAAGCCCGCCACGATGCCTATTGGGCCGCGCGGGGTTTGCGGCCCGGCGCCGAGGTTGTGACGACCGATGTTTGCGTGCCCATCTCCGCCCTTGCCGCTTGCGTCGGCGAGACCCGCGCCGATATTGACAGGATCGGCCTGCTCGCCCCGATCGTGGGCCATGTCGGCGACGGCAATTTCCATGTCATGCCGCTGCTCGATAGTGGCAACGCCACCGAGAGGAGCGCGGTGCAGGGCTTCCTCGACCGGCTGATCGCCCGAGCCTTGCGCATGGACGGCACCTGTAGCGGCGAGCACGGCGTGGGCCAGGGCAAGATCCGTTATCTTGCGCAAGAGCATGGGCAGGGCGTTAAGGTGATGCTTACCATAAAAAGAGCGCTGGACCCGTTGAATATTCTCAATCCCGGGAAGATCTTTGCGGTATCATGACTAAGCTTACGAGTGGACGCGATCGGCACGTTGGTCGACATTCACGAAGCTTCATCACTGTTCCCGTAGACGAATGCTTCGCTGCCATTTGTGGAGAAAGTCATGGTCAACTTTCGCGCGCCGTTTGCCGGTTGTTTGCTGAGCCTGGCGGCATCTGCCGCTGTCGCGGCACCCTTCGCTCAGTTGTCAAGCGCCGATCAGCAACTCGCGGCTGCAAACCACCCGGCCGCCGTGACGATGATTGCGTCCAAACCCGCCGGCGAGCCGGTCGTGCCGAGCATCATCTTCACGGCCTACAAGCTGAACTGACGGCGAGCGGCCAGGCGGGGGCGCCAGGTCGGGGCCGCGTGCCGATTTGGCTTGATCAGGTCGATCGAAGCGGTCAATCGGCGTATATGCGCGGCCTTGCGCACGGACGGCACCTGTAGCGGCGAGCACGGCGTGGGCCGGGGCAAGATCCGCTATCTCGCGCAAGAGCACGGGCAGGGCGTCGAAGTCATGGTTGCCATAAAAAAAGGCGCTAGACCCGTTGAAAATCCTCAATCCTGACAAGAACTTTGCGTTATCATGACCAAACTTGCGGGCGGACAGGACCAAAGGGTCCCCTGGCTTTGCCAAATGCCCTGCGAATGCTCGCGTCCGAGCCTAAGGCATAGACCTTCGTGAACTCGTTTCTGCTCACTTTAACGGCAGTGCTGATCGTCGTGCTCGGCGCGCTCTTCGCGGCGCCGCTCTTCATCGACTGGAACGACTACCGGCCGGTGTTCGAGACGCAAGCGGCGAAGCTGCTCGGCCGTGCGGTGAAGGTTGGTGGAAAGGTGCATCTGGTGCTTTTGCCCGCGCCAGAGCTCCGCTTCGATGACGTCAAGGTCGCCGATCAGGACGGACGGTTCGACCAGCCCTTGCTCGAGGCGCGGTCGATCGAGGCCTGGCTCAATATCGGCGCCTTACTCGGTGGCGGCGTCGAGGCCCGCAACATCACGATCTCTGACCCTGTCCTACGCCTGGCGCTCCGGCAGGATGGCAGCAGCAATTGGAGCGATGTGGGGCGGCCCGGAGAGGCCCTTCCCTTTGTTCCGAAAGAGGTCCTGCTCGACGAGGTCAGCGTCACCGGCGGCAGAATCGAGGTGATGCGGCCGGGACAGCCCTCGCTGGTGATCGCTGGGGTCAAAGGCGAAGCAAGCGCTGGCTCGCTGTCCGGGCCCTATAAGGTCTCCGCGACCTATGATTTTGCAGGCCGCCACCAGGAGCTTCGCTTCTCGACGAGCGCGAGCGACGCCGATGGATTGTTCCGGCTGAAATCGGCGCTGCGCGATCCCGACCGCAGCACCACCTATCTGCTCGAGGGCGACGTGACGGGCTTGCGGCAGAAGCCCAGCTATGCCGGCAACCTCATCATTCGCATTGCCCCGAACCTCCCCGCTGTACAGCAGACCGCGGAGCCGCAAGCTGCCGGGCCGCAGGCTGGGCAGCAGGCCGCCGAGCCGCCGACACCGGCGGCCGGGCCGCCGGCTGGGGACGAGGCGCTCACCCCCGAGACCAACCTCTCGGCCTTCGAGCTGAAGGGTGAGGTCAAGGCGACGCCCGACCGCGCCGAGCTGCCGTCCTTCGAGTTCACCCTCCATGCCAAGGGCCGCTCGCAGATGCTGAAAGGCAAGCTCGCGCTCGATTTCGGCGAGCACCCCAAAGCCGCCGGCGAGCTCTCGGCGCGTTGGATCGACGTCGATACGCTGCTCGCGGTGGGCGCGAAGACTGAGCCCCAAGCCGAGCTTTCCGCAGCCGAGGCTCTCAGCGCGGTTGCCGAGAAGCTGCTGGCAGAGGCCGCCTCGGTCGGGGAGGGCGCGCTATTGATCAATCTCGATCAGGCGAGCCTTGGTGGGGATTTAATCGGCGACATTGACCTCGCGCTCGCCTCGCGCGACGGCGCGGTCACGATCGAGCATCTCAAGGCCGAGCTACCGGGCGAGACTAGGCTGGAGGCTTCGGGGCGCCTGAGCCGCGCCAAGGGGGCCCCGGTATTCGAAGGCCCGCTCAAGCTCGAGGGCTCCAAGCTCAGGACGCTCACCCGCTGGGCCGCCGGCGACCGCGAAATGTCGGGGCAAGCGTCGGTGGGCGCCTTCGCGCTGTCCGCCAAGGCCACCATTGGCGGCGGCAATCTCGATCTCAACGATGCGAGCGGCGAGCTGAGCGGGACGAAATTCAGCGGTGCCTTGCACTACCATGGTCGTGAGCAGCGCCTGATCGATCTTGCCCTCGACAGCGACCGGCTCGACCTTAGAGAGGTGCTGGGCGACAGCGCCGCCTGGCGCAGCTGGCTGCCGGCGTCCACGGCGACCAAGGACGCAGCGTCGGGGGCCGCGCCGAACCTCCTCACCTCGCTCCGCGACGACGAGGCGGATGTGACCTTGCGCGTGGGCGAGCTCCTGCTTCCCAACATCCCTCCAGGCAAGCTCGATGCGAAATTCACGCTTGCTAAGGATGTCCTCGACGTGGAGCGCCTCGACTTTGCTGCCACGGGCGCCATCGCGCTCAACGGCAAAGGCCATATCGAGCGCTTGAGCGACGCTCCCGTGGGTCAGGTGGACTTCGCGCTGCAAGCAGCGACCGCCGACGGCCTGCGCGTGGCGGCCGAGCTTTTGGGCATGACCGAAAGCGTGACCAAATCGAAGCAGCTTGCGAGCCTTGCGCCCCTGGACTTGCAGGTGGGCCTTACCGCGGTCAGGGACGGCAATGCGACCAAAGCCTCGGTCCAGGTGAAGGGGAAGGCGGGCGGCGCGGATGTTTCCGCCATCGCCAAGGCCATTGGCGAGCCGGCCAAGCTCGCCGATGCCGAGATCGACATTGATGGCACCGTTGCGGGCGACCGGCCGCAGGCGCTGCTGAGCCTGCTGGTTCCCGGCCTTACGCCAGAACGGCTGGCCCTCGCCGGCGCCGAGCAGGGCAAACTCACGCTGAAAGCCCATGGCGTGCCGAATGCGAACGTCAAGGGCCGCGCCGAGCTGGTGACGGCGTCCTTGCAAGCGGCCTTTGACGGCCGGGGTTCGCTCAAACCGGATGGCGTCGCCCTCTCGGGGCAAGCCTCGGCGAAGACCAGCAACGCGGCGCTGGCGCTCGTGCTGATGGGCCTCGACGCGTCGCCAAGCGACTCCGGCGTCCCCCTCGACCTGCACGCCGATATGGCCAAGGCCGCGCAAAGCATCGATCTCAATTCCGTCGCGGGCCAGATCGCGGGACAGACCGTGCGGGGAAGCGCCCATTTCGACTTAAGCGGGGACAAGACGCGCTTCAACGTTCAGGCAAATGTCGCGTCGGCGTCGTTGCCGTCGCTGCTTGGGCCGCTGGTCGCGTGGCAGCGGACGCCGACGACAGAGCAGCTCTTGGGCGCGATCGGCAATGGCGCCTCGGACGTGTGGCCGTCGCGCGGCTTTGCGCTTCAGCCACTGGAAAGGGCCGAAGGCGAGATCAGGCTTGACGCGAAGCGGCTCGCGCTCGGCGCGCCGTTCCAGCTCGAGGATGCCGTGCTACTGGCACGGCTCGACAAGGCAGGGCTCTCGCTCACCGATTTGAAGGGCCGTCTGTTCGGCGGTGCCTTCGCCGCATCGGCGACTTTGTCTCCGCAGGGCGCGGGCGCGGAGCTGAAAGCCCATGCCGAGCTCACCTCGGGCCAGCTCGATCAGCTGTCGCAGAGCGTCGCCGGGCGCATTCTCGCCAAAGGTCCCTTTGCCCTCACCGTCAATGTCTCCGGAGAAGGTCTCAGTCCTCCCGGCCTCGTCGCTGGGCTAAGCGGCGAGGGGACGCTTACGCTCGATCCCGGAGTAGTGCAGGCCCTCTCGCCGGAGCCGCTGCGGCGCATGGCGATCGATGCCGCCAAGACCAAGAAGATCAAGGTGGATAAGGACCAGATCGCGGCGCAGGCGCGCAGCCTGCGCGACAAGCTCACCCGCGGGACCTACAGCTACGCCGCGGCCAAGCTTGCCTTCGAGGTGAAGAACGGCACGCTCAAATTCGAGCCCGCGACGCTTGCGAGCAAAGGCGCCGAGACTACGATCAACGGCTATGTGGAGCTTGCGAGCCTCCGCCTGGACAGCGAGTGGGTGATGCGCCTCGACGGCAGCCGGGACGCCGATGTGCCGCCGGTAAGCCTCGTCTTTGCCGGTCCGCTCAGCGATGCCGGCGCGATCACGCCCGCGATTGACACGGCCTCGATCGAGAGCTTTCTCACCGTTCGCCGCATGCAGGAGGACGTGGAGCGGCTCGAGACGCTTGACGTGAGCGGGCGCAATCAGGCGCCGGCCGACGCCGAACCGTCGGCCGACGCCCCGCCCGAAGCCAAGCGCTCAAGCGACGCCACGCCGTCCGCCGAGCCCCCTGCCGAGGCCGAGCGTCCGGCAGAGACGCCCGTTGAAACCAAGCGCTCAAGCGTCGCCAAGCCGTCAGCCGACATCCCTGCGGTGGCCAAGCGGCCGGCAGAGGCGCCCGTCGAAGCCAAGCGCTCGAACGTCGCTAAGTCGTCAGCCGAGGCCCCCGCCGAAGCCAAGCGCCAAAGCGTTGCCGCGCCGAAGGCGGCAGCCTCGGCCAAGGCACCGCCCGTCTCGGCCGCCGCACCGCCGGAGCCGCGGGCGGCGGATTTGGACGCCGGTACGCAGGGCGCGCCACCGCAGCCCGAACCGGCACTCCCATGGAGCCAAGGCCCGGCCAACCCAGCGCCAGACCAGAGGCCCGCGCCGGCCGCAACCGCGCCGGAGCAGCCGGCGCCAGTTACCGCCGTGGGCGACGACGTTGGGGCGCCAGCGGCGCCCGCGCCAAGAGCATCGAAAGGGCCGAGAGCGCCGAGCCGTCCGCCGCAAACGCCGGACGACTGGAAGAAGGGCGTCGGCATCTTCAGCGGGGGCTAGAGCCTGATCCGGAAAAGAGGGATCCGGTTTTCCGGCAAGATCCTGCGTAAATCAAAAGGCTAGAGCGCCATTGCAACTATCGGCGCTCTAGCGCGCTTTCCGCATGCGCTCCAATACGTAGAGACGGATCGCCGCGGAGAGACTTGTCTCCGAGAGGCCTGTGTCCGAGGGACTCGTTTCTGTCGGACGCGCGCCGCCGCGTCCCTTGTCGATCTCGCCGACGAGGTCGGCCACCGACCTGCCGTCGCCTTCCGCAAACGCGCAAAGCGCCTCCCAGAACGCATCCTCTACCGAGATGCTGGTGCGGTGGCGGGCGATGGTGATCGAGCGCTTGTTGCGCGATTTGGCCATGAGGGACGGCTCCGCCATGAGGCCTACCTTTTTATCCCGAGGAGCTGCGAAGCAGTGTCTCGACGGATGACACCCGAACGCTACCGCTTCGGACCGACCATGTCCTCCGGTCTCACCAGCCGATCGAAATCCGCCGCGCTGATGGCGCCGAGCCGCACCGCCTCCTCGCGCAAGGTGGTGCCACGCTTATGCGCGGCCTTGGCGATCTCGGCCGCCTTGTCATAGCCGATATGGGGCGCAAGCGCGGTGACCAGCATCAGCGAGCGATTGAGATGCTCTCTAATGCGTTCCCGATTGGCCTCGATGCCGATGATACAATTGTCGGTGAAGCTCAAGGATACGTCGGTGAGGAGCCGGATCGATTGCAGCATGGAATAGGCCATGAGCGGCTTGAACACGTTGAGCTCGAAATGACCCTGGCTGCCGGCAAAGGTCATGGTTACCTGGTTCCCCATGACTTTCGCCGCAACCATGGTCACGGCCTCGCATTGGGTGGGGTTCACCTTGCCCGGCATGATCGAGGAGCCTGGCTCATTCTCGGGCAGGATCAGCTCGCCAAATCCCGAGCGCGGACCCGAGCCCAGGAGGCGGATGTCGTTGGCGATCTTGAACAGCGACACGGCAACGGTGTTGAGGGCGCCATGCGCGAACACAAAGGCGTCGTTGCTGGCAAGCGCCTCGAACTTGTTCGGCGCGGTGATGAAGGGCAGCTTGGTCATCTCCGCGATCTTGGCGGCGAAGCGCTCCGGGAACAGCGGGCTGCAATTCAGTCCGGTGCCGACCGCGGTGCCCCCTTGCGCCAGAGCGTAAAGCCCGTATAGCGCCTGCTTGATGCGCTCCATGCCGTGATCGACTTGCGCCGCATAGCCGCCGAACTCCTGCCCCAATGTTAGGGGAGTGGCGTCCTGCAAATGCGTGCGGCCGATCTTGAGGATGTCCTGGAACGCCTCCGCCTTGTCCTTGAGCGCTTGGTAGAGGTGGGCGAGAGCCGGGTTCAGCCGATAAGCGAGCTCCTGGGCCGCCACGATATGCATGGCCGTGGGGAAGGTATCGTTGGAGGATTGGCCGAGATTGACGTGATCATTGGGGTGGATCGGGTGCTTGGCGCCCAAAGTGCCGCCGAGCATTTCGCTTGCTCGGTTGGCGATCACCTCGTTCAGGTTCATGTTGGACTGCGTCCCGGAGCCTGTCTGCCAGACGAGCAGCGGGAAATGGGTGTCGAGCTTGCCTTCGATCACCTCGTCGGCCGAGGCGGCGATGGCGCCGGCCAGCGGCTTGTCGATCAGGCCAAGCTCGAGATTGGTCAAAGCGGCGGCCTTCTTGACCATGGCCAGGGCCCGGATCAGGGGCTGGGGCATGGTCTCCTCGCCGATCCTGAAGTTGCGGCGGGAGCGCTCGGTCTGTGCGCCCCAATACCGGTCGCCCGCCACCTCGATCGGTCCAAAGGAGTCAGTCTCCATGCGCGTCGAATCGGGGTCGATTGGGTTTGGGGTGTTCTTGCTCAAAGCCATGCTCAAGTCTCCATTGGCGGCACTTCGGTCAGGCACCGGCGCAGCCTGCGCTTCCGGGCGCCTGCATGACCTATCGGCTCGATCTTGGCTAGGCTATAACATCGGCAATAGGGTGGGAGAACGCGTTCATTGTTGCTCGTTTTAAGGCCTTCTGCCGAGGAGCGCCCAACTCTACCGGGGTTTCAGTCCCCTGAAATTGGGTGAGGAAGGCTAGTGGTCGAGGTTCCAGCGAAAATGCCGTTGCCGGCGCCGCGAGGGGTGCGCGTGTCGCTGTTCTTGGCGCGCCTGTTTGCGCTGCTGGCTTGCGCCATCGGGGCGCTCGTTCTCGCCGGCTGGCACTTTGACCTCTCCGCCCTGGACCAAGTGCTGCCCGCCTTCGGCAGCATGGCCCCGAACGGAGCGGCAGGGGTGCTTGCTGGAGGTGTTGGCCTGTTCTGCCTGACGTTTAGGGCTCTCCGGCCGATTGCCTGGCTCATCGGCGTGGGGCTTGTGCTGCTCGGCGCGGCTACCCTCGCCCAGGACCTGTACCGATTCGACCTCAGCATCGATCGCGCCCTGCTTGGCGGGGTGTCCCTCTCTCCCGATGCCTCCGGCGAGACGCCGTCTATCCGCATGGCGCCGGGCATCGCCGGATTGCTGATCGTGTTCGGGCTCGCGCTGCTCTGCGCCAAGGGGGATAGGCTGGGCTCGGCCTTGAGCCAAGTCTTGGCGATCGCCATGCTGGCGCAGGTGCTGATCGTGCTGACCGGATACGCCTATGGCGTGGCCACCTTCTATTACCCATTCCCCTTCACCGCCATGTCGCTCTGGGGCGTGGTGAGCTCGTTCCTGCTTGCCGGCGGGCTTCTCGCGGCCTCTCCCGACTACGGCGTCGCGGGCGCCATCGTCGAGAAGTCGCCCGCGGGTGAGATGCTGCGCCGTTTGCTTCCAGGCATTCTCGTGCTTCCGCTGATCATCGGCTGGTTCGCGCATAAGGCCGAGGTTGCGGACTATTACGATAGCGCTGCGACGCTTGCGATCTTTGCCGTGTCGAGCATCGTCGTGCTTGCGGCCTTTGCCTGGACCACGATCGGCGCCGTGCGGCGTGCGGATCGCGCTCGCAACGAGGCGCTGATCGAGCTCAGAGGTCAGCGGGAGTGGCTGAGCACCACGCTTGGCAGCATCAGCGAGGGCGTGATCGCCACCGACCCTTCGGGCAGCGTGTTGCTGCTCAATAAGGTCGCGGAGATGCTGACCGGATGGCCGGGAACGGAAGCGCGCGGCAAGCCGATTTGGGAGGTATTCCGCGTCATCGACGAAGCCACGCGCAAGCCGCTCGACGATCCGGCGCTGCAGGCCCTGCGTGAACGCGCGACGACGCGGCTTGAATCCGGTGGGCTGCTCGTGACCCGGGACGGCAAGGAGCTGCCGATCGAGGATTCTGGCTCACCCATTCTCGGCTTCGACGGGTCAACCGCCGGCGCGGTGCTCATCTTCCGCGACGTCACCGAGCGCAGGCGCGCCGCGCAGCGCCAGAGCATGCTGGTCGGGGAGCTCAATCATCGCGTCAAGAACGTGCTCGCCATCGTGCAGTCGCTGGTGCAGGCGAGCCTGCGCCAGGCGACCAGCAGGCCGGCCCAGGCCATGGCCCAGACCTTGTCCGAAAGGTTGCGGGCCCTGCATCGCGCCCACGACCTCCTGCTCGACGCGCAATGGTCGGGCGCGAGCCTCAAGGCCATGGTCGAGCGTGAGCTCGAGCCGTATCAGCGCGAGGACGGCCCGAAGATCATGATCAAGGGCCCCGACATTCTGCTGCCGCCGCAATGCACCTCGATCCTCGCCATGACCTTGCATGAGCTCGCCACCAACGCCGTGAAATACGGCGCCTTGTCGGCGAGCGCGGGCCAGCTCGGGGTTACTTGGAGAACGGCGCGCGGGAACCGGCTGCTGCTCACTTGGGAGGAACGTGGAGCGGCCACCCCGCTCCGGCGCAACAACGGGTTCGGCATGCAGCTTATCGACAAGGGCATCCGCCACAATCTCGGCGGCGAGACCAAGGTCGATTTCCGGGCGACGGGGCTTTATGTCGAGCTCAACGTGCCGCTGGAGCCTGCCAAGGACATGCAGCCCAAGGCGTTGCCCGCGCCGGCCGAGCCGGTCTAGCCCTATTCTAGCGCCCGGATCGCCTCGTTGGCGTGGCGCAAGCGCTCGGAGAACTCGCGCGTGAGATTGGCGAGGATCGTCACCATGATGTTGGGGTGCGCTACCGAGAGCTCCTGCACCTGCTCGACCGCGAGCCCGTAGCAGATCACCCGCTCGTCGGCGATCACGTCGGCCGACCACGGGCGGCCGTCGAGCAGCGCCATCTCGCCGAAGGCGAGCCCCGGCCCCAACGACGCCACGCGCCGCTTGCGTTCTCCCGTCTGGGTCCGAACCCTGATCTGCACGCTCACGCTACCGCGCGCGAGCATGCCGCGTGCACGCCCAAGTTTTGGGCAGCGGCGAGCAAGAATTGAGCTTGGAGCTCCGGCGATCCTGCGGGCAGGTCTATTTCTTGCGGAAGCGGTCGAGCTGCACCACCTCGGCGCCTGGCCGCGGCGCGTCGCTCTCCGTGGGCGCCAGTCGGGTCTCCGCGGGAGGCGGCAAGGGGGCGGGCTCCAAGCGTGGATCGACGTTGCGCTGGTGGCTTTCGTCGTCCTGGTCGCCCACAAGATCGGGGAGCGCCGCCGCCATATGCTGGCGCGCGACGTCGTTGGCCGCGTCGGGCTTGCCGAACTGCAGGCCGAACTGGGCGGACGGATCGTAGAACGCCTTGACCGCCTGGAACGGCACCACGAGCTTCTCCGGTACGCTGCCGAAGGAAAGCTTCACCTCGAATCGGTCGTTAGTCACCTGCAGGTCCCAGAATTGGTACTGCAGCACGATGGTCATCTCTTCGGGATATTGCTCCTTAAGGCGCTTCGACACCGAGATCCCTTCCGCCCCAGTGTCGAAGGCGATGTAGAGGTGGTGTTGGCCGGGCAGACCGCTCCTCTGCACCAGGCTCAGCACCTTCCGGATCACGCCGCGCAATGCGTCCTGCGTGAGGAGGTCGTATCGGATCTCGTCTTCTGCCATGGACCTCGTCGCCCGCTTCGCGACCTGAGGCAGAGCCCCCAAAATCAAAGTGGAGGGCTTCTGTTGCCCGGTGCCCTCCGAAACCGCGCCTAGCCCCTGCGAACAGGGTAGGACTTGATCTTTAGGCTATCGCGCCGCTTACGCAGCGAGAGCAGCCTCCGCATAGTTGTCGTTGGCAACTATATGGTTGGCCCGATAACGGCGGAACCATGCCGGGCGAAAGCACGACCTTTACACCCTCGTCGATCCTGTTTCGCCCCCGCCACAGTTCAGATGTCGGTTCTCAAGGATCAGCAGCCTGCATCTTGACGGATGTTTGATCGCCGAAGTCTGAACCCTGGTGAAGG
>Ga0116221_1002008_pt1 | contig 13343 bp, 9 predicted proteins | sample Sb_taG_5_FD_88965 | JGI IMG/M metagenome (GOLD analysis project Ga0116221, IMG submission 88965) | Peat soil microbial communities from Weissenstadt, Germany - Sb_50d_8_FC metaG | ecosystem: Environmental > Terrestrial > Soil > Wetlands > Peat | place: Germany: Weissenstadt | collected 2010-09-21 | reverse complement strand
GTGATGATGGCGCGGCGGCACTTGGAACAAGCCGACGTCGCGCTGTTGATTGTGGACGCGAGCCTGGGAGTGACGGCGAACGACGCCAACATCGCGGGCTACGCGGAAGAGTCCGGCCGCTCGGTAATCATTGTGATGAACAAGTGGGACCTGGCGCTCGAAGCGGCGGCAGAGAAGGCCGCGCGCGAACTGGAGCATCAAGAGACGAAACCGCACGTCGTGGAGTCTTCCTACCGTCAGACAGCAAGAAAAGCCCGGGGCGGTAAGCATACTTCGGTGGTGCGGAAGAAGGCGGTGACGGGAAGAGTCGATCCCGCGCAACTTATCGAGGATTATGAAAAAATCGTGCGCACTCGATTTAAATTTCTCGATTACGCGCCGATCGTGTTTGTCTCCGCGAAGACCGGGGAGCGCACCGAAAAATTATTCGACCTGATTGACCGCGTCGCGGACGCGCGGCGCAGGCGCATCTCGACCGGCGAGCTGAATCGCTGGGTTGCGGAAGTCGATCTCGACCGCGGAACTTCGCCCGCCGCGCGCCGCGTGAAGATCTACTACGTGACGCAGGCGGGTGTTTCGCCGCCGACATTTATTTTATTCACCAATCAATCCAAGCGCCTGCATTTCAGCTACGAGCGGTTCCTCGAAAATCTGCTGCGCAAGAGTTTCGATTTTATCGGCACGCCCATTCGATTCCTGCAGCGCCTGAAGGAAAAGCGCGAGCGGGGATCGCGCCCGTCCAGCCGGACGAGGACGGCGACGTAGGGCGTTGAGATCCACCTGAAACAGAAGACGCTTCAGTAATTGTGGAAAAAGTCAGTTCGGAGCAGGTTTTAGTAGCACAGCCACTCCTGGCTGTGTGGGTTTGCAGGCTGCCGCGTTTTCGAGCACGTAAATTATTCTGGCCATTTCGATCGCCAAAACCGCACAGGTCCGCCGCGGCGGATGCCTGTGCTACTGGGACATTGACACCTGCCAGAAACGGATTAGGATTAGGGCCTGAGCGGGGCGAGGTTCAAAAACGATGGAAGGAATCCAAGGGAACGGACATTCCGAATCGGCCATTCCGGACAAGAGCTTATTCCGGATCGGCGAAGTCAGCCGCGTGACGGCCACGAAGCCGTTTGTGCTGCGGTATTGGGAGACGGAGTTCCCGATGCTCCAGCCGGTCAAGAGCCCGAAGGGGCACCGGCTGTATCGCCGCGAGGACATCGACACTGTCTTCACGATCAAGCGCCTCTTGTACGACGAAGGCTTTACCATCGCGGGCGCGCGGCGCCACCTGCGCGACCAGGCGCCTGGGGAAAACGGCGCAAACGGCGGTGCAACCGCCGCGGAAGCCACGGGGCATGGCGAAGAATCCGCGCCGCAAGCGATGTCGCCGCCACTTGCCTCGCTCAACCGCAAGACCCTGCTCGACCTGCGCGACTCGCTTCGCTCCTTATTGACGGTCCTCGAATCCGAGTGATACGCTGGCAGTGTTGTAGCCCGCGTCTTTAGGCGCGGGGACTCTCCATGAAATAGGCCAAGAACTCCGCCTCTTCATAGGCGGGCTACAACAAACATGTTGCAACGCGGCCGGTCGGGACGTAGCGCAGCCTGGTAGCGCGCACGCTTGGGGTGCGTGAGGTCGCTGGTTCAAATCCAGTCGTCCCGACCATTTCTTCCTCCTTCTCGCCCCTTTCAGTCACGCCGTACACACGTCTCATCTCAGGAAACCACTCCTTCCCCGTAGCTTGTTGGTGGATCGCAGTTGTTGTTAAAATGTGTTTGCAGGATGTGATGCCGATTGTTTTGTAGGCATTACACAGATCGGGTTGCCGACTTCTTTTCCTCGCGCGCAGAGAAAGGCCTCCGAGAGCATTCCCGAGCCTGCAAGGAATTGGTTAGGCCGCGAGTAGGACGGGCTTCAGCCTGTCTGCTGTTTCGAGCTAGCGAAAATGAAAACCAGACAGGCTGAAGCCTGTCCTACTTAAATGTATGGCGCACATTCTGATTACGAACGACGACGGGATCCAAGCGGAAGGCTTGCGCGCGCTGGTCCAGGCGGTCGAAGGCCTGGGGACGATCAGCGTTGTGGCGCCTAGCCATGAGCGCAGCGCGTCCGCGCAGTCGCTGACGCTGCGGCAGCCGATCTTCTGGGAGCAGGTAGCGGAGCGCGAATGGGCGGTCGAGGGCACGCCCGCGGACTCGGTGATTCTGGCGCTGAATAAATTGCTGCCGAACCGGCCGGACCTGGTGATTTCCGGAATCAATCGCGGCGGAAATTTGGGCGAAAACATTTTCTATTCCGGGACGGTGGGCGCGGCGATGGAAGCGGCGATCAATCACATCCCGGCGATGGCCATTTCGGTGTCGCATAAGGGCAGGGGATTCCGCTTCGAGCAGGCCGCGAAATTATCGCGGGAACTGGCGCAATTGGCGCTGGCCGAGGGCATGCCGCAAGGCGTTCTTCTCAATGTGAACGTGCCGCTGATGTGGAACGGCAACGTGCGCGTCACGCGCCAATCCAAGAAAGTCACGCGCAACGTGTTGCAGGAAGGCACCGACCCGCGCGGGCGCAGCTTCTACTGGCTCCTCGAACAGGAGCACATCGAAGGGATCGATCCGAAAAGCGATTACGCAGCCATCTTCGAAGGCGCGGCTTCCATTACACCCCTCCATCTCGACCGCACGCACGATACCTCGCTCGATCATCTGTCCGAGTGGGCTGCCAAACTGGAATCGGGCGCAGAGAATGCGGAACCGGTTCCCGTGGCCCGCCCCAACCAGAAGTAGCTTCCGCAATGACCACAAAACGCCAGGCGCAAATCGGATCCCTTCTTAGACCGACATAAGCGTGACCTTTTCGCTGGCCTTTGTCAGTTCCACATAGCTGCTTTTGTTCCGCGTCGAATGCGGCCTTCATCGCTTCAATCTTGGCAGTTGGACTAAAGGCATATCGCGGTTGGGACGATAGTATGACCGTCATGGTGTCCCGGTTTGGGCGCGCGATTCGCCAACTGCGCCCCTGCCTAAAATAAAGGAACCTGAATGAACCAGCGGATCCTTGTAGTGGATGATGATCCTCAGTATCGCGATCTCCTCAAGACCTGGCTTGAATCCGAGGGCCGTGAAGCAATCCTTGCGGAGACTCTGGAAGAGGGTTTCGTGGGAATTGCAACGGAGCCCCTCCCGGACGTCGTTCTCCTGGATATTCACCTGGGGAATAAGAGTGGCCTGACGCTCGTTCACTGGGCACGCAAGCAAAGGCATCTCGCTCACCTGCCGATTGCAGCTGTGACAGGGCTCGGTTCCTTCAAGGAGCTGAAGAGCATCCAGGAAGCAGGCTGCGATACCTGCTTTACCAAGCCGATTGATTTCAGGGCATTGCGCGAATACCTGGCCGGTTTGGAAGTCCATTCAATAGGCTAACACCGGCGTAGGTTGGGGCAATCGAATCTCCCCGGCAGAAGGACCAATTTTTTTCTGGCCCAAGACCCCAGGCAGGCTCCATGATTCTCCTGTGAAGCCTCCAACCGATCATTCCGCGTCGGCGTTTCCCTCCGAGGTCGATTTCGGCCGCGACATTTGCGGCGACCTGCAGGCTGCGGAATCGCGCGAGTGGCTAGTGACCAACGGCATGGGCGGCTACGCGCTCGGCACGATTGCCGGACACCAGACGCGTTGCTACCACGGACTGCTGGTCGCCGCGCTCCAACCGCCTCTCGGCCGCACTCTCCTCGTCGCAAAGCTTGATGAAACGGCGCGGTATGCCTCCCAGGAGTTTGCTCTTTTCGCGAATCGCTGGGCAGACGGGACGGTTGCTCCAGAAGGTTACCGCAACATCGAGCGATTTCATTTGGAAGGGACGACACCGGTTTGGACTTTTGCTCTGGCCGATGCGCTGCTTGAAAAGCGGATCTTCATGCAATCCGGAGCGAATACCACGTACGTCCTCTACCGCCTCGTGCGCGCCAGTTCTCCCGTCGAATTGTCAATCAGAGCGCTGGCGGACTATGGAGATGAGCACTGCGTGACGGTCGGAAGGACCCGGCCCATGGAGGTTACGCCGGTCGAGCGCGGGCTGAAGGTTGTGGCCGTCGAAGGCGCGACGCCGTTTTTCGTATTGAGCGACTCGGCAACGGCGCTGCCCGCCAAGGACTGGTACCGCAATTTCGATCTCGCTGCCGAGCGGGCGCGCGGGCTTCCAGACCGCACCGACCACTTTTTCGCCGGGGAATTCCGGGCGACAATTGCGCCGGGAGGGTCGCTCACAATGGTCGCGAGCACGGCGGCGACGCCTTCTCTCAACGGCGAGGCCGCCTTTGTGAAGCGCCAGTTTGAAACGGGCGCGCTGCTCGACCGGTTCTTTGCAGCGAACAACGGAAATGCGCAGGCGCCTCCGCCGGCGATCCAGCAACTTGTGCTCGCGGCAGATCAGTTTATTGCGGCGCGGCCGCTCGATGGCGCGGCCGATGCGAAGACGATCCTGGCCGGATATCCCTGGTTCAGCGACTGGGGGCGCGACACCATGATTGCGCTGCCGGGATTGTGTCTCGCGACCGGGCGCCCATGGCTGGCGCGCAACATCTTGCGAACATTCTCCCGCTTCGTGAGCGAAGGGATGCTGCCCAATCAATTTCCACGCGCCGGTGCAGCCCCTGTCTACAACACGGTGGATGCCACGCTGTGGTACTTCGAGGCCGTGCGCCAATATTTCGAGGCGACCAGCGACATCGGCCTGCTGAACGAATTGTATCCTGTGCTCGACAGCATCATTGATGCACATGTGCGCGGCACGCGCTACCACATCCACGTCGATCCGGCGGACGGATTACTCTACGCCGGTGAACCGGGCGTGCAACTTACCTGGATGGATGCGAAGGTCGGCGAGCGCGTCGTGACACCCCGCATTGGAAAACCCGTCGAAGTGAATGCGCTGTGGCTCAATGCTGCGGCGTCGATGGCGCGATTCGCGCGAGCCCAGGGCCGGAATGCCGCGCGATACGAAAGTCTCGCGCAGAGCTGTCGAACAGGCTTCGCGAAATATTGGAATTCTGAAAAGCGATTTTGCTTCGATGTGATCGACGCCCCCGGAAGCCCCAATGGCAAAGATGCCACGCTGCGGCCCAATCAGATTCTTGCGGTCTCGCTGCCGGAAACCGCTCTCACTCCGGAGCAGCAGCGAGCCGTTGTGGATGTGTGCGCGCGCGAACTTCTAACTTCGTTCGGACTGCGCAGCCTCGCGCGGAATGAAGCGGATTACCGAGGGCGCTACGCCGGAAGCCCGGAGGAGCGCGACGCGGCTTACCATCAGGGAACGGCGTGGGGATGGCTTCTCGGTCCATTCGCGCTGGCTCACTTACACGTATACCAAAATGCGGACGAAGCGATGTCTTTTCTGGAACCGATGTTCGGCCACATCAAGGCCGCCGGGCTTGGCACGGCCAGCGAAATTTTCGACGGTGATCCGCCGTTCACGCCAAACGGCTGCATTGCGCAAGCGTGGACGGTCGGAGAAACTTTGCGGGCGTGGCGCACAATCACCGCAGCGCGAGGAAAGGAAGATGCAACGCGCAGCGCGATTGCTGGCTAGGATTCGCTCAGGAACGTAAGTTCTGAGATAGATCGTGGGAAGACAGGCTTTGCGTGGCGCAGGCTTCCAGCCTGTGGATTTTGGTGCTTGCAAGGACCAACTGCCAGAGGCTGGAAGCCTGCGCCACAACGCGAGCTGCTACCTTCGATAACCGCCAAATCTGCCGTAGCCTCCGTAATATCCAAACCCGAAAAAGGGTACTGGATAATAAGCAAATGGATAGGGGTAGGCAAACGCGTACGGATACGTATAGGGGTAAGGATAGTAAGGCGGAGGCGGCGGACCCGGCCTCGCCATGCGCGGGCGGCTTTGAGGAGAGCGCGAATCGTAATCGGACTGCGTCACGGGTTGAAACGCAAATTGACTATTCTCTGTCGAGATCGTCACGGGCGCCTGCAAGCGGAAGGAAAGAACTGTTTCAGGAGAAATCACGGTCGGTCTGCCCGGCGTGGACATCACGCCGATAATTCCGGCGGTTGCGCCGACTCCCGCGCCGATTGCAGCGCCGGTGCCACGGCCTGCAATGGCCCCGATCACGGCGCCAACGACAGTGGTCGTACCAACTACGGCCGCGTCCCTGTCATGGGAAGTGCCGGCCGACGTCTGGAACAGTTGCGTCTGCAGAGGCAGTTGCTGGCCGTCGACCAGGGTCAGCTCCGGCAAATCAACTCCCAACTGCGACGCTCCGCCGCCGTGCCCACCCTTATTCACGAGAGAGACGCGTCCCGTTTGCGCCTGCCCGCGGCGCGCCACAACCCAGCCATCCACAACGATTGGCTGATCGAGTACGGCACTGAAACTATCGCCGGTCAAATTACGATCGGTCGAAAGCCATTCGTCGATACGCACTCGAACAACGGTCCCCGCAGGCAACGTCAAGGTCTGTGGGAGCGCGGCTTGGTTCGGCTGGCCTGCGGGCCGCGTTTCCGGTTGCCCTTGCGGCTGCGCTTCCGGTTGTTGCTGCGCGGGAGAACTCGGTTGTCCCTGGGCCTGTGAATCCGGGGATGCGACGGTGGCCTGGGCTTCGCCGGGCTGATTCTGTTGAGCGGAGGCGGGCAAGGCTCCGGCGCAGAAAGCCAGTCCTAAACCCGCTGTTGCAAGGGACTTCAAGAGCGCCCAGTTTTTCCTGCCTGCCATTTTGAGGATCATATTTCTTGCTCCTAGCCAGTCTTTGCCTGCCGGCCCCCGATTGCCGCAGATCAAAAGCTTGATAACAATCACGGACTCTTATAAGTGCTTAGATGATTGTGCCTTAGGGTTGAGTTGTCCAGCAGAAAAGCATCGGTTTCCAAGGCCGATCTTTTAAACGATAACTTGGCAATCTTGCGGCAGGTGATTCCATGAGATAGGCTTGCAACACCAATGCCCGGGTGGCGGAATGGCATACGCGGGGGACTTAAAATCCGTAAAAGCGAATTGCAGCGAATTGGACTGAAATGTGTTGCGCTGAAAGTGCAGTGTTTATGCGGGTCTCAGTGAATTCGACTTACACGCATCTGCATCGTGTTCCCCTCAACTGAAAATCAAACAGCACCTCAGTAGCACCAAGTTCCTCTAGCATCTCCCAGAAACTCTGGGCATGAATTTGGTTATTTGTTATCCCGCCCAGAAGAATCTACCTGCATAAGCACAAGGTACTGCTCGGCTTCTCAAGTCATGGCATGGTCGAAAACCGAAAAGACAGCGGGCGTGGGTTGCTCACAAGTTTTTTCAGGTTTCGAAACATGCCCCCGCCCATTCTCCAGAGCGTTCTGACTGTGATGCCGATGCCACGAATCGGTGTAAGATTCATGCATGACTGACACCTTGTCGACAGGTTTACTTAAATCTCTGTTCGCTAAGTATCTTTCCAATCAAACGAATCCTTCAATCCGTAACGAATTCCCCGGTCCTTTAGGAAAAATTGACTTCACAGATTCTGTGCTTGGTGAGGCAATCGAAGGAATACGAGACGCAATCAATGGAAAATACGCTGAGAATATCTCGCGTATTCAGACCCCACAGGGCCAAATCCAGATTTACATGGATTACGTGAAATCGGACCATGATAATGCATTCTCAACATTTGGCGGCGGGATTGCTTTCATTGGTCTCACAACGACGTTCATAAAGCGCATAATTCAGATTTCTTCACAGCTATGGCGGCTTGATCTTCTCAGCGACATTCTGAAGATTCAGCTTGATAGGGATACGAGGAATCACATCGCTGCCACTAGCATACCTATACTCATACAGATTGCCTCGAATCATGAACTCGGACATCTGTTTCATGGTCATTGTGGAGAACCAGCTGCTCCTCGCTTAAAAGCGGAGAATAGTGACCGCCTTAACGTTCAAGGTGTCGATCAGTCACGCAAAATGCGAGGTCAAGCCATGGAAGTCGAGGCCGACGGCTACGCAGTACATTTGATGCTGACAAATTTCTTCAATGGAATTGGGCATAATTTGTACAGTATGTTCAACTCGGGCTTATCTGAAGCCGAATTCATCCTGGCGTACTTTGTAGTCGAACTCGGTTCACTGTTCTACGTACAAAGCCCGCAATTTTTTGATGAACACCAGGTCCGATTGTACGACCATCCACCAGCCTTAATGAGGTTGAACGTGTTTATGCGTGATATTGAGGGATGGTGCGGCCAATACGAATCAAGTCTTGTGGAGTGGGGCACACTCGCTCGCTTTCAAGAGATAATGCGAGCCGTTTCAATGGCCGATGTAGATGCCGATTCCTCCAACGTTTGGCAGCGGCAAGGCAAGTTCCTACTTTCCCTACAGGGAAAGCAGTATATTGATGATCTATATAAGGCCCGAGAGGGCCTCAGAGAGGAGATGACCGCCTTCCGCTGGCATTTGACACCCCTGACTCAGACAAGCGGCTGAGCTAGGCCAGGACAGGAAAACGCAAGAGAAGCAGAACTATCATTTTATTTCCATAATCATTACAGCGTCCGGGTGGCGGAATGGCATACGCGGGGGACCTTAAAATTCACCACGACCTAATAGCCTTGGAAACTGACGTGTAAATTCACCCTGCCTGCACTATGATACGTATCTGTAGAAACCAGCCACGCGGGCGTGGCGGAATGGCATACGCAGCGGACTTAACATACCTTGAGTGCTCGCCGGGAAACCGGCGATGCAGAACTGCTCAAATTCGGGGAAACCTTAACTGGCGATCCCGAGCCAAGCCTGAAGTAATTCAGGAAGGTGTAGAGACTAGACGGGCAGCGCCTAACCTCCAGCATTGCGGAGTAAGGTGAAGGGATAGTCCAGACCGCAAACCTGCGATGTCAGGGCGGCGAAAGCCGTAGACGGTAAGAAAATCCGCAGGGCCGCAAGGCCCGTGTGGGTTCAACTCCCACCGCCCGCACCACCTCTTCTCGATCAAGCTTGCCTGTCGAGCTGCCCAGCGCCTTCTAATGAATGGCAAAGTTGTTGTGTCGAGGTCAGGAGAAGCTTACGATGCGCAAGCCAGAGGTCCAAATCGGAAATTCCGGCTTCCATAAAATAATTGGCATGCTCCGAAGGGGAAGGTAGGCCTATGACAACCTCGAAGTCAATCGCAGCCCTGATCGGCCCCACTCTCGTGGCGGGGGCCGTCGCTGTTTTGCTGAACCTCGGCGCCTGGCCCGTCCTGGTCGAGCAGGGTTTCCGCGATCCGGCACTTATCTTCGTGTCGGGCTTTCCCTTGTTCGTTGCCGGACTTGCCATCGTGCGCGCGCACAGTCGCTGGGAGCGCAGCTGGCCGGTGCTCGTGACCGTTGTCGGATGGCTCGCCCTTCTCGGCGGTCTTTCACGAATATTGTTTCCGACCCGGCTCGCCACGATCGCGGTTGGAGCCGTTCAGAGCACCGGCGTTCTCCCTGCGTTGGCAATTGTGTTTCTGGTGGTCGGTGCCTTCCTCTCCTTCAAAGGCTACAGCCGCGGATGAGAATCATGCCGACTTACACATTTCCTTACACGGTTTCACAGTGCCGGAACGTAACTAGCTTTATTAGCATAAACTTACAAACACATGCGTAGCACTTAAAATCCCTTGCCCTTCGGGGCGTGCGGGTTCGACTCCCGCCCCGGGCACCAGGAAATCCGATTCTACCAATGACGGCTATGGAGAAAATCAAATCATGAGTGTACGTCCGTGGTCGAAATGGCTCCGCGCTAGGGTTGCCGCGCTTGTTCCTTGCTTTGCGGCGGCGATCGTTGTGATTGCGATCTGCAATTCTTCTTTTGCGCAGCAGCCGGCGCCGCAGAAGATCCGGATCCTCTGTCTGGCCCGGCCGGTTCCGGTGATGATCGCGGAATCGCGCGGCATTCTCGCCAAGTACGGGATCGAAGCGGAATATTTGGTGCGCCCCTCTTCAGAATCTTTGCGAAGCGATCTGGCCGCGGGAAAGGGCGATGTCGCATTCCTGGCGGTGGACAACGATGTCGCCATGGTGGATTCCGCGGGAGTGGATGTGGTCATCGTGATGGGAGCGGAAAGCTCCGAGAACGAAATCATGGCGCAGCCGGGGACCAAGTCGATCGCGGATTTGCGCGGCCACACGCTTCTGGTTGATGCGACGAACACGGCGTACGCGCTGGAACTAAAAAAAGTCCTCCTCAATAACGGGATGCACCCGGAAAAGGAATATCAACTGAGGCCTGTCGGCTCAACGCCGTTCCGCTTGCAAGCCATGCGCGACAATAAGGAATACGCAGCCGCGGTCATGAATCCTCCTTTCTCGATTCTCGCCAAGCAAGGCGGGATGGTCAGCCTGGGTTCGATGCGCAAGCTGCTGGGGTGGGATCTCGATCGTGGCACGTTCGCATTGCGTGCCTGGACGCGGGGCAATTCCGATCTGCTGGTGCGATATCTTGCCGCATACGTGGAAGGGCAGCGCATCCTAATGGCGCCCGCCAACCGGCAGCAAGTTGTCGATCTCGTCATGAAGGAATCGAATTTGTCCGAGGCCACCGCCGGCGACTGGTACGCGGCTATGGTACAGAACGGCGGGTACGCGAAGGACGCGGCGTTTGATGTCGAAGGTTTCAAGAAAACTTTGCAACTGCGTGCGGAGATCGAGGCGGGAGGGAACGGCGCAGCGCCCGCGGCGGAAAAATACTACGATCTTTCCTACTATCGCCTGGCGCTAGCTAAAATAAAGTGATGTACGTAGCGCCGGCGCCCCGCCGGCAATTTTTCTGAACTCTGCGCACCGTAAAGATGCCGGTCCCTCTTGCATCGGGACAAGCGAGACGCCGGCGCTACGAAGAACCTCAGGCCATATTTTTCTGCAGAGTAGCCTTGTCGAGTTCGTGCTCCCAACGGGCCACCACCACCGTGGCGACGCCGTTTCCAATCATGTTCACCACCGCGCGAGCCATGCTCATAAAGCGGTCGATGCCGAGGAGCAGTGCCATGCCGGCGACGGGAATCGTGGGAATTACCATCAGCGTGGCGACGAGGGCGATGAACGCCGCTCCGGTCACGCCGCTCGCTCCCTTGGAAGTGAGCACGGCCACGGCGAAAATCGTCAGTTGCTGGCCGAACGTCAAGTGAATGTTCGTCGCCTGAGCGACGAACAATGCCGCCATGGTCATGTACAGGCTGCTGCCATCGGTGTTGAACGTGTAGCCCGTGGGCACGACCAGGCCGACCAGCGATTTCGAGCAACCCAGCTTTTCCATTTTGGCCATGAGCGTGGGCAGAGCGGGGTCCGACGAACTGGTGGCGAGCACCACGATGATCTCATCCAGGATGTAATAAAGAAATTTGAAGATGTTGAATCCCGCAGCCCAGCCCATCAGGCCGAAAATAACCAGCACAAATAATAAACTCGTGGCCCAAAACACAAAGATTAGGTATCCCAGCGGACCAAGCGACGCGATCCCGTACCGGCCCACGGTAAACGCCATCGCACCAAATGCGCCAATGGGAGCCAGCTTCATCAAAATATTGATCACGCCGAACACCGCATGGGTCAAGGCTTCGAACAGCTCCACAACCGGCTTACACTTGGGGCCTACCAGCGACAACGCGAAGCCGAAAAGGATCGCGACCAAAAGTACCTGCAAAATGTTTCCCTTGGCAAACGCGTCCACCGTGGTCGTCGGGATGATATTCATCAGGAAGTCGGTCACGGTTTGCTGTTTCGCTGCGCCGGCATAATCCGCCACGGACTTGGCGTCCAGCGTCGCGGGGTTCACGTTGAAGCTTGAGCCCGGGTGCAACACGTTGCCGACGATCATCCCGGTGAAAAGCGCCAGCGTGGAAACGATCTCAAAGTACAGCAGGGCCTTCCCGCCGATCCTGCCGACTTTCTTCAAATTCTCCATGCCGGCGATACCCGTCACGACGGTGCAGAAAATAATCAGCGTGATCACCATGGTGATCAGGCGGATAAAACCGTCGCCGAGCGGCTTCATCTTTATCGCGGATGCCGGTTTGAAGTAGCCGTAAATAATCGCGAGGACTACTCCGATCAGCACTTGCCCCCAAAGCGTCAGATAGAACGGCTTCTTTTTTGGGGCCGGTGTAGGTTCCGGGAGGAATTCCCTTGGATCTGTTGCAAGCGTATCGCTCATCTTTGATTCTCCTTGAGTCGAGCGCCTCTCGGAGGCCGTACTGCGCCTCAAACCAATGTGCTTCAGGTATTGGGTCTGCCCGGGTTCTGGGAGTCTATCACTACAGGAGCTTTTCCGGTTCAACAATGGCTGCGGCGAGGTCGTTCAAGAAGAGGGCGGCCCGCGCACCGTCAAAGACGCGATGGTCGCAGGAGAGCGTGAGCGTCATCATGGGACGAATTCCCGGTTTTCCATCGACAGGCACGACGCGATCGGACATGCGGCCCACGGCGAGGATTGCGGCTTGCGGCGCGACGATGATCGCGGTAAACGCGTCCACCTGGTACATGCCTAGATTGCTGATCGTGAAAGTTGCGCCTGTGATGTCCGCAGGGCGCAATTTGCCGGCGCGGGCCCGTTCGGCAAGGTCCCGTCGCATCGCGGCGATCTCGCCCAGTTTTTTCGTGTTTGCGCCGGGGATCGCCGGCGCCACGACGCCGTCGTCGACCGCCATGGCGATGCCGACGTTGACTTCCGGATGCAGGCGAATTCCGTCACCCGTCCAACTCGCATTCACGAGCGGATGTTTTTCCAGCGCGCGCGCTACCGCCGCGACGAGCAAGTCGGTGTGACTGAGCCGCACGCCCCGCTCTTTCTCGATGGCCGGTCCGAATTTTTCGCGCGCGGAGAGCAACGCCCCCGCGTCGATTTCCCGGCTCACGAAGAAATGCGGCGCCGTCGTCCAGCTCTGCGTCGTCCGCTCGGCCATCAGCCGAGCCACCTGGGTCAGGGTTTGCGTGGCGCGGGCTTCAGCCTGCGGGGTTTGGGCCACACTAGGCGCGGCTGTCTGCGTGCTTCGCGTCGCAACGAACGCAAGAATGTCCTCGGCCAGGATTTCGCCTTCGCTGCCAGTCCCGCGCACGCGAGAGAGCTCAACCCCATGTTCGCGCGCGAGACGCCGTGCCTTGGGAGAAACCCTGGCGCTCGATGCAGGTGCGGTCGGTAGTGCAGCGGGAGTATTCGACGTAGCCGCGGCGGCGGGAACAGATTTGGCGTCCATGCGCCGGCCCGAGGCAGAAGAAGTTTCTTCGACAGGAGGTTTCTCGCCGGCGTTCACGATCCAGGCGATCGTCTGGCCCACCGGTACAACGTCTCCTGCGTGCGCCTTGACCCCCGCAAGAATTCCATCCGCCGGCGACTCAATTTCAACCACGGCCTT
>Ga0116221_1001990_pt1 | contig 13413 bp, 9 predicted proteins | sample Sb_taG_5_FD_88965 | JGI IMG/M metagenome (GOLD analysis project Ga0116221, IMG submission 88965) | Peat soil microbial communities from Weissenstadt, Germany - Sb_50d_8_FC metaG | ecosystem: Environmental > Terrestrial > Soil > Wetlands > Peat | place: Germany: Weissenstadt | collected 2010-09-21 | reverse complement strand
CCAGGTACTGCGCCTCGCTGACCTTGAACCGCACCCAGATCGGGTCCAGCGGAACGATGGTGGTGAGCGGCTGTGTGGCGTTCGGATTGACCAGGCCGCCGACCGGCACCAGCGTGTCGCCGATGAGGCCGCTGATGGGCGCGCGGATGGTGCCGTACTCGACATTCAGCGTGGCGGTCTCGAGCGCGCCGCGCTGTGCCTGCACTTTGCCTTCCGTGGATTGCACCTGGGTCTCGGTGGTGAGCCGCGTCTGCTCCACGTTGGCCTGGTTGGCGCGGACGCTCGCCTCGGCGGAGCGCAACGCGGCCACCGCGGCGTCCAGATCCTGCTTGGCGGCGGCGTCCTGCTCCACCAGGGGCTTGAGGCGGTCGTAATCCTTCTGGGCTTTGACGAGGTTGGATTGCGCCGCGGCCAGGTTGGCCTCCGCCTGGCGCAGCGAAACCTGGCGCTGCGCGAAACTCAGGTCGGCCTCGGTCTGCTGCAGCGTGCCCCGCGCCTGCTGCACCTGGGCCTGGAAGGGCCGCAGGTCCAGGATGTAGAGCGGCTGGCCGGCAGTCACTTCCTGTCCCGGCCGGAAGAGCCATTTTTCGATGTAGCCCTCCACGCGCCCGCGCACATCCACCATGTTTCGGGCGTAGGTCTGCCCCGGGTACTCCACGTAAATGTCGGCGTCGGCGGGCGTTACCTGGGTGATTTCCACCGTGGGGGGAGGCGCCTGCGCCGCGACCTTCTGGGGCCCCTTGGATCCGCAACCTGCCAGTAATAACAGTAGTGCGATGGGGAAGATACCCCACCATTTGGACAGCTTCATCGTCACTCCCAGTGCGTCAATGACCAGATAGTCAGTTTGATATCCAGTTTAGCGTATTGGATTCACGCAGGCGGCCGTGGCGGAGCGCCATGGGGATCTTCATGGCTACAGTGGGGGCTGGGGCGGGATGCCCATGCGGGCGGTGAGTTCGCCGATTGCGGATACGCGCTTGTCAATGCGCTTGTCGGTGCGGCGCTGAATTTCGCGGATTTCAGCCATGGCTCGGTCGTGGTCTTTCATGGCGCGGGCGTGGCTTTCGTTCCACGCAGCGAGGTCCTGGTGGGAGCGTTCGAGGCGGGCTTGGGGTAGGTGTTGACGGTCATCGCCTCCTGGAGGTCCTTAACCGCTTCGCGGAGGCGGGAGCGGCGGAGGTCGGCCAATTCCTGCTCGACGGCCGCGAGGCGTTCTTCAAGGGTCATAGTTTTCCTTCCTGCGGATCGAAAGATGACGCGCCGTTTGGGGAATGGTCCGGCACATCGACCAGTATATTCAAAGACGGTATATGCCCGTGGGCCGAAAATACCGTCGGGCAGCGGGTATTTCGCAAATATGGGCGCGAGTCTTCGCTGGCTCTGCGGAACTTCTGCCTGTCCCTGGCGCCCTTTCAGAGAAGCTACCTGCCTAAGCGCCTCTCTAACTCATCCAGGAAGTTGAGCAGGAAGTTAACCTGCGTCACCGGCTTCTGCTCGGTGCCCGGCTCTTCGACAGCCACCGCGGCAATTCGTTGGCCCTCCGGCGCCACGTCGTAAGTGGAATACCGGCCTTCATTCCGCAAGCGAATCTCCGACCACACCCGCGGCTTCCCGGCAACGAAGGAATCTCCACTCGTGGTATACCCGGCCACCATGATGCGCCGATCCCGCGCTTTGTAGAACAGCTCCCGCCCATTGCGCGACCAGACCGGAAAAGCGCCGCCCGCCGAAATCTGCCAACGGCTGCCCGGCTGTGCGGCTTCTTTCGCCTGCCCAGCGCTGGGGGAGCGGAACGGCCGAACATATACTTCCTCGGTCCCCGATTCAGTCGACCCGTACGCCAGCCAGCGGCCATCCGGTGAGAATGCGGCGTCCGATTCGATAAGTGGCGTGCGCACGAACAACTCGGGCTTTCCCAGCCGCATGCCGCCGGGATCGCCCTCGATGGCCGCGGTGAAGATATCGTAGTTGCCGCCCGGACTCCGCCCCGTGAAGGCCAGCCGCTTGCCGTCCGGCGAAACCGAGTTGGGTGCCTCCAGCATCGTGCCGTCGCTGAGGCGTTGCGCCTCACCGGACCCGTCCGATCGAATCCCGTACAATCCAGGATTGCTTTGCAAGGAAGACCGGAAGATGATGCTCTTGCCATCCGGAGTCCAGACCGGAAAGCCGCTGAGCCCGTGCATCGTCGTCAGCCGCGAGGCCGTGTCGCGCTCCAGGTCCTGCACCCAGATGTCTCCCCCGCCTTGACGATTCTCGACCGCGAACGCCAGCCGCTTTCCGTCGGGCGAGAAGCGTGGCACCGAATAATAGCCCGGCTCGGCGCGCAGTGGACGCGTCTTGCCCGAGCTTTCCAACCACAGGATCGGCCATGCCGGACGCGCCCCGTTGCCCGCGAAATACACGAAGGTCCCGGTTTCGGAGCAGGCAAACTCCCCGCCTCCCGTGACATTGCCTCCCACGTCGCTCAGAATGGCAGTCGGCGCACCGGTCACCGCCAGCTTGCCAAGGTCGAAGGGTGCGGCAAAGAGGGTGTTCTGACGCAGGTAGATCAGATAGCGCGCGCCGGCCGGTGTCGCCAGGTACCGCCCGGAGTAACCCCCACGCTGCACGGTCTTTCGCTCACCCGTCTTCAGCGAGGCCACGTCGATATTGGCTTCGCTGTAGCTGTTGGTGGCGTTGTGCGCGGTGAACAACACGGCCTGGCTGCCCGGCAGCATCTGCGGCCACCGGTGTGTCACCTCGCCCTCCGCCAGCTTGGTGACCGGAACGGGCGAGCCACCCGATGACGGAACCCGCGAGAGCGGTCCGGTATTGTTCAACGCCGCGATGATGTTGCCGTCGTCGCCCCAGCTCGCTCCGCGGCCGTTGGGCGCGTCGCACAGCGTGACCGGCGCGCCGCCGTTCACCGAGACCTTCTTGAGCTTGCCATCCGTGAAGAAACCGATCCACTGCGAGTCGGGAGAGAAGAACGGAGTGAAGGCCTCTTCGGCGCCAGCCAGAGGCGTGATCTGGCTCTGATCCAGCAGCCGTATTCCCAAATGCGGCTTGCCATCCGCAGCGGCGTACACGACGGCCAACCGCGTGCCATCGGGCGAAAGTGCCAGCATTTCCCCGGTGTTCCCACCCCAGACCGGCATTCCCTGACCCAATTCGACCCGCAGGCGCATCAGTGGCCGCAACGGCGCGGGCCGCGCGGAGTGCCACCAGCCGAACCCCAGGAGGACCGCGATCACCGCCAGCCCGCCCTCCACAACCCATCGCAGCCGGGAACGCCCGGGCGCCGGACGTTCCGCAACCGGCGCCGCCTCCAGCAGCAGTTCCACATCGCCGATGTCGCGCAGCCGCTTCCGAGGGTCCTTTTCCAGGCACCGCTCGATCAGCGGCCGCACCTCGGCCGGCACGCCCCTCAGGTCGGGCTTCTCCTTCACCACCGAAGCCAGGATTTCCGTGATATCGTCGCCCGCGAACAACTGCCGGCCCGTGAGCAGTTCGCACAGCACCACGCCGAAAGCCCAGATGTCCGCGCGCCGATCCACCGGCCTGCCGCGCGCCTGTTCCGGGCTCATGTAGGCGGCGGTCCCCAGAATCACGCCCGCCTGCGTGGCCGCCATGCTGATGGTCGGCGAGTCGGAAGCGCTTGCCGATGGCGCCACGACCCCGGTTTTGGCCAATCCGAAATCCAGCACCTTCACCGTGCCATCGGGCCGCACCTTGATGTTGGCCGGCTTGAGATCGCGATGCACGATGCGCTCTTCGTGCGCGGCCTCCAGCGCCGCGGCGATCTGGCGCGCGATGCGTAGCGCCTCCTCCACGGGCAGCGGTCCTGTGGGAGACTCGCCTTCCACCAACTCCATCACCAGGTAATTGGGGCCGACGTCGTAGAGCTGGCAGATGTTGGGATGATTCAGCGCGGCGATGGCGCGGGCCTCGCGGTCGAAGCGGTCGCTGAAGCGCTCGGAGGAGACTTTGATGGCCACGTCGCGCCCCACCCGGGTATCGCGCGCGCGATACACTTCGCCCATCCCTCCGGCGCCGATGGGCGCGAGAATCTCGTACGGTCCGAGGCGAGTGCCGGCAGAGAGAGGCATAGCAACGGTCTACAGATTCTACATCATCGGATCGGCCGGGAACAGCCCCCAGACGTCGTCTGCTTTCCACCCGCGCTACAATGGGTCTGTATGGGCGTGGTAAACCCCGTCTACATATCGCTATTCACCCTGCTGGGCACCCTTGTGATTGTGACCCCAGGCGTGCTGTTGAACAACAGCCGTTTGAGCGATCTCAAATCCCTGATCGAGAGCAACCACGCCAATATCCGTTCCTCGCTCCAGGATCTCCGCCAAACGATCGACGCGCGCTTCGCCGAGCAAAAGGCCGAACTCCTCCGTGTCGAGCAGGTCATGGACGCCCGGCTCAAACACATCGAGGACAACCGATAATCCGAGTGGGATCACTGGCCGCGCCGGCCGCGAAATCCGCAAAACCTGTTAACTCGCGCTTTCCGCCCACGTTGTGAACGGCGGTGGTTTGACCTATGATGGCAGAAACGACCAAAACCATGCCTGTCAACGGCAGTCCGGCGGCGATTTGGGCGATGCGCACCCGTTTTGCCTGCTTTTGCGCGGCCCTCTTCCTGGTCGTTGCACCCGCCCAGCAGGCGCCGCCGCCCCCTCCGGCCGCCACCCCCGTCACGCAGGCGCCCAACGCCCCCGCGCCGCAGCCCGCCAATCCCAATGCGCCCGAAACCACTACTCGGGAAGAGCCCGCCACCTTCAAAGCCCGCGTCAACCTGGTGAGCGTGCCGGTGGTCGTGCGCGACAAGCAGGGCCACGCAGTGGGCGGCCTGCAGCAGGAAGACTTCCAGCTCTTCGACAAGGGCAAGCCGCAGGTCATCACCCGATTCTCCGTGGAAAAATCGGGCGCCAAGCCGGCCAAGCCCGCCGAAGCCACCCCCAAAGAGGGACAAACCGGCGACGCGCCCCTGCCCGCCGACACGCCCGACCGCTTCGTCGCCTACCTGTTCGACGATATCCACCTCGTGCCCGGCGACCTGATCCGCGTGCGCCAGTCCGCCGCCCACCACATGGGCACCCTCGGACCCACCGACCGCGCCGCCATCTTTACCACCTCGGGACGGATCCAGCTTGAATTCACGGACGACCGCGACAAGCTGCAGGAGACCCTGAACCGCCTCATGCCCGCGCCTATCGGCGGACGCAACATGTCCGACTGCCCCGATATCAGTTACTACATGGCCGACCTGATCGTCAACAAGAACGACCCCACGGCGCTCAGCGTGGCCACCCAGGAGACCATGATTTGCGCCAATATGGACAGCACCATGGTTTCCTCCGCGCAGCAACTGGCGCGCGGCACCGCGCAGCGCGAATTGAGCATCGGAGACCAGGAAACCCGCGTTTCCCTGTTCGTCATCAAGGACCTGATTCGCCGCATGTCCGCCATGCCGGGCCAGCGAACCATTATCATCGCCTCCCCCGGCTTCGTCACCAATTTCGATGTGCAGCAGGATAAAACCGATCTCTTGGACCGTGCCATCCACGCCAACGTGATCATCAGCTCCGTGGACGCGCGCGGCCTCTATACCGATCCCGAATTCGATGCCTCCCGGCCCGCGCAGATGAGCTCCTACATCGGCCGCATGAAAGGCACCTACGACCGTGATGCCGCCCGCGCGCAGGCCGATGTCCTGGCTGAGTTGGCGATGGGCACGGGCGGTTCCTTCTTCGAAAACAACAACGACCTCGCAGAGGGCTTCCGGAAAGTCGCGGCTCCCCCGGAGTATGTCTACATACTCGGCTTCTCGCCGCAGAACCTCAAGCTCGATGGAAGTTTTCACCCGTTGAAGGTGACTCTGAAGGAGCCCGCCGGTCTCAGCTCCCAGGCCCGCAAAGGCTACTACGCCCCCAAGCACCTCACCGATGCCCAAGAGACCGCCAAGGCCGAATTGGAGGAGGCCATCTTCTCGCGGGAGGAAATGCACGAGCTTCCCATCGACCTGCACACGCAGTTTTTCAAGGCCAGCCCCGTCAAGGCCAGCGTCACGGTGGTCACGCACGTGGACTTGAGGCACCTGCGGCTGCGTAAGGTCGAGGGCCGCAACCACAACAGTCTGACGATTGTCTCGGCGCTGTTCGACCGCAATGGAAATTACGTCATCGGCAACCAGAAGGTGGTGGAGTTGCGATTGAAGGACGACACCCTGGAAAAACGCGCGGATTCGGGGTTTTCCGTGAGGAGCAGTTTCGATGTGAAGCCGGGAACGTACCTCGTCCGGCTGGTGGTGAGAGATGCCGAAGGCCAGATGATGTCCGCGGCCAACGGCGCTGTCGAGATTCCGTAAGTGGCACAGGCATTCCTGCCTGTGTTGTTGTTGAGTTTTGGAGGTTTCATCATGCAATTTCACGGCAAGGTCTTATTGACCGGCTTACTCTGTTTGGCCGGCGTCCGGGCGCAGGAGCCCCTGATCCGGACGGAGACGCGGCTCGTCCTGGTGGACGCCGTAGTGACCGACAAGAAGGGCAACTACGTTCGCAATCTCGAAATGAAGGATTTCGAGGTGCAGGAGGACAACAAGAAGCAGGCCCTCAAGACCTTCTCCTTCGGCGTGGATCCGGCCGCTCCGGCCGACAAGCGAAACCACTACATGGTTCTCTTCTTCGACAACTCGTCGATGGGCATGGCCGACCAGATGCGCGCCCGGCAGGAAGCCGTGAAGTTCATCGACGCCAACGCCGGCCCCGACCGCCTGATCGCCATCGCCAATTTCGGCGGCAGCCTGCAGATTACCCAGAACTTCACCACCGATGCCGAACGCTTGAAGCAGGTGGTCAGCGGCGCCAAGATGTCTGCCACATCCACCACCCAGGTAGCTTCGATGGGGGGGCCGCGCCTGGGCCGCATGGGTGGTGGCGCCGATTTCGGCGTCCGCACCATGCTGCTTGGCCTCATCAGCATGGCCAAGGGTTTGACCGATGTGCCCGGCCGCAAGACGCTGATATTGTTTACCTCTGGTTTTCCGCTTTCGACCGAGATGCGATCGGAAGTGACGGCGGCCATCGACGCCTGCAATAAATCGAACGTGGCGGTCTACCCGATCGATGTGCGCGGGTTGGTGGCGCCCTCGGTGCCGTTCGGTCCGCGAGGCGCGCTCCTGCCGCCGGCGGCCATGGGGAGCTTGGGAATTGCCATGGCCGCCAGTCCCGTTCTGCGTGTGGCCGCCTTCATGGCGGCGTACATTGAAGAGCAGGCCCGCGGCGGCGGCGGTGGAGGCGCGGGCGGTGGAGGCGGCGGCGGTGGAGGCGCTACGGGCGGCGGCGGCGGTGCTGCGGGCGGCGGCGGTGGCGCCACGGGCGGCGGTGGTGCTGCCGGTGGCGGCGGCGCCCGGACCGGGGGCGGCGGCGGAATGAGCGGTGGCGCCACGGGTGCGGGCGGCCGCGGAGGAACGGGTGCAGCCGGCGGTACCGCCCCGAGCGGCAGTTCCGCGGGCGGGCGGACCGGAACCGGCGGCACAGGGGGCGGCGGCGGTGGCGGTGGCGGTTCGGTTCCCCTGAACAACCCGAATGGCCGTTTCGGCCGGCCCTCCGACGTGCTGCTTCCGCGCTTCCCCGAAAGCGCCACCACCAATCAGCAGGTGCTCTACATGCTCGCCGAAGGCACCGGCGGCTTCGTGATCGTCAACACCAACGACCTGCTCGGCGGCATGGAGAAGATCACCAAGGAGCAGAACGAATACTACATCCTGGGCTATACGCCTCCCGAATCCGAGGTGGGAACCTGCCACAACCTCAAGGTCAAGGTGAATCACGGCGGCATGAACGTGCGCGCCCGCACCTACTATTGCAACGTCAAAACCGTCGACCCGTTGGCCGGAAAGCCCGCCGAACGCCAGTTGGAAACCCGCGCCGTGGGAGATGAAAAAGGCACCATTGCCGCCTCCATGACGGCCCCGTTCTTTTACACCTCGCCCGATACCGCCCGCATCAATGTGGCCATCGAGATTCCCGGCGCGGACATCAAGTTCGACAAGGTGAAGGGCAAGATGCATGCCGAGATGAATGTCCTCGGACTCATTTACCGGCCCAATGCCGAAGTGGCCGGCCGCTTCAGCGATACCGTCAAGCTGGATTTCGAGGACAAGAAGGAAGTGGAGAAATTTGCCGAAACGCCCTACCACTACGAGAACCAGGTGGACGTGGCATCCGGCAAATACACGCTCAAGGTAACTTTCAGCTCGGGCGGCGAGGGCTTCGGAAAGGTGGAAGTTCCGCTCAACATCGACCCCTATGACGGCAAACAGTTCATGATCAGCGGTGTGGCATTGAGCAAGAATTTCCATCGCGTCACCGAGCAGGAAGCCCACATGGACACCCAGTTGCTCGAAGGCCGCACGCTGCTGATCGTTCCGGCGAACCCCGCCCCGTTCCAATTCCCGCCCAGCGGCACCTCCACGTTCAAAGCCACCGACAACGTGGGCATCTACCTGGAGGTCTACGACCCGCTGCTGCAGGACGAAAAGCCGCCCAAGCTAAGTGTCGAGCTGAAGGTGGTGGAGCGGCAGAGCGGTGCGCAGAAGCTCGATTCGGGCGGCGTGCCGGTGGACAACTTTGTTCGCCCGGGCAGCCCGGTGGTGGCTGTCGGGCTGAAGCTCCCGCTGCAGGGTCTGACCGCCGGCGCCTATCGCCTGGAGATGACCGCGGCCGACTCCGCGGGCCGCCAGATGGTCCGCTCGACGGACTTCGACGTCCAGTAACGTTTGCCTTTGTACTACAACGATCCGGTGGGGCGGGCCCCCCTGGCCCGCAGCCGCCCCCTGGTCGGCTCTGTGGCGCAGACTCTCAGTCTGCCGCGTCGACACTCGTGTCGACGCTTGTTTCGGTTGCTGATGTTTCCGGCCCCGAATCTCCGAATTTCTCGTCAACGAATTCCCGGAATCCGCGTCTTTATAAGCGATGGTCCTTCTCAGCCTGAAGGACGACGTCCGCGAAGCCTTGCGCCGCATACGCCGCAACCCCCGCACGTCGCTCCTCGCCGTGGGCACCCTCGTCCTCGGCATCGGCGCTGCTACCGCCGTCTTCACCATGGCCCACACCGTCCTGGCCGCTCCGCCTCCCTACCGCGAACCCGGGCGTCTCGTCACCTTGAACTGGCGCCGCCAAGGCCGCACGGGCGGCACCAGTATCGATTTCCGCGACTACCGCGGCGAAACCGGCCTGTTCGACGCCACCGCCCTCACCGACTACGCCGAGTTCAACTGGACCGGCCAGAGCCTCCCCGGCTTCGACGGAGCCGAAGTCCTGCGCGGCCTCGTCGTCACCGCCGATTACTTCCGCGTCCTCGACCAGCCCATGTCCGCCGGCCGCGCCTTCGCTCCTGACGAGGATCAGCCGGGGCACGACCAGGTCGCGGTCCTGAGTTACGGGCTCTGGCAGCGCCGCTTCGGCGGCAATCCCGCGATTGTCGGCGAGAGCCTCACGCTCAACGGCAAGCCCCACACGGTGGTCGGCGTTTCGGGGCCGCGCTTCCTTCCGCTGGAGTTCTACGACGTGCAGGCGTGGGTGCCCTTCTCGCTGGATACGTCGTGGCGCGACTGCTTCGCCCGTCTGCCGCGCGGCCTCACCCTGTCAGCCGCGCAGCAGCGCCTGGACGCGGTGAGCGCCCGCCTCGCGCTGGCTCACCCCGCGAACTATCAAGGTTACTCCGTGACTGCCGACCCGCTCCTCAAAGAGACTCGCGAAAAGTCACGTCCCGCGTTTCAGGCGCTGGTGGGCGCCGCGGCCTGCCTGCTCTTGATCGCCGCCGCCAACGTGGCCAGCCTGTTGCTCGCGCGCGCCACCCGCCAGTCGCGCGAGATCGCCATTCGCGCGGCTCTCGGCGCGGGCCGCCTCCGGCTCTACCGCATGGTGCTCGCCGAAAGCATCATCCTGGCCCTCATCTCGAGCGCCGGAGGATGTGTGCTGGGCGCCTGGCTGCTCGCCACCGCCAAGGCTCTCATGCCCAGTGCCATGCAATTCGACTGGGCCTTCGCAATCGATGGACGCATCTTCCTGGCCGCCTTTCTGGTCTCCACGATGGCGGGGTTCGTGGCCGGCCTCGCGCCGGCATTCGAGACCTTCCGCCTGTCCGCCGGCGGTCTTCGTCCTTCGTTCGGACGCAGCCGCCTGCTGCGGGGAATCGTCACCGCCGAGATCGCGCTGGCCGTCCTGCTCTCGGTCGGAGCGGGCCTGTTGGGCAAGAGCTTCCTGGCGCTGCTCGATCGCCCTCTCGGCTATAATCCCGACCACGTCCTCGGCATGCGCATCCGCCTCATCGGCGACCGCTACAAGGGCGTCGACAACAAGGCGGCCTATTGGGCCGAGCTGATCGAGCGCGCCGGAGCGCTGCCGGGCGTGGCCAAGGCGGCTTCCGTTTCCGACCTGCCCATGGGCCAGCAATACAGCGGCGGTGGATTCGAGATTGCCGGCCACACTCCTGTACCCGGCGAGCCTCGGATCCGCGGCCACTACATCATGACTTCACCCGGCTACTTTGCCACCATCGGGATTCCCCTGTTGGCCGGGCGTGGCTTCACGGAAGGCGACGGTCCGCAGTCCGAACCGGTGGTTATCGTCAACGACCTGCTGGCCGAGACGTATTGGCCGGGACAAAGCGCTATCGGGCAGCAGATCCGCGAGAGCCCCAGCCGACCCTGGCGCCGCATCGTTGGTGTGGTCCGCAAAATCCGCCACGGGGGGCCGGAGGACGAGTACGAGAACCAACTCTACCTTCCTTACCGGCAACAGAGCCTGAGCACGATGTTTTTGGTGCTGCGTACGCACGTGCCACCGGAAGCCCTCATCCCCGCCGTGCGCGCCGCGCTGAAAGCGCTCGACGCGGACGTGCCGGCCTTCCTCATCCGCAGCATGAAGACCTCGTTGGACGAGCAGGTCTCGACGCCCCGGCTGCCCATGGCCCTGACGGTGGCCTTCGCCGCGCTCGCCGCGCTGCTGGCCGCGCTCGGGCTCTTCGGCGTCATTGGCTATTGGGTCTCGCAGCGCACCCAGGAACTGGGCATCCGCGCCGCACTCGGCGCCCGGGCAGGCGCTCTGCGCGGTCTGGTGCTGCGGCAAGGCGCGGCGCTGGCCCTGGCTGGCCTGGCGCTCGGCCTCGCCGGTTCGCTGGCGGCCATGCGTCTGCTGCACAGTCTGCTCTTCGGCATGAGCGAGCGCGACCTCACGGTCTACGCCGGTGTCATTGTGCTGGCGCTCGCGGCCGCTCTTCTGGCCTGCTGGCTGCCCGCCGCGCAGGCCGCCCGCACCGACCCCGCCACGGCTCTGCGGCAGGAAGGGTAAAGACGAAGATGACCCAGGAGGCGCGCGACCCAGTGCCGGCTCCCGTCCGGTTGCGACTTCCCAGAAGGCCGCTTCTGGCCCCGGCTCAGGCATTCCTGGTGCGAGGGCTGTTGTCGCCAGCTATGCCGAGATCTGCTACTGGACCTTCCGCGAAGCCCAGCTACCAGGAGGCCAGGCTGCCCCAGTCTGGATACGCGGGTTCGAGTCCCGTCTCGACATATATCTTTTCCATAGCTTACGAGCTATCGACCTACGCGATAGCTTCGAAACGGTTTTTGCCCCGAGAGGACCGACCCGGGGGTGTCATGCGAGAGTGGGCCTTCCCTAAAATCTCCAACAGGCGGGGCTTCATAAAGGAATCCGGCTTCCGCCTCGACGGCAGGTTGCGTTTGGTCGAAGTCCCTGAATGGGGCGCGTTATCTCTTTTTGTTCCCGTGGCGGAATGAGCGTTAAGAAAAGTACCATTGACTTGTATGCCGGAGATCGACCCACTCCGCCGAATCCCTTTTCTCTACCACTTCACCGACCGGCGAAACTTGCAGCTCATTCGAGACATGGGCGGCCTGTTTCCGCTAGCAGAGCTGGAAGCGCGTGGGGTCAAGATTCCGGCGCCAGGGAGCGATGAGGGAAGTCGGCTCGTTGACCGTCGCAGGAACCTGCATCGATATGTGCATTTGTGCTTCAAGAGCAATCACCCGATGGAGTACGTGGCGCGTCAAGAAGGACGGATCGAGGACAGCATCTTCTTGCAGGTGCACGCTAGCGTGATCCATTGGGACGGTGTGCTTTTTGTGCCGGGAATGGCGAATACCAGCGGAATCACGTTCCATACCATCGAGGAGGCGCGAGAGATGGTTGACTACGAAGTGCTGTACACCCGCACCAACTGGAGCGACCCGCAAATACAGCGACGATTGCAGGCAGCCGAAAAATATGAAATTCTAGTTCCGAGGGCTATACCTCTGGACCTCATAAGGAACCTTTCCAATGGCTGAGCGACCGATCTTCGTCCCGGCTCCCGATAGTCCCGAACTGGTGAAAGAGCTCTCGATGCGCCTCACATGGCATCCCGGCTTTGCACCATCACAGAAGAAAAAGAACATCATTTCCCTGCATGAGTCGGCAGCCCGCGCGGGTTATGCGCCTCTCCTGGAGGTCTCGACTAAATCCGAGGAGAAGGTCGGGCAGCGGCTAAGCGCCTTCAATCTCATGGTTCAGAGCGAACAGATTGGGAGACTCCAGCTTGAGAAGGCATTCCAGGGAAGCAAAGTGTTCGAGCGCGGCGGCCCTTACACCGACCTTTATACCGTTGAAGATGTCAGGGACGCTAAGCGCGACCTTCGCTTGAGGGAATCCGGCCCGCTCAAGGGATTCAAGTTCGAGAATCTCTGGTTTCCCCTTGAGCCGAAAACGGCTTTCTACGACTGGCTTTACATAACGGCTCTTTATGAGCACCGGGAGTGGCTCCGGCGCCATATTTTCCAGTACGCAGGCTTCACGGATATTGAGTTCAATCCTGAGCGGTCGATAAACTGTCAGGCACGATCCTGTGCCTTGTTGGTGACGCTCATGAGGAACGACTGGCTGGATGCGGCGGTAAGCTCGCCTGGGGCCTTCATACGCTTGCTGGCGAGCCACGATTATCGTCCGGATCATTCGCAACGTGTTCAAGAAGAGATGTTCCAGCGTTAGAGCGCTTTCCACTCGGTCCTCGCTTTGTTAAGTTAAGCCGAGGTTGGATACGGAATCTCGAAGTTGCCGCACTATACCTGAGTTGCGCTACGAGCGCCTCGGTGGTGTGTTTTCAATCGAAACGAAGATTTCCAAGCCCGACGTCGTGGGCTCGCCTGCCTCGCCTTCGGAACGCCGTGACTCCACCCCGGACGATCCGGTGCGGAATCTCCTTCCCACCAGCAAAGCCCGGTTGAGTCGCGATCTGGGACGTTGCCGCCAAGCGGAACCCGAGACCGGACCGCGCAGCCCAAGTCATCTGGGAAGCTTTATCGCCGATGCCGCAGCCCCCAAGTAGAATAGGTGGGTGCCCGGACTCAATCTGAGCGAT
>Ga0116221_1001986_pt1 | contig 13423 bp, 10 predicted proteins | sample Sb_taG_5_FD_88965 | JGI IMG/M metagenome (GOLD analysis project Ga0116221, IMG submission 88965) | Peat soil microbial communities from Weissenstadt, Germany - Sb_50d_8_FC metaG | ecosystem: Environmental > Terrestrial > Soil > Wetlands > Peat | place: Germany: Weissenstadt | collected 2010-09-21 | reverse complement strand
TGATGCCTGACCCGTTTGATTTTTATTTGTCGTCGCCGGTGATTTCCGGCGGGGCGGTTTATTTTGGCAGCGGGGATACGAATATTTATGCGCTGGATTTCGCGTCGGGGAAATTGAAATGGAAATTCAAGACTGGGGACGTGGTGCATGCTTCGCCGGCGATTGCGGATGGCGTTTTATATGTGGGGAGCTGGGACAGTTATTTCTATGCGCTGGACGCGGCGACGGGCGCAGAAAAGTGGCGATTCAAGACCGGCGAGGATCATGACATCGCCAACCAGCAAGGGATTCAGGCTTCGGCGGCGGTGATGGATGGAGTGGTTTATTTCGGCTGCCGGGATTCGAATTTTTATGCTGTGGATGCGGCGAGCGGGAAGCAGCTTTGGGCATTTTCGAATCATGGGTCGTGGGTGATTGGATCGGCGGCGGTGCGCGACGGGAAAGTTTATTTCGGGACTTCGGATTCGGGGATGTTTTATGAGCTGGACGCGAAGTCGGGGGCCGCGGTGTTTTCGCTCGATTTCAAGCATTGGCCGATGTTTTCTTCTCCGGCGCTGGTGGGCGATTTTGCGTTCTTCGGATCGAATCAGGGGCGGCTTTATGCGATCGATTTGAAGGGGCAGAAGATTGCTTGGACGTTTGAGACGGATGGAGCGAAGAAGACTGGGGATATGTATACGAAGGGTGATGGGTCGCCGAATTATGAGGCGGCCTTCGTGGATTTTTTCTATGACGATATGGTTTCGGGGGTGCAGAAGATGATGGCTTTGGGGACGGTGCTATCTTCGCCGGTGGTGCAGGGTGCGGTGATTTATTTTGGGAGTGCGGATGGGAATGTGTATGCGTTGATGTAGGCGGCGAGGACTTATGACGCAGACTCTCGGGCACGTGGCGCTGGTGGTGCGCGACTACGATGAGGCGATTGCTTACTTCACGAAATTGCTTGGCTTTCGCTTGATCGAAGATAGCGATCTTGGAGGCGGCAAGCGCTGGGTGGTCGTGGCGCCCGATCGTGTGGGTGGGACTTCGTTGTTGCTGGCGCGCGCGGTCACGGCGGAGCAGGAGAGCCGCGTGGGGAATCAGACGGGCGGGCGCGTGTTTTTGTTTTTGCGAACCGATGATTTTTGGCGGGATTACCGGGCGATGAAAGAACGCGGGGTGGAATTTCTGGAGGAGCCGCGCGAGGAGAAGTATGCAACCGTTGTAGTGTTTCGGGATTTGTATGGGAATAAGTGGGATTTTTTGCAGATGAGGGCGCAGAACGACTCGAAATGAATTCGTGGTCCGTCCGGTGCCACGAGTTTTTGCGCGCGATTTAGTCGCCGGATGCCGGCGGGGACGCCGGCGCTACACTTTCAGAACTACTTTGCCGAATTGCTCGCGATTTTCTAGGCGGGCGTGGGCTTCGGCGGCTTTTTCCAGCGGATAGATTTTGTCGATTACTGGATTCAGGATGCCGCGGTTTACCAACTCCAGGACGGAATAGAGTTCGGCTTTGCTGCCCATGAAGCTGCCTAGTAACGATAATTGGCGGCTGAAGAGGAAGCGCAGATCTAAATGGACGTCGTAGCCGGTGGTGTTGCCGCAGGTGACCAGGCGGCCGCCGGGAGATAGCGACGCTACGCTCTGGTCCCAGGTGGCTGCGCCTACGTGTTCGAAGACTACGTCGGCGCCGCGGCGATTGGTCAGGCGTTTTACTTCTTCGTGGATTTTGTGCGCGGTGTGATTGATGGTTTCATCGGCGCCGAGTTTCTTGGCTAGTTGCAACTTATCTTCGGAGCCTGCTGTGGCGATTACTCTCGCGCTCATGGCTTTGGCGATTTGAATGGCGGCGCTGCCTACGCCGCTGCCTGCCGCTAGGACTACTACGGTTTCGCCAACGACGAGGCGAGCGCGCGTGATTAGCATGTGCCACGCGGTGAGAAAGACGAGCGGGACCGCGGCGGCTTCTTCGAAGCTCAGGCGCGTGGGCATGGGGACGACATTTACTTCCGGCGAGCGGACGAATTCGGCGCAGCCGCCGGGATGCGGCTCGCCGAAGAGGCCGTATTGGCGGCAGAGATTGTCGTTGCCAGAGAGGCATTGCGGGCATTGGCCGCATGAGATGCCGGGATTGAGGATGACTTTATCGCCGGGCTTGAAGCGCGTGACGCTTGAGCCGATTTTGGCGACTTCGCCAGCGATATCGCTGCCCGGGATGTGAGGCAGCGGGATTTTGCGGCCGGGGATGCCCTTGCGCACCCAGAGATCGAGATGATTGAGCGCGCAGGCGCGCACGCGGATGAGGGCGTCGTTCGCTCCAATGACAGGCTCGGGAACTTCGGTGTAGCGAAGGACTTCGGGGCCGCCGTGTTCAGAAAAGATGATGGCTTTCATTCTAGAGTGGACAAAGTAGCATCGAGATTTCACCCTGTAAACCGGAGATCGCGAAGGAAAAGCCGAGGCGTCGTCTCGTGGCAATCGTGAGAAATTCGGATCGCCTATCGCATCAGTCTCCAAGATCCCGTTATTGCCGATTTACTTAGATAGATGCCGCCCACCAAGAAACCCACGATGGCGAGCCAAAGTTCGAATTCGCCTGCCAATGTAAATCGCGGCACCGTATCCAGGAATGATGGGTAGCGATAACGCTTAGCGGTTTCAAACGCGGTTCGGCACGCCATAAGCACCAGGAGGAGCCCGGCGGCGCCGCTAAAGAGACGAAGGATCACAAGCGCGACTCTTTTCATCGATCCCTCTAAGTCTCGCCGTGCCGTTCGCTAAAGATTGTCGTTTTCGCTGAGATGACGTGCACCGTCTGCCGACGCTCACTTCGGGAAGACGTGAAGCTGTCCTTTGTCTCGGTACGCTTCTTCCGCGCGCAAGTCTGGATACGCCAACCTTCTGCAAAGAATGCCGGTCAAGATTCCCGAGGAGATCAACACGGGAATTGCCGCCCGCATTGAACTCTTAACCGCGAAGAGTGCGATGAGCATAAAGAAGGGAGTCGCCGGAATCCATTGGCACCGCTGCGGCGACCAGTTCGATTTGCGCGCCACGCCCGCGAAGCGCATTGCGTAGCAGAAAATGAGCAAGCCCAGGAGGCTCACGAAGGCGCACCACTGACCTGTAGGCTCGAGCAAGCCCGCAGGTTTGTGCCGGTAGTAGAGAAGCCAACACACGCCCCCTACGGATACTAGACTTCCGGCGAACAGGAGTACCTTTTCGAATATTGATAGTTCTCGCATACCTTGGTTGGGCCTAATAATAGTCCCGTCGCGACGATCACGCAATTGTTTAAGCGTTGCGCGGTCTAAGAAATTGACAGGGTTGATGGCGAGTTCTAACCTTAAGTGAAGAGAGCCGAACTGCGGGAGGGTCTATAGACTCTCCCCTACAAGAGCGACACTTCGAATGGACCTATTTGAAGAGATTGTGAGGATGCGGCAGGAGGGGCGGCGCGGGGCCTTGGCTACCATTGTGCATACGAATGGGTCGATTCCTTCGTTTGAGAGTTCGCGGATGTTGGTGCGCGAGGATGGATCGATTGCCGGGACGATTGGCGGCGGGTGCGTCGAAGCTGAAGTTTGGGCCGCGGCTAAGGATGTGATGAAGGCGGAATTGCCGCGGAAGATGACATTTAATTTGAACAATGAAGCGGCTTACGATTCGGGGTTGATTTGCGGAGGGACTTTGGAGATTTTCGTCGAGCCGATTTTGCCGCAGCCGCGGCTTTTTATTTTTGGCGGCGGGCATGTTTCTACCGCCGTGGCGAAAGTGGCTTCGCTGGCCGGTTTCTGGATCGGGATTGTGGATGACCGCGAGAGTTTTGCGAATGCCGAGCGGTTTCCGATGGCCGGCGAGATTTATACAACGTACGAAGACGCGTTTGCGAAGATCCGGCCGAATCCTTCGACTTATCTGGTGATCGTCACGCGCGGGCATAAGGATGATATGCGCGTGCTGGAATGGGCTGTGCAGACTGACGCGCGCTATGTCGGGATGATTGGGAGCAAGCGCAAGGTGCTGTCGGTTTATAAGGCGCTCGAGAAGTCGGGGATTCCGGCGGAGAAATTTGAAGGTGTGTTTGCGCCCGTGGGACTCGAGATTGGGGCGCTTACGCCGGAAGAGATTGCCGTCAGCATTACGGCGGAATTGATTGCGGTGCGGCGGAAGGCTGAGAACCTCACGCATAAGGCCGCGGGGCTTAAGGCCTTGGCGCATTCCGAGCACGAGTGAATCGGTCCGAGACACGCGAGGCGGCTTACGCGCGTGCGAGCAGAGTCGAAAACAAAACCTCAGCGGCTAAAGCCGGTTTGATTTGGCGGCTGTTCGGCACGGCTGAAGCCGTGCCCTGACAAACAACCGAGGCCGCATACCGACGCAACCGAGACTGTTACAAAGTCTATGCAGCCCCGCCCATCCTTCCGTGGCCGAAGTCAGCGCAAATTTGAATCCTGCGTGAACCCTTCATGATTGCGGCGCTGATTCTTGCGGCTGGTGAATCGCGCAGGATGGGTAGCCCCAAGGCGTTGATTCCATACCATGGTTTGACGTTTGTTGAGCATTTGCTGGCGGCTACGCGGCATCCACGGATTGGAATTACGCGCGTGGTGCTTGGAGCTGGGGCCGAGGAAATTCGTGCGAAGTTGCCGGTGAAGGATTCGCAGATAGTGGTGAATGAGGAGTGGGAGCGCGGGCCGCTATCGTCCATTCACGCGGGACTGCGCAGCCTGCCGGACGATGATATGGAGGCAGCTTTGATTTGCCCCGTGGATCACCCGCTGGTTACTTTGCGGCTTGTGGGGGCGATTATTGGCGCGTTCGATCGGTCTGGGAAAGCGATTGTGCTGCCTACTTATTTGGGGCGGCGCGGACATCCGGTGCTTTTTGCTAGGCGCTTGTTTACGGATTTGATGAATGCGCCGATGGATGTTGGGGCGCGGGCTGTGGTGCGGGCGCATCCGGACGAGATCGAGACCGTCGCTACGGAAGAGGAAGGCGTCGTGCTGAATTTGAATGATCCTGGGGCTCTGCAGCGACTGCGATGAATGTTCGGCGTAGTCGGGCGGTTGGTTGAACGTTTAGATCCTTAGGCCAAACACCGCCCTCAGGATGACATCCAAAGCTACTGGGCGCTTGGGCTAGCGGAGTTTTGCTGTGACGGCGATCAGGGCGTCGTGAGCCAATTGCGCGCCGTGCATCGTGGCTGGAGGTAGGCCGCCTAGAGCTTCTGAGATTTGTTCGTGCGTGATTTTACGGAGATCTTCCAGCGTCTTTCCTTCCATCCATTCCGCTACATAAGAGCTGCAGGCGATCGCGGTTACGCAGCCTTGCGTCTTGAATCTGGCGGCGATCACCTTGCCATTCTCGATTTTCACCGACAGGCGCAGGATGTCCCCGCAGACGGGATTTGTCACCTCCGCAACCGCGGTTGCATCCAATAGGTTACCAGCGTTACGGGGATTCTTGAAGTGATCGAGAACTGCGGGACTAAACATGGAAACGATTCCCAATTGTACGACGAATCCGCGTCGCGTTGATAGAAGTGTGCAAGGCTTTTGAAACTGGGATTTTTTCGATAAATCATTGACAGGAGTACAGTTGGAAGGTATTTTGATGCGTCCAGCTGACCTCGGTTCTTGGGACCAAGTAAAAAGTTTGCGCAGTAGCCCTGAGGAGGGCCATAGAATGTTTACACGACATCTCCGCGTGTGGATCACGCTCGTTGCCGCGGCGTTCATGCTGTGCGCGGGACCAGCATACGCGCAAGACGGCAAGCTGAAGATTCATGTGACGCCGAAGCAGGCGTACGTATTTGTGGATGGCAAAGCCATCAAGGACGGCAACCAGACGATCTCGCTGCCTGCGGGGAAGCATACGGTCGCCGTCGTTAATTATGGATACAAGATTTCGACGCAGGACGTGAACGTTGATGCGGGCAAGACGACGCCGCTCGACGTGAAGCTCGAGGCCTACGGCGGAAACGTTGGCGGGCCGTGGGGCCGCATTCAGTTCCACGGATCGGATCGCTCGGCGGTGCTGCTCGAGGGCAAGACGCCCGACTATTTCGTAGGGCACGTGGACGAATTCAACTGGGATTGGATTTGGAAGCAGGAGCTGCTGGTTCCGCCTGGCTCGCACAATATCACCGTGACGCGCAATGGGACGGAAGTGTGGTCCGGCACTGTGAATGTTGCGGCGAATCAGAAAGTGATCATCGACTTGAGCAAGAACGGCGCGACGCAGAACAAGCCCTGGCCGCGCGGCGAGGCGTTGATGAAGAAGAGCCCATTGCCGCGTTTCAAGGCGGGGATCGCCAGCGCGACTGTAGTAGTTGCGCCGGTGACCATCGGCGGATTTACGGCTTCCACTACGCAGATCAATTGCGGCCAGTCTTCGACGCTCAACTGGAGCGCCAACGACGCGGTAAAGGGCAACATTAGCAACGTCGGCGACGTGGCCACGACGGGCAGCCAGTCCGTTACGCCGCACGCAACGACAACCTACACTTTGACCGAGACGGGACCCGGCGGCGTGGCGACTTCATCGTCGACGGTGAACGTGAATACCGTGGTGGTGGCCAGCCTGGCCGCAAATCCGGCCGAGCTGCACTATCGCAAGATCGGCGAGAAGGTGAAAGTGCAGGACTCGACGACGCTGACTTGGACCACTTCGAATGCGGATAACGTCAACATCGATCCGCTCGGCAAGGTGGATCTAAACGGCAGCCAGTCCATCAAGGCCGAGCCGAAGAAGACCGACCTTGGTCCGGTGGATGAGACCAACACTTATTCGCTGAATGCCACGAACGTTTGCGGCGGCTCCTCGACGCAGACGGCTTCGGTGCATATCGTCGGCTCGATCGAGCCGGTGCCGACCGTGGTGCTCTACAGCATCTTCTATCCTACGGATTACCCGGACGCGAAGCATCCCACGACCGGATTGCTCAAGAGCCAGTCGACGCACTTGACCGAGCTCGCCGCCGGATTCAAGAAGTATCTGGAATACGATGAAGGCGCGAAGCTTTCGATCACCGCTTATGCGGATCAGCGCGGCAGCAAGAAGCACAATCAGGAATTGAGCGAACGCCGCGTCGAGCGCATCAAGCAGTACCTCGTGGATCAGGGCGTGGCCTCGGATAAGGTCGAGACCGCGGCTTACGGCGAGGAACGCAATCTGACCAAGGATGAAGTGAAGGGACTCGAGGAAGCGAATCCGGCCAAGGCCGCCAAGAAGCACTCGAACAAGCGGACCAGCTGGCTGGCTTACAATCGTCGCGCGGATGTGGTGCTGCTGCCGTCAGGACAGAAGTCGGCGCAGTATTATCCGAACGACGCTTCCGATGTGGACATCCTCTGGCAGCTTGCCAAGCCGAATATCAAGAAGGTAGAGAAGGAACAGTAATCGAAGGCAAATTCAAAAAAAAAGCGCCGGTCCCGATCGCGGGGCCGGCGCTTTTTTTGTATCGCTGGCGCCCCCGCCGGCATCTTCAGACCGCCATCCCAGGCAAGACCGGAAAATCTGCGCGGATCTCAGTGATAATTTCATGGCTGGAGCGGTGTAGCCTAGTCCGCGCGGACCGAAAATTCAATTCGATGCCCGTCTTGGCAATATGGAGGCCGCGGCGGGCCGCAGCGGGCGTCAGGGTCCCGAGGCGGCGGCCGGTTTAGCGCCTTCTTGGAATTGGGAGAGGCGCATCTTATATCCCGCGTTTTCTGGATCGAGTTTGAGGGCCTGTTTTTCGCTGGCCACGGCCTCGGTGCGCTGGCCGTTCATGAACTGCGCCTCAGCGAGAGTGTCGAGAAAAGATGGATTGGGAGACGGAGATGTCTCAACTGCACGACGCGCGAGGACCAGAGCCTCGGACGGATTTCGCAGTCTGGCATCATCCGCTGTGCAGTAGATCCACGCGAGGTTATTTTCCGCAGTCGGATAATCGGGTTGAAGCTCGAGAGCGCGCTTCAGGTGAGCGATAGCGCCGGACGCATCTTTCAATTGCGAAAGAGCGAAGGCCACCCCCATCTGCGTCTCGGGGTCCTTTGGATTTTGCTCGATGGCCTGCTGGAACTGGCCCATGGCACCGTTCAGGTCACCTTTTTGACCTAGGGCGGTGCCAAGAGAGATTTCTGTGCCTGGGACATTGGGGCTGAGTTCTAGAGACCTGGCAAATTCTGCAATGGCGCCATCCAGGTCTTTCTTTTGGGCCAGGCAGAGACCGATATTGTTGTGCGCCGCGGAACTGTCCGGATTCAGCCGGAGCGACTGGTTGTATTCGTCAATCGCGGCGTCGAGTTTATGTTGCGCGAGGAGGACGTTGGCGTAATCATTATGGAGCCCCCCGTTGTCCGGCATGAAGCCAAGCAGAAACAGATATTGTTCCGCTGCGGCGCTATATTGCCGGTCCTCTTTCAAGAGATTGGCGAGATTATTCTCGTCCTCAAAGCGGCTCTTTACGAACTCGGCCTGATCGGCGAAATGCGAAGACGACGCGTTGAGGGAGCGACGCAGCTCGGAGATCGCGGGCTTGCGCTCTTTGTGCTTTTCGTAAAGCTCGACGAGCGCGTCGCTGGGCGCCACATCGGCTGGATGACTCGCCAGCAACGTCTTGAGTTCGGCGACAGCTTCTTGAGTCCGGCCCACAAATTCGAGGCCGGCCGCGAACGCCATGTGCTGGGAGTCGCCGAACGGAACGATGCGAACGCCTTCGTGAAGTTCCGTGAGGGCGGCATCGTCTTTCCCGTTGGCGGAAAATAGCGCCGCCAACGCAGAGTGAGGCGGGGGGTTATCCGGCTCAAGGCGAATGGCCTCCCGCAGTTCGCTTTCCGCTTTTTCTAGATTGTGAGTCTCCGCATATTGATTGGCTAGCGCGACGTGGATGCTCGCAAGCTCAGGCTCCTCCTTTACGCGACCAATGAGCTGCGCTTCAATGGAGCTCGGTCCATCAGGGGCAGGAGTGGTCTCTGCGGTATCTTCATCGGAAGCAGGACCAGGCGCCGCGGTATCTTCCTCGGAGGCAAATGCCGGCGGCCCGGCATCTTGGCTGGGGCCACCTACGAACGTAGGCATCTCGGGAATGTCACTCCACCCTGGCGCTTCGCCGTCGTCCTCGTCGTCCGGATCGACGGAGGCCAACTTTTGCAACTCTGACTCATCGTCGGAACTGGTCGCAGTGGAGGCCACGGCTTGTTGAACCGCCGGAAGATTCGGGACAAGTGCCGCAGCTCGCAGAAGCAGCTCGGCCTCTTCTGGGTCTCGCTTCGTGACAACGCGAGGTGGTTTTCGCCACAACCTATCGAGATATAGGGCTCTAGCAGTCGCCAGCAGAGGCCAAGGACTCTTGGGATTCTCATCTATCGATCCGCGGCATTCCTTCGTAGCAGACTCTAGGGCACCCGAGTGACTAAGAGCGGCACATTTACCAAGATGCTCAACTGGTCCGTCCTGGTCACCCGAGGTAGAGGACGATGTCACGCCGGCGGACGAGAGGCGTTCGAAGAGAATCCCTTCGCCGCCAGCGAGCTTTACACGGTCTAGGAAATCCGCCGTAGGAGAAAAACTCAGTCCACGGGTTTTGATGAGATGGGCGATGTAGCTGGGCGAGTAGCCCAACGCGAGACGGCCCAGAATCTCAACGCGGCCGACCGGAGCGGACTGCGCGAAGAGACACGACGACATGAACGCAAAAACGAAAGCGAGGAGCAGAGAACGGAGTTTCATGTTCTTAGAAAGTTGGACACCGGAAGCCGCCGAGCGGTGCCCCGGGAGACAATTAGACCGCAGCACGCCAGTAGGAGCAATAAAACTTTGGTATCAGTCTACAATAGTTAACCGGGACCAGAGCCTTCGGTCGCACCATCAGCTTCCAGTCGTCGTGCGGTAAAGTACGGACGGAAAAAGAATAAACTGATGCGGCTCACAGTCCGACACAAGCGCCGGGTGGCGGCAATAAAACCGTCGGCGGGAAAAGCCTGATACTTGGCGGCTAGGAAAACTCCTGATGCGGCCAGCTAGAGAACGCTCGCTGCCTCGCCATGCTTTGGGCCCCGTAGATCCGGGGCCCGGAGTTAGTACTCGAAATCCCGCGAATGAGCAGCTAGCGCGCTGAAGCAGCCTTGGCAGCCGGTGCCTTGTATCCGCACTTCGCCGCCTTCTTGAGCGCTTCGATTCCCTCCGCTGCCGTGAGCAACGGCGTAGTCTTCACTCCCTTGCACGCGCCGCCGGCGGCGAATGCGATGGCGATCGCGGCGACTTCGACGTTGCTGGGCATATCGATGATGCAAACCGCGTCGTAATCGCCGAACGAAAACCACCCGTTCAGCAATTTTCCGCCGAGATTTTCAATCGGCGTGCGAATCGCGTCGAAACGGTTCTGCGGATTCGCCACCAGCTTGTTCCATGACTCCGTGTTGTAGGCAACCTGGGTCAGATAAATGGACATGCGCGTCCTCCTTGTGGGGCTGGGCAATTCCAGTGCGGAGCGTCTCAGAAGGGGCGAGCGGAGTCAAGCGCAGCAAAAGTAGCGCCGGCGTCCCCGCCGGCATCTTACGAGCACAATCTTCAATGTGGGCAGTGGTCGCGCGCGGCGCGCGCAACATGAACCGAGCCGTTGAATTAGCTTTGGAGTCCGCGCACGTTCATCGTCTTCGCTGAAATTTGAAGTCGTAAGATGCCGGCGGGGACGCCGGCGCTACGAGGACCGCTACGGCTGCGTATCGCGCAGCAGCACGACGTCGGATTCCGTGTGCGCGCGCACCATTCCCAGCATCTTCCAGTCGGGCGACCAGTGGAAGGCCTCTATGCGTTCGGCGAGGAAATTCGTGATCTTACGCTTCGCGGAACCATCGAGCGGCTGAAGCCAGAGATTACTAGCTCCGCTTTCGCGGATCGGATAAATCAGAGCCTTTCCATCCGGCGAGAAACTCAGACTGCCTCCAATGCGCGGATCGGGATCGATAAGCTGAGGATGTGCGTCCGGCCCGGCATCGAGCGCCAGCACGGCTAGCTTCAGGATGCTCCGGCTCGGTTGGTCGGGCGGAGAAATCGCGGCGATGAACGCCACCTGTTTTCCGTCCGGCGAAATCGCCACGCGCGGAGCGGCAACGATAGAATTTGGAATCGCGCTGCCGGGCACCACCTCTGGTGCGGCGGATCCGTCGATGGGCACGCGCTTTAGGTTGCCGTTCAGCTCGAGATAGTAAGCCCACTTCGAATCTGGCGAGCACTCAGGATTTAGGTCCAGCTTTCCACTCGAAAGTTGTTTCGGATTTGTGCCATCCGCGTCAACGCGCCACACGTTGACCTGATTCCCACCGCCGTGTCCAACCCAACTTAAGACCAGCGACCGCCCATCCCGGCAGGCGCTCAGTCCATTGATTCCCAAGCCGCTTAGAAGCACGGTCTTGCCGCTGCCATCGGCGGAAACTCGCACTAGATTGCCGTCTTCGAACAGATCGAAACCTCCGGTGGCCGTCCACACGAAATCAGAAACGTCTTTCTCTTGAGGCAGAGCGGGGCCCGGCGGGTTCGCGCCCGTTCCCGCAGCGGGGAACATATAGAAGCTTCGCAGCGTTTTTTGTTGCACGGTGGCGAGAGTCTTGGCGTCGGCGGAAAGCGTGATCGTGATATAGCTGTTGGTGTCCTTCGTCACCTGCTGAAATTTCCCGCCAGGAATCGAGGTGATACCGATCTGCGTCCGCGGGCCGCTGGCTGGCTCTTGGTAAATGCCCAGCAGGGCCTCGCCATTGGGAAGCCAGATCTGCTTGCGAAGGAGCTTGTCCTTAAAGATCGCCGCCGTTTCCGACTTGCCGGAAGCGACATCGTATAGATGGATGGAGCTGAGTTCATCGCCGCTTTGCGGGATCACGGCCGCAACCTGTTTCCCGTTTGGTGACCACGCCAGCGCTTGCGGAATTAGCGGAGTAGGTGCAGTGAAGAACGCCTTTTCATCCGTGCCATCCGCATTCGCGGTGAGGAATTGATACTTGCCAACTTCGGGATCGTTCGCACGCACGTAGGCAAAGCGCTTGCCGTCCGGTGAAAAGGAAACGCCCGAATCAATATCGCGGACGATCAACTGCGGCGCACCGCCGAGCACCGGCGCGCGATACAAATTGTAGCTAAATTGAACCGCCGTCTCCGCTTTCCGGAAATAGATGTAGTTACCGTCCGGAGAAAATCCGAGTTCGCTATAAACTGCGTCGGACGGGGCGATCACTTGCGTATCGCTGTTGGTGGGCACGTTGCGCAGCCACAGGCTGGCTTTGCCGGCATCAATCAGTTCGCTCAGGATATATTTTCCATCCGGTGAAATCGCCGCCTGTGCGGATTTTCCGTTGTTGGTGATTTGCGAGATGGTGAAATTCTGGAAGGGCATGGCCGCGGGCTTCGCGCGCAGCAACGAATAAACCCCGTAGCCCGCGCCGGCGATCAAAATCAGAACCACCACAGCGATGCCCGCGAGCGCGCCCTTGTGCCGCCCGGCGGCCTCGGCTACGACTGAGCTGCCCGACGGATGCACCGCGCGCGCGGCGCTGTCGCTCTTCGCGGCCACGGACACGGACGAATCGCGCGGGGCGCTCGCCGCAGGTTGAGCCAGTGAGCTGAGATGCTCTCCCGGCTCGCTCGCGATCGCGACGTTCTTTGCGGACCGCGTGGAATCTAATTCGCGCTTGAGCCGCTTCAGATCGGCACGCATGTCGGACGCGTGCTGATAGCGCGTATCGCGATCTTTTTCGAGCGCCTTGCCAATGATGCGCTCGAGCTCCGCGGGCACTTCGGGATTGAGGCGCACCGGCGCGGCGACCGGGCGATTCAGAATGGCATCGAAAATCACGCCGGTAGATTCACCGCGGAACGGCGATACGCCAGTAGACATTTCATAGAGCACCACGCCGAAGCTGAAAAGGTCGGTGCGCGCATCCACTTCCTTGGCGCGCACCTGCTCCGGCGACATATAGGCGATCGTGCCGACAGCACTGCCGGGGCTGGTGAGATTCTCTTCCTTTGTTGGAGGCGTGAGTTGATCTTGCGTGGCATCGGCGCCGGCGGCCGGGATGGCCTTAATGCCGACATTCTTGGCGAGGCCGAAATCGAGAATCTTTGCGTGCCCGCGCTTGGTGATGAAAATATTTGCGGGCTTGATGTCGCGGTGCACGATGCCGCGTTCGTGCGCCGCTTCGAGCGCGTCCGTCACTTCCAGCGCGATATCCAGCAGGCGCTCGATCTCCATCGGCCGGCCGAGAATCACGTGCTTGAGCGTCGAGCCTTCGAGCAGCTCCATGCACAGGAACGGCTTCCCGTCCGCCTCGCCGATATCGTAAATCGTGCAGATATTCGCGTGATTCAGCGCCGAAGCAGCGCGCGCTTCGCGGCGAAAGCGATCGAGCGCGATCGGGTCGCGCGCCGTCTCATCCGGCAGGAATTTCAGCGCCACCATGCGGCC
>Ga0116221_1001985_pt1 | contig 13428 bp, 6 predicted proteins | sample Sb_taG_5_FD_88965 | JGI IMG/M metagenome (GOLD analysis project Ga0116221, IMG submission 88965) | Peat soil microbial communities from Weissenstadt, Germany - Sb_50d_8_FC metaG | ecosystem: Environmental > Terrestrial > Soil > Wetlands > Peat | place: Germany: Weissenstadt | collected 2010-09-21 | reverse complement strand
GCCGAACAACGTTGGCACTCTTTCGCCGATCGGGCTCACGCCCGAGCCCGTATGGGCGAATGCGAAAAAGCAATGGAGGATTTTCGTGCTGCCCTTAAGTTGCAGCATGTCGCGGAGCAGAAAAACGAGCGACCACTTTACTCTATTTGGGGCTATTACCATACGAGTCTGCTCGCTGACTTGGGGCAATTGGAAAAGGCGACGCGGCTGACCAAAGCGAACAAGGACATGGCGTTACGAGAGATGGGGGCCGACGCACAAGACGTCCCTCGGTGCAACTTGCTGCTGGCAGATCTCCAACGCGAGTATCCCGTAGCCGAATCCCTTTGGACAGCAGCCCACACTTGGGCCATTAGCCGCGATGCGAAGGACCTTCTTTGTTTGGCTGCCCGCGTGCGCGCACAGATCGAAAGGATTCGGGCTCGCTACGACATAGCTCGTTCAAGTATCGAAGACGGCCTCCGCATCGCCCGCGAGTGCGGCTATGGCATCCACCACATCGCCTTAGTCCTCGTGCGCGCTCAGGTCGCCCTCTCCGAAGGCCGGGCGGACGATGCTCTGCAAGATGTGAAGGTTGCCCTCGACGATGGTGTCCACCCGCCCGCCGAAACCGGCTTCCCCGAACTCCTGGCCGCCAATGACCCCGAATGCGGCTACGCCTGGGGCATCGCGGAAGGCAGGCATCTGCGCGGGGAGGCGCTGTTGCTCAAGGCGGCGCAGGAACTTGGGCGAAGCGATTTTGTTCCCGCCCGTTTGAAGGAAATGCCGGAAGGCATACAAGGTTTCATTGCTGAGGCGCGCGTGGAATTGAATGCCGCGCTGGACTGGTGGCGCAAGCTTCGAGATCCGGAATCCCGTGCGAAAATCAATCCCAGAGGGAAGCGGACCGAGAAGTCGCTAAAAAAGCTCAAGAGCGGCGTGCTCAGCGTCTATCCGCTGAAATCAGCGCGTTCAGCCGAACCACTGCTGATTGAGGCTCAACCTGCCCCAAACAGCCGGAGCGAACCAATGCCCAAAAAACATGTCTTTCTCTCCTACTGTCACGACAACGACACCGAGGTCACTCAGTTGCGAAACGATCTGATTGCTGCGGGGGAGCAAATTTGGTGGGATAAAGACATCCTGCCTGGACAGGATTGGAAACAGGAAATCCGCAAGGCGATGCGGAATGCCTACACCGTAGTGCTTTGCCTTTCCAAAGAGTTAACCACACGAGTCGCATCCGGCGTCTACCCTGAGGTGCTCGACGCAATAGCAGCCTACCGCGAATACTCGCCGGGTGGCATATTCTTGATTCCGATCAAGTTATCGGAATGCGAGGTCCCTCTCATCGAAATCGACGGCACCCGAACGCTGGACCGTCTTCAATTTGTTGATCTGCACCCACCTGCAAAACGCGCGAGTGGTCTCCAGCAACTAGTGAAGTCATTGAAGGTCGCCAGCTCCCGCCCTTAGCCGACCCGTCGCAGGAAGCCGCGCCGAGCGCGGCGGGTCAAAAAAAGGCGCCAAATGTCGCTGCCAGCCGGCTGCCGTCCCCCGGTGCGCACTGGGTTGCGCGAGAGGCAGAGTTAGAATTGCTCGACAAGGCCTGGGCGAGTAAGGGCAAGAAAAAGACCAACGCCGTCGTGATCGTCGCGCCGGGGGGTGTGGGCAAGACGTCCCTAGTACAGCGCTGGCGACAACAGTTGGCGAGGGAGAAGTTTCGCGGGGCGGAGCGAGTTTTTGATTGGTCGTTCTACAGCCAGGGGGCGCGCGAAACAGAAGCATCGGCCGATGCGTTTTTCGACGAGGCTCTGCGCTGGTTTGGGGAAGCGGACCCCACACAGCTCCGTGACCCATGGCAGAAGGGAGACCGCCTCGCGCAATTGGTGCGCCAATCACGTACGTTGCTGGTGCTGGACGGCCTGGAACCGATGCAGTATCCCCCGGGCCAGTACGAAGGGCATTTCAAAGACCTCGGTTTGCGGGCGCTGGTCATCAGCCTGGCCGAACAAAATCCCGGTCTCGTCATCCTTACGTCGCGTGAGCAGGTGCAAGAATTGGCCGGCCAGGATGCACCGATTGCCGAGCGTGTCTGCCTGAGCTCTCTGGAGCCTGCAGCCGGAGCAGCACTGCTGCGTAAGTACGGCGTGCAGGGTAAGCAAGCAGACCTGAAAAAGGCATCCGCAGAGTTCGATGGGCACTCACTTGCCCTAGTATTGCTCGCCACGTTCTTAACCGAATGTTGTAACGGCGACATCCTGAAACGCAATGACCACCTGGAAGGGCTGTTGCAAGGAAACCAGTCCACTGCCCGGCATGCACGTCGCATGCTGCGCTCGTACGAAGTGTGGTTCGAACGCGCGGGGAGCCACGCAGAGGTGGCGCTCCTCCGGCTGTTGGGACTGTTCGACCGGCCCGCCGAATGGTCGTCGCTCGAAGCACTAATGAAACCACCAGCAATCGCAGAATTGACAGAAGCCTTGATTGGGCTGACATCCAACGATTTGAGGAGTGTCGTACGACATCTGTGCCACGCGGGGCTGGTTGAGAATGATTTCCATGGGGCTGACGGCCATGTCCGTGCGCATCCGCTCATCAGCGAATGTGAAGCTGACTGGGTGCGGAGGAATGCGCCAGTCGCGTGGCAGGCAGCCCATCTTTGCCTGTATAAACACTTGACCGAATCGACTGAGCCCTTGCCAAGCACATTCGACGGCATCCGACCGCTGTACGCTGCCGTCAGGCATGGGTGTCTGGCTGGAATACACGAGAAGGCATTCCGCGAAGTATACGATGCGCGCATCTGTCGGGGCGAAGAAGCCTTTGCGCATCGGGAATTAGCCACTTTTGGGAATGAAATTGTTGCACTGTCCTGTTTCTTTGAACAAGGTTGGCTGGGCCCCGTCTCAAGTCTATCGGCGCCAACCAGAGCTTTGATATTAGGAATGACGGGTTCGCGCCTCAGGGCAGTTGGTCGCCTAGATGAAGCGCTTGGCTTAGCCAGTCAAAGTTGTAAGTGTTATGAACAATTGAAGGATTGGAAAGATCTTGCTCGTCGGTCGCGACACGTTGCTGAGATGGAGGCACTCCTTGGTTTCCTTGAGCGGGCACTGGTGAGTTCTCGGGATAGCGTTTCCTATGCGGATGCGAGTGAGGACAATTTCGAGAGGATCATCGAACGGACCATTGAAGCATACGTTCTTCATCAGTCGGGACAACTGGCTGGCGCGAGAAGTCGATTTCAAGAGGCTGAGCAGTTGTTCTCTGGATTGCCCGACGGGTCGCGACACCTTCGTACGCTATGGGGCTTTCGGTATGCCGATCTGTTAATAGATTTGGATCAGATTGACGAGTCGATCGAGAGAGCTCGTGAAGCACTCTCACCTTCGAGCCTCAGAACTGCCGCTTTCACTTTAGGCATCATCGATAATCCGCTTATGGATCTTCTTTTGGCGAAGGCTCACGGTGCACGGCACGCGAAACTTGCGAATAGCCACGAAGCATTGCTCGCCTGCAAATTTGCAGAACAGGCAGTTGCTGGGCTTCGCAACGCTGGGCGGATCGAGTTTCTTGTCTTGGGGTTGGTCTCACTTTCTGAATGTCGCCACTATGTGGGCGAGGAACGGCTAGCCCGTCACTGGCTCGATGAGGCGGAAAAGCTAGCCACTCGTTGTGGCATGCGTCTTTTCCAAACCGACGCCCACCTCCTCCGTGCCCGGTTCGAGTTATTCCGCAATCCCGCCAAGGCCTGCGAGCATCTCGCCCAGGCCCGGCAGCTCATCGCCGACACCGGCTACCACCGCCGCGATCCGGAGCTGGTTCTGCTCGAAGCGAAGCTCGCCGAGATTGGGTGATGTTGACACGCCTGACCCGGGCGGAGGGGTAGACCTCCGGTCACCGGTGGCGGCGGGGTCGAAGACCCGTGCCGAGCGCGGAGAGCGCGAACATAGCAAGAGACGGCGGATCGGTGGATGCCCGTAGGCTCGATTTCAGTGGGACACAGTGTTTGTCTGCTGGTAAAATGCACTAGCGAGGGCGAACATGAGCAAAAAACGGGCGACCGCATCCAAATCACAGAAGGCCGATTCGAAGCGTAAGGTGCTCAACGTTTCGCACGTGGAGGCCTTGGCTCAACAATTGACTCACGGGAATGATTGGAGCCGCGAAAAGGCACTCACTCTGTTAGCCGATGACCTGCCAGCAGCCAGACTTGCGCTGGCTGCAGTCGTTAGTGCCCTCAACGATGCTGACGAACTCAACAGGCGTCTCGTGTTTGACCTCGTTTGCCGCATTTGCCCGAGCCTCTCAAAACACCAGTCCTCCCTGGCTCTCAAGTTACAGAGCGAAAGTCCCGAATTGCGATTACAAGCCATTCGCGACTTCGTTATCATTCTTCCCGAGGTTCAGGCTGCGCTCGCTGCGCGCGGACCTGGGTGGGAGCAACTCGAGGGCTTGCTGGAGAAGCCAGCGCAAAGCCAAGAACCTGATCCTGCTTCCGGTACTACGACCTTAGCTCAGGCGCGACCCCCTTTTGGGGATAGCGCCGCCAGGGCCAAGGAGGGCCAGCAAATGAGCAATCCCCAGTCGGAAACAGTTCCTGAAAGAACGCCCTCAAGAGATGCGCTGGAATTCGTGCGCGCTTATCCCTCCGCTTTGCCGAGCAGGTTGGAATGGCTGGCGGATCACTTGCACATCGATCGAAGACGCGTGCTGCGCCTAATGGGTGTGGAGCAGCCACAGATCGAGCACTGTCTGGGCGAATCGTGGGCCGAGGTGGTGGCCGAGCGGGAGGAACAAGCAACTTGGGTCGATCAACTACTCCGCCAACTCGTAGCCCGTTTCCAGTACGATCCTGAAAGAATTGCATCGGTCGTTCGAAGCCAGGCCTATCAAGGCAAAGTTGAACCACTCCTTCGTACCCCGGAGGACGACCGCGAACGGGTCATCCTCTCGATGATCGCGGAGGGCGGTCCCGACGTGATGAACTGGCTGCTTGAATACCTTTCGCAACCCGCGTAAGCTTGCGAATTGCTCGGCCGCGAAGCTGACCAAGGCACTGGTGCCCGGTGCATGTATCATTCGATCCCTCCCGGTACACGTCTTTATCGGGTAACACGTCTAGATGAGATTTGGCCCGAGCCTCTCAAGGGCCTAGGGGCATTTTACACTGAGGGAGGCAGATACAATCGCGTACGCCAGCCGACGGTCTATGCGTCCGATGATCCGCTGGTCCCGATAACGGAAGTCGCTTTCCATCAGGCCCGCGTATGGCAGAATGCCATCGCAATGTTTCATGTCAGACCTGCGGACTACCCTCTGCGGTCACAGCATATGTTTTGGTCTTTTACGATCGATCCGCCTCCGGCGGTCATCGATCTCGAGCATCCAAGCGCCTTGTCTCGATTCCAGCATCCTCCCCATGCTCTTCTAAATCCCTGCCTGAACTATGAAGGTTTGCGCGACTTGTCCGATAAGGTCTTCTCTTACAAGGCACCTGCCGGATCGCTCGATCCGCGCCCGGAAGGGCTGAAGGCTCCATCTGTGCGAACTCCTCGAAGGGGCGGTTTCCAACCTTATCAATTCGCGCTCTTTGTGGTCCCTCCCTCTGTAAACCGGTCGCTCGAAAGTAGGAGTTCCCTGGTGGAATCCTGGGTGCTCACCCTGGAGTTCCAAGAAGCTGGTCACAGTTGGCCGGTGGGCTTTAGCAGCAAGGCGATTAGCTGGACGACGCCACGATTCCGCCTCGATAGCAGTTCCTTGGCGCCGGCACATCCAGGTCCCGGTCGCCCTGGATCAAAGCCATACAGGACCGGGCGCTGGTACCGGATCAAGGTAATCCATGCATGATTCGTTGCGCCTCTTCGGCAGGCAGAAATGGCATGGAGCGTTCCCCCTGACGCCTTCGCGCGAATGTCTTGCCTCTGGGCTTCCCGCCATCAATGTGCCATATGGTGAGACCCCGCGGGCGGTTCGCGTTTGCCGTAGAAGCTGTAGAGCACGGGCATCAGGTAGCGCGTCAGGAAGAGCGTGGTGATCATGCCGCCTACCACGACGATCGCCAGCGGGCGCTGCGTCTGCGAGCCGATGCGCGTGGATAGGGCGGCGGGCAACAGACCCAGCAAGGCGGTCAAGGCGGTCATCATCACGGGGCGGACGCGTTTGCCGGCTCCTTCCATGATCGCTTCGTGCAAGGGCAAGCCGTGGGCGCGGAGGGCGTTGAAGTAGGAGATCATGAGCAGGCCGTCCATAATTGCCACGCCGAAGAGCGAAACGAAACCGACGGCTGCGGAGATGCTGAAATTCGTTCCTGTCAGATACAACGCCCAGATGCCGCCGATGGCCAGGTCGAAAACGTTGCTGATCACGACCACAGCGTCCAGGAGCGATCCAAATGCCGTGTAGAGCAAGATGAATATCAAGCCCAGGGAGAGCGGGATGATGATCATCAAGCGGCCCTCGGCGTCTTCCATTTCTTCGAATTCGCCGCTCCAGACGGCCCGATAGGGGGCCTGGAAGATTTCCTTGGTGCGCGCCTTGGCCTCGTCCACGGCGCTGCCCAGGTCGCGGCCGCGGACGCTGAACTTGATCGCGATCATGCGCTTGCCGTTTTCGCGGTAGATGTCGGAGGCGCCGTGGCGCTCGAACTGGCTGCCTGGGTCGGGCGAGCCGTCTTCGCCTACCGGCGTGACCAGATCGCGCAGCCGTAGCCGTGGTGTGCTGCTGATCGGATTCGCCGTGTCGGCAAGCGTGCCCTTCGTGGAAGGCGTCGCCACGCTCGTGCCAAAAGCAGAAGGAATAACACCCGGGCCCTGGCTCTGCACAACTGTGTTGTTGATGATGTCCACCGGGATGTCCAGGATCGAGGTCTCACTGCCGCGCCGCCATTTGGGCCAGCGGATGGCGATGTCGAAGAGCTTCTCGCCTTCGACCATGCTGGACATGGCCCGCGCGCCCAGCGCGCTGCTGACCACGTTGTTGACGTCGGCAGTCATGACGCCCCATTTTTCGCATTTCTCGGGGTCCACGCGGAATTCCAGGTGCGACTGTCCACGGATGTGGAAGACGCCGACGTTTTCAATGCCCTGAATTCCTTGCAGCTGGTTCTTCGCCTTCGTGGCCAGGTTTTCGAGCTGGTCGAGGTCGGGGCCGAAAATCTTCAGCGAGTTGTCTCCCTTGATGCCCGAGAGCGCTTCCATGACGTTGTCGCGGATGTTCTGCGAGAAGTTCCAAACGACGCCCGGCAGCTTGCTCTCCAACTCGGCGTTCATGGCATTGATGAGTTCTTCCTTGGTGCGTGGTCGCGTCGTGCCGAAGAGCCAGCGCCGCCAGCCGGTTTGCTCCACCAGTAGCGGCCAATCCTTCTGGGGCCGTAATGGTACGAAATACTCGCTGTTGAAGAAGCCGCCGGTGTCGGTGCCGTCGTCAGGGCGTCCCAGTTGGGCCACGATCGATTGCACCTCGGGATAACCGGCCATGATGCCGCGCGCGTGCTTGGAGAGCTGAACCTGACGCTCCAGGGTGATGTTGAGAGGGGCAGTGCCTCGAATCCACAGGTTGCCTTCCTCCAGCTCCGGCAGGAACTCCCGCCCCAGCACCGGGACCAGACATGCCGTGCCCACGATCAGCGAGCCCATCACGATGACAGTCGTCCAGCGGTATCTGAGGCAGACTTCAAGCTGCCAGAGGTAACGCATCTTCAGGAAACGGACCAGGAAATTGTCGGGTGCGGGCTTGAGGTTCTTGAAGCACAACAGGCAGAGCACGGGAGTCAAGGTCATGGCCAGGAACAGGGCCCCGATCAGGGAAAAGGCATACGTCTGCGACATGGGACCAAAGAGCTGTCCTTCGGGTCCCTTCATGGTGAACAGAGGAATGAACGCGCACACCATGATCAGGGTTGAAAACAGCAAGGCGCGGTCGATTTCCCGCGTCGACCGGAGAATGCGTTCCTTGAGCGGCAATTCGGCATGTTCGCCGCTGGTCAAATAGCGGTAGATGTTCTCGGCAATGATGACCGAAGAATCGACGATGATGCCGAAATCGACGGCGCCGATGGAGAGCAGGTTGGCCGACTTGCCCCGCAGGTAGAGCATGGAGAAGGCGAAGAGCAACGCCAGGGGAATGTTGATGGCCACGATCAGGGCTGTCCGAACATTGCTCAGGAACATCAACAAGATGATCGTCACGAGCGCCATGCCGACCAGCAGGTTCTCCGTAACGGTCTCGGTCGTAACGTGGAGGAGATCCTCGCGGTCGTAATACGGATCAATCTTCACCCCGGGCAGCATGCGGCCGCTGGCCGGATCGTTCAGCTCCTTGACCTTGGCTTGAACGTCCTTGAGAGCCGGCAGCGTATCCTCATTCTTGCGCAACAGGACGATGCACTGGACCTTGTCGTCCTCGTCGTGGCCCACGTCCTTGAGGCTAAGGGAAGAGCGCGACGGCCGTTCCTCGTCGGCCTTCCAGTAGCCAATGCGGCCCAGGCGTGTCTGGTTTCGGATAACCACGCCCTCGTCTCTACGCTCCCGCTGATAATTTCGACCGCCCTCGACGACATCTTCCACGCGTACCGGCTGATTGTTAACCGATGCGATGACCAGGTGGCGGATGTCGTTGATGCGCCGCTGCTCCTCAGTCCGGAGGATGGAGGCTGCCGCGAAGGGATTGTTCAGGCCAAGCACCTTGTTCACGGGATCCACGCCGCCGCCGAACAGGCCCACGCTGCGCACCGTCATGGCAACCTGGCCCTGATTGACGTAGTCGCCACCCACGGTGGCATTGCTATTGGTCAATGCCGTCTGAAGCTGGGACAAGGTGATGCCGTAGCGGCGCAGACGATCGGGGTCGGGTTGAACCTCGTAGCGCCGGACCGTGCCGCCGAAACTGGTGATGTCCACAATGCGGGGCACGGTGCGGAACTCGCGTTCAAGCACCCAGTCCTGGAGCGCCTTGATGTCGTTGAGGGTGTAGACGTCGCGGCCTGTGCGATCCTTGGGGACACTGAGGATATAGCGGTAGATCTCGCCCGTTGGCGACTCGGGTGAAATGCCAGGCGTGACGCCGTTGGGCAATGGTTGGCTGATCGTTGCCAGGCGATTGATGACTTCCTGACGGGCCGCCTCGTAGGTGTACTCGCTACCATAGTTCCAGTTCATCTTGAGGTCGCTCAAGCCGAACAGGGATTGGCTGCGTATGGCCCGCAGGCCGGGCATGCCCGCGAAGGTTACTTCGAGCGGTATGGTAACCTGGCGTTCCACCTCCTCCGCGGAAGCACCAGGGAATTGGGCCACCACCTCGACGATGGCCGGGGCCGGGTCGGGGTAGGCTTCGACATTGACGTTCGCGAAGGAGAAGGCGCCAATTGCCGCCAGCGCGACAGCCAGCAGAACCACGACCAATGGGTTGTCCAGCGCCCATTCGATAAGCTTGCGGACCATAGACTATCTTTCTCGAAGCGAAGTCGATAACAGGATATTAGGGATGGTATTACGCTTTATGGCTCCCTGAAGCCTGCGCGTTCCTTGCTGCCGGCCGTTGCTAGGTGTCTTGCGGCTTGTTTCCGGTTGGCATCCCCGACGCTCGCAAGGGAAAGCACTTCCAGTGCCAAACTCCTCTCGGTGAGCTCATGGCACTGCTATGTGCAGCGTTTGCAGGTTGACGAGCCAAAAACAGCGAGAAAAGGTGAACGAGCTAGGCATGAAGCACGTCGCGTCGTGCCGCAGTCATGTCCAGAAACTGGCCAGATTATCGGCGTTGCCGGCCAACTGTGCAGGAATTGGCCATCGCTTCTTGTGGTTTAACGCTGAAGGCGTTGCACAGCATAGCCCAGGGTCGCGGGAGCGCACCCTGGGGTGCAGACGAACCCAGATTCCTTGCCACCCTGCAAGGGTGGCACAAATGGGACCATGCCAGCGTCTGGTTGTGCAACTCTTACAGAGTAGTATAACTATCCGAATGATCCTCTCACCCAGTATGGCGCTCCGCTTACCATGGGCCAGGTTGTTCAACCGCGTTGCGCTAGGAGGACAATCTCGCTAGCCCGAATTATTCATGATCTCAAACTAACCCGATGCGCAAGCGAGGGCTGGGTCAGGAGTAGACCTCGCTCACGCGTCGGGTTGGTGCGGTGCACACTGCGCCATTTCTCCCCGGCAATGAATAATCCGGGCTAGTTCGTGTTGGCACCAACGGGATCTTCCGCAAGCGACCGCGTCCGGCCCCTATTCAGCTTGATCCGGATCCGAGAACAATTGCTTCTCAATCGCGAGGCCCAGGGAACGCAACTTGGCGCGCAAGGTGGTGCGGGATATGCCCAGCAGCTCGCTGGCATGCACCTGGTTGGCATGGACGTGACGAAGGACGGCATTCAAGACGACGCGATCGACTGCCAGGCAGACTTTGCGATAAATCTCCGGTTCTCCACTTTGCAGAAGGCTGTTTACCAACCGGCCCACGTCGACAGTCTCGTCCTCGGTCCGTAAATGACCACCACTCTCCGTTTCCAGCTCGCGGACGGATGGGCCTTGGCGGGCCGAAGGCAGGCGAATGTTTTCAGGCAAGCAATCGGGCGACACGACTTCGCCGCTGGCCTGCACCAGCGCGTATTTGATAACGCTTTGCAGCTCGCGGACATTGCCCGGCCAATCGTGGGCGTTGAGTAACTGCATCGCCTCGGGTGCTATCGAGCTGATCTTCTTGCCCAGAACCGGGCTTAGCAGTTTGACGAAATGTTCGACAAGCAACGGCAAATCATCCTGCCGTTCCCGCAGCGAAGGGAGCTGAATCGTGAATACTTTGAGGCGATAGTAGAGGTCCTGCCGGAGCCGGCCGGAGGCGACTAGCGGATCCAAATTCTGATTCGTGGCTGCGATCACGCGCACGTCGGTCTGGATGACCTGGTTGCCGCCGAGCCTTTCGAATTGCTGCTCCTGCAGAAGACGGAGCATCTTGGGCTGGCTGGCAATGCTCAGATCTCCAATTTCATCCAGAAATATTGTGCCGCCGTTGGCTTGCTCGAATTTGCCGATGCGGCGCCGGTCGGCTCCCGTAAAGGCGCCGCGCTCATGGCCAAAGAGTTCGCTCTCCAGCAACGGCTCGGGAATGGCGGCACAATTGATCGCCAGGAACGGTGCCTGGCTGCGCCGGCTATGCTGGTAGATTGCCCGCGCGACCAGCTCTTTGCCTGTCCCGCTCTCGCCCTCGATCAATACCGACACATCCTGCGGGGCCACCCGGCCGATGGTCTTGTACACGCCTTGCATGGCCGCGCTGCGTCCAACGATGAGATCGATAGCCTGGCCTGCCGGCCGCTCCTCCTCCTCGAACACGGCCGGGACATGGCGTAGCCGGCTTAGTTCCAGGGCTCTGGCCAGCAACTCGCGCAATTGAGGCAAGTCCACGGGCTTGAGCAGGTATTCGAAAGCGCCGCGCTTCATCGCTTCGATGGCGGTTTCTGTCGTGGAGTACGCGGTGATGATGATGACCGGCAAGCGCGGATCGAGCTGGCGAATGCAATCGAAGGCGTCGAGACCGGACATGTCGGGCAAGCGCACATCGAGGATGACGACGTCGGGTGGATGGCGCTGCACCAGGTCGATCGCCTGCCTGGCTGTGACTGCCGTCTCGACGTCAAGAGTCTCCGAGCGCAAGCTTTTCGACAGCGAGTAAAGCACATTGGCTTCATCGTCGACTACCAGCAGGCTCGGCATGGAACTCCCCAGAAGACACCGCGACAGCCAGCAAAAACCTGGCTCTATGCTGCGGACCCTTGCTGGCCGTTGCTGGGCGACGACAGTGGCAGTGAAACCGTAAATAGGGCTCCGCCTTCCGGTCGATTGGTTGCCAGGATCATGCCGCCGTGGTCCTCCACGATGCGCTTGCAAATGGAAAGGCCCAGACCCATTCCGGTCGTCTTCGTGCTCACGAACGGCTCGAAGATCCTGGTGCCCAGATGGACCGGCAATCCTGGACCTGTGTCGGCCACGTCGATGACGAGGCGCTCTGCCGTTCCCGGCGGGATGCTCGACCAGACCCAGATGTTTCCGCCGCTGGGCACCGAGTCGAGGGCATTGAGCAAGAGGTTCAGGAAAACCTGACGAATCTGCCCCATATCGGCGCGAATCATGATCGGCTCAGCAGTTCCTGGCTCGCAACGAATCTCGACGGACTGCCGTTTGGCCCGGACGGACACCAGCTCCACAACCTGGTCGAGCAGGGCGTTGAGTGCGAAGGTCCGTTTCTCGAGTTGCGGCGGACGCGCGAAATCGAGAAATGATTGGATCGAGCGCTCGGATCGGCCGATCTCTTCTTCCAGCACCTTCAGATCGCGCCCTTCCAGGATGGCGGCCGGGCGGCGTTCGGCGGCTGCCTGGATCAAGATTTTCATGGCCATGAGGGGATTGCGCAGCTCGTGCGCGATGCCGGCCGCCATTTGGCCCACTGCCGCCAATTGCTCCGCGCGGAGTATCTCGCGCCGGCTTTCCTGAAGACGCTCGACGACAGCCCCGATCTGGTCAGCCATCTTCCGCAGCGTCTTCTCCATTTCCTCCAGATCGGCGCCCGAAGAGAAGGTGATGGGACCAACCACCTCGTTCAGTTTGCCCGCGACATCCCGAATCGGCACGCTGAGGCGAACGATGGAACGGCTGATCCCCCGAGCGATGCCGAATCCACCGGCCAGGCCGGAAATGGTGCCGCATGTTCCGAGCAGCAAAAGGCCCAGCACCACCTTGTCTGCCATGCGTTCATTGGCCTCGTTGGTGCGCGCGATGTCCTCCTCGCTAAGGTCAAGATATTGCTGGGCCGGGGCCAGCACTCCGCGGGATAGGCTGTCATTGTTGAGTTCGCGCATTCTCTCGACAACATCCAGGGTAGCGGCTGGCTGCCGGGCCGCGCGATCGAGTTCCCGGAAAAAATTCTCGTAGCCGGTCTTGAGGTTCCCGACCAACGCTCTCTTCTGGTCCGTACCTGCAACGCGCTCGGCCTCCAGCAGCCAGCGATCCATTTCCTTGCGGATGGCAGGAATGCCATCCAGGCAATGGCGATCTCCAGTCGTCTGAAAACGATTCAATTGCGTCCGCACATCGCGAATTCCGATAGCCAATTCCTCGCCCGCGCGCATGCCGACGACATCCAGAGCCAACGATTTCGAGACCTGTTTCTGAGAGCTGTGAACTCTCCAGGCGGAGACGATGCCCACGACAAGCGGCAGCATGGTAATGGCAACCGTCGGCACAACTACGCGAACGAATGCGCTGACCTTCATACCAGTGCCTGCGTGCAAGTGATCAAGAAGGAACCATCCTGGTCAGAATCTGATCAGCTCATTCCGGGAGTGGAACGAGAGGAGCGAAACGTTCTTGTTCCCCGCCAAATGCCTGGCATGAAAGTTGGACGAGGGCCGGGTTTGCCAAAGCGTTGAATTTCCCTTAAACGGTTTGTTAAGGG
>Ga0116221_1001972_pt1 | contig 13470 bp, 10 predicted proteins | sample Sb_taG_5_FD_88965 | JGI IMG/M metagenome (GOLD analysis project Ga0116221, IMG submission 88965) | Peat soil microbial communities from Weissenstadt, Germany - Sb_50d_8_FC metaG | ecosystem: Environmental > Terrestrial > Soil > Wetlands > Peat | place: Germany: Weissenstadt | collected 2010-09-21 | reverse complement strand
TCTCGCGAAGACCGCGATAATATTATCGCCGATCCACGGACTCCGGAGCAGGCTGGCGCCGTCCAGTTCCCGAACGTCGGCCACACGGAAGTACTGTCTCATCTTCGGACTGCGGTACTCCGCCGCCATCGTTAACGGCGCCTGTCCCCACGTACAGCACCACCTGCGTGGCGAAGCGCGCAAAGCGGTGATCGATCTTCAGATAATATTCCGCCATGCGGCGCGCTATGGTGGGATCGTTGGTGCTCTGTAGCTCGATGTGGACAAGTTCGCCGGCGGCACTCTCGCCCAGCAGATCGAGGCGCGCGTTGGTTTCGGGAAGTTCGACGTTATGCCATGTGGCGATGGTGGTCCCGGCCAGCTCGCGGGTGATGTGGAGCACGTAGGCAGCCGACTCTGCAAAGTAATATCATGAGCTTTCGGTCCCATTCTCAATTAGATGCAGAGGCCGCAGCCCACCTATAGCCAAGCTCGAAGATCTCACGCGCGGCGCCGCCGTCAAGGGAATCTTGCCCGATTGCCTGGTCACGGTAATTGACGTCAAGTGGTACGGTTCGGCGGCAATCGAGCTCACCTACAAGGACCCCACCGGGAAGCCCAACGTGGTGCTCCTTTACCGGGATCGTGAGCCCACGCTGGAAATCGGCGAAGCCGGTCGGCCGTGGAGCTTCGACGGCGACGGTAAGCTGTTCCGGCTCGTCTCTGAGGCGCACCGGATCAACCTCGCTCATCTGTTTGACCCGCTCCTCGCCATCCACACCTCGATGGTCGATCCGTTGCCGCACCAGATCACTGCTGTCTACGGTGAGATGCTGCCGCGGCAGCCGCTCCGGTTCCTCCTGGCGGATGACCCTGGCGCCGGCAAGACGATCATGGCCGGTCTGCTCATCAAGGAACTGCTAATCCGCGGCGACCTGCACCGCTGCATGATCGTATGCCCCGGTAATCTCGCCGAGCAGTGGCAGGACGAACTTTACCAACGATTCCAGCTCCCCTTCGAAATCCTGACGAACGACAAGCTCGAATCGGCGGGGGTGCCCTCTGGGCCGGGTAACTGGTTCGCCGAGAACCCAATGGCCATCTGCCGACTGGACAAGCTGAGCCGGAATGAGGACGTCCAGGCGAAGCTGGCCAACACCGACTGGGACCTGGTGGTTTGCGACGAAGCCCACAAGATGTCGGCCACGTTCTTCGGCAGCGAGGTCAAGTACACCAAGCGCTACCGCCTCGGCCAACTCCTCGGCCAGCTCACGCGGCATCTGCTGATGATGACGGCGACGCCGCATAACGGCAAACCGGAGGATTTTCAGCTTCTCCTGGCCCTGTTGGACAGCGACCGTTTCGAAGGCCGGTCGCGCGACGGCCTGCACACCGTCGACGCCTCTGACCTGATGCGCCGCCTGGTAAAGGAGCAATTGCTCAAGTTCGACGGAACGCCGCTGTTCCCCGAGCGGCGGGCATACACGGTCGGCTATAAGCTCTCCGACGCCGAAGCCGCCCTGTACAAGAGCGTTACCGATTACGTCCGCGAGGAATTCAACCGGGCCGATGCGCTGGAAAACGAAGGCCGCAAGGGAACCGTCGGATTCGCTCTGACCATCCTGCAACGGCGACTTGCGTCTTCGCCAGAGGCGATCCTGCAATCCCTCCGGCGCCGCCGGGAACGGCTCGAGCGGCGCCTGCGCGAAGAGCAGATTCTCAAACGCGGAGCGGCCCTTCAAGACGACGACCAGCGATTGCCCAGTCTCACCGAGGAAGACATCGCCGATCTGGACGATGCACCCGATTCAGAGGTCGAGGAGACCGAAGAGACCGTCGTCGATCAGGCGACGGCCGCGCGCACCATCGCCGAACTCCAGGCCGAAATCGAAATCCTGAGAAACCTGGAGGCGCTGGCTCTGAAGGTCCGCCGCAGTGGAACCGACAAGAAATGGGAGGAACTCTCATCCCTCCTCCAGAACCACGCCGAAATGTTCGATGCGCATGGCCACCGGCGGAAGATGGTCATCTTCAGCGAGCACCGCGACACGTTGAATTACCTTACCGAGCGGCTTCGCGCGCTCCTCGGCGCTCCCGAGGCGCTCGTCACCGTTCACGGCGGGATGGGCCGCGAGGAGCGGACTAAAGCCCAGGAAGCGTTCAAACAGGACAAGGACGTTCTCATCCTGCTGGCCACCGACGCCGCCGGCGAGGGCATCAACTTACAGCGCGCGCATCTGATGGTCAACTATGACCTGCCCTGGAATCCCAACCGTCTGGAACAGAGATTTGGACGCATCCACCGCATCGGGCAGACCGAGGTTTGCCATCTCTGGAACCTGTTGGCGGAAGAGACACGCGAGGGCGACGTATACAAGCGCCTCCTAGAAAAGATTGAGCTGGAGCGGGAGGCCCTTGGTGGTGGGGTCTTCGATATCCTGGGCCAGCTCTTCCGCGAGCAACGGCTCCGCGACCTGCTCATCGAGGCGATCCGGTACGGTGATCGGCCCGAGGTTAAGGCCCGCCTCCATCAGATCGTCGACAACCTGACCGACCGCAAGCACTGCCAGGAGCTTCTGGAAGAGCGCGCGCTGGCCAACGACAGCATGGATGCCTCCCAGGTTCAGAAGATTCGGGAGGACATGGAGCGCGCCGAAGCCCGGCGACTTCAGCCGCACTTCATCGAGTCGTTTTTCCTGGAGGCCTTCCGGATATTGGGCGGTTCCATCAAGGAACGGGAACCACGCCGCTTCGAAATCACCCACGTGCCCGCCCTAATCCGCCAGCGGGACCGTCTCATCGGCACCGGAGAGCCCGTCCTGGGCAAGTATGAACGGATCACCTTCGAGAAGTCCCTCTGCGCGGTTCCCGGCCAACCGCTGGCCACCTTCGTCTGTCCCGGCCAGCCGCTCCTGGGCGCAACCATCGATCTCATCCTGGAACGGAATCGCGACCTCCTGAAGCGCGGCACGGTGCTGGTAGACCCCGACGACGCTGGCGACGCAGTCCGCGCGCTTTTCTACCTGGAACACACCATCCAGGACGGCCGCACCGATAAGTCAGGCAACCGCCGCGTGGTCTCCCGGCAACTACAGTTCGTGGAAACGGATTCCACCGGTTCCACCAGGAACGCCGGCTACGCCCCTTACCTGGACTATCGGCCGGCGACGCCTGAAGAGGGGACCAGTCTGGCCGCGACGCTCGAATCCCAAGCGTGGTTAAGGAGCGACCTGGAATCGGTGGTGGTTGGCCACGCGATCGCCAATCTGGTTCCGATCCACCTCGACGAAGTTCGAAAGCGCCGGGAGGACCTGGTGACAAGGACCACGGCCGCCGTCAAGGACCGGCTGACCAAAGAAATCACGTACTGGGATCATCGCGCCAACCAGCTTAAAGATCAGGAGCTTGCTGGCAAAATCAACGCCAAGATCAACTCCGGGAGAGCCCGCCAGCGAGCCGATGAGCTGCAGGCCCGCCTTCAGAGGCGGATGGCGGAGCTCGAACTCGAACGCCAGATTTCGCCTCTGCCCCCGGTCGCCATCGGCGGCTCTCTTGTCGTCCCCATAGGGCTTCTCCATAAGCTGGTGCCGTCTTTCCCCGCCGACGCGGTTTCGGCGGAAGCCCGGAAGAAGATGGAACTGCTCGCCATGCAGATGGTAATGGATGCGGAGAAACAGCTTGGCAACGAACCTCGGGACGTGAGCGGTAAGAAGTGTGGGTACGACATTGAATCGAAGGTCGTGGCGAACGGCAAGCTGCGGTTCATCGAGGTGAAGGGCCGGGTCGCCGGCGCCCTCACGGTAACAGTCACCCGAAACGAAATCCTTACGGCGCTGAACAAACCCGACGATTTCATTCTGGCCATTGGGCAGTTGGATGGCGCCCAGCAGAAGCTCGTCTATATTCGCCGGCCCTTCCAACAGGAGCCAGAGTTTGCGGTGGAGAGCATAAACTACAAGCTCCCGGAGCTGTTGGCGCGGGGGGAACAGCCCGCATGAGCACGATCCTTGCGGAATTTGAGGCTTGGCTCTCCGAACCGGAATCGGAGCGGTTGGAGTTCAAGGAGGCCAAGTCGAATTTTCACTTCGAGACGCTGGCGAAGTACTGCGCCGCGCTAGCCAATGAAGGCGGTGGCAAGATGATCCTCGGCGTCACCGATAAACGTCCGAGGGCCGTTGTGGGAACCAAAGCGTTTGCGGAACCTCCGAGAACCGTGGCAGGTCTGGTCGAGCGACTGCGGCTGAAGATCGAGTGCGAGGAGATCCAGCATCGGTGCGGACGGGTTCTAATCTTCCACGTTCCCTCCCGTCCCATCGGCATGGCAGTGGAAGCCGATGGCGCTTTCTGGATGAGAGCGGGTGAGTCGCTCCGTGCGATGACGCAGGACGAAGTGCGGCGAATCGTCCTCGAGGCAGGCCCCGACTACAGTGCGGAGACTTGCCCTGAAGCTGGAATCAGCGACCTCGATTTGCAGGCGGTGGAACGATTTCGCGGGCTCTGGATGGAGAAGTCCGGCAATGCATCCCTGGCACGCACCCAGGTGGAACAAGTTCTGGAGGATGCCGAACTCCTCCGCGGTGGCCGAATTACCCACGCGGCTCTCATCTTGTTCGGTACGCACAAAGCACTGGGCCGCCACCTCGCGCAGGCCGAGACCATCTTTGAGTACCGCTCGTCGGAATCATCGATCCCCTACCAGCAGCGGCTGGAATTCAGACAAGGGTTTTTCACGGCGCTCGATGAACTATGGAAAGTCATCAACCTACGCAATGAAGTTCAGCAGTATCAGGACGGCTTGTTCGTAAAGCAGATTCCGACCTTCAACGAGCGTGTAGTGCGAGAAGCGATTCTGAACGCCGTCACGCACCGGGATTATAGACTGGCCGGCTCCGTCTTCATCCGCCAGTTTCCTCAAAAGCTGGAAATTGTCAGCCCGGGCGGCTTGCCCGCCGGAATCACACTCGAAAACATCTTGAATCGCCAGTTGCCGCGAAACCGCCGCGTCGCCGAGGCCTGCGGCAAGTGCCACCTCGTCGAGCGGTCCGGCCAAGGCATCGATCTGATGTTCCGGAACCTGATCGAGGAGGGCAAGCCACGACCGGATTTCACTGGAACGGACGACCACCAAGTCTCGGTCACACTCTGCGGGGAGGTGCGGAATCCGCAGTTCCTGCGGTTCCTGGAAAGGGTCGGGCTGGAAAGGCAAACGTCGTTTGGAACTATGGACCTGATCACGCTCGACTACTTGCAGCGGCAGGAGCCAGTCCCTGAGGCATTCAAGCCTGGGCTGGAGCATTTGCTGGAAGAGGGCGTGATCGAGCGCATCGGCCGGGGACGCGGGGTACGGTTCCTGTTGTCGCGGCGGTTTTACAGTTTTCTCGGGCGGCGGGGGCGCTACACCCGAGAAAAGGGACTGAATCGAGAGACACAGAAAGAATTGCTGGTGCGGCATATCAGGGAATCCGAACCAGAAGGGGCGCGACTTGCCGACCTGCAGGATGTGCTACGGGACCTCTCCCGTAAGCAGGTACAGACGCTGCTGCGGGAGTTGCGGGATGGCGGACGCGTGACGGTTGTGGGCGTCACTCGCAGCGGACGCTGGCACCCGGCTCAGAAGGACTCTTCGATTGCTCCGAATCCAAAAGAAAGGAGCAATCGGAGGCAATCGAGGAGCAATGGGAATTCGTAGATGGCTGGTTTTTATAGACTTACCTTTGCGCCATTCTCCGCACGTGGCGCAATTCAAGCGCAATCTGCCGGGGGCGGATGGCAAATCCAGGGGCTTCAGCCCGTTTGGGGATCGCTGCGTTCCCGGCTTTCCGCGCTGGAAGAATTGGGCGTAGTCGAGCGCATCGGCCGAGGCCGTGGTGTCAGGTACCTTCCGTCGCAGAAGTTCTACAGTGAGATCGGCCGCGCTGGGGCCCACACTCGCGAGAAGGGCTTGGACCGGCAAACGAACCTCGCTTTGTTGTTGCGGCATGTGGGGGAAAACGCGGTCTCAGGCGCTCGGCTCCAGGATCTGCTCGACGTGCTGCGGCATCTTTCCAGAGACCAGGTGCAGGGACTCCTGCGCGAACTCAAGGACGCCGGGCGGATCCATCCCAAGGGCACCACCAAAGCCGGGCGCTGGTTTCCCGGCAGAGGAGACTGAAAGCACTGATGCCCTTCTCTAAAACGCAATCCCACGCAAAAAAACCGCAATCCAATGCGACCGGTCTTTTATTTTCTATGATATACGCCAGGACTATTACGCAATCGGCGCCAATGAAGAAGAAGCTTATAGAAGTCGCGCTGCCGTTGGAGGCGATCAACAAGGAGTCGGCGCGGGAGAAATCGATCCGGCATGGACACCCGTCGACGTTGCATCTCTGGTGGGCGCGGCGGCCGCTCGCGGCGTGCCGAGCGGTCCTGTTCGCTTCGCTGGTCGATGACCCGTCGAGTCTTCCCGAGCAGTTCCCGACCGAGGCCGACCAGGATAAGGAGCGGCAGCGGCTCTTTTGGTTGATCGAAGAGTTGGTGAAGTGGGACAACTCGAGTAACGAGACCGTTTTGAAAGCTGCCTATAACGAGATATTGAAGTCCACGGGAGGTAACCCGCCTCCGATTTACGATCCATTCTGTGGGGGCGGGTCGATTCCGCTCGAAGCGCAGCGACTAGGGCTGGAATCGCAAGCCAGCGACCTGAACCCGGTCGCGGTCCTCATCACGAAAGCTCTCATTGAGATCCCGCCCCGGTTCGCCGGGCAATCGCCGATCAATCCGGCCGCTAAGGCGAAGATGAGTGGAAAAGGGATGTGGACCGGCGCTCGTGGGCTCGCGGATGACATTCGGTACTACGGCCAGTGGATGCGCGACAGGGCCTTTGAACGCATTGGACATCTCTATCCTAAAGTGAGGCTACCAGCGCACCACGGCGACAGCGAAGCAACGGTTATCGCCTGGCTTTGGGCGCGAACGGTAGAATGCCCCAATCCAGCATGCGGCGTTCGGATGCCGCTGGCCCGATCGTTCGTTCTCTCTACGAAGCCCGGAAAGAGGGCATGGGTTGAGCCTGTGGTGAACCACACCGCAAGAGCAGTGACTTTCAAGGTCTGCACCGGCAGCGGGGATCCCCCCGAGGGGACTGTGCACCGCCGTGGTGCCCGTTGCCTCGTCTGCGGAACCGCTGTCACTCTCGACTATATTCGTTCCGAAAGCCGTTCAAAGGGACTATCGGCGCAGCTCCTTGCAATCGTTGCAGAAGGAGTCCGAGGTCGCGGATATATAACCGCAAGTCCTGAACATTCCGCGGTGGCGAATAGCGCTACTCCAGTTTGGCATCCCCAAGGTGAGATCGCGGATAACCCGGGCCACACGAATGTTTATCGATATGGATTAACGAACTGGAGCGATCTATTCACTGCCCGACAACTTGTTGCACTTACCACTTTTAGCAACCTTGTGATCGAAGCACGTGAAGAAGCGCTAGCGGATGGCGCCAGCCCCGCAAAAGCCGACGCGATCGCGACATATTTGAGTTTCGCCGTGGACAAAGCGTCCGATCGCAACACAACGTTGTGCGCCTGGGAGGCAAAGATGGACCGTATGCGAGGTACGTTTGGCCGCCAGGCACTTCCCATGGTATGGGACTACATTGAAACAAATCCGTTTGCCGGTGCTGGCGGCGATCTCGCTGGATGCGTAAATTCTCTCTGTGAGGCACTTGAGGTCTTATTGCCTCGCAAGCCAGGTGTGGTCCGCCAACTTGATGCGATGTCACTTCCGACCGAGGGCCAACACGTTGTGTTCTCTACAGATCCTCCGTATTACGACAATATTGGCTACGCGGATCTGTCAGATTTCTTTTACGTCTGGCTCCGCCGTAACCTCGGGGCGATCTACCCTGAGATTTGTAGCACATTGCTGGTCCCGAAAAAGCAGGAGTTGGTCGCGACGCCCTATCGATTCGGGGGTAGTAAAGAACTCGCGCAGAAGTTCTTCGAGGAGGGTTTTATTTTACTAAGTCTTTCGGCCAGATGAGGACGAGGCAAGATCAGGCGTTCCCATTGACGGTCTACTACGCCTTCAAGCAATCCGAGTCCGAGGAGGAAGAAGAGGATGGGACCGTAGCGCTGGCTTCGACTGGATGGGAAACGATGCTGCAGGGACTCCTATTGGGTGGATTCCAGATCACCGGCACCTGGCCACTTCGCAGCGAGTTGCAGACGCGGAACATTAGCCGTGGCAGCAATGCACTGGCGTCGTCAATCGTTCTGGCCTGTCGATCCCGGCCAAGTTCTGCGCCCATCACCACACGCAAGGACTTTCTTACATCGCTAAAGAAGGAGCTTCCACACGCCCTACGCGATCTACAAAAAGGCAACGTCGCCCCTGTCGATCTAGCGCAGGCCGCCATCGGACCAGGCATGGCCGTCTTTTCCCGTTACAAGAAGGTTCTCGAAACCGACGGCTCGCCCATGCGGGTGCGAACCGCCCTCGCGTTGATCAATCAGGGCCTCGACGAGGTTCTCACCGAACTGGAGAGCGAGTTCGACCCCGATACCCGATGGGCGTTGGCTTGGTTCGAACAGCACCAGTTCGACGAGGGCCAATACGGAGAAGCCGAGGTGTTGGCCACGGCGAAGGCGCTCAGCATCGCGCACCTCGCGGGGGCTGGCCTTCTACACTCCCGCGCCGGCAAGGTCCGACTGCTGCGCAGGGAAGAGCTTCCCGAAGACTGGGACCCTTCCACAGTTGGCCGCCTCACAGTCTGGGAAGTCACCCAGCACCTGATTCGCCGCCTCGACCAAAAGGGCGAGAAGGAAACGGCGAACCTGAAGGCGAAGATCGGCGGAATGGCCGAGATCGCCCGCGACCTCGCCTACCGGCTCTATACGCTCTGTGAGCGCAAGGGCTGGGCGGAAGAGGCCGGTTACTACAACAGCCTCGTGGTGGCATGGCCATCCATGGCGTCGGAGGCATTTGAGTTGAAATAGGAGGTGCGGAAATAGCCGTGGACACAACCGAACAGGAACAACTGCTTCAACAACTGGCCACTGACTGCATACAGACCGATCGGGACCGGTTCCAGTCGCGCAGCGAATACCCGCGAGACGTGCGGGATTGGGACCTGTCGGATGTCAGCGTGTTCAATGAGGATTGCGCCGGCCTGATCAGCGTATGGCGCGATCCTGAGACACGGGTAATCTACGTCGTGGACGGACACCGCCGCTTGGAACTCGCACGCCGGACAAACACGTCCACTGTGTGGGTGCAGTTTCTTGGCGCAAGGACCGACGCGGAGGCTTTCGCGAAGGGAGTCGTTATTGGCATCGCTGAGTGGATCTTCGGTGACGCAGACAACGTAACCTGGGCCTGCGCCAGCCGACGGGCCGCTGTTGAGCGGGCCTTGCACACCGGATGGCTCGATCCGGGTAGCGAGGCTGCGTGCGAGTTGTACGAGTACTATCCCGATCTTGGGCGCCGCTATAACGCCGGCTGAGGCGCGCACCTTGCGGGAGAATGTACGGCCATTCTGGTTGTGGCGCCGCCATCCATGACGCACTCGGAACTGTTTCAATAGATAGGAAGCCACCCAGATGACTCGCGAAGAAGCCATTGCGGAGATTACGCGGAGGCTGGTGGAAGCCTGCCAGCCCGTCCGCGTTTATTTATTCGGATCGGAGGCGCGCGGCGACGCCGGCCCCGATAGCGACCTGGACTTCCTCGTCGTTGTTCCCGACGACGCCCCCGAGGACGTGATGCGCGGCAGACGCCTGCGCCAGGCGATCGGCGGGATCGGCCACGCGGTAGACGTCATTCCGTGGCGGCGGAGCGACTTCGAGGGACGCGCGGCCTATGTGGTCGCGTCGCTGCCTGCAACGGTTGTGCGAGAGGGGAGGCTCCTCTATGACGCCGAACGAGTGGCTGCTTGACGAAACTCGCAGATGGGTGCAACGCGCGCAGGGCGACTTGCGGGCGGCTGAGATTCTTGCAACTGAACTACCGGCCACGGCGCTTTTCCATTGCCAGCAGGCAGCGGAGAAGTACCTGAAGGCCTACTTGACCTGGAACCAAACGGCCTTCCGCAAGACACACGAGCTGCAAGAACTGGCAGCGGCGTGCGCCGTGATTGATCCGGCCCTGCAATCCGCTCTCGACCCGGCCATGGCGCTCTCGAAGTACGCCTGGCAATTTCGCTACCCGGGTGCGCCTTACGAGCCCGACGCCCAGGAAGCGGCGCTCGGCCGGGCTCTCGCCGAACAAGTGCGGGCGGATATCTCAAGCCGGTTACCGCAAGCCGCGTTAAGTTGAGGAGAATCGAGCCATGGCAATCACCAATAGCGAACGAGTCGGCAAAGCTCTGGACCTCCTCAACACCGGATTGCGCCCCTACGTGGAGCGCGAGTTGAAGGCCACTTACAAGGACCGGTGGGTGGATACGGCGCGGCCGAGCTTCCCGGAATGGCAGCACACGGGCAAAGAGGGCAAGGGACTGAACTGGGACACGCAGGCCCTGCTGCAAGTGATGTGCGAGCTGTGGAACGACTGCTTCAAGAAGATCCTCGGTCCGTCGGACCGGAACCTGGCGTTCGAGCTTCGCGACGTGCGCAACAAGTGGGCTCACCAGAAGGCCTTCACGACGGATGACGCCTATCGCGCCATCGATAGTGTTTCGCGATTGCTGGCGGCGGTCTCGGCGGCGGAGGTCGAGGCCGTCGAACAGATGAAGGCCGAGATCCTGCGCGTCAAGTTCGAGGAACAGCTCCGGACCCAGAAGCGGAAGGAATCGAGCATTGCGGTGGAAGGCAAGCCAGCGACAGGGCTGCGTCCGTGGCGGGAGATTGTGACGCCGCATCCGGATGTGGCGTCCGGACGCTATCAGCAGGCCGAATTTGCCGCCGATCTCTGGCAGGTCTATCTGGGCGAGGGCTCGGACGAATACAAAGACCCCGTCGAGTTTTATCGCCGGACCTTCATCACCGAAGGCTTGCAGAAGCTGCTCGCCAACGCACTGCAACGCCTCGCCGGAAAAGCGGGCGACCCGGTAGTGGAGTTGCAGACCAATTTTGGCGGCGGTAAGACGCACTCGATGCTGGCGCTTTGGCACCTGTTTGCCGGCGTACCTGCGGGACAACTGTCGGGACTGGAAACGGTCACGAAGATGGCGGGAGTCTCCCAGCCGCCCAAGATTCGGCGGGCTGTGCTGGTGGGTAACCGGATGTCTCCGGCCGACCTCCACAAGAAGCCGGACGGAACGGTCGTGCGGACGATGTGGGGCGAATTGGCGTGGCAACTGGGTGGCAAAGAAGGCTACGCGATGGTGCGGAGCGCCGATGAGAAGGCGGTCAGCCCGGGTGACTCGCTGCGGTTGCTCTTTAATAAGTACTCGCCGTGCCTGATCCTGATCGATGAGTGGGTGGCCTATGCACGGCAGCTCTACAACAAGTCGGACTTGCCGGCTGGCGATTTCGACGCGCACTTCACCTTCGCGCAGACATTGAGCGAGTCGGCAAAGCTGGCGGATAAGACATTACTGGTGGTCAGCATTCCGTCATCGCAGAATGAGATTGGGGGCGAGGGCGGACTCGCAGCACTGGAGCGCCTGAAAAACGTCATCGAACGGGTTGAAACGTCTTGGCGACCGGCGAGCGTCGAGGAAGGCTTCGAGATCGTCCGGCGGCGCTTATTCCAACCGATCACCGATCCGGAACTGTTTACCGCGCGAGACGCGGTGGTGAAAGCATTCGCGGACGAGTATCGCAAGTTCGCGCAAGAGTTCCCTTCCGAGGCGGGAAAATCCGAGTATGAGCGCCGGATGAAGGCGGCGTATCCGATTCACCCGGAATTGTTCGACCGTCTGTACAACGATTGGTCCACTCTCGATAAATTCCAACGAACCCGCGGCGTGCTGCGCCTGATGTCGGCGGTGATCCATGCGCTCTGGGATCGCGAGGACAAGGGGCTCATGATTCTGCCGGCAAGCGTGCCGGTGGACGCGCCTGCCGTGCAGAGCGAATTGACACGGTATCTGCCGCCGGTGTGGGACCCGATCATCGAGAAGGATATCGACGGGCCGCACTCGCTGCCCCTGAGAATTGACCGCGAGAACCCGATGCTGGGGCGGTACTCGGCGGCGCGCCGGGTAGCCCGCACGCTGTATCTCGGTTCGGCTCCGACTCAGGATGCCACCAAGAAAGGTCTGGAAGACCGCCAGATCAAACTCGGATGCGTCCAGCCGGGGGAGACATCCGGGACCTTCGGAGATGCGTTGCGGAAGCTGGCCGACCAGGCGACGTACCTCTACGTGGATGGGAGCCGCTATTGGTACGCCACGCAGCCGAGTGTGAACCGTCTGGCCGAGGAGCGCGCCGAGCGCTATCATCCGGAAGACGTGACGGAAGAGATCCGGCGACGGCTGGCGGAAGAGGCGAAGCATCGTGGGGACTTCTCCAGGGTTCATTCGTGCCCGGCAGGTCCGAGTGACGTAGTGGATGAGCCCGAGGCGAAATTGGTCATCCTGAGCCCGGACCATCCGCACAGCGCAAAGACGGATTCGAGCGCGGGCCGGCAAGCGGCGGCTGAAATCCTCAATCGCGGTTCGGCGGGCCGGAACTGCGGCAACATGCTGGTCTTCCTTGCCGCCGACAAAACACGGTTCGTGGACCTCGACAAGGCGGTCCGCTCTTACCTGGCGTGGAAGTCCATCGAGGAGCAGACGAAGTCCCTTAACTTGGACCAGTTCCAGACCAGTCAGGTGGAACAGCGTCTTATCAGTTCCGACCAGGCAGTGAAGGGCCGAATTCCGGAGACGTATGTGTGGCTGCTTGCGCCGGGGCAGAAGCGCCCGGAGCCTGGCCAACCGTTCCCCGCAGTCGAGTGGGAGGAGTTTCGGTTGCAAGGACAGGGGTGGCTCGCGGAACGGGCTTCCAAGAAGCTGGAGAATAACCTTCTCTACACCAGTATGGCGGGCACCGTCCTGCGATTTGAAATTGACCAGGTACCGCTGTGGCGTGGGAACCTTCGGCGTGAAGCAGTTGGCGGATGACTTCGCCAAGTATCTCTATCTGCCGCGCGTGAAGAACGCCCAGGTGATTCTGGACGCGATCCAGGATGGAGTGGGCCGGCTCACGTGGTCACATGACACCTTCGCTTACGCGGATTACTATGACGCCACGGCCGACCGGTACCGTGGTCTCGAGGCTGGACGCCGACCGACTGTTCAGATGACCGCGAACAGCGTGGTGGTAAAGCCAGACGTCGCCGTGCGGCAGATCGAAGCCGACCGGCCGCCACCACCGCCTCCACCTCCGCCGCCCGACCCGGACGGGAAGCGGCCACCACCACCACCTCCTCCTCCACCGCCTCCGAAGCTGGCACTGCGTCGCTTCCACGGCCACGCAAGAATCGACGCCACCCGCCCCTCCCGCGACGCCGACCTGATCGCAGGTTCGGGGGTTCACACCCCGCCCGGGTTCCGGGAGGCCAGGGGTCCCTCCCCCTCGAGGTGCG
>Ga0116221_1001965_pt1 | contig 13496 bp, 11 predicted proteins | sample Sb_taG_5_FD_88965 | JGI IMG/M metagenome (GOLD analysis project Ga0116221, IMG submission 88965) | Peat soil microbial communities from Weissenstadt, Germany - Sb_50d_8_FC metaG | ecosystem: Environmental > Terrestrial > Soil > Wetlands > Peat | place: Germany: Weissenstadt | collected 2010-09-21 | reverse complement strand
TCGAGAGCAGAACGACTGCTGGCGTCATCACGCCAACCGTGGACGCCATGCTCGAAGCAGCCCAGCTGGAGTACGAGGCGTCGCTCGCCCCCGGAGAACTGTCTCCATGACAGCGCGAGCCGACGAGGCGGAGCGACGGCTGGCGGCGATCGAACTTCGCCTTGAAGGGATCGACACCTTCGTTGCAGATGCCCGACGATGGCTGATCGACAGCCTGAGGACGGGCGAACGTGAGCGTCCTCTCACCACGTCCGAGGTCGAGGCGCGAGACCGTCTGCTCATTGCAGCCGAGCACTCCGCCGCGTCCGTTGTCGCGGGCGCGATCCTTCCGGCATCGTATGGCGACCAAGAGAGCTTCGAGCTGGCCTCACTCGCAGCCTGGGTGAACTGGGTGGCGATGGCGTTCGACCTCTCCGAGCGGTGGCCGAGCTGCTGGTATCGCCACGAAGGTCTGGTGTTCGAGATGCAGTCGCTCCGTCGCTGGCACGTTGCCCTCCGCACCGACCTCGCTACCGACCCGAGCTCGGCAATCCGATGGAGTGAGGCCCTACACAGAGTCAACACAGAATCCGCTCGACACATCGCTCAGCGGTGTCTGAGCACGCATCGTGACGCGCCTCCTCTCGACTCGGTCACGGATTAGCTGGCGGGCGACCGTGCCACAGACGAATCGTTGAGCATGACCACGCGGCCACCGATGCGACACCGACCCTCGAGAGCTCTCGAGTCGTGAACGCTGCGATTGGCGAAAGTATTCCCAAGGCTCCGGAGCCAGGGGCCAGGCCGGGAATGAGCGGGCGCCGCGTATTCAGAACCCCGCCGTTCGCGGCACCATGAGGAAGGCGAAGGCACCCCGCGCGGGGCCTGGATTAGCGGGTTCAACGAGGTCTTCGATCCATCTTGAGACCCGCAGATCGGTATGCATCGCCGCCGCAACCGTAGGTGATTGGACCCCCCGCACAAGGCCGGCCAGCACATCGGATTTCGCTAGCCGCACAGGTCGGCCAGCTGAGTTTTGATCCGACCCGAGTCGGATATACGTCGAGACGCGGGCGAATCAACGAGCCGCCGGCATGCCGCCTCGGCCCTCGGTCCGATTGGTCACGGCAAGGTCATTTCAGGAGGACCTATGAACCCCGCATCTGGCGACGAGTTCGAAGCTGAACTCCAACGGCTAACGGAGCTACTCACCAAGAGTGAACCGTCCTCGATCCAGCCGGGGATCGTTATTCCGCGTCAGGGGGTCACATACCTGTCTGGAACCACCTTGCCGGCGGTGACGAGCGGGGCCTTTGGAAGCGATCCCGTAGCAGGCATTGTCCGGCCTCGCCCGCGCGAGCAAGGGCTCGCACCGTACGTCGCGGCCTTTCTCATCCAAGCTGACTATCTCGACTCGACCACATCGATTAATGACCTCGAGAAACGACTGCAGCTTTGGGCTGTCCATGACCCATCGCTTGAGCTCATTACGACGCTCTGCGCCATAAGTCGGTGCGCTGGAGATCACGATGAGCTGATCGCGCAACTTATCGCCGACTACTCCTCGTGGCTCAAGCCTGATGCAGCCGCACGGCTCCGGGCGAAGCTCACCGATCCGGACGTGCCTCGGCGCTTTCTTGCTCGCCAGGCGGTACTGAATGCCCTGCGGCACGTCTTGCTGGCGGACCCTGCGCTCCCGAGCCTTCCGATCGATCCGATGGTGAAGGCGGTTTTCTTGGCCCACGGCACCGCGCAAACCCTCGACAACCTGCCGGCAGGGCGCACCCCCTTCGCGACAAACGTGTCGGCCGAGCTCGCTGTTGCGCTCGCACAGAACTACCTCTTCCATAAGCAACAGGACCTCTGCATGCGACTGCTGCGCAGTGACGAGCTCTGGGGCGTCTATGGAGCGGCGGTGGCAGCTTCGGATCTGAACAAGACCGCGGACGACCTCTTCACTGAGGCGACCGGTGGCATCGAGCGACGGGATTTCATGGCTCTTGGTTTTGGACTCTGGTCCCAGGCGATGGCATGGAAGCCAGGCACTCCTTTCCTCATCAGCCCACCACGACTGGCCAACGATCCTACCGGTGAACGCACAGAGCGGGTTATGGAGTTCCTCAGCCGCGATCAGGCAGAGCTCGCCGCAGCACTAAACGGCGCGGGCGCCGGTTGGCAGCTGGAGCCGTTTGAAGAGAGTCCGATACTGCGCACACCGAACGGTCTCGCGGTCATCGACATGATGCTGCTCGTGAATCGGATTACCTCCTGCATCGCCGATATCGTCTTCGAGTCGCTGCGCAGTAAGGGAACCGGGCAGCACGTTCTGTGGTCCCGAGAATATGGCCACATCGTGGAGCAGCTGGCTATCGCGTACGCGCGAAGGCTTGCTCCCACTGCGATCGGAGGAGGGGCCAACTTCTACGACGAAGATGCCCTCGAGGCCTTTGTCGGTGATGGTCGGGTCTGCGATGCCGCAATAGACTTCGGTGACGCGATGCTGCTCCTCGAGATTCAGCGGGGCGAGGTCCAGGCCGAAATCCGATACGAGGGCAGCGTGCCTCGTTTTCTCAAGCACATTGACCAGGCCATCGTCAGTAAGACCGAGCAGCTTGACAGCGTTGCTCTCCACATCCTTGATGACGAAACCCCGCTAACGGGCATCGCTCCACAGCGCGATCCACGACCGCGGATCTACCCCGTGGTTGTCCAGGGTGACGGGTTCGCTATCGAACCGATCTCGCAAGGCTACATCCGAAAGAAGGTGCGTGATCAGGGATGGCTCGTTCACGCGAAGATCGAAACCCTGTCGGTGATCGATACGGACGAATTGCAGATGCTCGTCGGCCTCTTCGAGTCTCGCGGCCTGTCCCCAACTCAGCTTCTTCAGGAGTGGCACGCGTCATCGCATGACCTGTATTCGCTGCGCAACTACCTGCTTTACGCCTATCCCGACCGCTCGCCGGAGGATTTGAGACCGAAGGGGGCGGGGCCGGCCTGGGAGTCGCTGGGGGAAGAGATCAAGTCGCGCCTTGAACTGCCTGAGGGCAAGACTGAGAACGCGGTCTGAACTTGGCGGACGTTGGCGGTCACCCCCATGCGGCGACCTCTGCAGGTGGGGCGGATGCATCGCTCAGCGGCGCTCCCAGTAGAGGAGGGCCAGCTACGGGTCGAGCATGGCACGACATGTCTCCAGTACGACTTGCTGGGTGGTGAGTGGATCGTTTACACCCTGCGCGTGAGCGGCTGTTCGAAGGGGTAGCGGCCAGCCGTACGCGACGAGGTTGGTCTCCGCGCCGGCGATCCATCGATCCGCTTGTTTCCGCCCAGCCGAGTACTCAAAGAAGGGCGACGCAAGCTCGTCATCATCGGTGGGTACGTAGAGCGCTACCTCGTTGACGTACGCCATGACCCAGACGGGATCCGACGAGAATCCACGTATTCGCTCCGCATAGCCACTCAACACTTCGTGACCGAGGCCAACGATGGTCAGGCCGTGGAGCTTCCAGATCTGGATCGGCATTTCAACAGTTCCGTCCAGCGGCCCTTGATCCATGCGGCTGAGCATCCTCTCGGCGTGCCTCCTTGTACCTTCGCTGAGAGCCTTGTCTTCGACTCTCGTCTGGAACGCGCTCTTCATGTCGGGATGCCCGAAGACGAAAGGGAGGTCTACGCTGCGTTGCTCAGTGCGCACAGGACCAGCAACTCGTGTCCAGCCGTCGCTGGCGATTGCCTTCAGCACCAGGCCGCCCACGCGCGCATCGTCCGCCATCATTTCTCCGGAAGGATTGAGATCTCCCGCACACCCTTGGAAAAACAGTGCGGGAGCCTCCAATGCGCGCTCAATCGCCGACGACGCCGCGCCGCAGAAGTCGCTATCCCACGAATGATTCTGGCCGACACAGATGGGATGGCACGCGCATCCGAATAGCACCGCGAACGGAGTGCCATCCGTAGCAGAACGGGCGAGGAGAATCGAGACGCGGTCATGAGCTTTGCCGGGCCGCGACTCGCGATTCACGGCTAGCTCATCGACCGCTTCGGTGTATTCCAGCGTGACCGACCGAGGCTCTTCGGCGAGGACCTCTTGAGTAAGGTCAATCAGTTCGCTGACAAGGAGTTGGGCAAACACCTCGATCTCGTCAGCGCTTGGGACTCCGAGCAGCAGATACGGATCCGGATAGTCGGGCATCGCTGGCGCGGAATGCGTGTGGCTCGCCGTGAGCATGAAGTCGGAACTCTTGCGTACGAGGCCACGTGAGACCACCGCGCTGCGGATCTGGTGGTGAATGCGGGGTGGAAAGCCGAGGATATCTACTCGAACCAGCACCTTCGGCCCGTTGGCGTCTCTGATAACGGCACATTGGGCACGTAGTGGTGGCCGCTCAGCGCACGGTCCGACGCTGCGCCGCTCGCCCCAACCATAGCCGCCCATCCACTGATTGCCAGACTTGGCGATGACCTCAGTCAGATCCCGGGCGCCGACCGCCATTTCGATCGTTGATGTCATATGTGTTGTCGATCCTGCGCCGAGTCGGCGTCAGACCTCTAGGGCAATCAGGTCTTTCAATGATGGTCGCGACGACCCCCCATCACTTAGCGAAAATCTGCGGGCTAACCCTTGCGGGTTCTTAGCCGGCTGCGTATGATCCTCTCGGCCGCCGGGTCAACGTCCCAGAGGCCGAGCTTGCCTCGATATGGGATTGGCTTTGAAAGGCGTATGGCATCACTAAGGAGCCAATGCCACTGCTCCTTGAGAGCCCAGGGCGACTTCGACCCCTGGATGCAATCGACCACGGTGACGACTCCGATGATGGCACTGTGATCAAACGGCCCTCGAACCCGAGGCTCATGTTCATCGAAGCCGAGGCCTGCGTGGATAGCTAGCAAGCCGCGATGGTTAGTCCTCCTGGTGCGGTTCTCTACATCCTTGCGTCCACGGATGATCAACTCGGCCCAAGGCTGGCGAACTGTCAAGGCTTTCATGTATCGGGACTGTAGGGCCGGTGAAGAGGTCTTTCAAGCCCAACTCCGACGGCACGCGCTAGAGAAATCAAGTCTCGGCAGCCAGGGCAAAGACAACGCACCGGAGGGAACCCCGCATCCACATTCGACGCAGTGATGGTACCGCGAGGCACGCTTAGGCACGCGCGTTGGGACTCCGTCGCGTCTGCGAATTGGGCACCTGAGCCGGAGCAACCTGCGCCCAAACTGAAGCGCTGCCGAACCTGCGCTCTTTGGCGGTGGCCCGGAGCTATAGTGCGTCTCCCGGGGGCCAAAAGCTCCGCGCATGGAGCGACTACGACGCCAAATATGAACGAGCTGGATCTCTTGTGCAGGGGCGCACCCGTGACTGTCCCTACCGACACTCCGAGACTCCTGCTGTCGACCGAGCAAGTTGCACAGGCGTTGGCCGTGTCTCCGCGGTTCGTAAAGAACCTGATCTACTCAGGAGAACTACCTTCATGCAGGGTCGGTCGGCTGCGGCGCATTTACATCGGAGACTTATGCGCGTGGATCGAGGCGCTCCGCGACGCCGGCGCGAAGGCCAATAGCCGGGAAGGATCGGCATCGCCGATCTCAGCCAGAAACGAGGGTCGTCCGGTACTACCTCAATGAGTAGACGTCATACCCGTTTCGTGGCTGGGGGTAATGGGAATCAGTCTGTCCCCTCGACAGGATCCGACTCCGTCTCCGAGTTAAGCCCACCCGGCACCGTGCGACGTGTCGGCGCGTACCTGACGTCACATGACCGAGTGTCGCTCACCCGACGCTCGCTCAACCTATCGCTCGACTATCGTAAAGTGTAAGCGCTACGTGAGCGCCCGGAGCGTACACTCGACGTGCATGGATCCTGCCTCCCGACTAGGCGAGACTCCCAAATCGCTGCTTCTGAGTAAAGCTGCCGCGGCACGGACTCTGAACGTGAGCGTTCGTCAGTTGACCCGGTTCGTCGCCAGCGGTGTCCTCACGCCCGTCAGACTCGGACCGCGCCTAGTTCGGTTCACCCCTGCCGAGCTGGAGGCCTTTGTCGCCCGACATGCCGGATCCGCGCAGCCGCCACTGTGGCCAGAGGTGGTAGGCCGACGGCGACGACGCTAGGATTCGGAGACATGCCAAAACAGCGCCGCCGAGCGCGTCGAGGTACTGGAAGCCACCGCGTATGGCGCGGCCGTCATCAAATTCGCTGCGTCATTGCCGGGAGGGTGCGCGCGTTCAGCGCCGATACCCTCGCAGAGGCGCAAGCACTTGCCGACGCGGCAGTTCGTGAGGCGGCGGCGCCGACCGTCATCGCCTCACCGACGATCCGGGACTGGCTCGCCGAGTGGCTGACCCGAAAGCGGGCGAGCGTCCGCCCACAGACGTACTTCGCGTATGAAGCGCACGCGCGTCTGCACATTGTGCCGGCGATCGGAAACGTTCGACTCGATGCCCTCGCCGTGTCTCACATAGACAGGCTGCACGCCGCACTCGCCCGCAAGGTCAGCGGCACCACCGCCCATCACGTCCACATGACGCTCAAGGCGGCGCTCAACGGCGCCGCCAAGCGCGGTCATCGTGTGTCTCCAGCGCTCACTGCGGTCGATCCTCCGCGCCGCCGCGCCAGAGACATCGAGACGCTCACCCGAGCAGAGGTCGATGATCTCCTAGCAGCGGCGTATGGCGACCCGCTCGAAGCCCTGTACGTCCTCGCGGTGACCTTGGGCATGCGCGAAGGCGAACTCCTCGGGTTGCGCTGGCAAAACGTTGACCTTACGGCGCGTCGCCTCCTCGTGGCACGCAATGCGACGCGGGCACTCGACGGATCTCGAGTCCTGACCGATCCCAAGACCGCCGCCGGCAAGCGAACCCTGTACTTGCCACGCATCGCCATCGATGCGCTCGCTCGCACTCCCCACATCGGTGAGCTCATCTGGCCCGGAGCCGACGGGCATCCGATGCCAGAGCAGACCCTCTACTCGCGGCGCTGGATCCCATTGCGCAAGAGAGCCAAGATCAGACCCGTGTCCTTCCACGCTCTACGGCACACAGCCGCCACGCTGGCCCTGGAGGACGGTCAGCCTCCGCACGTCGTCGCGGCGATGCTCGGCCATGCCAGCGTCGCCACGACTCTGCGGCTCTACGCCCACGTGACCCACGCCAGCACCGAAGCCCTGGTCGACGCGATTGACGCGCGTTTCGGGCCTCGTCTCCGTGTCCTCCCGGAGGAGGTATTGGACCAGTATTGGACCAACGAAACCGAAATTGGCGCCACTGCAACGGAAACGGAGTGCCGAGAAAGGGAATCGAACCCTTACGCCCTTACGAGCACAGCGCCCTGAACGCTGCGTGTCTACCAGTTCCACCACCTCGGCGAGGTGCCCGGAGATGGTATCAGCGGCGCAGCGCCGTGCCCATCAAAGCTGCCCCTAGTGGATCTGCCATAAGGCGATGTCGTCGTACCGCGCGGACTCCGCCCCGATCGACGGGATCGGGGCGGTGGGCGCGGGCGATCCGAAGACCATCGAGACGCGAGGCGTATACAGAAAGACCGCCGGTGCATCGTCGGCCACCAGCGCGGCCACCTGTGCGGCAGCGGTGATCCGAGCCGTGCGATCAATCGACTGAGCGAGCGTGTCCAGTGCCGCGTCGAGGAAGGGGTCGGGGGTGCCGCCGGACACGTTGTAGCCATGCGGCGGCGCGGCGTTGGACCGCCAGAAGGCGCTGACGTCGGGATCGGGCACGGGGCTCCAGGCATCGATCGCAAGCTGGAAACGGCCGCTGTCGAGGGTGCCGGTGAGGAAGTTCTGCGGCGCCACCACGTCGACGGTCACCTGAACCCCGATCGCGGCCAGCTGCCTGGCGACCTCGTCCGCGACCAGCGGAAGCGGGTTGAGGCTCGGAACCGAAAGCGTGAACGCCAGCTCCGCCGAACCGCGTTGACGGACCCCGCTCGTGCCGGGCACCCACCCGTTGGCCTGGAGCACCGACGCCGCCACGGTCGGTGAGATCGCCTCGATGGCCGGCGGACCAATCCAGGGGATGCCCACGGAGTACGGCCCCGTCTGGATCACGCCTCCGCGGCCGGCGAGCGCGCCGGCGACGACGGCGGATCGATCGATCGCGATGCCGATGGCGTGACGGACGACCGAGTCCGCGAGGGCGGGGACGCGCTCGTTGAACATGAGATCAACGAACTGGGGGGTGGTCATGCTCTCGGCCTGCGCTCCCTTGACGTGCTGCAGCGTCGCGAGCTCCTCGGGAGTGGTCGCCAGCAGCGCGCCGATGCTCCCCTGGGAAAAGGCGTACGCAGCGTCGTGAAAGGTGACGAAGAGACGGAGTTCGTAGCTCTTGATGGCGGGATGCACCTCCGCGTGCGGGTTGGGCTGGAGGACGACCGCCAGCGCGGCGGTCGACTGGACGTCGTACGGGCCGGAGGTTGGCATCGGCGTGGTGGGATGCTCGGTTGCCGACACGAGCGCCGGCTCGCTCAGCCCGCCCAGGGGGAGGATCGGCAGCTGGGTGAGTGTCGCGGCGAATGAGGCGCGCGGCGCCGGCAGCGTGAATGTCACGGTGGAAAGCGCGCCCGAAACCTTGACGCCCCGCAGGGCCGCCGCCAGCGTCGGATCGCTCGCCTGGGAGGAGAGCGCAAACGTGTCCGTGGCGATGACGTCGGCAGCGGTGATGGGCGCGCCGTTCGACCACTCCAGGTTCGACTTGAGCACCACCGTGCAGGCGAGCCCGTTGCTGCTGACCGCGTACGACGCCGCGAGGTCGGTGGTCGGATACCCGGTGCTGTCCAGCTTGAGCAGCGACCGGTAGAGCATGTGGCCCACGTCGACGACCGCCGGGTCCGAGGAGTCGATGAGGGGATTGAGCGACATCGGCCGCTCGCTGACCACCAGGCCCTCGGTGAACTCCGCGCCGCCGATCAGCCCGAAGTGGAGTGACAGCGCGAACCCGAGCGCGCCGATCGCCAGAAGCCCGAGCGCCGCTCCGGCGATGACCTCAATCGGCCGATGCCGGCGCAGCCACCTTACTTGGTGACGTAGGTGGCGAGGATCGAGACGACGACGAAGAGCGCGATCATCGCTGCGGAGAACCGCAGCAGGCTGGCTTCCAGTCCGCGCCGGCGCCGGTACCCGCCGCCGGAGTCTCCTCCACCACCGATGGTGCCCCCGAGCCCGGTCGACTTCGGGGTCTGGAGGAGGATGCCAAGGATCGCGAGGATCCCGATCACGACTTGGGCCACGGCGAGAGCCGTCTTCACGCAACAACGCCTCCTTGACAATGCATCGGCCCGAGTATAGGTGGATCGGCGCGATCCGCCCCCCTGAATCGCACGCCGCTCCGGATTCAGCACATACGCTGCTCTGTGGTAGTGTTGCCGCCACATGCCACTACTGCGTATATCCCCGACCTGGCTGTGGCGCTGCGGCGTGGGTGTGATCGCCGCCGCGGTCCTGGTCGTCGGCTGCTCCCAGATCCGGGCTTCGGCGTTGCCGACCACGGTCGCCGCGCCGCTGCTCGGACCCGCTCCACCGGTCATGGTCGGCGCCGACCAGGTGTCTCTGCTGCGCAGCGGCCCGGCGACGTTTGCGCGCCTCGGGTCGCTCATCGACGGTGCTCGCCTGAGCATCCACGTGGAGATCTACGAGTTCGGGCAGCGCCCTCTCGCCGACGGCCTCGTCGCCGCGCATCGGCGAGGCGTCGCCGTGACGGTCATCGACGACCCGTCGGAGCTGAGCAGCGTCGCCACCGCCGCGCAGCTCCGAACCACGGGGATCGACGTCGTCGACTATCCGGTGCGCAAGGAGATGATCGACCACGTCAAGCTCCTGGTCGTCGACTCGACGGTTGCGGTCGTTGGTGGCATCAACTGGGGAGTGCGCTCACCGGCGAACCACGACTACGACGCCGAGGTGCGCGGCCCTGTGGTGCGCAACCTCGACCGGATCTTCGCGCGCGACCTGGTCACCTGTGGCCGCGACGCTCCTGTGCCGGACGCTGTGGGAGACGCGTCGATCGACGTCGCGGCGACGCTACCGGGGGCGGAGATCCGTCCGCTCGCCCTCGGTCTCATCGATGGTGCGCTGCACACGCTCGACCTCGAGCTGTTCGTCCTCACCGACACCGGTGTCGTCCACGCGCTCGAAGCCGCGGCGCTTCGCGGCGTCGCGGTGAGGGTCCTCCTCGACCCGTCGCAACCCTCCAGTGATGCCTCGTACGCGGCGTTGCGCGGCGCCGGCATCCCGGTGCGGTGGTATCGAAGCCGGGGTGAGCTGCTCCACGCCAAGGCGATCGTCGCCGACGGCCGATCGGTCCTTTTCGGGAGCGCCAACTGGTCCGGCGGCGGCTTCGCGCGCAATCACGAGCTCGATATCGAGCTGGTGGCGGCGCCCGTGGTGGCCGACGAGATGCTCGCCCAGATGCGGCTCGACTGGGCTGCCAGCGCTTGAGCAGTGATTTGACAAGCGACGGATCTCGATATATCGTTGACGCATCGAATCAGCCGCCACGGAGCGAACCGAAATGACCAGAGAACAACCTGAACCCACCCCTCACGACGAGTGGGCGTGGGGGCATCACGACGCCGCCGCACGTTTCCACCATCACGTGCGCCAGCACCTCGAGCACGGCGTTCGGAACCGGCACCGCCGGGGATGGCCCCCCTTCGACGTCCCGGATTTTGCCGCTGGCTTCGGCGGTCCCGGCGGCTTCGGGCACCAGTTCGGCCCGGGCCGGCGTGCCGCCCGGGGCGACGTCCGCGCGGCGATCCTCGTCCTGCTCGCGGAGAAGCCGTCGCACGGCTACCAGATCATTCAGGAGCTCGAGCGTCGAAGCTACGGAGCGTGGCGTGCGAGCCCCGGTTCGGTCTACCCAACTCTCCAGCAACTCGAGGACGAGGGACTGGTCCGCGCCGTCGAGGCTGATGGCGGCCGTCGCGTGTTCGAGCTGACCGGCACCGGTCGCGAGGAGGCAGCCAAGCTCGCCGCCGGCCCCGCGCCCTGGGCGGAAGCGGCAGGCTCAGTCGGTGGAGACCATCGCGATCTTCGTGACCAGGCATTCCAGTTGCTTGCCGCCACCTGGCAGGTCAGCCGCACCGGAGACACCGCGCACATCGCGGAGGCGCGGAGCATCCTGCGCGAGGCTCGCCGGAAGATCTATCTGCTCCTTGCGGGCAGCGAGTCCCCTTCCCAGAAGACCGAGGACTGACGACAGGCACCTGTCGCCGCCGCTCGCGACGATGGGCACATGCCCAACAACGCCGTGATCATCGACGCCGCGACTCGCTTCCTTCGCAGCAACCCGGAGTTGCTCGCGTTCGCCCGTCGCGGCGCCGGTGAGACCGGTCAGCCGGTCGAGGATCTGCTCGCCGACACCGTCCGTCGGGTCCGGCGCTCAGGCTTCGACGCGATAGCGGAGAAAGAGGTGCTCGTCGGACCGCCGTACCGACTCGATCGCCGTCCGAAGCAGGGCATGGGGAGCGGCGGCCCAGCCGCCGACGATGCCCGGCCGCGGCTCACGGTGGTCGCGTCCGGCCATGCGGGGCGCAACGGTCAAGAAGAGCTCGTGCACCGCGCCATCCGCTAAGAGTCGCCCGAAGAGAGACGGACCGCCTTCGCAGAGGAGCAGCCCCGGGCCGATCGCCTTGGTCACGGCGGCCACGATGCCGGCGCCGGTGAGATCACCTCTCTCGCCCGCCGCAATCGCGGTCACGCGACGATGAGCGCCTCGCACCGTGGCCGCCCCCTCCCGGGAGGTGACCACCAGGACCTTCGTGGCAGGGTGATCGAGGGCGACATGGGCGGGAAGGTCGCCGCTCGCCGACACCACCACGAGCGGCGGTGGCTGGGTCGCCCCGGTTCGCTCGAATCGGTACGCATCGACCGCTGCGGCGTCGTCGCCGGCCACCGCGGCCGGAGTCCATTGATGACCGGGCGTCGCGCGCAGATTGCCTGCCCCGATCACCACTGCGTCGGCGCTCGCCCGCAGAAGGCTCATCAGGTAGCGATCCGCCCGTGAGCCGCCGCTCAACGTCGTCGAGTCGGTGCCGTCGGTCAACCCCAGCGACGCGACACCGTCCACGGACGCGACGAAGTTGGCGATGACATATGGCCTCGGCGACGCCGGAAAGCGCAGCGGACCTCCATACGGAATCTCGGCGCCCAGCGGTTCACCGCCTGGATCACCGCTCAGCACATGGAAGGCCGGCGGCACCGTCCAGCCCTTCAGGCCGGACTCACCGGGATGCTGGTGAGCACCTCGTCGAGCATGCGCAGAAACCGTTGCACCTTCACGGGTTTCGTCAAGTATGCCCGAGCGCCGGCGGCGATCAGCTGCTTGCGGCGACGCTCGGTGGCGTCGGCACTGCACATGACGACCGGGATCGACGCGGTCCGGGGGTCGGCGCGGAGCTGGGCCAGCACCTCGTCTCCCTGGATATCCGGCAGCTGCAGGTCGAGCACGATCAGATCGGGGTGGTGTTCGCGCGCGAGCTCAAGGGTGAGCCCGCCCTGCATCGCGGTGAGGAGGTTGATCTGCGGACGCATCGAGAACACCTCCTCCATCAACCCGATGGTCGCCAGGTTGTCCTCGACGTAGAGCACCGTGCGCCGGCAGTCGATGATCGGCGCGGGAACGGGCGGCTTGCGACGGATGCGAGGCTTTGGCGCCGCCACCGGCGACCGGTTGAGCCTGATCCAGAACGTGCTGCCGGTGCCGCGCCGGCTCTCGACGCCGATGGTGCCGTGCATCCCCTGGACGAGCTTTCGCGTCAACGCCAGACCGAGGCCGGTTCCGGGCACGGTGGTGCGCTCGGCGCCGAGTCGCTCGAATGGCTGGAACAGCCGCGCCTTCTCCTCCTCCGTGAACCCCGGGCCCGTATCGCGCACGGAGACGCGGACGTACTCGCCGTCGCCGCTGCCCGCGGCCGGGTCCGAGGTCCCACCGGCATCACGCTCGCGTGCCGCCTCCACGAAGATGTGAGCGTCCTTTCCTGAGTACTTGACCGCGTTGGAGAGCAGATTGAGCAGGGCCTGCACGAGCCGCTGGCGGTCGGCGAGCAGGTAGTCCCCGGCGCAGTCCCCGAGCGAGCGGGAGATCTTGATGTGCCGGCCGAGCGCCGAGGGTGCCACGAGGCGCACGCACTCCTCCACCGTCGCCTCGAGGGCGACCGGCTCGAGCGAGAACGACTCACGGCCCGACTCGATCCTGGCGATGTCGAGCACGTCATTCACGAGGCTGAGCAGATGGCCGCTCGCCTCCTGGACGGCCGCGATCGCCTCGGTCTGGTCATCGCGCGGCTCGCGCATCTCGAGCAGATCGCTGTAGCCGAGAATCGCGGTGAGCGGCGTGCGCAGCTCATGGCTCATGCGCGAGAGGTATTCGCTCTTGGCCTGGGATGCCTGCTCGGCGACGTCGCGTGCCTCGCGCAGCTCCGTCGCGGTGATCTTGTCGGCTGTGACGTCGCGTCCGATCTCGATGACCGCGTCCGGCCACCCGACGTGGTCCTTCTGCAGGGCCCATCGAACGGC
>Ga0116221_1001959_pt1 | contig 13525 bp, 12 predicted proteins | sample Sb_taG_5_FD_88965 | JGI IMG/M metagenome (GOLD analysis project Ga0116221, IMG submission 88965) | Peat soil microbial communities from Weissenstadt, Germany - Sb_50d_8_FC metaG | ecosystem: Environmental > Terrestrial > Soil > Wetlands > Peat | place: Germany: Weissenstadt | collected 2010-09-21 | reverse complement strand
GCGCTGCCGTCGAGGGCGCGGCGCAGCGCCGCGACGAAGCGGAAATCGGATTGAGGCTGCTCGCCGGCGCGAACGAGGTCGACCATACGCAGGAGCAGGCGCGTCGCATAGGTCTGCGACGCCTGCCAGCGGTTGAAGCAGTCGCTGTCATGGGCGGTCAAGGTGATGAGGTCGCTTTCGCTCGCCGCATGCGCAAGCCGGATCGGCGCCGAGAAGCCGCGCAGCAGCGAAGCTACGGGCCGCGTCGGCAGATGACCTAAGGTCAGCCGGCGGTGCGGGGTCGAAAGCTCGATCACCCCAGCGGCGAGTTCTTCGGCGCTCGCGCCGTCCTCCACGCCGGTGACGAGGTCGAAGCTCTCGCCATGCTCGCCGACGAGAGCTAGCTCGATCGGAATGACGAGCGGCTTCTTCTCGTCTTGTCCCGGCGTCTTGTTGCAGCTTTGCGTGAAATCGAGCGTGAGGCTTTGTGCGGCCCCATCATAGGCGGCTTCGACCTGGACGAGCGGCGTCCCCGCCTGATGATACCAGAGTGAAAACTGATCGAGATTGCGGCCGGATGTCTCGGTGAAACAGGCGAGGAAATCTTCGACCGTCGCCGCGGTGCCGTCATAGCGCGCGAAATAGAGATCCATGCTCTTGCGGAACGCATCCGCGCCGATCAGGACCTTCAGCATCCTGATGATCTCGGCGCCCTTCTCGTACACGGTTGCCGTATAGAAATTGTTGATCTCGAAGTAGGAATCGGGCCGCACGTTATGGGCGAGCGGACCTGCGTCTTCGGGGAATTGCTGCGCGCGCAGGGTCCGCACGTCGGCGATGCGGCGGACCGCCCGCGAGCGCTGGTCGGCCGAGAATTCATGGTCGCGAAAGACCGTCAGGCCTTCCTTGAGGCAGAGCTGGAACCAGTCGCGGCAGGTGATCCTGTTGCCCGTCCAATTGTGAAAATATTCATGCGCGATCACCGCCTCGATCTGCGCATAATCGGTGTCGGTTGCGGTCTGCGGGGAAGCCAGAACATATTTGTCGTTGAAGATATTGAGACCCTTGTTCTCCATCGCCCCCATGTTGAAGTCGGAGACGGCGACGATGTTGAAGACATCGAGGTCGTATTCGCGGCCGAAGGCCAGTTCGTCCCAGCGCATCGCGCGCTTCAGCGCATCCATGGCATAGAGCGCGCTCGCCTCCTTGCCGTGCTCGACATAGATTCCGAGCGCGACCTTGCGGCCGGACGCGGTGAGGAAGGAGTCATGGATCGCACCGAGATGGCCGCCGACGACGGCAAAAAGATAGCAGGGCTTCGGGAAAGGATCGTGCCAAACGGCAAAATGCCGCGTCGTATTTTCGATTCTTTTCTCGGCAATCCGGTTGCCGTTCGAAAGCAGCACCGGTGCCTCGGCGATTTCCGCTTCGAGCCGCGTCGTATAGACGCTGAGCACGTCGGGCCGATCGAGAAAATAGGTGATGCGCCGAAAACCTTCGGCCTCGCATTGGGTGCAATAGGCCGACCCCGAACGGTAGAGGCCCATCAGGTAGGTATTCGCCGAAGGATCGATCTCAGTCTCGATCTCTAAAGTGAAGGCGCGTTGCGGGGGGCTCGCGATCGTCAAGCGGTCGGGGGTGGCGAAGTTCGCCTTCACGTCGAGTTCGGCGCCGTCGAGCACGATGCGCTTTGCAACCAGCCCGTCCCCGTCGAGCGCCAGCTCGGCTCCGCCGCGGCCCTTCGGATTCGGCCGAATCGACAGGCGGGCCAAAACGCGGGTCGCGTGCGGATCGAGTCTGACATCGAGATCGACTGTGTCGATCAGGTAATCCGGCGGTCGATAATCGGCGAGACGGATCGGCTTGGCTATGTCGGTGCGCATCAAGGCCTCGCATCGAGATGAGGCAGGCCGAAGCCGCCCAGAACATGATCCGCAAAGGCGGGAACCGTTTGCGAAAAGATCATGCGACAATGAAAGAATCCAGCGCAGGATCGATTCCAACGATCCTGCATCAGGATTAACGAACGCGGGCGTGCCCCGGTTCGGCGCGCAATCATAAGGCCGCGCCGCGCAAAGGTCTACGCCGACCCCCTACACATCCGTGCTCTGGGGCAGCGGCAGGATCGCCTTTTGCACATAGGCCGCGGCGCCCAAATTGCAGATGCCGAGGCCGGCGAGCAGCAGAGGTTCCGAGAAACCAAAGAGACGGCTCTGCAACACGGCCGTGAGGAGCGTGCCCGCGACTATGTAGAGGGCATTCAAAATATTCACGCCGGCGATCGTGCGGGCGCGCCGGTCGCTCGGCGACAGCGCTTGCACCGCTGCAAACAGCGGAACCGTGAACAGCCCGCCCGCCGCGGCGAGACCCACGATATCAAAGCTGATGAACAGCCCCCGCGGGCTTGTTAGAAAATTGGCGAGCGTCTGATCAGCAGGCTTGCCATTTACATGAGCCGCAAAACCGCTCGTGGCGAAGCCGAGCGCGACGAGAAAGAATGCCATCCCCAGAGCTGCGAGCGGCACAGGCTCAAGGCGGATACGGCCGCCGGCGATCCGCGCCGCGGCGAGCGAGCCCGTGCCTATGCCCACCGCGAAGAGCCCGCTGATCGCCGCCTCGACCTCGATGCCGCCGCTTGTCGCATGGCGCACCGCAACCGGCATGAGCGAAATGGCGACGGCGCCGGTCAGCCAAAACCAGGATAGGGCGAGTCCGGCCCGCCACAGGAAGGGAGTGCCGCGCAATTCGCGCAGGAGCACAAAGCTCGAAGCCAGGATATTCGCCCGAATACGCACATGCGACGCCGCAACGCCGGTCGGCGGAATGAAGCAGCTCGTGACAAAGCAGGCGAGCGCGATTCCCATCAGCTGAAGTGTAATTACTTGCGGCGCGACATTCCGACCGGCGGCGAGCGCGCCGGCGACAAGGCCGAAAAGGATGGCCAGGAAGGTCGCGGTTTCGACGAGCGCGTTGCCGGCGACGAGCTCATGTCGCTTCAGATGGTCGGGCAGGAGCCCATATTTCACGGGGCCGAAGAGCGTGGCGATCACCCCGAGCCCGAACAGGCCGGCGTAGAGCAGGGGCAGAGAGGCGAGCCAAAGCCCTGCGGCTGCGATCATCTGGACGAAGATCTCCGCGAACTTCAAAGAGCGGGCGACGCTCGCCTTGTCGCGTGCATCGGCGATTTCGCCGCCAAGAGCAGAGAGGAAGAGCGATGGAAGGATGAAAATGCCGATCGCCAGCGTGATCAGCATGCCCGCCTCGCTCCCGCCGAGCCGGAACAGGAGGAGCATCGCAAGCATGTTGCGGACGAAATTGTCGTTGAAGGCGGAGAGAAACTGGCACCAGAAGAGCGGCGCGAAACGGCGGGTACGCAGAAGCGCGAGGAACATGGCCTACCGTAGGGGTTCGGCGTGGCCGATGATGCGCAGAATGGCCGGGAAATCCGCCTTCACCCGGGCTTCGAGCGCATCGACGGCTTGGTGGACCTCGTCAACGCTGAGCTTCGGATCAGCCCGACAATGATAATTGACGATGAGCCCGGCCGGCGTTTCCCGCACCCTGACGTTGTGGATCTCGACGATGCCGCCAGCCGCCGATTTGGCGAGCGCCGCGGCGATCGCTGCGCGGGTTTCCGCGGACGCGTTCCGGCCCGGCAATTGGCGCGGTTCAAGCGGCTCGATATGGGTCTCGACCTCGATGTCCGGGCCGAGTTCTTTGCGCGCGTCAGATTCGAGACCCGAAACTATGGCGTGCGCGTGGCCGAGCGGCATGTGCCCGTCGATCTCGACATCGAAGCTGAGCGAGGTGCGGCCGGCAACCTGCTGCACGATGACGTTATGAACCGCCGCGTGGCGCTTGGCGGCAATCAGCAGGACGCGTTCGAGCACCGTTTCGTCGTCGAGCGCAACCGGCGTGGTCGCGACAGTGAGCGCAACGCCGGGATGGGCGGCGGCGATCGCCGCGCTGACCTCGTCCTTGATCGCCGCGACCTGTTCAAGCGGAAAGGTCCGCGGCACGGAGATGCCGATGTCGCCGAAGACGTTCGCGCCGGCAGGGCGCAATCTTAAACTGTCGACCTCGATCACGCCAGGCACGCTGCCGGCGATGGCGCGCAAGCTTGCCGCCAGGCCTTTCGGCGCCGCATCGATCAAACTATCGACGGTGCGCCGCCCGAGCCTATAGCCGGCGACGGTGATGAAGAGCGCGACGCCGAGCGCCGCCAGCGCATCGCCTTGCGGATAGCCGAGACGGGCGGCAATGAGGCCGAGAAGGGCGACGGAAGAACCGGCGATGTCGGATCCGAAGTGCAATACGTCGGCAGCGAGCGCGTCGCTCCTCGTCTCTCGGGCGATTCGCGACAAGAGCGTCGAGCGCGAGACATCGACGATGATCGATATGATGAGGACGCCGAAGGCGAGCGCGTTGGCGTCTATCTCGACCCTCTCGCGCAATCGCCGCATGGCTTCGATGAGAATGAAGATCGCGAGGGCGAAGAGAAAGCCCGTTTCGATCAGCGCGGCGAGCGTCTCGACCTTGGCATGACCGTAATTATGTTCCTCGTCGGCCGGCTTGCCGGCGACGCGGATCGCGTAATAGGTGATGATCGTGATGCCCGTATCGGCGAGATTGTGTCCCGCCTCGGAAAGCAGAGCAAGCGATCCCGACGTGAGGCCGGCCACGAATTTGGCGAGGGTCAAAAGCGCGCTGACCGCAGCAGAGGTGAGCGCGGCTCGTTCCTTGATGCTTTGCGCCCCGTCCATGGCCGTCTCGATCTGTCTCTGACGAATGTCTTGCCGAAGCTGCGGGGATGCGGTTTATCAGTGCCGCAACCTGGCGGGCAAGCAGAAGTGCTCAAAACCTGGCCGGCACGATTTGCGGGCCGGAGCGGGTCGCCATTCTTGGAGGCAACATGGAATATCTGCACACGATGGTCCGTGTCGCGGACCTCGACAAATCCCTCGACTTCTATTGCGGGAAATTGGGCCTCGTCGAAATGAGCCGGATCGACAACGAAAAGGGCCGCTATACGCTCGTCTACCTCGCCGCGCCAGGCGACGCCGAGCGCGCCAAGCAAACGAAGCGGCCGCTGATCGAGCTCACCTATAATTGGGACCCGGAGGTCTATACGGGCGGGCGCAACTTCGGCCATCTCGCCTTCGCCGTCGACGATATTTACGCCACATGCGACAAGCTCATGAAGGCGGGCGTTGCGATCAACCGGCCGCCGCGCGACGGCCATATGGCCTTCATTCGCTCGCCGGATCAAATCTCGATCGAACTCCTCCAGAAGGGCGGCGCGAAACCCGTGAAAGAGCCCTGGGCCTCCATGCCCAACAGCGGAGTTTGGTGAGCTGTCGCCGCACGTCGGCGCGCCAGGCATCATCTTCGGCGGTTCGGCTTCGCCTTCGCCTTCGCCTTGGCCTTGCGCTTTTGCGCGGTCCCCTTGCCGGGCGGGGTTTTCTTGGCGGCCGAGATCTTGCCCGCTCCTGGCAGAGCGGCTGCCGCTTTCTTCGGCTGATACCCGTAAAACTTGAACCGTTCGACGGTCCGCATCACCTCGGCGTCCGGCAGGATTTGCGGACGGCCGATGCCGAGCGCCAGAACATACATTTTGGCAAGCGCCTCGAGCTCGACCGCGCGCCACATCGCCTCATTGAGATCGCGGCCGGTCGCCAGCATGCCGTGCTGGCCGAGCAGGACGCCGTGCCGATCGGCGAGGCCCTGGATGGCGAGATCGGACAGTTCCTTGGTCCCGAAGGGCGCATATTTGGTGCAGCGTATGGTCGGGCCGCCGAAGGCCGCGATCATGTAATGCACGGCCGGAATGGGCTTATGCAAGATCGAAAGCGTCGTCGCATAAAGGGCATGCGTATGGATGACGGCGCCGACCTCCGGGCGCGCCCGCATGATGTCGAGATGCATGCGCCATTCGCTCGATGGCGCGAGCGGACCCGACCAGGCGCCGTAATCCGTTTCGATCGGCATCAGCGCGATCATTGCCGGGGTCATCTTGTCATAGGGCACGCCGGTCGGGGTGATCAGCATCGCGTCGCCGCTGCGCGCCGAAAGGTTGCCAGCCATGCCCTGATTGATGTTTAATCGCTCGAGTTCGAGACATTTTTCGACCAGGGCTTGGCGAAGCTCTTTTTCATTCATGGCGGGGTCCCTCGATCGGCGATAAAGAAAATTTTACTCCATTTGGCCTCCGCGCCGGCCGCGAAAGAGCGGCAGAAAAAAAAGCTGAAGCCATCGGGAACTATCAGGCGCGGCGAAAGTTGTCCTCTATGTGAAGCCTGAGGACTCGATGCTTCGGCACTTTATGCGTTGTCGGTAGCTCCTGTTAAACTTCAGGTGAGATGGTTTTTGCGTTTGGTCGCCGCTTGCGGGAAAGCTGCGTTGTTTGCGGCGCAAAAGACACAAGAAAATAGAATCTGAAAACGGGGCACTTCGGCCGTTGCTGGACGTAGCGGTCGGGCGGTCTGCGTGTCTGCAGGGCCGATGCTGAGCTTGTGTCATGATTGCGTGTGATCGCGGTGCACATTTCAAATGCATGACAAAATCGCGCGATGCAACACGGATGCAACACGAAAGAATCGTGTTACCGTCATCAGAAAGCCGACTTCGGCTGTCATTCATTTGTGGGTGTTGAACTGATCGCCTGAAACCAATGAGCGGCAGCCGACACGCTTCCTAGACGCATTTGCGGATTGGGTCGCAGGACCAAGGTTCGAATCTCCCGCGCGGCGATTCGGACATCGGTTTTGCCGAAGTGAAAAAGGAGGCCCCCGTGTTGATCGACGAAATCGTCCACACGTGCTCGAACGAGAAGGTCGCACAAGCGGCCGTGGTTTCGCTCGGATTCGCTTTTGCCTCGCGCGTCAAATGCGCGGCGGATCTCCATAATGTCTCGATCGGCGCCTTCACCGCAAGGGTGGTCCGGGATTTCGGCGAAGATGCGCAGCCCGTCGAGCGCCGCGTCGTCGACCGCGCGATGCAGAAGGCCGATCAACCGATTCTGCGGGGCTTGCAGATCATCCTCGAGAGAGAACTCGAAGAACCGACATCGCCCTCTCGATGGCGCGACATGCGGCGTGCCGCGTCTGAATGCGGCTGCGGAGCGAACCCGTAAATATCGCCACGCCGTTCACGATGTCGGCCGGCGCCTCCAGGGGCTCGTGCCGACGCGCTCTTCAGGCCCATGGCCCGGCTGATAGAAATGCCGGAGGGCACCGGAATGCCGGTCTTCCTCAAGCAGCCTGATCGTGACGGGATCGCTGATCTCGAAAGCGTCAAACCCGCAGCGCGCCATGAATTGAAGCTGATCGAAGAGAACGTCGCCGGTCGCCCGCAACTCACCCGTGAAATTGTAGCGTTCACGGATCTGCCGGGCGATCGAATAGCCGCGCCCGTCGGTGAACTTGGGAAATTGGATCGCGATCAAGCCCAGGTAGGGTAGATCGTCGGCGATCGCCTCGACGCGCTGGCCAGGCTCAAGCAGCAGGCCGAAAGCCATGTTCGTGCGCTGCTTCGGCCACGCGAGGCGCCGCCAGGTATCCAAGCTCAGGATGACGTAGCCTTCCGCCGGCAGCTCTTCGATGGCATCGACGCGCCGCCAGGGATCCGGCGCGAACCGGCCGTCCTTGAAAAAAGCCATTTCAAATATCCGCGCCTGCGTCGAGCGCAGCGACATGGACGCCGCATTCGGTTTTGCCGCGGCCGCGCCAACGCCCGGCGCGAATATCTTCGCCGGATCTGACGGGCGATGTGCAGGGCACGCAGCCGATCGAGAAATAATTCTTCGCGACAAGATCGTGGCGCGGCAAGCTATGCTTGGCGAAATAATCGTCGATCTCGGCCTGCGTCCATGCGGCCAGAGGATTGACCTTGGTCCGCGCGCCATCCGCCTCGAAGAGCGGCAGCGCGGTGCGCGTCATGGACTGGAAGCGCTTGCGGCCCGTGATCCAGGCATCAAAGTCTTTCAGCGCGTTCGCCAAGGGGAGCACCTTGCGAAGCTCGCAGCATCGGTCGGGGTCGCGCGCCCAAAGGAAATTGTCCGCGTCTTCCGCCGCGAGAGGCTGTTCATCCGGCTTCACCGTCGCGACGTTGGTCAATCGGAGTTGGGCGATGAGCCTGTCGCGGTAGGCGAGCGTTTCGGGAAAGAGCCGCAAACTGTCGATGAAGATGACCCGCGTCGCCGGGTCGATCTCCGAGACCATGTGCAGCAGCACGGCCGAATCCGCGCCGAAGCTCGAGACGAGCGCAATCCGTCCGGGGAACAGGTCCTCGATCACCAAGCGCAGCAGCTTCCGCGTCTCGAGGGCAAAGAATTTCTCCGCCAGCCGCGAGGCGGCGATTTGATCGCCGAAAAGAAGGCCCTCATGCGCGCTCATAAAGCGCTTCCTTGAACGGAGCCATGCCGACGCGCCGATAGGCAGCGAGAAAATCCTCCTCCCGGCTCGTGCGAATTTTCAAGTAAGTATCGACAAGCGTCTCGATCGCGTCGACGATCTCATCGCTTGAAAATCCCGGTCCGGTGACTTCGCCGAGCGCGCATCTCTCATCGGCCGAGCCGCCGATCGTGATCTGGTAGGATTCGACGCGTTTTTTCTCGAGGCCGAGGATCCCGATATGGCCGACATGGTGATGGCCGCAGGCGTTGATGCAGCCCGAAATGTTGATCTTGAGATCGCCGATCTCGCGGGCGCGCGTCCCATTGCCGAAGCGCTCTGAAATGCGCTGCGCGACCGGAATCGAGCGGGCGGTGGCAAGCGCGCAATAGTCGAGGCCCGGGCAGGCGATGATGTCGGTCACGAGGCCGACGTTGGCGGTCGCGAGCTGCTGCTCGACCAGTCGGTCGAAGAGCGCCGGCAGATCGTCGAGCGCGACATGCGGCAGAACGAGGTTCTGCTCGTGGGCGACGCGGACCTCGTCCTGCGAATAGCGCTCGGCGAGATCGGCCGCGGCATCCAACTGCTCGGCCGTCGCGTCGCCCGGAATGCCGCCGATCGGCTTCAGCGAGATCGTCACGATCCCATAGCCTTTGATTTTGTGCGCGACGACGTTCTGGTCGACGAAACGCGCGAAAGCGGCGTCCTTTGCCCGGCGGGCATCGAAGGCGGTGGAGCGGGCCGGCCGTTCCGGCAGGTCCGGCAGCGCGAAATAGGCTCTGATCCGGTCGATCTCGGCCTGCGGCAGCGTAACCGCCTGGTCGCGATTCCTGGCGAATTCGTCCTCGACTTCGGCGCGGATCACATCGGCCCCTTTTTCATGCACGAGGATCTTGATGCGGGCCTTGAATTTGTTGTCGCGGCGGCCTTCGAGATTGTAGATGCTCAGAATCGCGCTGGTGTAGGCGAGCAGATCGGCCTTGGGCACGAAATCTCGGATCTTATGACCGACCATGGGCGTGCGGCCGAGACCGCCGCCGACATAGCAGGCAAAGCCGATCTCGCCTTGCGCATTGCGGACGATCTGATAGCCGATGTCGTGAACCTGGACGGCGGCGCGATCGCGCGCCGCGCCCGTGACCGCGATCTTGAATTTGCGCGGCAGGAAGGAAAATTCCGGATGCAGCGACGACCATTGCCGGAGGATTTCGCAATAGGGGCGGGGATCTTCGATCTCGTCCGCCGCCGCGCCGGCGAAATGGTCGGAAGTGATGTTGCGGACGTCGTTGCCGGAGGTCTGAATCGCGTGCATCTCGACGCTGGCGAGTTCGCTCAAGATGGCCGGGCAGTCGGCGAGCGCCGGCCAGTTGAACTGAATGTTCTGGCGCGTGGTGAAATGGCCGTAGCCCTTGTCGTAGCGCCGGGCGATATGCGCAAGCTTGCGCACTTGCCGCGAAGACAGCGTCCCATAGGGAATGGCGATCCGCAGCATATAGGCGTGCAACTGCAGATAGACGCCGTTCATGAGCCGCAGCGGCCGGAATTGCTCTTCGGTCAATTCACCGCTGAGGCGGCGGCCGACCTGATCCTTGAACTGCGCAACCCGCTCGGCCACGAAGGCGGCGTCGAATTCGTCGTAGCGGTACATGTCACCTCCGCGCGGCCGAGGACGTCCCAAACTGGATGGTCGGACCCAAGGCCCGAATCGCGTCGCGCAGGCTCACGGCGCGCCGTTCACCGGCCTCCTCGACAATGGCGACCGCGAATGGATCGACGACCAAATTGCCGGCGACCGCCGCGCGGGCTTTTTCAAGACCAGCCCCGCACTCGGCATCATTCGAAAAAACCGCCGCCGTTTCAAGCCGCTCGACCCAATTGCCATGCGGGTCGAGATAGACAACAGTTCCGTCGGTGAGACGGTTCGCCGAAACAACCTGCAGCATGCTGCGTTGAATTCCGAAAAAAGCCGTTAAGTGAGGCCTATCGATATAGAGCGGGCTGAAGGCTTTTGCCAGATATATTGCGAGATTTGAGAAATATCACATGGCAGTCACGTAATATAGCTTGGATCCGAGAGCGGAACGGCTGAAAAGAACAAAGCTTACCGATCGCGACATTCCTCTTGATCCGAAGAATGATCGCGGCGGCCACGAGCTCGCAAGGAGGAATATTGCTCGGCATCGATATCCAACCCTTCATCGTGCGCCATGGCTATGCCGCGGTCTTCCTCATTGTGATGCTGGAGGGGGCAGGCTCGCCGCTGCCGGGCGAGAGCGCGCTGGTTCTCGCCGCGGTCTATGCCGGCGCGACGGGCCATCTCAACATTGCCGTCGTGATCGCCGTCGCCATAGCTGGCGCGGTCATCGGCGGGGGGTGCGGCTATTGGCTGGGGCGGATCTTCGGCGTCAGCATCGTCGAACGCTATGGCAAACACCTGGGTCTGACCCCGAACCGTCTCGAACTCGGGCGCTATCTGTTCGAACATCACGGGGGCAAGATCGTCTTCTTCGGCCGCTTCGTCGCCATTCTGCGGGTCTTGGCGGCGCTGCTTGCGGGCGTCAACAAATATGACTGGCGCTCCTTCTTTTTCTTCAACGCGGCTGGTTCCATTGCCTGGGCGTTGATCATGGGCCTCGGCGGCGATTTGTTCGGCGATGCGATGAGCCGTGTCAGCGGTGCGCTCGGGCTGATTGGACTGGCCATCGCGGGTGGCGCCGTGTTCGCCTGCTGGCTCATGATTCGGCGCGAGGAGAAGAAAATGGAACAGAGGCTGATGGCTGTGGCCCTTTCCGAGAAAAGCGGCAAGCTCAGCCTCGATCGCACCGACCCGTCTTGATCCCCGCGCATGTTTCAGCGCCCAAGTGACTCCGCACGGCGCCGCCTTTTTGTGGCAGGCCGGGGCTGTCGCTCTCGGCCACCCCGGAACAGACCGCAAGTGAATGCGTTCGCCCGAACAAGCAAAATGCAAGGGAGAATAGAATGCCGTCGAGCTGCAAAGCTCGAACTTCAGCGCGCCATGCTCCGCTGATGCTCGCGGCTCTGTTGATGCGCGCCTCTGCGGGAGCAGCAATGGGTCAAAATCCTGGCTCGGCCGACAAGCCTAGCGCCACGATTCCAGAAAAGCAGCAACATGGGCCGGTCGATCCCGGAAAGGCGACCGGAGGCGTCATTGCGCCCAAGGGCGGTACGGATCCGGAAATGGCGAAAAAGCCGCCGCCTCAAGATCCCAATGAAACGCCGGTCATCCCGCCGAAAGGCACGCCTGGCGGCGCGCCCGGTCCGGAGCCGAAGTGATCGCTCAAGCTGCGGTTCCGAAGAGATCGTAGGAATCGGAGCGCTCGATCTTGACGCTGACGATGTCGCCGGCGCGCAGCGGTCGGCGGCTTGTCACTTTGACCTTGCCGTCGATCTCGGGCGCGTCGCCCTTGGTGCGCCCCTCGGCCGCATGCGCCCCGGGGCGATCGATGATGACCTGGGCATGCCGGCCGACCTTGTCCTTCAAGAGCCGCGCGCTGATCGCCTGCTGGTGGCGCATGAAGCGGCGATAGCGGCTCTCGCGTACTTCGGGCGGGACGGCGGGCAGCCCCATGTCATTGGCCGCGGCCCCTTCGACCGGCTCGTATCTGAAGGCGCCGACGCGGTCCAGACGGGCTTCCTCGAGCCAGGCGAGGAGGAATTCGACGTCGTCCTCGGTCTCCCCCGGAAATCCGAGGATGAAGGTCGAACGCAAGGTGAGATCGGGACAGGCCTTGCGCCAGCTCTTGATGCGCTCCAGAGTCTTTTCCTGATCGCCTGGCCGGCGCATCGCGCGCAGCACCCTCGGGCTTGCGTGCTGAAACGGAACGTCGAGATAGGGCAGGATCCTGCCTTCCGCCATCAAGGGCAGAACCTCGTCGATGTGCGGATAGGGATAGACGTAGTGCAGCCGCACCCATAGGCCGAGGCCGCCCAGCTCGCGCATCAGATCGATGAACTTGGCGCGCACTCCGCGGTCGCCGAACGCGCTCTCGGCGTAGGAAAGATCGCGTCCATAGGCGCCGGTGTCCTGCGAGATGACGAGGATTTCCTTCACGCCGGCGGCGGCGAGTTTTTCGGCCTCGTGCAGGATTTCGGCCGCCGGCCGCGAGACGAGCTTGCCGCGCAGACGCGGGATGATGCAGAACGAGCAACGGTTGTTGCAGCCTTCCGAGATCTTCAGATAGGCATAATGGCGCGGCGTCAGCTTGATGCCTTGCGCCGGCACGAGATCGACGAATGGATCGTGCGGCGGTGCGATCGCCGCATGCACGGCGGCGACGGTGCTTTCATAGGCTTGCGGCCCGGTGATCGACAGAACGTCGGGAAAGGCCGCGCGGATCGTGCCTTCTTCCGCCCCCATGCAGCCGGTGACGATCACCTTTCCATTCGCCTCGAGCGCGGCGCCGATCGCGGCAAGCGATTCGGCCTTGGCGCTGTCGAGGAAGCCGCAAGTGTTGACGATGACGGCATCCGCGCCCGCATGCGTCTTGGCGAGCTCATAGCCCTCGGCGCGCAGGCGGGTGATGATGCGCTCGCTGTCGACGAGCGCCTTGGGACAGCCGAGCGAAACGAAGGAAATTCTCGGCGCGGGTTTACGCGGCGGGGCGGCGGAGGTGCGGGACGTGTCACTCATGCGGGCTGGATTGCCATGCCGCCTGCCGTCATGCAACCGAAGCCTGCTCGTAGCCCTTCAAACTTGGCGCGGCAATCAAAAACCCGGCCGCGCGGCCGGGTTTCCGACAAATGTCGGCGATCTTGCCGTCAGTATTTCGCGACGACCGGGGCGGGGGGCGCGAACATGTCGAACTTATAGCTGAAGCCGACTTGCACCCGATTGTCGGTTTCATGCCTGCTCACGGAATCGCCGGGGATGGAAGCCGTCAAGGGATCGTTGAAGTAGCCGAAATCGGTGTAGCGATATTCGGCGCGGAGCGACCAATTGTCGGTGACGGCATATTCGATGCCGCCGCCGGCCGTCCAACCGACACGGGTATCCCAGACGCTGTCAACGCCGCCGGGGCCCGTGTAGGTGTTGTTGAAATCGCCGAAAGCGGCGCCGCCGGTTCCATAGAACAGGACACGATCCCAGGCGAAACCGACGCGGCCGCGGATCGAAGCCTCGACATATTCGTTCGTCG
>Ga0116221_1001956_pt1 | contig 13528 bp, 10 predicted proteins | sample Sb_taG_5_FD_88965 | JGI IMG/M metagenome (GOLD analysis project Ga0116221, IMG submission 88965) | Peat soil microbial communities from Weissenstadt, Germany - Sb_50d_8_FC metaG | ecosystem: Environmental > Terrestrial > Soil > Wetlands > Peat | place: Germany: Weissenstadt | collected 2010-09-21 | reverse complement strand
CGACAGTCCGGTTCCGACGGCCTTGATGTAGGCTTCTTTTCTGGTCCAGCACCGAAAGAATCCGTGATATCTCTGCGATGACGCCAGCGCAGCGAGTTCGTCTTGTTCGTGGGCCGAGAAGAACCGATGGGCGAGAGCTTCATGGTCGAAGTCCTCGCGAATCTGTTCTACATCGACGCCGAGGACCCGTCCCCGCGCGAACGCCAGTAGCGCCGCCGTGCCCGAGTGAGAGACGTTGAACTCCACTCGATTTATGGAATGCCCGGGGCTCAGGGACGGCTTGTTGTTTTCCGAGTAGCGGAAGACCAGTTCCCTGGGGTCAGAAGAAACATACCTGCCTAGGATCGTCCGAAGCAAAGCACGGGTGGCTGCGAAGTTTCGGCGGTCCTGGGCAAAATGAAACCGTGCTGCCCGTGCCTTCTAGTCCGCTGATAGGATCTGTTGCCATCTCCGTTCTCCGGCAGCCACGGCGGCCAAATCGACTCGCCAGAGATGCACTTCGTCCTCAGGGAGCGTTATCGGCGCCTCGAACTGAAACGCCGCGTCCGAGATGTTCATTGAGTAATTCAGGATACGGTCAAGTCTAAAGCAAAGAGATACTGGCCCGGAAACCGTGGGCGCGGTTTGGGCGACCGAGATTTGGACAACAGAATTGGATTTCAACGTGCGACTCAATGCGCAACACGGGAAACGCTCCCGCAGATCGTGTAATTTGTGCCAAGCGTTTCCGGTAGGGCGGGAAGTTTCGTCTAAGGTGTTCACCTGAGCTTGCTGATCGGCTCTCCGGCGCGCACCAGCCCGGTCAATCCCCTGCGTTCGAGCTGCTGGACTTGCGCGGGTAACGAGTTCTCCGAAATAGCGACGGCCGAACGGACTGCAGCCATGCCCATCTTGCGATTTTGCGCCGTTTCTACAAGTGTTTTTGCGCGCTGGCAGCGGCTGAAAGGCGCGAACGGCCACGCCCACCGTTTTTTGCAGTCCTCCGCGGATTCCCGGAGTGGACCAGATCGCGTGCAAGTGGCTGTGGAAAATCCTGTTCGAGCGTCACAGCCAATTCCCGCCTCCGTGTGGCATTGTGGGTGCTATGGGTATTGGAAAGTACAGCCGCGCGCCAGAGCGGAGAGGCGATGCAGAAAGAGGGGGACCTGATGATGAGGGAGCAGACTGTTCGGCTTGGCCCGCGGGAACAGCAGATTGTTGAGCTACTCCTGCAGGGCTGCGACAACGCCGAGATTGCCAGCCAGCTCAAGATGGCGCGGCGAACCGTGAAGGCTCATTTCAACCGGTTATTTCTCCGTTTCGGAATTACCGATGGTATCAAGCGAGTCAAGCTCGCGACCCTGTTGTACCGGAGGCAAGCATGTCTGCAGATGGACGCTATGGGACCCGTATCCCCAGTGAACGTGAACAGAGAGTCATCCAACTCGTTGCCCAAGGCCTGAAGAACCGCGAAGTCGCGGACGCCATCGGCACGACCGAACATGTCGTGAAGAACTACCTGCGGGTGATCTACGACAAACTGGGACTCTGGAACCGTGTCGAACTCGCGCTCTGGTACGAGTCGCGGCGCAGTCCATCCGCGTTCGTGACTCAGTAAGATATTCTCGCTGGACCGTACAGCGCGGGGCTTCGCTGCTTGGAATGCCACGGTCGGAGCCCATGATGGGCCCGTGCGCGATTCATATCTCAGCCTTCTCGAATCACTCGCAACCAAAAGACTGGAGACGGCGCAGCCGTTCTCCAGCGGCTTTTATTCCTCTGAGGGCCGCGGCGTCGAGCAACACACGCGCCTGATCACAATTTTTCGGCACTCCATCCCCTTTCAAATACAGGTCGGAGAGCCGTAGCGTCGCGTCCGCATTCCGTTTGGCCACAGCCTTCCATAGCCACGCCACCGCTTCCTCGCTGTTGCGTTCCTTGCCGTCGGTGCCGTCCAGGTAACTCTGCGCGATGGCAAGTTCCTCAGTGCCGTTTCCTGGCCCGGTCTGAGTCTGCAGCTTCTTCTCAAGGGTTGTCGTTGCCAGGGGTGTAGCCTGAGTCGCCTTATCTGGACCGGGTACCGCATCTGCGTTAGTGCGGACTGGTTTTGTCGCGCCGTTTGACGACATCACCGGTTCACCGCTGGAGGGAGCGTTCCGGCGTGACGCATCAGCTTTCTGCACGCTCGAACCCTGTGCCGACGGTGCCGGCTGCGCGGTGACCGCGGGCAGAGCCTGCGGTGCCATCTGCGAACTTCCCGACGCCGCGTGCGTGCCCCGCCACGCGATGCATACGAGAGCCACGATCAGAAGCGCCAGCGCCGTCCCCACATAGAGGCGGTATGAATCTGGAAAGCGTGCAGAGTCAACAGCCCGGCGCAAATTGTCGTTACCCGCGCGGATCTTGCGGCCGAACTGGGCCATTGGGGATTCGCTCAGCATCGGCGGCGGCTCACCGACGGAGTCCTCAGGCGGAAAGAGAGCAGATTCTCGGCTCTGCACTATAGGCGCAGGCTGGGTTTGAGGCAGATCAACAGTTCGCAGGTCTGCAGTCTGCGGATCTGCCACGGAGGGCTCCTCTGGCAGTCGCGCGCCGCACATGCCGCAGAATTTCTGGTGCGCTGGATTGTCTTTACGACACGATTGACAGGTCACCAACTTCGGCTGAGAGTCTGCCGGCGGGTAAGTGGGGGAACCCCTCGGTCTTGTAACTTGCTCCGTGAGGGATGTTGGAGAAGCAGTCCGTTCCTCGCGCGGAGAACCCTCGGCTTCCAGTTCACGCAAGAGCTCAAGCACCGCTTGATCGCGCTTCTCCGGCGGGCTGGTGAAGTAGACCTCGGCCCAACGGCCCATGTTCTGGCCCAGGATTGGGTTTATCAGAGGGTTCAACTCGGGCAGCGGCAGGGTGCTGGGCTGGTCGGAATTGTCAGCTTGACGCGACAAATAAGGTCCCCGTTGGGAGAAGATTTATAAATATGATTGCACTCCGGCGGCAGGAAGTTTGTCAAACCTCTCCTCCGCTATTCTTCAGTCACATGCCTTTCGGTAGGCAGGTTCAAACTGATCCAACTGCGCGTCTCGCTGAGTGGTGAGCTTGCCCTTAGGGGTTTTGCCGTAGAGATCGGCTCCGGGGCAGTAGTAAAGCGCGGTGTGGAGATCGACCCAGACCTGGGTGTCGGGATTGCCCTTGGATTCGGGCGTCGGCGGCGCTTCTGCCAAGCCCAGGCTAATGAGCATCCGGTCGAACATCGAGAGATCAGCATCAGGCGCGGGTTTGCGATGCGCTGCGGCGGCTGCGGTCGGACTCCCGGTGGCGCTGACCGAATGGCTGGACCAGATTCCCCAGCGAATCACACCGGCGACCAGGACTACGGCGATGGCCAGGTAGATATCTCCGCGTCGTGAATTCCAGAACCGGGCCAAGGCTCCGGGACGTTGCACCCCCTTCAGTTGCTCCAGGAATTCGCGCGCCATTTGCGCCGAACTCCAGTTGGCGGAGGGTACCGGCTTTACGAGAGCTGTTTCTACCGGTGGATCGATTTCTTGCTCTTCGTGTTTTTCTTCTTCCTCTCTCTCTTTGCTGACTTCTTTCTTGCTGACTTCTTTCACGACCTCCAAGGGAATCGCGATCTCTGGCTTGCCAGCGTCTGCGCCTGGTTCGTTGTCCAACTCCTCGGTGAACAGTGGGGGTTGGGGCATTTTGCCGACCCGCAATTCGGGTGGGGCAAAGAACTCGGGCATTTCCTCTTCGATCGAATCGGCCAGCGGTTTCTCAGGACCGGTCGGAGCGGAAATCGGCGGCAGTTCCTGGCGCGTGAGGTCACCGTTCGGCGGCGCCTCGGTGGCGCTCTTCTTCAGCGCCTCCTGCATGTGCCATAGCGAAGCCACTTTGCTCTGCATGCTGGGCGGTTCATAGTCGCCGCTGCGCGGCGATCCACACTTTCCGCAGAACATCTCTTCGCCCATGAGCTCGTGGCCGCACTTACGGCACGCGAAGGTCGACGCAGACGACCCCGTTGCCAGCCCCGCACTCTTCGCCGCAGCGCCCTTGCTCGCTGGCATGTCGACCAAGGCGGCGAGGCCGGGCTTCAGTTTTTCCAGAGTCTCCAGCATCAACGCACGCTCGCTCGCCAGCGACTTCTTCGACGAGAGTTCGTCTTCCCGCGCCAGCGCCTCCGTGATCAAACCAGCCATCAGTTGACAGGTGTGGACATCCTGCTCGGTGAATGCCTGTGTGTTTGCATAGTAGAGTTCCAGACCGGCGGCAATTCCACCGTCGTGATATACGGGGACCGCGATCATTGCCTGGATGCCTCGCCGACGGCACTCGTCGGCGTCGACCAGGAACTCGGGGTTCACATCGGCGCAGCGGATGACCTGGCCAGTGCGCAAGCAGGCAGCGCAGAGCGCCTTTTCCATGGGAACCTCGGTTCCGACCGGCAGGGTCATGAGGCCGGCCGCACCACGGTAGCGAACCTTCTTCCCGTCAAGATACGCGATCGCAGCGCCGCCCGCCTTGGCAATCTCAGTCACGCGCTCAGCAACCAACGACATCGCACTTTCGAATGCGAGATGTCGCAGCCGGATCTGGTCCTGGGTCTCTACAATTTGCGCCAGGGTGAAGGTGTAGGCGTCCTTAGGAGCAGGTTCCGCGGACGCAACTGCCGCAACAGAAGGCTCCGCAGAAGAAGGCTCCGCTAGAAAGGGTTTTGCGGGAGAGGTTTCCGCCTCTTGAGTCTGTGGCTCGACGCTGGGCGCGCCGGGGACGGATTGTTCTTGCGCCTCAAGCCGATCCTGCTGGCGTTCGAGATCCAGTTCGAGCTTCTGCAGTTCGCGGTTGTGTTCCTGCAACACGTAGGCCGCTTCCAGAAGCCTGGCGAACGCTTGCTCGTCGAGAACTGATTTGTCTTTTTCCTCGGCCACGATTTTTCGTCACCAGCGGAAGCTGTCAGTTAAGCACTGCCCCGGCGTCGAACCACCGGAGGTGCGCCTATTCTAGAGCAAGTCCCACACCAACAAAGAGCCAAGGCTGGTTCAAGCAGGGGGGCTTTTAGGGGGATCGAATTCCTTGCTCTCCTTTGCAGGAGGGGGGCTCTCAACTCTGCCAATAGTTTACTGCCGGAGGCCGTGAGTTGCGAGGGTACTTGTGAAGAAGATCAACTCGCTCGCGCGCCGGGTGACTATGGTAGCGCGCAAGAGCCTGCACGGGTCCCTTTTTTACTCCAGTGCTGCAGGAGACGGCTCGATGGTCTGAGATCCGTTCTTGCCTCCGAGGTAGAAGTGCACCGCCGGAGTGATGATGAGCGAGAGCACCATTGAAATCAGGACTCCACCGATGACCGAGATCGCGAGCGGTTGCAGCATTTGCGATCCCGCGCCGAGGGCAAAGGCCAGGGGCAGCATGCCCGCCACGGTGGCCAGCGCGGTCATGACGATGGGACGCAAGCGTCTGCGTCCGGCTTGCAGCATCGCGTTTTCGGCAGGCAGGCCCAGGGCGCGCATCTTCTGGTCGGCGTCGAGCAGCAGGATGCCGTTCTTGGCTACGATGCCGATGACCATGATCATCCCCATGAAGGATGAGATGTTGAATGTAGTGCGCGTGATCAGCAAGGCGATGAACACGCCGGAGGTCGAGAGCAGCGCCGAGGAAAGAATTGCGATGGGCGCCGCGAAGGTTCCGAACTCAAAGAGCAGAACAATGAACAGCAGCAAGATCGCCAGAATAAGCACCATCGACAGGTCATGGAAGGAGCGCTGCTGTTCCTCGTATTTCCCGCCGTATTCCACGCGGATACCGGACGGGATGTGCAAAGCGGCGACGACCTTTTGCACGTCGGCCATGCCGCTCCCCAAGCCTCGACCCTCGAGCCGAGCCGTGACGGCGACGTCGCGTTGCAGGTTCTCGCGGCGAATTTCGGTCTGCCCCGGATTCTCAACCACCGAAGCGAGCGCGCCCAATGTGGCCGTATGTCCTGTACTGCTGACCAGCAACGTGTCGCGCATAGCTTCGAGCGATACCCGGTTCGCTGCCGGGAATCGCACCCGCAGCGTGTAGGCGCGATCATTGGTCACCACCGGCGTGGACGCGGGTTCGCCCTCCAGAATAGCCGAGGCGTCGACGGCGACTTCCTCGGTGGTGAATCCGGCGCGGGCCGCAACGCTGGGGTCGACCTGGAAAGTGACCGCCGGGCCGCTGATCGTGTTCTCGATTCCGTTGCGCAGATCGACTACGCCACGGATCTCATGAATGGCGTCCGCGACTTTCGGCGCCCATTCTTCCAGCTGCTTGGGATCTTGAGAGAAGAGCTTGATCTGAATCTCCTCGGGCGCGGATGTCAGGTCGCCGATCATATCCTGCAGCACCTGCGTAAACTCGACCTCAACCGCAGGTTCCTGCTGGGCAATCTGTACCCGCATATCTGCGATGACATCGTCGATGTCGCGGCTGCGCTTAGCTCTGAGTTTTACAAGTACATCGCCGTAGTTTGCTTCCGTGACCGCAGCCAGACCTAGCTGTAAACCAGTGCGGCGCGACGTGCTCTCCACTTCAGGGGTCTCGCGCAGCATTTTTTCGATATGGCTGACCACTCGATTCGTCTCGGCCAGCGAACTGCCGGCGGGCATGAGGTAGTCGAGGACGAACCCGCCTTCATCCATCGCGGGCAGCAGGTCGGTGTCCGAATACGTGAAACAGACATAGGAAACGACGATGAGCGCGACGCTGAACAGCGCGAGCATCAACGGTCGTTCGAGGGCGCGGCGCAGCCAACGCTCATGGAAGTTGATCACGCCCAGGAAGAAGCCGCTGAGATATTTTTCTTCCGCGGCGAGCAATTTCATGGCGTCGTCGTTTTCTTCGGAGACTTCAGTTTCCGTGAGCAGCGACGAAGGGGTCGTCTGAGGAGATTCCGAGGCCGGCGAGCTTTCTTTTTCGCGCCGTCCCTTGATGAAGTACTGGCTCAGGTTCGGAGTCCAAGTCAGCGCCAGCGCCAGCGAGGTGAGCAGTGACACGGTCATGGTCACAGCCAGGGCGCGGAAGAAGACTCCGTAGACGCCCGTGATCACGATCAAAGGAATGAACACAACGACTGGCGTGATGGTCGATCCCACCAGCGGCACAGTAATTTCTTTCAACGCGCGCCGGATCGCCTCGATCCGCGTCTGTCCGGCGTCGCGATGCAGGACGATATTTTCGACAACCACAATGGCGTCATCGATGACCAGCCCCACAGCCGCCGCGAGACCGCCGAGGGTCATTAGATTGAACGTCTGCCCCATCAACTTCAGCGCGATGAATGTGACCAGCACAGTCACGGGAATCACCAGGCCCGCGACCAGCGACGTTCCCCAGTCGCGCAGGAACACCACAAGAATGATTGACGCGAAAATGAGTCCGAGCAGGATGGCATCGCGTACGCTGCTGATCGATTCGCCCACGATGATCGACTGGTCGTAGAAGGGTTGAATCTCGACTCCGGGTGGCAGTGTCTTGCGGATGCGTTCGATTTCGTCGTGCACTTCCTGCGCGACTTGCATCGTGTTGCCATCGGGCTGGCGGTTGATATTCAGCAGGACCGCGGGCTGGCCGTTGGCAGTGACCACCGTATACACAGGCTTCACGCCGGGCGCTACGGTGGAGACGTCCCCGATGCGCACGGGAATTCCAGCGGGAGTGTTCTTGATGACCGCATTCGCGATTTCTTCGGGCGTGCGCACCTGCCCGTTGACCAAGCCGAGATAGAGCTTATGATTGCGCTCCAGTAATCCCGGGGAGTCGACCAGATTGGTGCGCCGCACTGCATCCAAAATGTCAGACACGGTGACGCCAGCCGTCAGCAGCTTCGCCGGATCGGGTGTGATGTGGAACTCGGGCTCCTGCCCGCCTTGCACCACTACGGTAGAGACGCCTTCCAGTCGGTTCAGCCGCGGCTTCATTTCGTACGTAGCCATCTCCCACAGCTGCGTCTGAGGCATGCTGGCCGAGGTGAGGCTGTAGCCGATGATAGGGAAGGCGGCGAACGTCAGGCGATGGGCTTCGATCTTGGCGCTGGCAGGTAGCTCCGGCTGCACGCGCGAAATCGCCGCGTTCACATATTGCAACGTCTGGAACATGTCGACGTCCCAGCGGAAGAAAAGATCAATCTCGGCGGACCCGCGGCTTGTGGTGGAGCGAACAGTGAGGAGCCCGGGCACGCTGTTGACGGCTTCCTCGAGGGGCCGCGTGACCGTGACCATCATCTGATCGATGGGCATCACGCCGTTATCGACCCCGATCAGCACGCGGGGGAAATCCGTGGTGGGGAACACCGATACCGGGATGGTGAAAGCGAGATATGCCCCCAGCAGAGCCAGCGTCAGAATGAGGAAGATGACTGGCCGGGAGTGCTGGGCGATCCAATGCTGGCCCGAGTTTCGGTCCGTCGAGCGATCGGCCTTCGGCAAGTTCACGCAGGTGCTCCGCAGCGGTTATTTCTCACTGGGTCCCTCACTGGGAGCCTTCGATCCTGCCTTTGATCCCTCAGTCGGAGCTTCAACGGCGGCTTCGATTTTGATCTTGGTCTTGTCGGGCAGGCCGTAAGCGCCGCCGGCCACCACCTTGTCGCTTGCAGTCACGCCGTCGAGAATCTGCACGTCGTCGCCATTGCGAATGCCGAGCTTGACTGCCTTCTGATGGGCGAGTCCATCGGTCCCCGCCAGCATGACGGTCGTTGTTCCGTCGGGCGCGGTAATGACCGCACTCGCCGGCACGACCAGGGCGTCTCTCACGGTCTGCGCAGTCAGCGACAGTTGCACGCTGGTTCCTGGCTTCAACGCGTGTTTGGGATTCTTGGCCTCAAGCCAGACCTCGACGGTTGTGCTGTTGGGGTCGAGCGCCGGACTCACGACGGTGACCCTGCCTTCAACGGGTTCATCGATGCCGGGGACGGTCATGGTCCCCTTGTCGCCGATCTTCAAGGCGGCGGCATCGTTCTGCGGAATGTGCGCTTTGGCGATAACGGAGGAAATATCCATGACCGTGAGCAGAGGCGTGCCTGCCGCGGCCATCTCCCCCGGATACAGCGGGCGGTCGGTGATCACGCCATCGATCGGGCTGCGAATCTCGGAGTAGCTGAGTTGCGCCTGCGCTCCCAGGTACTTGCCCTTGGCCGATTCCAATTGTCCAGCGGCTGCTTTCAGTGCCTGTTGCTTGCCGATGGCGAGCAGCGCGTCCAGATGTTTCTTGGCGATTGCATGCTGGTTGCGGGCCAGCGTGATATCAACCCGCGACTGGTCGAGTTCTTTCCGGGGCAACGCGCCTTGATCGAAGAGTTGCTGACGGCTCTGAAAAACTTTTTCCTGGGCCTCAAGCGCCTGCTTGGCTTGCTGGGCGTCGGCCTCGGCTTTCTGGATTTCCTCTGGCAGGCTGGCGCCGGTTGTGGTCTCGTAGGTGGCTTGCGCCTGATCGTAGGCGCCCTTGCTGTCTTGCGCCGCGGCAGCTAGATCGCGATTCTCGAGTACGGCCAACAGTTCTCCTTCATGAACCGGGCTGCCGCGTTTCACCAGAAACCTCTGCACGGGGGCGCTGATCTTGGGAACGATTGCGGCCTGCTGGCGCGGAAACAGAATCGCCTGCGCAGTAATGGTGTGCTGGATCGTGGTCTTTTCGACAGGAGCGACTTGGACGGTGACGGTCGGCACCGGTTCGCCCTTGTCGGATGAGCAACCCACGGAGAATAGTGATCCGGCCAAGGTTGCCAGTCCGGCCGTAACCAGGGTGAGGCGGCGCGAGAGATCGGGCTTGCGATCACAGTTCGGCGTGCGTTCAGGTTCGGTGTGATCCATGCTGTTAGAAGTTTCCTGTAAGAGTTTGCAAGTTTGCCACCGCGATGCGAAAGCGAGACTGGCCATCATCGTAGGCGTTGCGAGCCTGGGTCAAAGTGTTTTGTGCGTCGACTACTTCCAGCACGGTGGATTCTCCTGCTTGATAGCGCAGCGTGGTGAGGCGCAGGCTCTCCGCCGCGATTTCCGCGGAACTGGCCAGCGACTCCATTTCCGAGCGCGCCGTCTCGGCCTCATTGTAGAACTGGCGCAGGTGGCTGAGGAGTTGACGCTGTGCGTGAGTCAGTTCCACGTGCGCCTGATCGCGGCGCAATTCCGCCTGCTTGAGCTTGCTCCGATCCGATCCCCAACTGAAGATTGGAATCTGCAACGTGGCGACAGTGGAATAACCCAGGTTGCGCACTCCATCCGTGCTCGTGGCGAATTTGTTCGAATCGATGCCGTAGAAATAGTCCACGCTAAGCACCGGCAGCAAACCACCCCACGCTGCCGTGACCTCGAGATTCGACACTTCGAATCCCGCCAGAGCCGCGCGCAATTCGGGATTGTTCTTCTTCCCGGCCGTTTCCACCTCCGCAAAAGTTGGAAGAGGCTCTGGAGTCTGCAGGTCATCGACGACCGTGAAGTCCTGATTGAAATCCGGGAACAGGAGCACGGACAGATCGAGGCGGCTGCGCTCCATATCAAGTTGGGCCTCCTGCAAGTCGCGCTGCTGCTGCTGGGCCTGAATCCGCGCCCGGATCACGTCGGCGTGAGCGACTTCGCCGCCGTTCTCCAGTTTCTGACTGATGTCGAGAAATCGTGCTGCCTCGGCGGAAGCGCGCTGCGCGGTCGCGTACTTGCGCTGAGCCACGACTAGCCCGTAGTACGACTGGGTGACGGTGACGACCAGTCCGCGAGTTGCAGTTTCGGCTTTAGCCCGCGCCTGCGCCAGCGCGGCGGAGGAGCGACGGTAGTCCGCGAAGTTAGTCAGCGAGAGCGACTGATGTACGTTCGCCTGGCTGATGTACTCGTGCACGCCATTGTTGGCGATGTACCTGGACGCTGCGATTGCCGGAGCACCCGTGCCCTGCGTGTAGATGAACGAAGTGTTGTAGTTGACGTTCGGCAGCAGTCCGGAGCGGGCCTGCACCCGGTCTTCGCGCGCCAGGCCTAGGTCCGTTATCGCCGATCGGTATCGAGGATCATTCAGGCGAGCCCGCTGGATGGCATCCGACAGCGTGATAGTTACGGGAGCCCCGGTGTTAGGGCTCACGTTCGCTGCTTGCGGCTCTGCTGCTGACGTCAGCACCTGTGCAAAACTCGGTGCCGCCGCGGCCAGCAGCACCAAAATGAGAATCAGGCACTTCGCGGAGTGGCCGATGTGGGAGGGTACATTCTTCCCCGCCGGGAAGCCATTCTGACTAGTCATTGCTGGTCACCTCGAGACGAAGTCTGGCGATCTGGTACGCCGAAAGTGTTTGACGACAAAGAGGATCGCCAAGACAGAGAGCCCCTCTCGTTCCTGGGCAGCGCGTGGCCGCTTCCGCCTTCGTGCACGTGAGAGGCGGAACAAACATGGTGCGAGCACAGGTCATCGGTCAGGTGGTTGGAACCAATTTGGAACTTGCTCAGACTACCACGGCCTTTCTGAAAGCCACCTGAAGACACGGGTTGTCGCTAAAAGTACTACGCCCCAAAGTACTTAGCCTCGGAAGATCGAGAGGAACGAGGAATTGGCGAAGGCCGTGCTATCTGAGTAGACGAGTGTGATCGCCAAGCAAGCCCGGGAGGAAACAACCGTGATCGACCTGGATCAAGTGAAAGTGACGCCCCGCGACCAGCAGGTCCTGAACCTGCTCGTGCAGGGCTGCAGCAACAAAGAGATTGCGGGCCAGCTCAACATCAGCCCGCGCACCGTCAAACAACACCTGCGCACGCTGTTCTTGCGCGCCGGAATCCGCGAGGGCCGCAAGCGAGTGAAGCTGGCCATCGCTGTGTTCGCGAAGGAGGAACTACAGTCATGATGCCCCGCGAGCGCCTCACCCCAAAGGAAATTCAGGTTGCGACTCTGGTCTGGGAAGGGCTGACCAATCGCGAAATCGGAAGGATCATCGGCACCAGCGAGCAGGTGATCAAGAACCACCTGCGCAGTACGTTCGACAAACTGGGCGTATGGAGCCGCCTCGAGCTGGCCATGTACGTGGCCGCCCACGGCGGGAAGAATTGGCCTCCCGAGTCGGAGCGTCCGGGCATGCCATATAGCCAGGCGGTCGGGGCTGACTAGCCCCCGCGGGAAATTCGTCAGAGAGCGTGCAGTCTCCACAGGCTTTATCATCCGCTTCATATGGCGCAGAGGCTGGCGCAGCCTCTGCCTTTTGCATACGTGAACGCTTCCGGACCAAAACTCTGCAAAAGGTTTCACGACCTTCCCGGCGACAGGAACTCTTCCACCTGCTAACTTGCTGTCTGGCAATAGGTTGCAGAACTCCGGCAGCGGTCCCTGAATTGCATTGTCTTGCTTGATCTGCTAGCGGCGGGCTCAAACAGCAGCCACGAGCCGGCTCGCGACCTAGATTTCGCAAATCGAGACTTCGCAACTCAGGGCGAGACCCGCAATGGCGTACAAAGAGGTTTTCTGGATGGCATGCGACTCCACCGAGCAACTGCGGGCGGAGTACGGCCCGTTTCACACTCGCGTTGAGGCGGAGTCGGAAGCGAAGAAACTCGGCTTCGGATACCTGCTGCGCTACGAGCACATCCTCGGCGAGAACGAAGAGATCGAGGAAGTCCGCTGCATCTTCGTGGAACTGCCGGGCGCCATCCCGATAGGGGTCGAAGCCACTCCGGTCACCCTCCATACCCGCTGCGCAACCTGCGGCGAGTCGGCCGCCCACGAAAAAGGCTGGCAGGCCGAGGTCTGGGCCGACATCCACGAGTTCGAACACTCCCGCCATCGCGTCCGCCTCTTCGAACACGCCCGCGGCCGAGGCTTGAAGGAAATCGGCGACTGGCGGGGCTAAGACGCGTCTCGTAGCGGATCCGATAGCTTCCGAGTGGCCGACCAACCACGAACTGGCCCAGTTTGCGGACACACATCTTCACTTGGGATACCAGTATCCGGTGGGGCCGCGACGCAAGGCAGTGATAACAGTCACTAAGGCGCATTTGCATCTGAGCCACGCTCACTTTGTGCGCACTGGTCGGTGTGCTACGAATCACAGCATTGGCATCCTGAAAAATGGGAACATTTAATATCGAGGTAGGTGATGAATGGCACGTGCTCGCCTGTCGCCACACCTGTCGCAGATTCTTATTCGGTGTGGTGGCTGGAGCGCTCTCGTCTGTGTTGTGTATTGCTGCTGGGTTTAAATGGCCCGTGGGACGAGCTCGTTGCTGCCATCTTGATCGGTTCCGTGGTGGGCATTGCTAACGTATCAGCCATGGTTAACATCTACGTATGAGAATCGGCGAACTTGCAAAGCGTGGTGGTGTGAGCGTGCAGGCGATACGCTTCTACGAACGGCGACGCCTCATGCGTACTCCCCGCCGGACGCCCGCGGGATATCGCATTTACACCGAGAAGGACCTTGAGACCGTGACCGTGATCAAGACGATGCAGCGATTTGGTTTCAAGCTGGCGGAAATCCGGCGCGTGTTGCAGTTATGGGTTTTGCCGAGCGACACGGGTGCGCCATCTCCTTATCACGAAGGCTCACAGGAATGCCGTCGCGAGGCCTTGAAACTTGGGG
>Ga0116221_1001952_pt1 | contig 13534 bp, 10 predicted proteins | sample Sb_taG_5_FD_88965 | JGI IMG/M metagenome (GOLD analysis project Ga0116221, IMG submission 88965) | Peat soil microbial communities from Weissenstadt, Germany - Sb_50d_8_FC metaG | ecosystem: Environmental > Terrestrial > Soil > Wetlands > Peat | place: Germany: Weissenstadt | collected 2010-09-21 | reverse complement strand
GGCCGCCGGCCGCGTGCTGCGCCGGCCCGTGTCCGCAGGCACGCCGCTCGCTTCGCCCTGGCTCGACCCCCTGAAGGACGTGGCCCGCGGCGAAACCGTAAAGGTAGACGTGTGGAACGGCGGCGCGCACCTGGAACTGGACGCGGAAGCGGAGGCCTCGGGTTCCATTGGGGAGACTATAACCGTCCGCAACCCCACATCGAAGATGCGCTTCCTGGCGCGCGTGGAAGGCAAGGGCCGGGTTTCGGTAGGACAAGCTTCGAAGCAAGAAGGTCGTTTATGAAAACTCTATTGTGCATCCTCCTGCTGGCGGGCGTGGCCGTCGCCGGCAAGAAGGACAAGCCGGCGCCCGCGGCTAATCCGCTGGATCGCTATGTTTCTGACGCCGAGGCCCGCTCCGCAGTGGAGTCCACCACCACGCCGGGCTCGATCTGGCTGCCCGGATCGCGCCTCGCCGACGCGGCCCGCGACGTGCGCGCCAGCCAGGTGGACGATCTGCTCACGGTAGTGGTCAACGAGCAGGCTTCGGCGGTCGCCACCGGCACCACCAAAACGCAGCGCACCTCCAGCACCAAGAATTCGATCACCGCTCTGGCCGGCGTCACCAAGGCCACCGGGGCTTTGGCCAACCTGGCCAACACCTCCGGCGATACCGAGCTCAACGGCCAGGGAACCACCAGCCGGACCACCACCCTGACGACCACGCTCACCGCCCGGGTCACCCACGTCCTGCCCGGCGGAGGGCTGGTGGTCGAAGCTTCCAAGGACCTGATGGTCAATTCCGAGCGGCAGACCATCACCGTCCGCGGCGTGGTCCGCCCCGCCGACATTGATGCCACCAACAGCGTGCAGTCCAACCGCCTGGGGCAACTGGAAGTGCACATCAACGGCAAGGGCGTCGTAGGCGACGCCGTGCGCCGGCCCTTCATCTTATATCGCCTGCTCCTGGGATTGCTCCCTTTCTGATCATGCCTACTCTGCTCATCGCATTACTTGCCGTGGCCTCCGTGGCCGCACCGGCGCTGTCCGCGGCGGAGGACCCCAAGGCCGGCGCCGCACTTCTGAATGGCGTCCGCCTCAAGGACCTGGTGTCCATCGAAGGCGTCCGCGAGAATCAACTCCTGGGTTACGGCCTGGTGGTCGGCCTGAAGGGCACGGGCGACAAGCAGCAGGTCCTGTTCTCCGCCCAGAGCCTCACCAACATGTTGGAGCGCATGGGCATCTCCGTCTCCCCGACGCTGCTCCAGGTGAAGAACACCGCCGCCGTCATGGTCACCGCCACCCTCCCGCCCTTTGCCCAGCCCGGCATGCGCATCGACACCACGTCCGCCGCCGTCGGCGATTCGAGCAACCTGCAGGGCGGAATCCTGGTGCTCACTTCGCTGCGCGGGGCCGATGGCCAGGTGTACGCCGTGGCGCAGGGCCCCGTGGTCACCGGCGGATTCGCCTCCGGCCGCGGCGGGGCCACCCAGAGCGTGAATCACCCCACGGTGGGCCGCTCGCCGTCGGGCGCCATCGTCGAGCGCGCCGCGCCCACCGTCACGCCCCACGGCGTCGTGCGCCTGCAACTGCGCCAATCCGACTTCACCACGTCGGCGCGCATCGCCGAGGTGGTCAACCGGAAGTTTGCCAACGCTTCCCCCGCGGCCCGCACCGAGAATGCCGGCCTGGTGAGCGTGACCATTCCTCCCGAGTACGCCTCGCGGCCCACCGAGTTCATCGCGGAGATCGAGAACCTGACCGTGGAATCGGACCGTCCCGCCCGCGTCATCATCAACGAGCGCACCGGAACCATCGTTCTGGGCAAGGATGTCCACATTTCGCCGGTAGCCATCATGCATGGCAACCTGAACGTCGAAATCCAGACCACCTTTGCGGTGTCGCAGCCCGCGCCGCTATCCCCGCAGGGCGCCACCGAAGTGGTCCCGCAGACCACCGTGTCGGCCAAAGAAGAGAAGGCGCGCAACGTGGTGCTGAAGCAGGGCGCCACCGTCGAGGAATTGGTGCGCGCTCTCGCGGCCATCGGTTCCACGCCCCGCGATGTCATCGCCATTCTGCAAAACCTGCGCAGCGCCGGCGCCCTCGAAGCCGAATTGGAAGTCATCTGAAAATGGAGGTCACCCCAACATGAGCCCGCTAGGAATGAAGATCTCGCCCGCCGCCGCCGAAGTCGACCCCGCCACGATCGCCGGCCCTGCCCAGGCTAACGACCCCGCCAAGATCCGCGATGCCGCGCAGCAGTTCGAAGCGCTGCTCTTGGGACAGATTTTGCGTTCCGCACGGGAGAGCGGCGACGGAGGATGGTTGGGCAGCGGCTCCTCGAGCGACGGCCTCACCGAATTCGCCGAGCAGCACCTGGCTTCGATAATGTCACAACAGGGCGGCCTGGGCCTGAGCACCCTGATCACCCAGGGCCTGGAGCGCGGCCGCTAGCCGGCGCCCGGTGCCCGACTAAGGCGCCACCGCCGTGGTGTTGCGCTTGGGCACCTGCCCGACCTTGATCCGGGCCACCTCTTTCATGGTCTTCATGTCGATCGCCGAGACCGAATTCGCGCCGGCATTCGACACGTAGACCTTCCGGCTGTCGGGCGTGAACGTCAGCCAATCCGGAGTCCGGCCCACGTCGACTCCGCCCATCAACTTCAGGTCGGGAAGCGAGTACACGTACACCTTGTTGTTCAGGCTGCTGTCGACCCACAGCGTCTTGCCGTCCGGGCTGACGCCGATTCCGTGCGAGGGCGTCGCGTCGATGTCCGGCTTCTTGCCCTCCGGCCCCGCCGGCAGGTTCACGCGCGCCACCTCCTTGCGCGCCGCAAAATCCACCACCGCGAATCCATGCACGTTCGAAAGCTGGATGAACAGCCGCCTGGTGGAACCGTCCGCATTCTGCTCGAAGGCGATCGGCCTTACCCCGTTATCGAATGGCAATTCCCACACCTTCTGCTCGGTCTTCCGGTCGATCACCGTCAGGATCTTCCCGACCACCGAGCCGGCCACAACAAATTTGTCGTCCGCGGTCACGTACGTGTTGTGCACCCCGCCCTTCATGGGGAGCGTCTTGACCTTTTCCAGCGAGCCCGTGTCGATCACATCCACCGCCCCCGGGGCCTGGATGATCGCCACGTACACCCGACGGCCGTCCCTGCTAATGGCGATGTTGTTGGGGTGGCCGCTCAGCGGTATGTTGCGCGTCACCTTCAAGCTCTTCGCGTCCACCACGTCGAGCGTGCTCTCGGCCTCGTTGCTGATGTAGTAACGGCTTCCGTCGGGAGCGGCCGCCGCCCCGTGGTTCACCTCGATCCCCGCGATCTCACCCACCACCTTGTCGGTGGCCGGGTCGATGATATCGACACTGTCCCCCGCGCTATTAGTCTGGATGATGCGAACGCTGCTCGCCGCCAGAGGCAGTGCGAGCAGAAGCAGAAAATACCCGGATCTGCGGCTCATCTTGTGGAACCCTCCCTGATGTATACTGTAAGCCCAAATGCACCGTCGCCGCTTTATGCAGTTTCTGGCGGGGAGCCCCCTGCTGGCATCCGTGGCGCCGGCGGCGTGGGCCGCAACCTGGGCCGCCGCCGACCTGGCCAGCCCGGCCGATCTGGCGAGCCCCAACGATGCCCTCAACGTCATGGATTTCGAGGAGGCCGCCCGCAAGGCCGTCCCGCCGGCGCACTTCGGCTACATGGCCACCGGCGTGGACGACGACGCCACCCTGCGGGCCAACCACGAAGCCTACCAGCACATCCAACTCCGCCCGCGCCGACTCGTGGACGTGCGCCAGGCCGACATGCGGACCGAGCTTTTCGGAACCGTATGGGACACCCCCATCTTTATCTGCCCGTGCGGCAGCCAGAAAGCTTTTCATCCCGATGGCGAGTTGGGAACCGCGCGGGCGGCGCGGGCCAAGCGCAACCTGATGGCCCTTTCCACGGTTTCCTCCACGTCGGTGGAAGACGTGAATCGCGCCTACGGAGCGCCGGTCTGGTACCAGCTCTATGCCACTTCCAAATGGGAAATCACCGAGAAGCTGGTCGCGCGCGCCGAGAGCGCGGGCTGCCCGGTGCTGCTCTGGACCGTCGATCTCCCGGCCGGCCGCAACACCGAGACGCAATCGCGCTTGCGCCGAACCGACACGCGGGACTGTTCCACCTGCCACGGCCAGGAGTCGCCCGGCTCCCTGCGCCGCAGGCCCATGTTCGCGGGACTGGATGTGACGGGCGTGGTCAACGCCGCGCCCGGCCTGACTTGGGACGCCGTCGACCGCCTGAAAAAGCTCACCCGCATGAAGCTCGTGATCAAGGGCATCGAAACCCGCGAGGACGCGCAATTGTGCTGCGATCGCGGCGCCGATGGCATCATTGTCTCGAACCACGGCGGCCGCGCCGAGGAGAGCGGCCGCGCTACCATCGAATGCCTGCCGGAAGTGGTCGAGGCGGTGCGCGGCCGCATCCCCGTGATGGTGGATGGCGGCATCCGCAGGGGCACCGACGTCTTCAAAGCGCTGGCGCTCGGAGCCAAGGCCGTGGGGATCGGCCGCCCGTACCTGTGGGGCCTGGGGGCCTTCGGGCAAGCCGGCGTGGAGCGGGTGATCGATATTCTGCGTGCCGAGTTCTCCCTGGTCATGCGCCAATGCGGCACACGCTCGATCGCCGAGATCGGCCGCAATTCGGTCACGTGGAGCGACGGCCGCCGCGGATAGCTGTCAGCCGCATCCGGGAACCGTGCTCCTCCGCTGCCTCCGCGTTCTCGACGCGAACACCCAATCCTTCAACCCAGGTAACGGCTCTCTCGTCGGTGTGGTGAGGCAGGCCTTGAGGCCCGCACTTGACGCCCTCGCCCCGCTGCCCGCACCGAGCCGCGGTCCACCCGAACTCTCCCTCTCCTCAGCTCGCCTTCGTTTCTCTCCGCGCTTGTCTCCGTTACTCCGCGGCTCCGCGTCGAGATCGCGTCTTCGAAGTACGCGTGCCCCTCAGAAATTCAGCCGCGCCTGCAGCACAATAATCCGATACGTGCTGGCCGTCGACGTGATCCGCCCGAAGCTCGCGTTCCCGATCGCCGTATTCGGCGCCGAAAACTGCGGCGTGTTGCGGATGTTCTCCGCCGTCGCCCCCACCTGCGCCGTGAACCGCTCGTTGATTTTGATGCGCTTCAGCAGGTTCATGTCCAGCCGCCAGGTGCTGGGCGCCGTTCCCGTCCCTAAGGCCAGGCCGCCTAGTTGTCCGGGAAGAGCGTTCACCAGAATCGGGGTGCCGTTCGCGTTGGCGATCGCCTTCAGGCCCGAGAGCGCCCGCAGGTTGCCCAGCGTGGTGATGTTGGCCACCGATGGGTCGGTGATCTGGGTGATCCCCGGGTAATAGACCACGCCGTTGCCGACCTTCTGCACCGAGCCGCCCGGCATCGGCCCAACCTCGGTAGCGGTGGAAGTGGCAAGCGACGTATTCAGTCCGTTGGCCCCGGTGAAGGTGATGGGCGCGCCGGTGAAGTAACTGAAGATCGCGCCGGTCTGCCAGCCGCCGATCACCCGCCCCAGCACGCCGTGCGAGCCGCGCCCCAGCGCTTTGCCCGGGCCGAAGGGCAGCTCATAAAGGCTGTTGACCTTGAAAACGTTTTCGTGGTTGAAGGCCAACAGCTCCTTGTCCAGGTTTTCATTGCGCAGCGTGCGGTAGTCCGAGAAAAAGATGGCGCTGTCCCCCGCGCTGTCGCTGCCCAGGGCCTTGCTGAATACGTAGCTGCCCTGCACCGTCAAGCCGTCCGCCAGCCGCTTGTTCAGCTCGATTTGCAGCGAGTGATAGGTGGAGTGGCCGGTATTGTCGGTCATTACCGAACCGGCAAACTGCGGATTGACCGAGAAGTAATTCTCCGGCAATCCCGCCAGCGCCAGCAGCCTGCCGCCGACTGGCGCCGTCAACAACGAGCTTTGCAGAAGCGCCGCCAGGGTCGCCGGATTATTGTTGGCGAAGTACGTCTGGAAGATCGAGTTGCTCCGCACCGTGGTCGAGTTCAGGCCAATGGGCGCCAGGATCGAATCGATCAGCGGAGAATCGCCGCCGGTCTGGACGGTCTGGTACGCCTGCAGGAAGCCGTTGTTGAGGATGTTGATCTCGTCCACGTCGTACGCGCGAACCAGCTTATTGCCGGTGCTTCCCACGTAGCCTACCCGCAGCGACAGGTTCTCCGAAAGCGCGCGCTGGATGGAAAAACTGAAATTCTGGATATACGGGTTCCGCAACCCGCTGTTGAACGCGTAGAGCACCTGGTTGCGCGTACCGTCGAGCGGCGTTACCGAGAGCGGCGTCGCCGTGGTGGGAATGGGAAGCGCGATGTTGCCGACGTTCAACAGCCCCGTGGATTGCAGAACCGGCGAAGTGGTCAGGCCATTGGGCGCGAACTCCGAGTTCATGTGCGCCAGGTAAAGGCTGTCGCGCTGGTACGAGATGCCGTAGCCCGCGCGGATCACGGTCTTGTCCTTGCCGCCGGTGAGCCAGTGAAACGGCCCCTCTCCCGGCACCGACCACGCGAATCCCACGAATGGCGCGAAATCCTTGTTGTCGTTGTTGTAGAGCTTCGTATTGGGGTGATCGGTGCCGGGGCCGATGAGCTGAAACTGGGTCAGTGAGCCGTTCAGCACACCTGGCTGGAACAAGGCCCCCAGGTTCGTGCCCGAAATCCCAAAGATCCCGGCCGTGCCGCCCACCGGCGCCACCGCCCTGCCCAGGCCGTCGTAGGGCACTCCATACCACTCGTACCGCACCCCCAGGTTGAGCGTGAACGAGGGAGTCACTTTGAAATCGTCCTTGAAGTAGCCGCTGTATTCGGGCGTCACCAGGTCGCTGTAACGGCTCTCACCGGCCAGATACGTAGGATTCTTGCCGCCCGGCGAGTTGTAGGTTTGGGTGACGCTCGAAATCGACCCGGCCAGGTCGATCAGCAGATTCTGTGCTCCGCCGGAGTTCGATCCGATCCCCGGAATCGTATTGATGCCCTGCACCGCTACGGCGCCCGCGCCCGCCGTGCTGGTGGGCAGCACGCCCCCCAAGTCATAGCCGTCGTTGGCGATGAAGCGCGCGATCACGCCGCCCTTGAACGCGTGGCGGCCGCGGATCCACGTGAGGTCGTCGCCCAGTTGCCAGTTTTGCGTCATGCGGTTGCTGCTGCCGGTGGTGCCGGGCGCCACCAGCGGATTGGTGATGTTCCCGGTGACTCCCAGGTAGTACGGAACGCCCGTGGCTCTCGGCAGAAGCGCCTGCCCCGCCACCCCCGTGGGCCCTGCGTCCGGATCGTACTCGGTCCAGATGATGGTCCGCGGCCGAAACACCCCTATGCGAACTTCGTTGAGCAGGCTGGGACGGAGCGTGCTGGTGAGCGCCAGGCTGAACTGGGTAGTCTCGGTGGGCGCGAGGCCTCCCGGCGACTGTGGAAACGGCTGCGCGGCGGAAACGTTCAGACTGTAGTAGGCCTGGTGGTTCATGGTCAGCGAAATTCGGTGCTTCTCGCTGAAGATGTGATCGATTCTCCCCTCGTAGAGCTGGAACGTGTTAATCACCGGACGAGCCCACAGGAAGCCGGCCGTGTTCAATCCATCCCCCACCAGATAATTGTTCGGCGGCGGCGCCAGCCCGAGGTACTTGGCTATAATGCCGGTCGCGTCCGGAGCCGGGCGGTTGGGGTCGCGGCCAAAGACACTGACCGTCTGCAGCGGGCCCGTGGCGTTGGGCGGCGCGACCGGGTTGCCCGAGGTGTCCACCGTGGGAACGATGGCCGAGGCGTTGGCGTTGACCGCGCCCGGAAAGAACCGGTACAAGCCCTGCATCGCCGTCGGGGTGTAGACCGTCTGGTTCACGGCCACTCGCTGGTTCTGGTGATCTCCTTCCCAAATGCCGTTGAAGAAGGTTTTGTTCTTTTTGAGCGGACCGCCAAACCGCAGGCCGAACTGATTGCGCACCAGAACATTCCGCGGCGCCTGCTGCTGGTGCGTGATGGGATTCACTCCCGCCTGGTTGTTGAACCAGTCGTTGGCGTTGAGATCCGTGTTGCGCAGTTCTTCCCACGCGCTGCCGCGGTATTGGTTGGTGCCGGCGCGCGTGACCAACTGAACCTGCCCGGAGCCGCGGCCGTACTCGGCGTCGGCCGGCGAGGTCACCACCCGGAACTCTTCCACGCGATCCACGCTGACTGTATTCGCCACCAGGGTATTGAACGCACCGTTCAGGAGGTTGTCCTGGGTGTTGATGCCGTCGGTGGTGTAGTTGACGGCCCCCGTCTGGCTTCCATTGATGTTCACGCCTTCAGCGCCGTTGATGACCACTCCGGGCTGGGTTGCCACCAGGTCGTACGAATTGCGGCCCACCAGCGGAAGGTCCAGGATCCTTCGCGATTCCACCACGCTGCCCACCGAGGCGCTGCTGACATTCACCTCCGTGGCGGTGGCCCGCACCTCCACCGTTTCCGTGCTCTGGCCGAGATCCAGCGACACGTTGACCGTGATCTGCGATCCCACCGCCAAGTCCACGTTATTGACGGCGGCCCTCCGGAAGCCGGGATGCTCGGCCGTGATGCGGTACGTGCCGGGCGGCAAGGACGCAAACACGTAAACTCCCGCCTGGTTGGTGATGGTGGAAGTGGTAACTCCCGTGGCCAGGCTGCTGGCCGTGACCGCGGCCGCGACTACATTCGCGCCGGACGGATCTGTTACCGTGCCTGAGACAGTCGCTTCGGTGGTCTGCGCAGACACCGCGGAAGCGAAGAGAAGTGTTCCGAGCAGCGCGAAAACGTGGCGCTTCGAACCCATAGTGAACCTCCCCGAGCTTGGATGGACCTGTGGGGCAAGTTTACCCGTGCCCGGCGGCCATGTCAATGGGTATCGACTATTCAGATGTGTAAAGCCTTGATCTTTCCGGGAACCATGTGCGCCCATTAATGTGATATACCTACGTCGAGTGAGGTGAAATGAAGGTCAGGCTCGCGATCATGGGAACCCTCGGGCTGGCGGCAATTGTCGCCCAGTCGCCCGCGCCGCGCTCGGTGTGGGACGGCGTCTACACGGCCGAACAGTCCAGCCGCGGACAGGGGCTTTACAACACGCAGTGCGCGGCGTGCCACGGCGACACGCTGGGCGGCGGCGAATCCGCGCCTCCTCTCGCCGGCGCGGAATTCCTCTCGAACTGGAGCGGCTTGACCGTCGGCGACCTCTTCGAAAGAACCCGCACCTCCATGCCGCAGAGCAAGCCGGGAAGCCTGAGCCGCGAGGTGAACGCCGATATCCTTTCCTACATCCTGAGCGCCAACCAGTTTCCCGCCGGAAAAACCGAACTGCCGCACGCCGCCGAGGTCCTGAAAGAGATCCGGATCGAGGCGTCCAAACCCGACCCCAAGTGAAACTGACTGTCATCCCCGCTCAGAGGTGGGGCAGGCGCTTCCGCCTGCCAACCGCCTTCGCCTGCATCTTCGCCCTTGTCTTCTTCCTCGCCGCACAGACCGTTCCCCCGCCCCCCATGGACTACGTCTGTCCCATGCACCGCGACGTGCGCTCCGCGACCCCCGGCAAGTGTCGTATCTGCGGAATGACCCTCATTCCCGGAATCGCCGACCCCGTCGAGTACCCACTGGATCTCACTCTCACTCCCCGCACCCCTCACGCAGGTGAGCCCCTGGAATTCGCCTTCAAGATCCGCGATCCGAAGACCGGCGCTCCGGTCACTCACTTCGAGTTCGTGCATGAGAAGCTGTTCCACATGTTCGTAGTGAGTCAGGATCTCGAGTATTTCCTCCACGATCACCCCGTCAAGTCGCCCGACGGAACCTTTCGATACGAAGGCCGCCTGCCCAAGCGCGGAATGTATCGCGTGCTCGCGGATTTCTATCCCACCGGCGGAACGCCGCAACTTACCGAGCGAACCCTGTTTGTCCCGGGCGGCAGCCTGCAAACACCGAAATTGGATCCCGACTTATCCGCCAAGCACGCCGGGAACCTGGACGTGGAACTAGTCACTGAGCCGCCGCAGCCGCTCGCCGGCTTCAAAACGCTGATGTTCTTTCGCGTCAAGCCCGCCGAGGGCCTCGAACAGTATCTCGGCGCCTGGGGTCACATGCTGGCAGCCAGCGACGACCTGATCGACTTGATTCATACTCATCCCTTTCTGGCCGATGGCGGCCCTCAGATTCAGTTCAACGTGATCTTTCCGCGCGCCCGGACTTACCGCATCTGGGTGCAGTTCCAACGCAAGGGCGTAGTCAATACAGCCGTGTTTACCGTGCCCGTATCGGAGCTGAAGTGATCAGACGCGCACTGACTCTCGCCGTGCTGATGGCCCTGTTTTCCAGCGCCCACGATGTGATTACCACTCCCATAACCTTCTCACGCGAGATATGCCGCCTCATCTATAACCGCTGCGCCTCCTGCCACCGCCAGGGAGGCAGCGCCTTCTCACTACTGACTTATCAGGAAGCGCGCCCGTGGGCCAAGGCGATTAAAGAGGAGGTACTGGAACGCCGTATGCCGCCCTGGGGCGCAGTGAAAGGATTCGGCCAGTTCCAGGACGACCAGGGCCTCACCCAGGAGCAGATCGAACTGATCGCAGATTGGGTGGAGGGCGGCGCGCCCGAAGGCGATCCGGCGCTGCTCCCCAAGCTCCCGGAGTCCGGACAAAAGCCCCCACCGGCCCCGGCCGCTGCCGAAATCGCAGTCGAGGGCGAAGTCGCTCTCAAGACGCCGGTCACTCTCACTGGCATACACCCCGCGAAGGTTCCCGAAGGATCGTCCCTGATGGTCACCGCCGAGCGCCCCGATGGCAGCATCGAGCCGCTGCTCTGGCTCTACAATTACAAGTCAGTGTTCACTCACTCTTATTGGTACAGCGCGGCCTTGAAGTTGCCCTCGGGGACTAAAATCCAAGTCACTCCCCCGGCCGCCGGCACCGTCGCCCTCCTGGTGAAGGCCCGGCGCTAACCCCCCGCTTGCTTGCCCTCCAATTCCGCCCACCGCGCGTAAAGCGCTTCCACGCGTGACTCCGCGGCCTGCAGCTTCTGGTAGCAGGCATGCAAGCGCGGCCCGTCCGACACCACCTCCGGCGATTGCATCTCGGCGCTGATCGCTTCCATCTCCCGCTCGGCTTCGAGAATCCTGGCTTCCATCTGTTCCCACTCCCGCGCTTCCAGGTAGGAGAGCTTCTTCTTGGCAGGTGGGGCAGGCTTCAACCTGCCAATCACAGGCTGCCCAGCCTCTCCCGCCGGAGCCGGCACAGCCTGCCCCGCTTCCCACTGCCAGTAGTCCGCGTAGATCCGTGCGCCGCCGCGCCCATCCAGTCCCAGGACGGCGTTCGAAACACGGTCCAGCAGGTAGCGGTCGTGCGTCACCAGCAGCAGCGCGCCGGGGAACTCGGTGAGGCTTTCTTCGAGCACTTCGAGCGTCGGAATGTCGAGGTCGTTGGTCGGCTCGTCCAGCAGCAGCACGTCCGCCGGCTGCAGCATCAGGCGCGCGACCAGCACTCGAGCCTGCTCGCCTCCCGAGAGACTGGAAATAGGACGGTCGAGCTGTCCGGCATCGAACAGGAAGCGTTTGGCCCAGCCCGCCACGTGGATCGGGCGATCGCGGAAGATGACGGTATCGCCGTGCGCCCCCAGCCCCTGGCGCAGCGTGTCTGTCTGGTCGAGTTGCTCGCGCGCCTGGTCGAAATACACGGTCCGCAGGTTGGGCGCGCGTTCCACACCGCCGCTATCCGGATCCAGTTCGCCGGCCAGGATGCGCAGCAGAGTGGTCTTGCCGGTTCCGTTCCGTCCCAGCAGGCCGAGGCGCGTGCCGGGCGCCAGCGTGAAGGTGAGGTCGCGGAACAGCGTGCGGCCTCCCAGTTCTTTGGAGATGCCCTCCACCGAGACCAGCCGCTTCGTCCGCCGGTCGGTAGCGGTGAAATCGATCTGCGCCACGCCTTTGACCCCGCGCGATTCCAGGTCGCTCAACTCGCGCATCAGCCGCCCGGCCTCGTCGATGCGCGCGCGCGATTTGCCGGTGCGCGCCTTGGGGCCGCGGCGCAGCCATTCCACCTCGCGCCGCACCTTGTTCGCCAGCGACTCCTGGCGGCTGGATTGTGCCAGCAGAAACTCCTCCTTCTTCTCCAGGAAATGTTCGTAGCCGCCCTCCACGCGGAAGAGGCCTTCGGGATACACGCGGCCGAGCTCGGCCATGTCGTTCACCACGTTGTCCAGGAAATAGCGGTCGTGGCTCACCACCACGCTGGCGAAGGGCGCGCTGGAGAGCAGCTTTTCGAGCCACAGAATGCCCTCCAGATCGAGGTGATTGGTGGGCTCGTCGAGAAACAGCAGGTCGGGTTGAATCGCCAGCTCGCGCGCGATCGCCAGCCGCCGCTTCCACCCGCCGGAGAGCGACTCGGTGCGCGCCGCGCCGTCGCTGAAACCGGCGCGCCCCAGCGTCTGATTGATGCGCGCGGCGCGCTCCAGGTCGTCGAGCCGCTCCCCCGCGATGGCCCCGGCGACAATCTCCGCTGCCGTCCGGCCGTCCGGAAAATCGGCCAACTGCGGCACATATCCGATGCGGATGTTGCGGCGCATGGAGACCGACCCCGAATCCGGCTCCAGGCGGCCGGACAGAATCTGCAGCAGCGTGGATTTGCCCGATCCGTTGGCGCCGATCAGTCCCAGCCGCTCGCCCTCGGAAATCCCCAGTGAGATGTTCTCGAAGAGCGTTCGCGCGCCAAAACTTTTCGATAGGGAGGTGCAGCTTTGAAGAAGCGCCATCAGGGTAGACCCACAGGAATTTCGTAGATACAGTCTCGTATCCAGCCGTGGCGCACGCTCTCAGCGTGCCGGGGTGCCCTCTGGGCCGGACACTTTCCAGGAACCCCTGGCCAACCCACTGATTCCGAGCTGCTTGTGGGGCAGGATTTTATCCTGCAGGCCGATTTGCAATCGGCCCCGCTTCGACCCACAAGGTTTCTGCCGCCAGAGACGTTCCCGAACGGATCGTCCGCCGCTCGTGTCGATGCCACCTCGGCGCCCGAGAAATGCGTTTGCGTATGCATGAAACGACGTACGTAGCTCTTTGCTTTTCTCCGCGCTTGTCTCCGTTCCGGAGTTTACCCGCTTCGGGAGACTCCGCGGTGAAGTTTGGCCCTACTCGTACCGCAGCGCTTCCACCGGATCCAGCCGCGCCGCTTTCACCGCCGGCCACACGCCGAAAAACACCCCCACCGCCACCGCCACCGTGAACCCCGTAATCAGCGCCCACGCCGGCACCTTCGAAGGCAGCGCCGGCACCAACGCTCCCACCAGCATCGTGATCAGCACCGCAATCACGATCCCCAGCGTGCCGCCCGCGCCCGTCAGTGTCACAGCCTCCACCAGAAACTGGCCGATGATGTCCCGCCGCCGCGCCCCCAGAGCCTTGCGCACCCCGATCTCGCGCGTCCGCTCGGTCACGCTCACCAGCATGATGTTCATCACCCCGATCCCGCCCACCAGCAGCCCCAGCGCCGAAATCGCGATCGCCACCAGCCCGATGAGACCGGTGATGCGGTCGAACTGC
>Ga0116221_1001944_pt1 | contig 13586 bp, 13 predicted proteins | sample Sb_taG_5_FD_88965 | JGI IMG/M metagenome (GOLD analysis project Ga0116221, IMG submission 88965) | Peat soil microbial communities from Weissenstadt, Germany - Sb_50d_8_FC metaG | ecosystem: Environmental > Terrestrial > Soil > Wetlands > Peat | place: Germany: Weissenstadt | collected 2010-09-21 | reverse complement strand
GTTTACCAACGGCACCGTTACCAAGAACGTCACCCTGGATGCCTCCAACGTCACCACGGCGAACATGGTGGACGCCATCAACGCCCAGACCGCATCGATGGGCATTTACGCGGTGAAGACCGACGCCCTTGCCAACGGCGGCTTCGCCATCCAGAGCAACGGCAGCTTCAACATCACCATGGTGCAACTCGACACCAACCTGGCCGGGCCGTGGACCGGCTCCGTGGCCCCTGGGAATTCGCCAGCCATTACCGCGGCCAGCCAGGCCGCCTCGACCACCGGCAATTCCCTGGCGGCTCTGACCGCCATCGAAGCCGCGGTCGCCAAGATCGGCACGGTGCAGGGCCGGGTGGGCGCGGGCGAAAACCAGTTGCAGTACGCCATCAACCTGGCGCAATCGCAGATCACGAATTACTCCTCGGCCGACTCCAATATTCGCGACGCGGACATCGCGGCGGAAGCGGCCAACCTGACCAAAGCGCAGGTGCTGCAGCAGGCATCCATTGCCGCGATGGCGCAGGCCAACTCCGCTCCGCAGCAGATCCTCTCGCTCCTTCGCGGGTAAGCTGACGGTGCTTAACCCCGGGTGGGCCGGCGTGTAACCGGCCCGCCCGGACCTTTTCTGGAGGATGGTGATGGGTACCACGACCAACGCAATCTTTACCGGCAGCAGCCAGTTCTCGGCCCAGTTGCAGCAGGTGGTCGCGCAGGCTGTTTCCGTGGCTTCGCTTCCCATGCAGGCGATGCAGACGGACGTCACCAATCTGCAGTCGCAGTCTTCCGAGCTGGGTACCCTGAACGGCGACCTTGGCTCTCTCCAAACGGCCATCGCCACCCTGAATTCGGCATTAGGGCAGGGGTCGTTTGCCACGTCCAGCTCCACCCCAGCAGTAGCTTCGACGGCCTTAACCGGCACTCCGGCGGCCGGCTCCATCTCTGTCGAAGTGGACGACCCGGGCGCCTATGCCAGCGCCATGAGCAGCGACGGGTTGCCCACGGTGGCGGACCCTACGAAATCGAGCGTCAGCACGGCCGCCACTTACACTCTCACCGTGGGAACCGCGACCTATTCCATCACTCCCCAAGCCAACACGCTCTCGGCGCTGGCGGCCGCCATCAACGGAAATGGCAATGCCAACGTGCAGGCCACCCTGGTCAATCTCGGTTCGACCTCTAGTCCGGACTATCGGCTCTCGCTCCAGGGCTCCCAACTCGGAGATCTGCCTATTCAGTTGTCGGCCGACGTGACGGCCTCGGACGGCAGCACGTCGGAACAGCCTTTGCTCACCGCCGGGGCGGTGGGAGCGCCAGCCGCTTACCGGATCAACGGCCAACCCGACCAATCGGCCGATCCTCTGACTAGCAACTCTCCCACCATCACGGTTTCTCCGGGTGTCTCGGTGACGCTCCTAGGGACCGGGACCACCACCATTACGATCGCCCAAAACACCAACGCGGTCAGCCAGGCGCTTTCCAAATTCGTTAGCGCCTACAATACCGTAACGACGGAAATCAACACCAACCGCGGCCAGGGAACCGGCGCCCTCCAAGGCCAGAGCATCCTGTCCACGTTGTCGGAAACGCTGCAACGGATCTCCGGCTACTCGACCGGCAACAGCGGAATCTCGTCGCTGACTTCGCTGGGCCTGTCCTTTGACGATAAAGGCGTTCTGTCTTTCGATTCATCGGCGTTCTCCACCGCCACCACCGGGAATCTCGCGCAACTGACCAGTTTCCTGGGCTCGACCGGCGCCGGCGGCTTTCTGAAGGCTGCCAACGACGCGTTGACCGGGTTGACGGATCCGTCCACCGGCGTCATCCAGGACGGCATCACTTCTCTGCAGGGCCAGGTCACCCATGACAATCAGTCGATCAGCGATCAGCAAGTTGAGATCACCGCGCTTCAAAACAACCTGAACACCCAGATGGCGAACGCGGACGCGGCCATCGCCACCATGGAGCAGCAGTACAGCTATCTTTCGGCACTGTTCACCCAAATGCAGACAGATGCCCAGAACAACGGATGAGGCCAGGCATGCAGACACTCGACAGGGAAGAGGAAGCGCTGCGCCGCGCGGTCGGCCGCAACGATTTCACCGGCGCCGCACTCTCCGCCCGGCGGTACACCAACCTGGTGGAGTCCGGCCTGCGGGATCTGGCGCCGGCGGATGCGGAGGCGCGCGTGCGCCAGGCGCGCAGCCTGCTCGAATGGGCGCGGCGCAATCTCCGCGCCGCCCGCACCCGCATCTCCCAGAAGCTCGTTCAGTTGCAAGGCATCTCCCGGTACCACGCCGCGATTCCCATGCCCCCCGCCCCCATTCACACCTGGAAGATCGACGCCTGATTTGTCCCTGCCCCGTGGGACAGACGCTTTCGTCTTCTCCCCTGCCCGCACTGCCTGAGAAAGCCTGTGCCACGGTAGCATGGAAAGGTGCCCCGTTACGCAGCCATCGACATCGGCAGCAACTCCATCCGTATGGAGGCCGCGGAAGTGGTGCCGGGACAACCTGTCCGGATTCTGGCCTCCGAGCGCGAAGTCACGCGTCTGGGTGAGAGCGTCTTTCGCAGCGGCTCCGTCAGCGAAGAAGCGCTCAAAGCCACTTGCGCGGTGCTAGCGCGCATGTGCGGCCTGTACCGCCGGCTGGACGTGGTGGGGGTGCGCGCGGTGGCCACCAGCGCTATCCGCGATACGCGCAACCAGCGGGAATTCGTCGCGCGCGCTTCGGAAGCCGCCGGCGCTCCGGTCGAGATCATTTCCGGCCGCGAAGAAGCCCGCCTGATTCACCTAGGCGCGGAGAGCAACTGGCCGCAGGCGGGAAAGCGCACCCTGATCTTCGATATCGGAGGTGGCAGCGCGGAGATTATCGCGAGTGAAGGCGGCCGGCTGCGCGAGGCGTTCTCCAAGCCCTTGGGCGCCGTCCGCCTGCGCGAGATTTTCCTCAAGGACGATCCGCCCGCCCAGCGCCAACTCCACCAGATGCAGGAGTACATTCGGGAAAAGCTGGCGAGCGCCGTCGCCAAGCTGGGACGCACCGGCTGGGATCGCGCGATTGCCACATCCGCCACCGCCGCGGCGGTGGCCAGCGCGGTGGCGCGCGTGCAGCGTGCCAAACGCGACGAGATCGACCGGCTGCGGGTCTCCACCTCGCAGGTGCGCCGGCTCTACGAGAGAATCGCGGAGCTGAACCTGGTGGGCCGGCGCGCGGTCACCGGCATCGGTCCGCGCCGCGCCGAAATCATCGTGCCTGGGGTCGCGGTTCTCCTGGAGTTCCTGAGCGAATTCCACCTGCCCGCGGTCTTTTACTCGCGCGCCGGCGTTCGCGACGGCATCATCGCCGACCTGGCGGCGCGCAACGTGGGCGCCGAACTTTCCCGTCTCGACCGCGAACAGCGCCGGGAGGTGGAGGAAATGAGCCGGCGCTACGGTGTGTCGCTCGAGCACGCGCGCAAGGTGGCCAATATTTCCAGCCTGCTGTTTACCGCGCTGCAGCCCCTGCACGAGTTGCCGCCGGCCAGCGGCAAGCTGCTGGAGGCGGCGGCCTACCTGCACGACGTGGGGCATTTCGTTTCGAACATCGGCCATCACAAGCATTCGTACTACGTGGTAGCGAACTCGGACATCGCGGGATTCACCGAGCGGGAGCGCACTCTGATTGCCATGCTCTGCCGGTATCACCGCAAGTCGCTGCCCAGCCCGGTGCACAACGCCTTTCAGTCGCTCTCGGTGGACGAAAAGCGCACGCTCATGATGACCATTCCAATTCTGCGGCTGGCGGACAACCTGGATCGCAGCCACGAACCGCGCATCCAGCGCGTGGAATGCCACCTGCGGGATGGCGAAGTGGTACTGCAGGTCCACTCCCGCGGCGACGTCGACCTGGAGCAGTGGGCCGCCGAGCGCGCAGGCGAAGCGTTCCGCCAAGTCTACAACCGGCCCGTCACAGTGGAGAAGGCGCGGGCTATGCGAGCCTGATAGGGAGGGCCCGATATAAGGGCCTATTATAAGAGATTGTCATGCGAGAGTACGCGCGTCTGCAAACGGCGATTCTGCTCCGCCGGTTCGCGTTCCAGGTGAACCGCGCCGCCCGATCCGGCGACGCCGAGTCGATCCACGACCTGCGGGTCGCCATCCGGCGCTTGAGCCGCTGCCTGCGTGCGTTTTCGCAATTCTATCCGGACCCGTCCTGGAAAAGGATTCGCCGGCAACTGGCCGAGCTGATGGAAACGGCGGGGACGGTGCGCGACCGCGACATTGCGCTCCAACTCCTGGCCGACGCCGGACTCCCCCAGCGCGCGGCGATTGTCGCGCGTCTCCAGGCCGAGCGGCGCCAGGCGGCGGCCGATCTGCTCCTTGAGATTCGCCGCTGGAAGAGCCGGGACTTGTCGAAAAAATGGCGGAGCCGGCTGGAGTTGTAGGCCGGGGCGCTCCCATCCTGGCAACAGGGGCTCTCACACCGCCGCCGCCCTCGCATTCGCTATAATGGAATTTCCCCTTCTCACACAGGAGTTTTCAGAGAAATGTTTGATCTGTTTCGCAGCCGAGATAAAGCCGTGCGCATCGGGCTGGGCGCGCTTTTGGTGCTGGTCGCCCTTTCCATGCTCACGTACCTGATCCCGAGCTATAGCACGGGCGCCGACCCGACGGACGTGGTGGTGGCCGAGGTCGGCAGCGACACCATCAGCCTGCCCGATGTGCAACGCCTGATTCAGAACACCGTTCGCGGGCGCCAGTTGCCGCCGGAAATCCTGCCGAATTTCATCCCGCAGATCATCGATAACGTGATTACCGAGCACGCCCTCGCCTACGAGGCCGCGCGCCTCGGGTTCCAGGTGACCGACGCGGAATTGGCCGACGCCATTCGCCAGAACATCCCCACCCTGTTTCCCGACGGGAAGTTCGTGGGCAGGGACATGTACGCCGGCTTTTTGGCCCAGCAGAATCTCTCGATCGAGGAGTTCGAGGCGGACATGAAGCGCCAACTGCTCATCACGCGGCTGCGCGATGTGGCTTTGGAAGGAACCATCGTCAGTCCACTCGAAATCGAGCAGGAGTACCGCAAGAAGAACGAGAAGATCAAAATCCAGTACGTCAAGATCGCGGCCGACAAGTACAAGGCTGAAACGTTGCCGGCCGAACAGGAGATGCAGGACTACTTCAAGGCGAACGCCTCGAAGTACACGGTTGGAGAGACCCGCAACGTGACCATGTTGATCGCGGACCAGGCGAAACTGGAGCAGACCGTGAATCCCTCCGACATCGATCTTCAGCGCACGTACAATCAGAACCAGGAAAAGTTTCGCGTGCCCGAGACCGTCAAGCTGCGGCGCATCCTTCTGAAGACCCAGGATAAGCCGGCGGCCGATGAAGCCAAAATCAAGGCGCAGGCGGACGACCTGCTCAAACAGGTCAAGGCCGGCGGCAGTTTTGCCGACCTGGTGAAGAAGTATTCCGAGGACGAGGGGACGAAACCCACCAACGGCGAGATTTCGGTCTCCCGCGGCCAGATGCTGCCGGAAGCCGAACAGGCGGCGTTCTCGCTTAAGCCTGGGGAGAGCGCGGTGGTCAAGTCCTCCATTGGCTATGAGGTGATGCAGGTCATGCAGCACGACCAGGCGCGCTTGAAAAGCTTCGATGAGGTCAAAGGCGCTTTGGCCGGTGAGTGGAAGAAACAGCGCGTGAGCGACCTGATGCAGCAGATCTCCGACAAGGCCGAGGCGGCATTGAAGAAGGACCCGCTGCATCCCGAAAAAGTCGCGGCCGAGCTGAACATGCAAGTGGTCCAGGCGTATAACGTGGAAGGCGGCAAGCCGTTCCCCGAAATCGGTGCGAGCCCCGATTTCGACCAGGCCGTCACGGCCCTGAAGAAGGGTGAGGTCTCCCAACCGGTAGCCATCGCCGGCGACAAGATTGTGCTGGGGGTGGTGACCGACGTGATCCCGCCGCGGCCCCAGACGTTCGACGAGGCCAAAGACAAGGTGAAGGACACGATCGCCCAGAACAAGTCGAGCGCGGCCGTGCAGAAACACGCCCAGGAGCTGATGGACAAGGCCAAGTCGATGGGCGATCTGCAGAAGGCGGCCAAGTCCATGGGGCTGGAAGCCAAGACCTCGGAGGAATTCAACCGTGCGGGCACGGTGGAGGGCCTCGGCTCCGCGAGCTACGTGCAGGAGGCCTTCGGCCTGGCGGATGGTTCGGTGTTCGGTCCCGTCTCCACCACGGATGCCACGGTGGTGGGAAGAGTGATGCAGCACATCCAGCCGGACCTGTCGAAATTACCCGAGCAGCGCGTGGCGATTCGCGACGAGCTGAAGAGTCAGAAGGGGCGCGACCGCAATGCGTTGTTCCAGGAGGGTTTGCGCGAAGCGCTCGTCAAGCAGGGGAAGATCAAATATCATCAGGACGTGATCAAGCGTCTGATGAGCAGTTACATCGGCAATAGCTAGCCGGATGGTCCACCAATTCATCGAGTTTCTCCGGACGCTGACAGACCCCGAGCGGCTGATTCACCTGCTCAGCACGCTGCTTTCGGGATGGCTCGGCTACGCGGCCCTGTTCGCCATCGTGTACTCCGAGACGGGGCTGCTGGTAGGGTTCTTCCTGCCGGGCGATTCGCTCCTGTTCACCGTGGGAGTGGTGGCCGGCGCCGGGTCTTTGGATATCGCGCTGGTGAACGTCACGCTGATGGCGGCCGCCATGCTCGGCGATTCCACGGGATACCTGCTGGGCCGGCAGACGGGTCCTCGCATCTTCAGCCGTCCGGATTCGCGCCTGTTCAAGCAGGAGTATGTGACCCGCACGCACCGGTTCTACCAGCGTTACGGCGGCAAGACCATCGTCATGGCGCGTTTCGTTCCGATTGTGCGCACGTTCGCCGCGTTCGTGGCCGGCGTGGGGCAGATGCCCTACCTCAAATTCCTTCCATTCAGCGTGTGTGGGGGCATGGGTTGGGTGTTTCTCATGACCATGCTGGGGTACGAGTTGGGCAGCGTGCAAATGGTGCGGAAAAACTTCGACAAGGTCATCCTGCTGATCATTTTTGTGTCGTTCCTGCCCACCTTCATCGAAGTGCTGAAAGCCCGGCGCGCGCCCAAGCCGAGTAAGGCCGAAGTGGCGTAGGCTGGCGCCGGCCGCGATGGATGCGGTCAAGCACCGGGGACACGAGCCTTTCCCGCGGGGTGGGTTACCGGCTGCGGCGCCCGCCGGCGTCGTGATTCGGTCCAGCTCTGGGCTTTCCGTTCACCCGCCCAACCAGCCCGGCCGCGAACAGCCGATCGTCCGCGTGGCTCAGCCGAGGGACCAGCCAGTCCGGTAAGAGCGGTGTGTGCGCGATGCTGCAGAGGTACTCGGGGATAGTCCACGGGTCCTCTTCGGCCGTCATCCAGCCAAGGGAATCGAACCTGGTCAGATTGACCGGCCGCGAGTACCCGCGCAGCGTCTTTTCCTTGCGGAGATTGAAGTAGTGCTCGAAGTAGGACATCGCCAGCTCGCGCAGCGTGCGGTAGACCGGCTCGCGGTAGCGGAGCCCGGAGTAGTTGGACTTGGCGATTGCGCCCCACCGGCCGCGCACCTGGAAGATAGCGAGTACGTGGTCGTCGTCGCGCACCGCCTCCAGGTCGAGCAGCAGCGGCGGGTGGCCGAGCGTGCGTAAGGCGGCGGCGCCGAAAAGAGCGCCCTCCATGCAATGCGCCGTGCGGTCGCGAAGGACGCGCCGCGGCGAACGGCAGGAGGGGCCGTCGGGCTCCTTGTTGTATGCCAGATCGCAATCCAGAAACTGCTGGATCTTCTCGGGCTTGTTGAGGCAGCGGAAGACCGCGCGTTCGGCGGAGGTGAAGACATCGGGGAGCATTTCGCTCAGGTTAGCGTAAATCACCGGGCTTCCCGTGCCGTGTTTGCGAATGCTCGTATTTAGGGCTGGCCGGCCGCCTTCTTCCCGCGAACCCACTCCGCCAGCGTCTGCCATTCGGGATCGTCCTCCGAGTCCCAGTGTTTGCCTCCGGAATGGAAGGGGTCGCCTCCGGCTTCGGGCGTGAGCGGGTGCGTGAGCAACCGGCTGGCCATGGGGTCTCCAGGGACCACCAGGCGCCGGACGGAATCGAAGTTGCGGCGCGACTGCTCGTCATTCCATGAGGTGGCGCCCGGCGACAGGCGCTCCAGGCGAAACGTGGTGCCGGTGGAATGGCACACGTAGCAGCGCGCGTGCCCGGGTCGCTTCAACAGGAAGATGGGCTGCACGCGGGTCCTGAAAAACTCGAAGTCCAATGACGGCGCCTGCGCGCCCAGTGCGCCTGCCACAGCCAACGGTACGAAAGCCGCTGCCACGCGAGTGAGCGTCATGAAATGTCCCCCCTCGTTCTCCCGTATTCTACCCACACTTGTGTATGCCTGTACAATGGGCAGACGTAATGGATACGCGCCGGCCGCCACTGCCGAATTTCTTCATCGTGGGTACGGGCAAGGCGGGCACTACCTCGCTCCACGATTACCTGGGGCAGCATCCCCAGATTTTCATGAGCCCGGTCAAAGAGCCCAGCTATTTCGCCTCCGAAATCCGGGCCGCGAATCTCAGCGAGCAATTCCAGCGGCATGTCCAGAAGCAAACGCGGGAGCTGCCCAAACGGCTCCGCGACGGCCTGCCCGTCAAGCCGCTGGGGTGGCTGGCTTTCGAATGGGAAGACTACTTGCGGCTCTTCCAGAGTGTTCGGAATGAGACCGCCATCGGGGATGCATCGCCGTCTTACCTGTGGTCCGAGACCGCGGCCCGGAATATATGGTCGCGGGTGCCGGAGGCCAGGATCGTCATGGTCCTGCGCGATCCCGCCGAGCGGGCCTTCTCGCACTACCTGCATCAACTGGCGGTGGGGCTTACCCGATCCACTTTCCGGGAACACATCGAAGCCTGCGCGCGCGGCGGGCATCGAACCATCTGCACGTTGTATCCGTTCCTCGAGATCGGCCTTTACTACCACCAGGTGAAGCGCTATCTGGAGCGATTTCCGCGAGACCACATTCGCATCTACTGGTACGAAGAGGACTGGCGCCAGCCTTGGCGCCTGCTGGCGGACCTGTTTGCGTTCCTGAATGTGGACCCCGACTTTCAGCCGGACATCTCGCGGAAGAGCCTGGAGCGCCGCGCGCCGCGTTTGCCCGGCCTGAGCTATTTCCTGAAAAAATATAACGTCTGGTACCCGCTGCGGGCGATGGCGCCTCCACGCTGGCGTCCCTCTCTGAGCAAGATCGCGTTTCGGCGGGACAAATCGCTGGCCATGGATCCAAGAGATCGCCGGTACCTGGTCGATTACTACCGCGAAGATATTCGTCAGCTCGCCGCTCTGCTGGACCGCGATCTCAGCCGGTGGCTGCGCGGCCAATAATGTACACTGCGGAAGGCCAGCAGAAGCCCGATCCGGTGCGCCATTCCACTGCTCCCGTCAAATCGGCTTGGCCAAACTTCCTGAGCAGCGCGCCGGTGGTAGCGCCGGCCGCCATGCGGATCAATATGGCCCCCACGCAGGAATTGCGGCCCGTTCCGAGCGTCACGTGAGTGGTGATGCGACGCGTCACATCCAGACGATTGGGATCGGGAAACTGCTCCGGATCGCGGTTCGCGGACCCCACCATCAAGTGGACGCGTTGGCCCTCCGCGATCTGCGCGCCGCCCAGCTCCACATCTTCGACGGCGCGGCGAAACAGCGCGGGAACGATGCTGGCATAGCGCAGAAGCTCTTCGATGGCGCGCGGCATCAGGTCCGGCCGATCGCGCAGGCGCGCCCACTCGGCCGGATGGCGGAGCAAGGCCAGCCACCCGTTGACCAGCAGGCGGGGAAGCGTTTGCGATACCCCCACCAGCGTCGGCTCGCCCATCCGTGCCAACCGCGCCTCGAAGATGCGCTCCAGCTCGGCGGCGGCGGCCGCGGCTCTCGCCCGCAACGGCGAGTCTTGCGGTTGGCCCGTGCCGGCGTAAACCTGGCTGCCGAGCTCCGCCAGGCGTTCTCGGTCTTCCGCTTCCGCCCCCGTCACCCACATCGCCAGCGTGAGACACCAGGGTTGCGCGAATTCGCTCAGCAGATCGACTGGACGTTCCCTCGGCAGGCGCTCCGCGGCGCTGTCCGCCAATGCCTCAAGCTTCGGCTGCCACTGCGCAACCTTGGCCGGAGAGATCATGTCCAGCAGGTCCTCGCGCACGCGCAGCTTCCCGGTTTCATCGCGGACCGCAAGTTGGTCTTCTCCTCGTTGGCCGATAGGCCACAGCCGTGGCTCGCGAAACGCGGCCAACACATCCCCATACCGGCTCAGTACCCATGCGCCCGCCGCCCTATCGAAATACGGAGCTTGGGGAGGCGGCGGTGACAGCGGATCGGTTTGCATCGTGCCGTCACCGGCGTTACTTCGAGAGCTTGCTCATCGCATCCTTCATGCGCTTCCACGCCTCGTCGCGCGCCTTCACATCCGCCGCGTGGGTGGCGTTGGAGGCGGTCGGGTCCTCACCGCCGCGCATGAATCCGTGCCCCGCGCCGTCGTAAACCACGGCTTCATACGGCTTGCCGGCGGCCTTCATTTTCTCTTTGGTCGGATCCACCGTGGCCGTCACGCGCGCATCGATGCCGCCGTAGAATCCATACACCGGCGCTTTGATGCGACTGAGCGAATCGTCGGGCGGGGCGGTGCCGTAGAAGACGAACGCAGCCTTCAGGTCGGGCCGGTTGGTGGCGTAGCGAAAGCTCTGCGAGCCGCCGTAACAGAATCCGGCGACGAACAGCCTGCCGTTGGCGGCCGGCAGTTTCAGCGCGTAATCCGCGGCGGCGTTCAGGTCGGCGGTAATCTGGTCGGCCGGAAGGTCGCGGATCGCCTGGCCGATGGCCGTCGAGTCCATGGTCTTGGTGCCCCCGCCGTTGGGCCCTTTGCCGGACAACAGGTCGGGAGCGATGGCGATGTAGCCGGCCGCCGCGAATTCGTCGGCCGCAAGTTGGGCCCAGTCGGATAGCCCGAAGATCTCGTGGATCACCAGCACCACCGGCGCTTTGTCCTTCACTTCCGGATAGGCGACGTACCCCTCCACCGTCCGGCCATCGTGTTGCACCTTAACCCACTCCCGGTGGCGCGAGGATTGTTCCAGCTTTTGCTTGGCCCAGTCTTGGGCGCTCAGGGAGGTGGCGAGCAGGGCGAAAGACAAGAAGATGCGTTTCATCTTCCCTGTTTTATCACATACGGGCGCCGGTGCTTGTGCGGCAGTGCGGCAGGCCTCGGAGAGCCTTGCACACGGCAAAAAAGATTCCCCGTTCACCGTCTCCAAGCGGGTGACCAACACACCGTGTAACGCCGCAGTGATTACCCACCTTCGCCGAGCATGGCACAAACCGGGTCGCTTCAGCGTTACTGTTCTCAGAAGGGGCGACACATGCGCATTATTCCGATGGCAGCCGCGCTCGTAGCCTTGGCGCCCGCAGCCGCTCAGAGCTCGTTCGAGGTGGCGTCGGTAAGGATCGGTCAGCTCGCGAAGTCGGGCGGCGAGGGAAGCACACGTGAGAGCATTGAGCCTTCTCCCAGGAGTCTTTCGATGCGCAACGTAAGCCTGCGCACCTGCATTCGGTGGGCATATGGTTTGAAAGATTTTCAGATCTCGGCGCCGGGCTGGTTGGAGTCCGAAAGGTACGACATTGTGGCCAAGGCGCCGGGTGTTGTTTCCAACGGCCAGCTCAAGCCGATGCTGCGGGCGCTTCTCGCCGAGAGGTTCAAGCTGGCGCTGCACCGCGAAACAAAGGAACTCCCAGTGTACGCTCTGGTCTTGGGCAGGAAGGGGGCGAAACTCGAGGCGGCCAAAACCGAAGGCGAAGGCAGCATGCGAGTCGCCAACGGGTCCCTGGAATTCCGAAGCATGTCCATGCTGGAGTTTGCCGAGCGCTTGTCCGCGCGGCCGTTCGGGGTAGATCGCCCGGTGGTGAACCGGACCGGGCTTCAGGGAGCATTCAACTTCACGATGAAACTGGCCGGGAACGATGAAGATCTGAAGCACAGTTTGGAAAGACGGGAGATCGAGCATGACTCTTCGATGTTCACCGCTCCGCTCCAGGAACTCGGCCTCAGGTTGGAGGCGCAGAAAGGCCCGATTGAGATTCTCGTGATCGACCACGCGGACAGGGTCCCGGTGGAGAATTAGCCCGGCGCGCGAAACCGTCGGAGTGGTCTTCCACGTCCAATGTTTTTTCAGCATATGCGGATTGTGTCTCTGCTCGTAGCAGCGTGCTTTCTGCCGGCGTGGTCCGCCGAGCCGGAATGGCACATCCCACCGGTGACGACCAGGTTGGATGTACAGGGCCAGCGGCTGGAGGTGACCGTATCGGGGACGGTCGTGGCAGTCCGGGCGCCGGGCCAGGCACAGGAAGTGGTCCGCGTGAAGCTGGATGCCGATTTGGCGGAGCTGCAACGAAACTTGACCGCGCTGCTCGCCGCGCAGTTGAACCAATCGAACCGGTGCGGGGAGCGCTTGACGATCGAGCGCGCCACGCTGGTCCCCGCGGCCCCCTCCGGCATGCTCACTGCCGCTGTGCATTTCGAAAAATGGGGCTGCGCCAAAGCTCTCGGCAAGGAGATTGTCAAGAGGCTGGTGGCCGGCGATGGCACAGTGGGAGTGAAGCTCACACCGGAAGTGGCCGACGGCAACACCCTGCGATTGGCGGCGGACGTCACCTCCATCGACGCTACGGGTCCCGTCGGGGACCTGCTGCGATCTGGCTCGCTGGGCGATGCGATGCGCGAGAAGATCCGCGCCACGCTCGTTTCCGCGCTGCAAAAGAGCACGGACCTCAAGGCTACCCTACCCGCGGCGGTGCAGGAGATTGCGGCGATTCGCAGAGCGGAATTCAGGGATGGCGGCGAGGGGCGCCTGATCCTCTCGGTGGAGAGCGAGATCCGCATGTCCGACGAGCAGGCCGGAGCTCTTCTGGAGCGTTTGAAGGCGCCGGATGGGCATCGTGTCAAATAAGGTGGTGATCGCGCTGGCCCTGGCCATGACGCCGGTTGCGCTCGCAGCGGCGCCGCCCACGTTCGCCAGCGACATCGCCCCCATCGTATACCAGAAATGCGCGCCGTGCCATCGTCCCGGCGAAGCCGCACCGTTTTCCCTGCTGAGCTATGAAGACGTCAAGAAGCGAGCGGGCCAGATTGCGGTCGTGACGCGCAGCGGGTATATGCCGCCGTGGCTCCCGGAGCGCGGTTATGGCGAATTCGCCGACGAGCGGCGCCTGACCGCCGAAGAGATCGAGACGATTGCCCGTTGGGTGAGCGGCGGCGCGCCCGAAGGCCCTGCCGCCGGGATTTCGCCGCCGCAATTTACCGGCGGATGGCAGCTTGGCAAGCCCGACCTGGTGCTCGAAGCGGGCGGCTCATTAGAGTTGCCGGCTTCCGGACCGGATGTCTATTGGAACTTCATCTTCACCCCTGGCCTGACCGCGCGCCGATGGGTGCGCGCCATCGAGATCCGCCCCGGCGAGCGGCGGCTGGTGCATCATGCCAACCTGCTGGTGGACCGGACGGGATCGGCGCGCCTTCAGGAACCCGCGCCGGGGAAGGGCTTTCCGGGAATGGACCT
>Ga0116221_1001939_pt1 | contig 13605 bp, 10 predicted proteins | sample Sb_taG_5_FD_88965 | JGI IMG/M metagenome (GOLD analysis project Ga0116221, IMG submission 88965) | Peat soil microbial communities from Weissenstadt, Germany - Sb_50d_8_FC metaG | ecosystem: Environmental > Terrestrial > Soil > Wetlands > Peat | place: Germany: Weissenstadt | collected 2010-09-21 | reverse complement strand
GGTTGGCGACCGGGAAGTCATCCAGGTCCGCCTCCCGGTGGACCAAGCCGCCGCCACGTTTGCCGCTCAGTTTGCGACGGGCGTTGTCGATGAGGATGCGCCGCATGGCCTCGGCGGCGGCGGCGAAGAAGTGGCCGCGGCTGTCCCAGTTCTGGACTTTGTCCACGTCCACCAGCCGGAGATACGCCTCGTGGACCAAGGCTGTGGGCTGGAGCGTTTGGCCGACTTTCTCGCTCGCCATTCTCTGGGCAGCGAGTTTGCGCAGCTCGGCGTAGACCAACGGCAGCAATTGATTGGTGGCATGAGGATCGCCTTGCTGGATGGCGATCAGGACGCGTGTCACTTCACTCATGCGCTTAAGATTAACCGCCACGACAAGCTTCTGCCAGTCGCTGAGACCTCGTGCGAGGACGCGAGACCACTGCCATCATTGGCAGGCGAAAGGAATAGACTCATTTATTGCGGTTTGGAGCCATCATTCCGCACGCACTTCGGCGCAGGTGTGGTACTCGCGTGATCGCGTCGCATGCACCTATTGCTAATCAGCAGAGCTGCCTCCGAAGAACGACGACTTCACGCACGGCCGAGCCCCAAGAAGGCGCGTCGGTGCGTCGGGACCGAGGCGTGCAGAATGACTAGCGAAACCAATATCTGCCAATGTCTAGCACACCTTAGCGTGGCTTCGCCAGCGCTTGCTGTAGAAACGTCGCGATCTCTTCGGCCAGTTTCGGCGCTAGCGGCACCGACGACCGTAAAGGGGACGTATCTATTTATTGACACGGCGCCATGCCCGCCAACCGCGCGGCAGCGCACCGAATAAATAGATGCGTCCCCTTTGCTTTCTCTCCCGGCCTTTGATGAGCTTCATGGCCAGGAAGGGCCGGCCATCGGGCAGAGTGCCGAGGTCGTGGACGGGAGGGATGGACGGATGCTGCAACTGGCTGGTAATCCGCGCTTCGTCGGCAAACCGGAGAGCCACCCCGGAATCGGGAGCGTACTTCTCCTGCAGCACTTTCAAGGCGATTTCACGCCCCAGGACGGTGTCGGTGGCGCGGTGGACGACGCCCATGCCGCCGCAGGCGATCTCATCGCCAAGCGTGTAACGCTCCGTGGCCGTCAGAGGAACAGCGACTGCCGTGGAGTTGGGAACAACGGTCGCGGTCTGATTCGCGTGCGAGTCAAGGACCGAGCGGGTCAGGTGGTCGGGAGCAGCCATTCATTTGACCCTCGTGAACCCTCAGAACTTCCCCCGATCATAGTGGATTTGGCATGAGACAGCTACTTATTGAAGTCTTACTGTCATTTCGGCGGCAGCAGAGGTGCCACAGTCGGCCTCTTCGTCGCCGGTGGCAGGGTAGCTTCCAGCATCTTCGCGACCTTCGCTTCCAATTCCTTTAGCAACTTCTGGAAATCCTCGCGCGTTCGAAGCGTGTCGAGTGAAGCGTCTGACCTCAGTCGGCCAACGGCGTTGAAGCCAGCGGCGATGGCCTGCCGCAGGGCGGCCGTGGCCTTCTCGGCCTCAGCCCCTCCCTGTTCGGCCGTCATGCCGGAGCCGGGCTCGGCGGACACTCCGGCCAGCAGGGCATGGAAGCAAGCCTTGTTGTAGTGGTTGCGCGGCGTAATCGTTGGCAACTGCTCGATAATCGCGCCAGCCGAGCGGAATGAGGCGGCTGCCTCGGCAGGCCGGCCCGCTCGGCGTTGCACCTGGCCCAGCGCAGCGTGGCTCTCCGCCATCTCGCCTCGCAAGTAGATGTGGGAGGCTTGGACCTTGTTCAGCTTCTCGCGGACCACCAGGGCCTCCTGGCAGGCTGCAAGGGCCTCGGCTCGCCTTCCAGACCCGGACAGAAGCAGGCCGATTCTCTCAAGGGAAATCGCCAGCCACCTCTGCACGAGGCCGGGGTATGAGGCTGGGTGGGCCTCAGCCTGTTTCTGCATTCGTTCCTGAGCGTTCTCATGAAATCTCAGCGACTCCCCGAGCCTCCCCTTCTGCGCCAGGAGTTCCCCGATTGCGTTTTCGGACTGGGCCAGGAAGCACTGGGCCACGATGTCGGTCGGGTTGCCCTCGAGGAGCTTTTCGAAGATGGCCAATGCTTTCTCTTGTGACGCCATGGCCTCGGCCGGCTTCCCCAGATCAGCCAGCGCGTGGCCGCTGAGCATTAGGTTCGTGCCGAGTAAGAACTGGATAGCGGTGGCCGCAGGGTAGGTGTCCACCAGCCTCTGCGCAAGGGCACGCGCCTTCTCGATCGACGCCAGCGCGTCCGCAGGCTTCCCCTCATCAAACCAGCTGCTGCCTATGTCGTTGCAGGTGTTTCCTAGTTGCCACTGGAACCGAATGACGGTGGGGTTGTCCTTGACCAGTTTTTCCAGAATGACCCTGGCGTTATCGTGGGCCGCGAAATCCTCCACCCACTTCCCCATGTCCCAGAGTATATAGCCCCTGGAGTGAAGGCTCGCGGCTAGGTCGGACCGAAGCTCGGTGGCGCCGGGGTTGCCCTCGACTAGCTTCCCCAGAATGGCCACGCCCTTTCCGTTGGCGACCAGCGCATCCTCGACCTTCCCCAGTTGCTGGAGTGCTACACCGCTGTAGTAGTAGCTCTGGGCCAGGACGGCCTGAACCGCCTCGGTCGGATACTCCGCGTCCAGCGCCCCGGCCACGGCTTGCCCCTCTGTAAAGCATCTCAACGCTCCCTCGGCGTCCCCCGTAAGCCAGAAGATAAGGCCCATCGCACCCAGGCTGCGGGCAACATCCAGCCGGGTCTCGACATCCGCACCGGTTGTCGCCGATAACTCGCGGCGCACCGCCAGTTCCCGCCGCACGGCCAGCGCCTGGCGGTGCACTCGGAGCGCCTCCGTCTTGTCGCCGATCTTCTCCGTCAGCTCGGCGAGCTGGAAGTACCCCGCCGCCAGCAAGCGCCTCGATTTCGCATCGGCCTGCCCTTCCAGCAGCTTCTCAAGATCGCCGTAGAAATCGGCCGCCTCCTTCAGCAGTTGGTTCCGTAGCCCCTTGAACTGGTCGCTCTTGAGCAGCATGTCCTCGCTGACGCCGGTGTGCAATTTCGCAATTGCCTTCAGGGCCAGTTCAAAGCGCTTCTCCACCTTGGCCTGCTCCTCGGCCAGCTCGCGATTCCGCGTTTCGACCTTGGCCTGCTCGTCGGCGAGCTCTGCGATCTTGACGGCCAGGTCGCGGTTGGCCCGGACTTGCACCACCACCACGGCCATGAGAAGCAGCACGATAGCCGCAGCGGTCGTCAAGCCCACCCGGTGCTTCCTCACGAACTTCCGCAGCCGATAACCAGCGCTGGGCGGCACGGCGAGCACCGGCTCCCCGGCCAGGTAACGTTGAATATCCATGGCGAAGCCGTTGGCCGTCTCGTAGCGGCGGGCGCGGTCCTTCTCAAGCGACTTCATCACGATCCAGTCCAGCTCGCCGCGTACCAGCTTCTTCAACCGCGCCGGCTCCGTATGCCGGCCGGCGGCCAGCGATGGCAGCGCCTCGCTGGAACTCAGTCGTGTGCTCGGCCGGGGCGGCTCTTCCTCGCGGATAAGGCGGCGGATCTCATCCCAGGCCGCTTCTTTGAAGCGCTTTTTCTCCAGCGGCGTCGTCCCGGTCAGCAGTTCGTAAAGCAGCACGCCCAGCGAATAAATGTCCGAGCGCGTGTCCACGTCCAGGTTGTTGAGCTGCGCCTGCTCAGGGGACATGTACAGCGGCGTGCCCAGCACCGTCTCGTGGGCGGTGTGCAGGGTTCGCTCGGTCAGCGACTGGTGCATCGCCTTGGCCAACCCGAAGTCGATGACCTTGGGGACAGGTTTGTCGTCGTAAGGGGCGACGAGAATGTTGGAGGGCTTCAGATCGCGGTGGATGATCCCCTTCTGGTGCGCGTGCTGGACGGCCTGACACACCTGCGCGAACAACTGCAAACGTTCGGGAATGCTCAGCCGGGTGGCGTCGCAATACTCGGTGATCCGCACCCCCTTGACGTACTCCATCACGAAGAAGGGTCGGCCCGTCTCCGTCAAACCGCCGTCGAGTACCTTGGCGATGTTGGGGTGGTCCATCACGGCCAGCGCCTGCCGCTCCGCCTCGAAGCGGGCCAGCACGGACTTCGAGTCCATGCCGGCCTTGATGAGCTTGAGGGCCACCTTGCGGCGGACCGGCTGCGTCTGCTCGGCCACCCAAACCGTTCCCATGCCCCCTTCACCGATCTCTTCGAGCAGCTTATAGCGGCCGGCGATGACGGTGCCGGGTTGCTCGCTGGGAATGTACGGCCCTGTCTGCTCAGGGCCGCCGGGGACTGGCCGATCCAGCAAGTGCCCGGCGCGGTCGTGGGCGCGGAGCAGCACCTCAACGCGGCCCCGGAGAGCCTGGTCACCCCCGCATTCGCGGTCGAGCAGGGCGACGCGCTCCGCGGGGGTTGGCAGAGCGACAGCGGCGGCGAAAAGGGACTCAATGCGGTCAGGGGCCTCAGTCATGGCTCGGTCCTCGTGCGTTCTGTCGACTCCCTTAGATAAGCGTCGTTTTCAGCCCGCGCGCCTCACCGGGGCTCAAATTAATCTGCTTTTTCATCGAGGGCATTGATCAGCCAGGCGCGGGCGTAAATCCAGTAGCGGCTGGCCGTAGCGCGCGAAATCCCGAGGGCCGTTGCCGCTTGCACTTCGGAAAGGCCGGCAAAATAGCGCAGCTTGACCAGTTCAGCCTTGGTTGGGTCCACGGCTGCGAACCGTTCGAGCGCCTCGTCCAGCGCGAGAAGTTGTTCGGAGGTTGCCTCCGCTGCAATTTCCACGTCGGAAAGCGGCACCCGCTGGCGATCCCCGCCGTGCCGGATACGCCGCTTCTGCCGTGCGTGATCGACAAGATCCGCCGCATCGCCTCGGCTGCAACGCGGAAGAAATGGCTTCGATCGGCGAACTGGTGATCGCCAACCAGGCGCACATACGCCTCATGCACCAGCGCGGTGGCATCGAGAGTGTGACCAGGTTTCTCGCAACCAAGTTGTGCAGCGGCAAGATGGCGGAGTTCGTCATAGACGAGCGGCAACAAAGCCTCGGCGGCCGATGGTTCGCCGTGCCGAATCTGATCCAGAATCCGCGTTACATCATTCATGATGACGAGATTGTACTGCTCGGCGGCGGAGCATGCATCGACGTCCAGCTTCACGGTGACTTGTCGTCTCGATGATCGCCTTCCAAGATTTACGCGCGTCGGTTTCATTGACGTTTCATTGACCGACGCGCCTAATCGCCTTCTCGACGCTCCGGTCTGATCGACATAAGCGCGCAAGCCGAGGTCCGCAGCGCGCGGAGGACCGACACACCGGTGTTTTTCCGAGTTCGGTCGAGCGCCAACACTTGCAAATTGATTACGGCAAAACTGGCAACTGGATTTGAACTCAGTAAGGTAAACCCATTGAAAGGGTTAGAGCCACTCGTTGCTTCGCCGAAATGAACTGCGGCATTTGTTTGGCACGAAATCAAGAGCACGAACTCAGGTGTAAACTCTTGCCGCCAAACGAGAAGAGCTCGCCGCGAAATGATTGTGACGAGCTTTCTAAATGAAAGTCGAGGCGACTGGATTCGAACCAGCGTTCTCTCGCCCTCAAGACACGCGACCACTCCAAGTTGGTCCATTTCCGGGACGAGTGATTCGGGAGGCACTCGAATGCTCAACACCAGCTTTTCAGACTGGCGAGATGCGGTGTCGGCCAACGGCCCAAACAAAAAAGGCCGCTAATCAACGGCCAATCAAATCGAGCACGGTCGCGAAAACGGCATCGATAACTGTACGTCAGTACACATGACATATGTCATGTCAACCTGACGGGATTCAGTGAAGGTCGTAGAGACATAACCTATTGTGGCTGTGGATGTTCTGAGTATAGGCGATAAGTCAGACAGCGAGTCTGGGTACCCCCTGTTTACATGACATAACATGACATTGCGAAATGGCAGAAAAGAAAAAGGGGCCGCATCATCATTCAATGCGTCCCCTCTTCCTTCCCTCTATCCCCTCGTCCCTCGCCCCTCTTCCCTCACCCCTCATGGAGCTGCTGGGGTGTCTAATCGGGCATCGCTGGGCATCACGAGTTCACTCCCTCCGGGAATGGGATCCTGGGGATTATATTGCTTGTTCAATCGATAGATGTCGGTCCAACGCTCTGGATTACCGAGAGTGCGGCGCGCGATGTCAAAGAGCATTTCCCCGCTTGGCTGAACACGATACTTGAGTTCCTGATTCGAGGTAGAAACCGGCGTTGCGACAACAGGCGTGGGAGTGATGGGCACGCTCACGTGCGGAACCGCCACTGCATTCTGCGGAGCGCTCGTGGAGCTGTTGATGCCAACTGCGTAATACTTCTCGAGAATCCGCGTTGGCGGAATATAGACCTCCTGTCCCGGCTGGAGTTGCGGCGGTTCCAGCCGGACGCCGTCCTTCGCCAGCGGGTGGTTGCGGTTGAAGAGCACCAGCGCGCGTTCATACTTGTCTGTCTGGTAGTACTGCTGGCTGATCGCCCGGAAGGAATCGTTCTGTTTCCAGGCATAAGTCTCTTCGTCGTAGCTTTCGACCTGTGGTTCGTTGTTTGCCGTTGCTTGGGGGATGACGGATTGCGCGGGGACAACGATCGGCGCGCTTACAGCACCGGCAGACGCTCCAAGAGGCGCGAGAGTTCGCGTCGGCGCGCTATTTGGAGAAGACGTTAGCGGCACTTGCGCTGACTGCGTTGGTGGGCTTAGCTGCGCACCGCTTGCACGGCTGTTGTCCGAAGGATGAGGAGCGCCGAGCGGGGGCAGCGCTGGGCTGTCATGGGGCAAGCCAGCCGAGCCCTGGTCCGCTCCCAAGGGTTTGGGAGAAGGCATTGCCGGGGACGGCGCTGTACCTGTATTGAGGTCCAAAGTCGGCGCTGGCGCTGCGGAACCCTGAGTCGATGGGCTAGTGCCCTGACGAGTTCCCGCGCCGAAATTCGGCGCGCCGTTGCCAGGAATCGCCGGCGCCGGCAGAACCGGGGCTCCTTCCTTGACATTCGTCGCACCAGAATGGCCGCTCGAGGTCGCGAGCGAATTTGGCACAGGCGGAGCTGCCGGCGCATTCAAACCGGTTTTGTTCTCGTTTAGACCCATTCTGGCGGCCGGTGCTTCATTTCCTTTGGATGTTGGAGGAGTTTCCGATCTCAAAACCGGCAGTGGCGGAAGTTCAATTGACGTCTTGGAAGGATCGACCGGTTTACCTGCAAGACCGCCTGAATCCTTGTTCTTCAAGTTGTCAGCCATATCTTTTTGTTTGCCCGTAAGCCCGGGCATATCAATCGAAATCGGAGTGGTATCCGGTTTGGGAGCAACCTGATTCGTCTCATTCTTGACCTCAGAGGTTCCTGATCTGGGTGCACCATTCTTTCCTGCTGGACTATTATTACCTGTCAAGTTTGGCGTGTCATTCTTATCCGTTTTGAGTCCGCCGCTTGGCGCAGACTTTGGGCCATTCTTATCAGCCAGGCCGCCTTCACCGGCGGGCAATTTCCACGGGCTGGACAGTGGCGGAGGCACCGGCGGACTGGCGCCTGGGGCGGCTGCCTTGTCGTGCTCGGGCTCCATGATGAGCTGGTGTTCGTCCGGGGCTGCCGGACCGGTCGAAGTCTGGGACCTCGGTGAAGGCTTCGCGGGAATTGGCTCTTTCGAGTCGGTTCCCTCGCCGGACTTGCTGGCGGGGTCGCCGAGGGGGAAGGGGCCGGGAGCGCCGGCACCTCTGGCGAGTTGGATGTCATTTGCAGAGCTCTTGCCCGAACCGGATTGGGATTGGTTTTCCGTCCTACCACCGTGCTCTTGGTTAGCCGCCAGCCTGGGCTCTGCCGGCGCCTCGGGCGGCACGTCCCCCGGTTGCTCTTGTGATGCGGACGACTGGCCGTCGCTCTGTCCCATCTTGCCGAAGAGAACGATGCCTACCAGGCAGAGGAATGAGCAAGACACGACGATCCCAGCCTTGGTTTCACGCGACATTCCTCGCTCCTTTCACCTTTGTCCCTTGAAGAAACCGGGCGGCGGATGTTAGTCCCGTGAGATTGGACTGCATCACGAAGCCCTCCCCGCTCGCCCTGGATCTTCTGTTACCAACTGGGCCGCACGCAGCTTGGCGCTGCGGGACCGAGGGTTATTCTGTATTTCCTCTTCACCAGCCTGAATCGGTTTGCGCGTCAGGGCCTGCCAATGAGCACGTTCTCGGAAGGCATGCTTGACGCGCCGATCTTCAAGCGAATGAAAGCTGATGATCACGGCTCTGCCACCCGGCTTCAGGCAGCGCGGCAAATCCGCCAGGAAACGCTCAAGTGCTCCCAACTCATCGTTCACTGCGATCCTCAAAGCCTGGAAAACGCGGGTTGCGGGGTCGATGGCCGGGCGGCGGCCCTTGGGCCAGGGCACGCAGCGGCGCACAAGGTCCGCGAGTTGGTCGGTTGTCGCCAGCGGCTCCAGGCGGCGCGTGTCGACAATTCTGCGCGCGATTCGCCTGCTGAATCGCTCTTCGCCATATTGCCAAAACACATCGGCCAACTCGCGCTCACTCAATCGTGCCAGCAAACTGCTCGCCGGCTCTCCCAGGGTCGCATCCATGCGCATATCAAGTGGGCCAGGCTGCTGAAAACTGAAGCCACGGTCCGGCGCATCCATTTGATCGGAGCACACACCCAGGTCGGCCAGGATGCCGTCAACCTTCTCGATTCCCAATCTTTTCAGCTCGGTGGCCAGTTCATCGAAGTTCGACTGGACCAAGGTGACGGGAAGACCGGCCAACCGTGCTCGTGCCAGGTCGAGCATGCTCGCGTCCTGGTCCAGACCGATCAGCCTGCCCGTGGGCCCAAGGCGCTCGGCGATTAGCCGGGCATGCCCGCCGGCGCCGACCGTGGCATCGACAATGGTCTGTCCTGGGGCGGGCGCTAGAGCATCCAGCACCTCTGCGGGCAGCACCGGTACATGGCGTGGCGCCGCACTGGAGGGCTGGGGGCTCATCTGCCACCAAGTTCCATGAGTGCGAAGAGATCGACGTGGTGCTCTTCTCTGTTCTTCGTTCCGTTCCGGTCAGTATGTGCCGACAGGAATTTGACCGCCTGGACTGCCGGGATCAAAGCTTCAGCTGCCCATTGTTTTGAAATAGTCTCCTTGCCGCGGGGACGGCAAGGAGACCCGGGGAAAAGGCGAAGGGGCCATCGGCCAAGCCTGACTGATTCGGGGGAGAAGCAGCACGGCTTTTGCACGGACGGACGGCATCTGCTCATGCCGCACGACCTTCAATCAGCCCCTCGTCGGTGTCGGAAACTCTTTCAAGTTTCCTTGCTCTCGTGCCGATACCAGGATTACGGTCAAAGCTGGCCGCACATCCGGCAAAGGCGTCATTTTTGAAATGCCCGTTCGGCAACCGCATCGAAACGTTGGCTATTCTCGGTCAGGTACTGCTGCCAGCGTCCCGCATCCCAAAGCTCGAGATGGTCGCGGACGCCGATCAGGACCACCTCGTGCTGCAAGAGGGCAAACTGGCTCAAGCGCTCCGCAATCAAGATCCTGCCCGCTCGATCCACATCGACGGCTTCAGTCTGAGCAAAGTACAGCCGTCGAAAAACGCGGGCCTCGGCGTCGGTCGCGGGCGATTGATCAAGCTTCGCGGCCAATTGCTCAAGGCCTGCCTGCGTGTACAGCCACAAGCATTGGTCCGGGCCGGGCGTCACGAACAAGGTTTCCGGGTCGCCCAGCTGCTCACGAACCCGCTTGGGCAACGTCAGTCGGTTCTTTTCGTCGAGCGAACGGCTGTGGGAACCGGTAAGCAGCATTGCCAGGGCCTAAATCGCGTTCGGGCTGCCTTGCTGTGTTTCTTGCCGGCACCCTGAGACACTGCTTGGAGTGTAGATTCCCACCTACACCCACTCTCACCCATATCTCACCACAACTATACCCGACCCGACCCCCGAATCAAGAGCGAATCGGCTTCCCAGAATTCGCAGGACGCCTGCATGAGTACCGCTAATGCAGAGACCGCGCCAAAAAGATGTGTCCATCTTCGTTATTCGATAATGCGGTCAGAGGCTTCCCCTCACGACATAAGCCATTATTTAGATGCATCTTATAATTGACAGCGGCAGTCTTGCAAGACGAGAAGAAAGAGGAGGGCTCGCACTCTCCAGCCCGAGGCAAGGGACGCGGCTAGAGGCATTGTTTTCACACTCGTAGCGAGATTGGTATCGCGTTTTTCCGTACGTTGCAGCGAATGAAATGCCAGCTGCAAGGCGTTTTTGGATTGCTTCGATGAGGGCGGGACATCAGTAGGCAGAGTGATCTGACGGAGAATAGTTATTAATCCAAGCAACCTCGGAAGACAGAGTTCGTCACCGAGCGTTGGATCGTTTTTCTTTTTTTGAAAACTGGTCTCTGCGCGCGCTCGGCCATATGCATCTGGCACATGACCTCGGTGAGGTGCCACAGCCCGCGCCAAGCTATTGACTCAAGACCGGACGACCAACACGCGATTCTTGAGCTGGCGCGCTCCCAGGACGGGCATGATCGTCTCCTGAGCCAGCTGCTTCAGATAGTAGCTCGGTACCGAACCCGAGAGCACAATTTCGCATTCGCTCTCTTCGATGTGCAAGCGCCGCAAAGCTGGGATGGGGCACTGGCGCAGTGCCTGGTCAGCCCGGATTTGTGCGAGAGGAGAAATCGGCATCGGTCCATACTCCTTCCATTGAGAAAACCGTCGTCGTCCGGCTATCGAGGCAATCCGCCCCGGTCTCGCGAGCCGGTATAGGCTGGAACACTGCCATTGCGAGCACTGCGTCGTTGCTCTGGGGAATTAGTTGGCGTCACGTCCTTGTTCCTTATCTGCGAGTTGTTGAGTTCCTTCCAAAAGCCAACCAGGTCATGATAGGCTCGATTCTGCAGCCCAGCAAATGTTTTTTCAGACATTTTCCGGGAGCGAGAGCCGCGCAGCTGGCACCGATCTTTGTTTTAGCACCGCTCATAGTGATTGCCTGGCAGCCGTCGAACCCCTTTTTTCATTTCCAGCATCAGCAAGGCAGCGCTGATCTGAGGCACAGGGAGGCGCAATCCCTGGGCGATTTCGTCGATATGCCGCGGGCGTTCTTGAAGGAATTCCCAGATTTGCCTCTGCAGTTCATCCACTTGCGGGGGTGGCTCGAAACGCACGCGAGAACCTTTCGCCTTCACGCCTTCCAGTTCTTCGAGGATATCGTCCACGCCGCGGATGAGCACTGCCCCTTTGCGGAGGAGTTCGTGCGTGCCGGCGCTCGCTGGGCTATCGAGCGGGCCAGGGACCGCGAAGACCGTTCGTCCCTGCTCCGCAGCATGGCTCGCCGTGATCAAAGCGCCGCTCTTCTCGGCAGCCTCGATCACCAGGACCGCGCGTGACAAACCGCTAATGAGCCGGTTGCGGGCTGGAAACATACCCGCCATCGGTTCCATGCGCATAGCAGCTTCGGAAATCAAAGCACCTCCGGCTGCTACTTCATCCGCCAGACCAGCATGCTCGGGAGGATAGGTTTTTGATAAGCCCCCGGCCAATACGGCCAGCGTCCGTCCACCGGATTGAAGAGCCGCCCGATGTGCAATCCCATCAATGCCGCGTGCCAGACCCGATACAATCGTGTATCCCGCCCGGGTGAGCTCGCTCGCCAGGCGTTCGGAAATCCGCTTTCCGTATGCCGTGCAATGGCGCGAACCCACGATGGCTACCGCATTTCGATCCTTTGCCTGAATTTCCCCACGGACATAGAGGAGATGCGGAGGACTGGCGATGTTCGCGAGAGACTCGGGATAATCGGCCGTACCGTGCACAAGCAGGCGCACTCCCAGATGCTCCATCAGTTCCAATTCCGCGGCCGGGTTGGCGCTACGCATCGCCTCGTGGATACTATGAGCCAGCTTGGCTCCAAGGTGCGGCACCTCCTGAAGTTCGGCCGGCGACGCCTGCAATACGGTCTTGGCCGAACCGAAACGATCGAGAAGAGCAGCCGTCAGACGCGGCCCCAAACCCGGTACCAGATGCAAGGTCAAAAGATCCTGTACTTCGGGAGCGAGCGCTTGAGCCATGGCAGGATTGAACTTTCAGGAGAGAGTGTCTTCCAGAGCGCGGCGAACCTCGGTCTCCGAAACAGTATCTGTCAGAGCTGCCTCACCAAGACGACGAGGAAGAACAAAACGCAAAGAGCCGTCGCGGGCTTTCTTGTCCCTGCGCATGACCTCCAGGAGTTGCTCCACTGGCCAGCGCAGCGGCTTGGTGGGTAATGCAAACCTGGCCAGAAGGTCTTGCTGGCGTTCGGTCAAATCGCGTGGCATCAGCCCTTGCCGCTCGGCTAGCCGGCTGGCACAGATCATCCCCGCGGCAACTGCTTCACCATGCAGCCAGGCGCCGTAGCCACCGACCGTTTCAAAGGCATGAGCAAAGGTGTGGCCATAGTTGAGGAGCGCGCGCTGCCCCGTCTCCTCGCGTTCATCCTGTTCGACAATGTCGGCTTTAAGCCGGCAGCAGCGCTCGACGACATGCTGTACTGCCTCCGGGGCACGCTGGAGAATTGCCTCGACGTTGGTCTCCAGATAAGCAAAAAGAGCCGCATCGAGAATAACACCGTACTTCACGACCTCGGCAAGTCCGCTGCGATATTCGCGATCTGGAAGTGTGGACAGTGCATCCGTATCGATCCAAACGCCGACCGGCTGATGGAAGGCCCCAATTAAGTTCTTCCCTTTGGGATGGTTGATGCCAACCTTGCCGCCAACCGAGCTGTCGACCATGGCGAGCAGCGTGGTGGGCACCATCAACAGCGGCAGACCGCGAGCATAAGTTGCCGCCACGAACCCTGCGACATCTCCAACGACTCCGCCGCCGACGGCCACGATCAGAGTGTGGCGGTCCGCTCGCAGATCGGCGAGCGCATCGTATAGCACCGAAGCCGTCGAGAGCGACTTCTGTGACTCTCCCGGCGGCAAAACCTTGAGGGTGGTGCGGAATCCGACGGCGGCCAAAGCGGCGACAGCCTCGCGCGCCTGGGCAGCCACATTTTCGTCCGTGACCACGAAAGCAGAGCCGCCGCGAGCCCGCTGTCGTGCAAAAGGCCCCACGCCACTCACATCGGCGGTCGTCACCGCTATGTCATAGCTGCGCTCTTGAAGGTTAACTCGGAGGTCGGTCATCGCGCGCTCGGCGTAAGAGGCTCCTGGTCTCGAGGGATGAAAGTGAGCCCCAGATTGGCTTCACCATAACACTCGTTTCTGCTTATTACCAGCTGCGCGGCTAAAGTATCGTTTGGCCGCGAGCCACGTCTAATTCTGTATGAGTAGCATTTCAGACGGTCCGCCGAACAACGGCCGTCAGCGCCCATCCGCCAAGCGCAACGGCGCCAGCTGCACCGTACCGTTAGCCACCGTTTCAGACGGTCCGTCGAACAACGGCCGTCATCCCCAATCCGCCAAGCGCAACGGCGCCAGCTGCACCCTACCAGCACCGTTAGCCACCGTTTCAGACGGTCCGCCAGACAACGGCCGTCAGCGCCCATCCGCCAAGCGCAACGGCGCCAGCTGCACCCTACCAGCACCGTTAGCCACCGTTTCAGACGGTCCGCC
>Ga0116221_1001931_pt1 | contig 13656 bp, 9 predicted proteins | sample Sb_taG_5_FD_88965 | JGI IMG/M metagenome (GOLD analysis project Ga0116221, IMG submission 88965) | Peat soil microbial communities from Weissenstadt, Germany - Sb_50d_8_FC metaG | ecosystem: Environmental > Terrestrial > Soil > Wetlands > Peat | place: Germany: Weissenstadt | collected 2010-09-21 | reverse complement strand
GGGTCGATCTCGATGACGCGCTTGTAAGCGGCGGCGGCTTCGTCGACAAAGCCCTGCACGCGCAACACGGCGCCGAGATTGAAATAGGCGTCGGCATGTTTCGGGTTGCCGGCGATGGCTTGGCGGAATGCGGCGACGGCTTCGTCGAGCTTACCCTGGTGCTGCAACGCGACGCCGAGATTGGTGCAAGCCTGCGGCATGTCGGGACGCAGCACGAGCGCGCGCCGGTAGGTCTCGATCGCCGCGTCGAGCTTGCCCTGTTCCTGGAGGATGAAGCCCAGATTGTAGTGCGCCTCGGCGGCATCGGGCGTGAGCTCGACCGCGCGCCGGAACATCTTTTCAGCTTCGTTGAAATCGCCGGCCGCCGTCGCGATGACCGCCAGATTGGTGCAGGCGACATTATTGGTCGGCGCCATTTCCAGGACGCGGCGATAGAGCGTCGCCGCCTCGGCGATGGCGCCGCGGCGGTGCGCGCCAAGCGCCTGTTGCAACAGTTGATCGCCCGACGCCAGCATGGTTCGGACTGGCGCTACGGCTCGCGCCAGCTGAGATACTCGACCTCGTAGCTGGTCGCGCCATTCTTCAGGCGGACATAGGCGGTCGGCCCGTTGAGGCGGATTTCGCCGGCCGTCTTCGGCCCTCTGAAAATGACCGGCGAGTCTTCGGAACCCGGTGTGTAGATCTCCACCGTGCCGGTCGGCGGCACTACCGTCACGATAATGGTCGCATACGTCGCGGTGGGCGGAAGATAGCGGCCGACGTCGAGCGGCGTCACTTCGATCTGCTCGGGCTGGCTGTCGCTCGCCGGCGGCTGCGGTTGGCTCTGGGCCGCCGCGGGCGGCGCGGCCGGCGGCTGCGGCGGCTGGCTCGGCATCAGCTGCAACGGTTGGCCGGCGCCGGGCGTCGGCTTCTGCGCGATCTGGATATAGGCGGGCGGTGGATGCATATCGATCATGCGCAGGCTCCGGCCATTCTCCTAAAAACGCCCCAATCCTAAAGTGCCTGATGCATTCCACGCCGCAGCAAATGGCCTGTCAACTCGGCGCCAAACCGCGCGCTTGCGCCGCCAAAAAGTCTTCCAGCGCGGCGACGGCGCTTCTGTCCCGATACAGCCGATGTTTGTTGCGGGCGACCTTGCTGCGCAACGAAGATCGCCAGCCGGCATCGCGCACAATCCGCACTGCGGCCGCCACATAGCCGTCGACGCTCGCCGTGATCGTGTCCTGCACATCCATCATGGTCAAGATCGCGGTGGCGTGGCGGCCGCGCATCAACGGCCCGGTCAAAGTGACGATGGGCAAGTCATGAACGAGGCTCTCGAGCACCGAGTTGCAGCCCGACCAGCCGATGCTGTCGAGCACGGCATCGCAGGCGCCGATGGCGGCGACGAATTCTTGCGGTTTTAGCCGCGGCAGAAAAACGCAATGGTCGGCGGCATTCAAGCCGAACGCCGCGAAGGCGCGCGCCAGCCGATCCTGGAACTGCGCGGTGATCCGCGCGGCGCCGGGAAACTGGATGAAGGTGAATTGGCAATCGCCGGCGTCGCGCGCGATCCGCGGAAAAACCTGATCGTATTGCGGCAGATACTTTGGCAGCGACTGGGCGCACCAGAACACGGTGGCGCTGGCGCGCAAGCCGAGCGCCGCCCGGTCGGCGGCGGCCGGCGCCGCATCGGGCGGCTCGTAATAGATCGACAGATTGGGCAGCCGGACCAGCCGCTCGGTGTAGTGCTGGGCGCCGTCGGGCGGCTCCATCGAATCGCTCGAGAGATAATAGTCGAGCGTCGGCAAGCCGCTGGTGTCGGGATGGCCCCAGGCGTTGCACTGCACCGGCGCGAGACGCTGCGCGGCCAATTGCGCCGACACCCGGTCCATGCCGACTTCGGGATAGATGATCACGTGCGGGGCGTCGGCGAGAATCGCCTGCCGCCAGGCGTCGAGCGCAAGCGGCCCGCGGACGAAACGCTCGCACAGCGCGGCGGCCGCTTCGGTCTCGGCATCGGCTTCGTCCGCGGTGTAATAGCCGAACAGCCGAAACCGGCGGCGGTCGAGCTGGCCGAGCCAGCCCTTGATCGGGATTTTCCAGTTCGAGTGCTGCCGGAAGAAGCCGCTGACGATGGCTATCCGCACCGGCTCGCCGGGCGCCGGCGCCGCCGGCAGTTTCGCCGGCCCATAACGCGCCGCCATGACGCGGCAGACGATCGAGCCGTAGACTGCCTGGAGGTCGCGATCGTTTAAGCCCTGATAGGCCAGATAGAACGGCTGGTGCGCCCCGATCGCATCGGCAAGCTCGCCCGGCCTAGCACTGCGCTCGACCTCGTCGCGCAACGCGTGGAGGCAGGCCGCGTAATCGGCGCGCCGCGCCGCGATCTCCGGCTCATCGTTATAGAGAATCGGCAAGCGCGCGACGCAGGCGGCGAGCTTGGCGGACAGGAAATCCGGCTCGATCGCTGCGGCCCGCGCGAAGCTCGCGGTCGCCTCGGCGAACCGGCTCTGGCCGCGCAAGGCGATGCCGCGATTGTAATAGGCCGGCGCAAAATCCGGAGCGAGCGCGATGGCGCGATCGAACTGCGCCAGCGCCTCGTCGGTCCGGCCGAGCTCCATCAAGGCATTGGCAAGATTGTTGTAGGCGCCGGCGGAATTCGGCAGCAGCGCCGCAGCACGCCGATAGTGCACCACGGCATCCTCGCGGCGCGCTAGCGCCCGCAGCGCGTGACCGAGATGAACGTGCGCCGCGGCCGACTGCGGATTGATCGTCAGCACGCGCTGGAAACATCCGGCCGCCTCGCCGAACCGGCCGAGATTGCCGAGTGCCAGGCCGCGATTGTAATGGGCGTCGGCGAAATCCGGCTTGAGCGCCGCGGCGCGCTCGAAACAGGCTGCGGCTTGCACGAAATCGCCGCGGGCGCCGAGCACATTGCCGAGATCGTTATGCACTTCGGCGACATCCGGCTTTAGCGCCGCCGCGCGCTTGAGCAGTTCGACGGCGTCCGGCCGGCCGAGCTGGTGGGCGACGACGCCGAGGCGGTGGAAACTGCCGGCGTGGTTCGGATCGGCGGCGCAGACTTGGCGGTACAGCCGCTCCGCCTCGGCGAGCCGCCCGGCCTTGTGATGATCGAGCGCTGCGGCGAATTGCCGGGCGACCTCTTGGCGTCGGTCCGCTGTCACGGGTCCTGGCCGCCGACAGACATCGCCGTTGTTCTGGCCGTTGTTCTGGCCGTTGTTCTGGCCGTTGTTCTGGCCGTTGTTCTGGCCATTATTCTAGCCACTGTTCCGGCCGATATCGACAAAGTGAAATCTCACCTCGGATCGAGGATTGCCGCGACCGGCTGGCGGACTAATATCACGCCAAACACAACTGGTGGAGGCCGGCCATGAGGCCCGCTTCGTTGCTGCTCGCCACTTTGCTGACGCTGTCAGGCAGCGAGCTCAGCTATGCGTTCTACTGCGAAGGCGGCCAACAACCGGTGCCGCCGGCCGTCGCCGCACGCATGGCGTTGCCGGCATGCGGCTTCGCCGCCACCGAACGCTGGGGCCCGAACGGTTGCCAGCTGTGCGATTCTCGGAACATGCATCCTAATCCGTTTACCGGCGACGGCGCTCCAGTCACCGCCAGACCCGCGCGCCACAAGCTTTGGCGGGAGCCGTCATCCGGCGCTTGGGAGTAATGCGAAAGTGAAAAATCCCTCCCGTCGCGGCCAAAGCCGCGCCGGAAGGGATTTTCGCTGTCGCTGTCCCCGGCGATCAGAAGTCCAGCGTCAGGCCGGTCGAGACCGCCTTGAGCGCTGCGCCGCCGATCGTGTCGTTGAACTGATCTCGGCTGCAGACCTGATAGCCGTGACCGCTGGCGCCGAGGCAGTAGTGTGCGCCCATGCCCTGCTGCAGGTAAGTGCCGACCAGATACACGCTCGCCCAGTTGGTGAACCAGTAGCGGACGCCGGCGGAATACTGATTGGCGACTTCGCTGAACTGATTTTGCTGGTACTGGCCGAGCTGAATGATCGGGCCTGGCGACGCGCAAGCAACCGGTGCGTTCACATTGTTGAGGCTCAGGCAGGCCGGGGCGCCGGGGGTATTGCCGGCGCGCGTGTACGCCGCGCTGATCTGCCAATGGTCGCCGATGCGTTGGGTCGCGCTGGCGTAGAAGTCGTCCTTGGAACGCTCATTGAAGGGCTCGAACGCGGCCGGGACGTCACGCCGAATCCACTCGTACATGGCGTAAAGCTGCAACGGGCCGAGCCCGTCTTTGATCTGATAGCCGCCGCCGACCTTCGCCGCCCATTCGTTGGCGACCCCGGTCATGACTTGTTGGCCGTTCGGCAGGAAAATCGGAGCGAACAAAGGCGTACCAATGAAGGCGGGCTCAAGCCCATCATCGCCGTGACGGTTGACGCCCTCATGAAGCTCGCCAGCGGCGATCAAGGTCAGCGGGCCATTCTTATATGTGGCCGCCGCGCTGTAGGCGTTGCCGAAAGAACCGTCGGTACAGCCATTGCCGCCGATATTGCCGGGAAGCGCGCCGCTGGAATTCGGGAAGTTGCTGCCGCTGCCACGGGCGCCGGCGCCGTTGCAGTTGAACAGATCGCCGTAGGAGTAATCGCTGTTGTCCGGCGCGTAGTTTTGCCCGGGCGAGACAAGGGCGCTGAACTGGAAGCCTTTCCAGATCGGCGATTCGTACCAGACCGCATGGTTCATGCGCCAATCGAACTCGGCGCGGTTGTCGCCGCCGGTATTGCCGATGATCGAATTGTAGTCGGCGATGGTGCTGGCGAACGGATCGAACGCCGCCGTCGCTTTCTTGTAGGGCGTGTCGCTCTTGCCGGCCTTGATCGTGCCATACGGCCCTTCGATGCCGACGTAGCTGTCGCGGGTTCCGAATGCGGCCTTCTCGGTCGGGGATGATGCGACGTCGACCTGCGATTCGAACTGCGCCAGGAACGCATAGCCGTCGTAGCCATACGGGGCGAGATTGTGCCGGGCGCGGATGCCGAAATACGAGCTGTTGCTGGCGATGCCGAACTTGGTGCCCTGGTCGTACACCGACGGATTGAAGAGGTCGCCGGAGACGTCGACGTGGCCGTAAAGGGTCACGGTGGTGTTGTCGACCCACCAGCCGCCGGGAGCCTTGGTGATGATCGGCTGGCCGCCGACCGAGAGGAAGGGTTTTGGCGCCGGCGTTGCCGCCACCGCGCCGTGATAGACGGGATTGCCCTTGAAATCCTGGGGCGTGGCAGCGGGCGCCGGTGCGGCGGCTACCGGCGCGGGCGCCGGAGCTGCCGCTTTCTTGCCGCGCAGCTGATTGACTTCCTGCTTGAGCTCGGAATTTTCCTTCTCGAGCTTGTCGAGCCGCTGCATGACGTCGTCGAGCGTCGCCGCCGAGGCGGCATGGGAACACAACGCCAAGCTGAGCGCTGCTGTTGCGGTCCCGGCCATCAATTTGGATTTCATGATCACCCCCCAAGCCCCAGCGGGCGGCCATTTGCGGCTTATCCCGTTACCCGGTCGCAGGATGACGTACTTTTGGGCAATATCAATAATCCGTTAATCATTGTGGCACGAATCCCACTGCGTGTGACAAACCCGCCACAGAGAAGGCTTTTCCAAGAAACCGGACCTTCAGAGGAACCCGTTTTGTCGGGTCAAATCAGCACATGCCTTTGACGTGGGCCGGGCATTTTCTTGGCTTACTCGGCCGACGGCACTGCCGCACTGTGGATATCCGGATCAACTCCCTGCTGTGGCCGGCGGGCGTCCCTGGGTTGCAACACAGGCGAAGGACCCAATTCGCCGGTCGTGCGTTGGCTCGCCGAGGAGCTACTCGCATGCGCAAAACCTTCCGATTTTCGGCGGCGGCCTTGCTCGCACTGTTTTTCGGCATCGCCCCCGCGCTCGCGCAGTCTGCGGGGCCGGACGAGGCGATCCAGCCCAATGGAACCGTAGCGCAGACCCTGGCGCTCACCGCCGGGCAGCGAAGTGCGATCTACAACATCGTCATCCGGCAGCGGGTGAAACCCCACGCCGAGCAGATATCCGTCGCCGTCGGGGCGCCGGTGCCACCGACGATCGAGCTTGTCGACCTGCCGGATCAGGCGACGGCGGACAATCCGTCGGCGGCTCTCCTCAAATACGCCATGGTGCACGGCGATGTGGTAGTGGTCGATCCGGTGGCGATGCGCGTCGTCGACGTCATCCGCAACGGCGCAAAACCGTAACGGCACGGCAGCGTAAGAAACCGATCTGCACGTGCCGGCGTCAGTGCACTTTATCCAAGCACCAGTTCGAATCTCGTCATTGCGTCAGCTTCGACCGGATCGGGAAGATTTTAAGAGCTTTAGCGAGACGCAATGTCGCCCAAAACCGCCGCACACTTGTTTCCCGTAGACGAGCCGGCGGAGACGCCGTTCTACATTGCCGCCACCCAGCAGGCGGCGGCCCGGCCGCCGCGGGTGCTCAAATACGGCGACACCTTCATCGTGCTCGACAGCCGCGGCGACATCTCGGCGACATCCGGCGGCTCGGCCGGCCTGTTCCATCTCGACACCCGCCATCTGTCGCGGCTCGAATTGCTGGTCAACGCCGTGCATCCGCTGCTGCTCGGCTCCAACCTGCGCGACGATAACTCGGCCTTTTCCGTCGACCTGAGCAATCCCGACCTGATGGCCGACCAGCGCATCGTGCTGGAGAGGGACACCGTGCACATTCTGCGCACGATGTTCCTGTGGCGCGGCACCGCCTATCAACGGCTCGGCGTGCGCAACTACGGCGACCGCGCGGTCGACCTGCAGGTCTCGGTCCTGTTCGAGAACGATTTTGCCGACCTGTTCGAAGTGCGCGGCGCGCACCGCGAACGCCGCGGCACCGCGACGGCCAATCTGCGCGGCGCCGACCAGGCGCTGCTGATCTATCGCGGCCTCGACAACAAGGTCCGGCGCACCGCGCTCACCTTCGATCCGCCGCCGAACCGGCTGACCACCAGCGCCGCGGTCTACGAGCTGCATCTCGAACCGGGCGAAACGCGGCCGTTGTTCCTGGCCGTGAGCTGCGATGGCGCCGACGCGCGGCCGCGGCCGTTCCTGCCCGGCTTCATTGCCGCGCGCCGCGAATTGCGCGAGGCGACGCGGCAGCAGACCTCGGTTGAAACGTCGAATGAGCGTTTCAACGAAATGCTGTGCCGCTCGGCGGCCGATCTCGCCATGCTGATGACCAACACGCCGCAGGGCCGCTACCCTTATGCCGGCATCCCGTGGTTCTCGACCACGTTCGGCCGCGACGGCCTGATCACCGCGCTGCAGATGCTGTGGTGGAGCCCGGACGTGGCGCGCGGCGTGTTGCGGCGCCTGGCGGCCTATCAGGCCAAAACCGCCGATCCGCTGGCCGATTCCGAGCCCGGAAAAATCCTGCACGAGATGCGCGGCGGCGAAATGGCGGCGCTGCACGAAGTGCCGTTCGGACTTTATTACGGCAGCGTCGATGCGACGCCGCTGTTCGTCCTGCTCGCCGGACTTTATGCCGAGCGCAGCGGCGATCTCCAGACCGTGGCCGAGCTGTGGCCGGCGATCGAGACGGCGCTCGGCTGGATCGATGGCCCCGGCGATGCGGACGGCGACGGTTTTGTCGAATACGCCCGCGCCAATGAGCAGGGCCTGGTCAATCAAGGCTGGAAGGATTCCCACGACGCGGTGTTCCATGCCGACGGCCGCCTCGCAGAAGGCCCGATCGCGCTCGCCGAGGTGCAAGGCTATGTCTACGCCGCCAAGCGCATGGCGGCGCAATGCGCGCGGCGGCTGGGAAACTACTCCACCGCGCGCCAGCTCGACGCCGAAGCGAGCCGCCTCGCCGCGCGTTTCGAAAGCGCGTTCTGGTGTCCGGAGATCGCGACCTATGCGCTGGCGCTCGATGGCGCGAAAAATCCGTGCCAGGTGCGCACCTCGAATGCCGGGCAAGTCTTGTTCACCGGCATCGCCGCCGCCGACCGCGCCGCGCAAGTCGCCAAGGGTCTTTTACAAACCGACTTCTTTTCCGGCTGGGGCATCCGCACCGTGGCGCGCGGCGAAGCCCGCTATAATCCGATGTCGTATCATAACGGCTCGATCTGGCCGCACGACAACGCGCTGATCGCCTTGGGGCTGGCGCGCTACGAACACAAGCAAGCGGTCCAGACGCTGTTCGAGGGCCTGTTCGGTGCCGGTACTTACATGGATCACCGCCGGCTGCCGGAATTGTTCTGCGGCTTCCAGCGCCACCACGGCCAAGGGCCGACGCTCTATCCCGTCGCCTGCTCGCCGCAGGCCTGGGCCAGCGCCACGCCGTTCACGCTGTTGGAAGCCTCGCTCGGCCTGCAATTCGATCCGTTCAAGGGCGAGATCCGGCTGTGCAACCCGCGCCTGCCGGCGTTTTTGGACGAAGTGATCCTGCGCGACTTGAGGCTCGGTTCATCGAGCGTCGACCTGCGCGTGCGCCGCCATAAAGACACGGTGTCGCTCGATACGCCGCGCATCAGCGGCGATATCCGAGTTTCGATCGTGTTTTCCTCCTGATCCCTCGCGGGAACTCTTGCCTCAAGCCTGCCGGTCCCGCCGAACCTTGGAACCAGCCGCACCGCTCAGGCTTAGTGGTGTGGGTTCCCAGACACTTCGGAGGGCAGCATGCGCGGCGAACATCCGACCGTCATGGTGGCAGCCGCACTACTGGCGCTGACCGCCGTCGTCAGCGTCGCATCGTCTGAAGACGCGCCGGCCCCGCCGGCCCCGGCCAAGACCGAGCAATCGGCGCCGCCCGCGGTCACCATCCTCCCCAATCACGAGGTCGAGGGCATCCTGGGCCGCGAAGTGCGGAGCAGCGCGGCTGACGAGAATATGGGCCGCATCGTCGACGTGCTGGTGGACCGCAGCGGCCAGGTGCGCGCCGCGATCATCGACTTCGGCGGTTTCCTCGGCGTCGGCAGCCGCAAGATCGCGGTGGATTGGGCGGCGTTGCATTTTCCTGCGCCGGCCAAGCCCGAGCCGCCGATCAGGCTGGAGCTGAACCGCGACCAGGTGAACGCCGCACCCGCATATGAAGAAGGCAAGCCCGTCACGGTCCTAAGCGCGCTCGGCAAGCTCGAACCGCTGCCGTTCGAATAATCAATCGACATTTTCGGGAGACGTATCCTGCCGGCGAAGCGATCACGCGCCATTCACGACCGGGAGGATCCGCACGACGCGCGCGACGACGAAGCCTTGTCGCCCAAAGCCTTGCCGCCGCCGCCGCCGCAGCAGCCGGCATTCGAAGGCAGCGAGCCGCCGTTGCATCCGTCGCCGCGCAGCCTGCGCGGGCTCGATTGGTTCATCTTCTTCGTCGCCGACGTGCAGACCGGTTTCGGCCCGTTCGTATCGGTCTACCTGACCGGGCAACGCTGGACGCAGTTCGATATCGGCCTTGTGCAATCGGCGGCGGGCATCGTGTCGCTCATCGGCCAGATGCCCGGCGGCGCCATCGTCGATGCCGCGCGTTCGGAGCGGGTCGTCGCCGGCATCGCCATCGTCACTATCTGCGTCGCCGCCTTGACCTATGCGGCGCTGCCGATCTTCCCGGTCGTGCTGCTGGGAGCGGTCCTCCACGCGCTGGCGAGCTGCGTGCTCGGCCCGGCCATGGCCGCGATCAGCCTCGGCCTGGTCGGCCATGCCGCGATCGGCGCGCGGCTCGGCCGCAACGCCCGTTACGCCTCGGTCGGCAACGGCTTGGCGGCGGCGGTGATGGGCGCCTGCGGATATCTGCTGTCGGCACGCGCGGTGTTCATCGTCACCGTGCTGTTGCTCGGGCCGGCGTTGCTGGCGCTGCGCACCATTACGCCAAGCGAAATCGATCCCGAACGCGCCCACGGCGCGGTGCCGCGCCGGCGCACCGATAAGCCGCGCACCAAGGTGACCGAATTGCTGCGCAATCGGCCGCTGCTGATTTTCGCCGGCTGCCTGCTGCTGTTCCATCTGGCCAACGGCGCCATGCTGCCGTTGATGGGCAGCGTCGTGACCATGCGATCGAGCCAATGGGCGACGGTGCTGATCGCGGCCTGTATCGTCGTGCCGCAGCTGGTGGTCGCGCTGCTGTCGCCGTCGGTCGGAACCCGGGCCCAGCTTTGGGGCCGGCGGCCGCTGCTGCTGATCGGCTTCGCCGCGTTGCCGATCCGCGGCCTGTTGTTCGCCTCGGTGAGCAATCCGTGGCTGCTGGTCGTCGTGCAGCTGCTCGACGGCGTCACCGCTTCGGTGTTCGCCGTCATGGTGCCGCTGGTGATCGCCGACCTCACGCGCGGCACCGGTCATTTCAATCTCGGCCTCGGTATCGTCGGCACCGCGACCGGCGTCGGCGCTTCGCTCAGCGCCACCTTCGCCGGCTACATGACCGACCGCTTCGGCTTCGGCTCGGCCTTCGCCGGACTGGCCGCGATCGCGCTGGTCGGCCTGACGGTGCTGTGGTCGCTGATGCCGGAGACGCGGCCGGAGGAGACGGAATGAACTACAGCGCCGGCGCGTCGTCGGTGACAAGGCGCAGATGCGGCGCCAGACGGTCGGCCAGGCTGCGATAGACGGCAAGATAATCCTGCGCCATGCGCCGCGCGGTGAAGTGTTGCTCGAAGTGCGTGCGGATTTTCGCGCGCGACAAATGATCCAGGCGATCGACGGCGCCGATGGCGCCATTGATGTCCTCGACGATGAATCCGGTCAGCCCGTCGTCGATCACTTCCGGCACCGAGCCGCGGTTGAAGGCGATGACTGGCGTGCCGCAGGCCATGGCTTCGATCATCACCAAGCCGAACGGCTCCGGCCAGTCGATCGGAACCAAGAGCGCGACGGCGCCGCTCAAGAACTCGGATTTGTCCTTGTCATTGATCTCGCCGATATATTCGACATTGGCTGCCTTGATCATCGGCTTGATCTGCTCGTCGTAATAATCCTGGTCGGCGCGGTCGACCTTGGCCGCGACCTTCAGCGGCATGCCGCAATGCTGGGCGATACGGATGGCGCGATCGATGCCCTTTTCCGGCGCGATGCGGCCGAGAAAGGCGAAATAGCTCGGCTTGACCGGTTTCGGCATCAGGAGCCGCTCAGGCAGGCCGTGATGCACCGTGCGCACCCAATGCGCCTGCGGCAGCGGCCGCCGCTGCGAGTTGGAGATCGACACCACCGGCACCGTGTTGAAGGTGTCGAATACCGGCTGGTGCTCGGGCAAATCGAGCCGGCCGTGCAGCGTGGTCACGAACGGCGTCGCCTGCCGGCAAAACAGCGAAAACGGATAATAATCCAGATGAAAATGCAGGAAATCGAAATCGCCTGAACGCTGGTAGACCCGCTCCAGCATCATCATGTGTAGCGCGTTCGGATCGCGCACCGCGCCGTCGAGCCGCAATGCCCGCGGCCACACCGCCTCGAGCCTGGCCGAGGTCTGCGAGTCGCCAGAGGCGAACAGGGTGACCTCGTGGCCGAGCGCGATCAGTTCCTCGGTCAGCCAGGACACGACTCTTTCGGTTCCACCATAAAGTTTGGGCGGGATCGCCTCGGTCAACGGGGCGATTTGCGCGATATGCATCGATTTTAACCTTTCATGGTCCCGGTATGGATGTTCCCGCCGGCCCCGCGATGTCCCGACGCAAAGACAACAACGAACCAAGGCCGAAATATTTCAATTCCGGCATGGAACTTATTTTTCGCAAATCGTGGAACTTTTTCGCGTCTTCGTTCCCAATGCACGAAATCGGCGTCGATCGTCACCGCCGCGACGACGTGCTGACACGGAACGGTCGCAAGCCCGACATGGTTCGTCCACGCGATGCGTCACAAAACTTTTTTGTGCGGCCGGACGTTACATTTGCGAATTCCCGGCGTTGTGACCCTGTGTGTGGACGGAAGGGAGGGGCGGCAGCATCGCGAGCGGAGCTTTGACACGCATGGCCGATCTTTGCGATTACGTCACCCGTCCCCTTGCCTTCGTCTTTCACTATGTCCGGCTGCGGCCGGTGTCGCATGCGGTCATCCTCGCCGCGGTGCTGGCCGCGGTGACGTGCTCGGTCGGCACCCAATACGGCGTGAAATTCCTGGTCGACGTATTGTCCAGTCACGATGCCGCCGGCGTGTGGACGGCGTTCCTCGTGCTCGGCGCGCTGATCGCCGCCGATAATCTGCTCTGGCGCGTGGCGAGCTGGGTCGCCAATTTCGCCTTCACCGGCGTCACCAGCGACTTGCGGCGCGACCTGTTCCGCCACCTGATAGGCCATTCGCCGGCCTATTTCGCCGACCGGCTGCCCGGCACGCTGACCAGCCGCGTCACCGCCACGTCGAACGCGATCTTCACCGCCGAGAACATGTTCATGTGGAACGTGCTGCCGCCGTGTGCGGCGACGGTAGCGGCGATTGCGCTGGTGCGCACCATCAGCCTGCCGATGGCGGTCGGCCTTGCGATTGTCGCCGGCATCATGGTCTGCCTGATGTTCCGCCTCGCCGCCGCCGGCCGGCCGCTGCACCATGATTTCGCCGACAAGGCCGCCGCCGTCGACGGCGAAATGGTCGACGTGGTCGGCAACATGCCGCTGGTGCGCGCCTTCTCCGGCTTCGCCCGCGAGCATCGCCGCTTCGACGCCACCGTCGACCGCGAAATGGATGCGCGGCGCAAAAGCCTGCTCTATCTGGAAAAGCTCCGCATCTTCCATGCCGTGGTGACCATCGTGCTGACGCTCTGCCTAGTCGCCTGGGCGATCGTGCTGTGGCAGCAAGGCACGGCGACGACCGGCGATGTCGTGCTGGCTTGCACCTTGGCTTTATCGGTGCTGAGCGCGACACGCGACCTCGCGGTGGCGCTGGTCGATATTACCCAACACGTCGCGCGGCTGTCCGAAGCGCTCGCCACGCTTCTGATACCGCACGAGCTGCGCGATCATCCGACCGCCGAGCCGCTGGTGCGCCGCGGCGCCAGCGTCAAATTCGAGCACGTCGATTTCCGCTACAGCGACGGCCGGCGGATATTTGCCGATCTCAACCTGCACTTCCGTCCGGGCGAGCGGGTCGGACTGGTCGGTCATTCCGGCGGCGGCAAATCGACCTTGTTCGCGCTGCTGCAGCGCTTCTACGATCCGCAGGGCGGTCGCATCCTGCTCGACGGCCAGGATATCGCGCGGGTGACGCAAGCGAGCTTGCGCGACGCCATCGGCGTGGTGCCGCAGGACATTTCGTTGTTTCACCGTTCGGTCACGGACAACATCCGCTACGGCAGGCCGGAAGCGTCCGACGACGAGGTGCTGGAAGCGGCGATCACGGCGCGCTGCGATTTCATCGAAGATTTGCCGTCCGGCATGCGCACCATCGTCGGCGACCGCGGCGTAAAACTGTCCGGCGGCCAGCGCCAGCGCGTCGCCATTGCGCGGGCCTTCCTCAAAGACGCGCCGCTATTGCTGCTCGACGAAGCCACATCGGCGCTCGACAGCGAATCCGAGGAAATCATCCGCGAGGCGCTCGCCCGCCTGATGCGCGGCCGCACCGTCATCGCCATTGCGCACCGGCTCTCCACCGTGCGCAATTTCGACCGCATCGTCGTGCTGCAGGCCGGCGAAGTCATCCAGGACGGCCCGCCTGACCTGCTAATGCGCCGGGACGGGCTTTATCGCCAACTGGTGCAACGCGAGATGGATCGC
>Ga0116221_1001930_pt1 | contig 13657 bp, 9 predicted proteins | sample Sb_taG_5_FD_88965 | JGI IMG/M metagenome (GOLD analysis project Ga0116221, IMG submission 88965) | Peat soil microbial communities from Weissenstadt, Germany - Sb_50d_8_FC metaG | ecosystem: Environmental > Terrestrial > Soil > Wetlands > Peat | place: Germany: Weissenstadt | collected 2010-09-21 | reverse complement strand
GCGATGAAGGGCACGGTGGCGCCCTCGTCGAGCAGCCCGATGACGGCCACCATGCCTTTCAAGGGAACGGCGAGTTGCTTGGAAATGTGAACGGGTACGGAGGTGGAAAGCGCCTTGAGTTCAGCCATGGCCCTTGGAAAACTCCATCATGACACAGCCGAGGTGCGGCCGGACATGCGCGCCGGCGCGAGCGCGATGTGAAGACCGGATCACGTTCTTCGAACGCACAATCCTGTTAGCCCGCTCTCAGGCTGTTTGGATCTGCTGCATCCATATGGGGACTCCCAGATCGACCTTGAGCGCATCCAGCATCTCCTGAGGCAAAGGGACGAACGTCAGCTTTGGGTCGGTCCCCTCATCGTCGGATGCTGTCCACGGGTTATCTTCATCGCGGTCTGCCGTTGGGTCGCCGCCCGTAAGAATCTCGAACACCTGGGCGCGTGTTCGGAGCGCATCGAACATTCTTTCGTCGTACGTGGCGGCCAGGTACGGAAGCGCCACCTCGAGGCCTGGCATGTTCTGCTCGTTTGTCTGGGCGGCACTTCGAGAGGCCAGCTTGCGCTCACGTTCCGTCTTGCTGCCGATCCGATCTGTTCTTCCCGTGCGTTGCTCAATGGTCGCGGGATTCCACCCCAAATCATAGTGAATGACTTGTCTGCATTCGCGGTGCAAATCGATGCCTTCTTGTCCAACCGCGGTGCACACCAATATCTCCGGAAGCAGCGGCGTGTTGAAGCCCGCGAACACTGCTGCGCGCGACTTGGTGTCGCCTTTCACCAGCGCCACCGCCTCTGCCCTGGGGTTCATCGCATACTCAAGGTAACTCTGCCGCTCCCTCTCGCTCATCCGGCCTACCTCCTCCAGGAAAGCCACAACCCGCTGGGCAAGAGTCTCAGTTCCCTCGGTTGCGCCAAAGGGCTGATGCAGGCCCATGAACAGGCTGGCTGCCCACGTTTCGTCCTGGCCTCTGAATACTGAGACTGGCAAACGCAAGAGGATGTCGTCGCGCAGCAGCGCCCGTACCAGCGCATCCATAGCATCGCGTCTGGCCGTCCAGTCCCACCGTCTCTCACGCAGGGTTATTCCGAACATCGCCTTTCGAAGGCGATCGGCGTCTTCACGACCCTGAGGCGCCAGCGATTCCAACGCGGAACCGGAGGGTGCAAGCAGGTTCGGCCCATCCACCAGGCTCGTGAAAACTGAGCTTCGCCCGCTCTCGAAGCGCGATAACATCTCCTTTGTCAGTCGCTCCAATCGGTCCGTCTCGGGCTCGCCGGCCAAGTCGTAATGAGCTGCCAGGCTGGACCGGGCGGCGCGCTCAGTCGCCTCTGCTCCTCCGATTCGAATCCGGTCGAGAGATCGCGACGGCCGTACCGGTCGCGCACCCAACTCTCCTGTGAAATTTGCTCCAGTAACTCGGTGGTGAAACGGCCGTCCTCGGTTGTCATCGGCAAGCTGGGTGTGTGTCCAGCAAGCCGGCGAGCCCAGGTATGCTCGATGGCGCGGGAGAGAAACACGCGATCCGGCCGTTCGGCATCGGGGAAAAGCGGCCGGCCTTTGATCTCGGCCCGCGCCGCCAGGAAAGCCACAGCACGAACGTCGTCTTCGGTCAGCACCGGAAGTTGCCAACCCAATTCGAGAAACCATCCGATCAACACGCGATCCACGAAGAGAGGCACGCCAGAGGCCTCGCGCGCGGTTAGCGAGCGTCTGAATTGTTGCATGGCCTTGTCGCGGTCCTCGTCGGTCTTGATCTCGGTCTCTCGCGCCCGGAACAGCGCACGCCGCTTCTTGTCGAGGCTTTTTTCGATGCGATCCGACAGAGCCTTGTGAAGAGCTCCGGCGGTAGGCACTCGGAAACAGAAGACGAGCGATTTCTCCCCACGATCCCATCGCTCCAACACCGCATCGACGACCTGCCGCAACTTAGGATGCTCGGCGTCTCTAGCTCGGGTAGCTTTGCCGGTCAGCCGGTAGAGGAGATTCATGAGTCGCTGCTGTCCCCCTGTCGCCGCAGCCTCAATGGCATCGCGCCCCTCCTTGCTCTCCCACATGGTCGAATAGCAGCCCGTCAGGCCCGTCCCGAGCGTTGTCCGATAGCGGCCTCTGCTCAGCGCCGCGACGACCTTCATGAGAAGGTACTGGACCAGTTCGTCTTTCGGTTCGAGCGGCTGGCCCGGAGCCAGGTGGAGCCGACTGTAGTCCGGACGCAGCAGATTACTCCCATTGGACGGATACTCACGGCCGACCCAGTATCGCCGATGGACACTCGAACGGCGGTGGCGGATAACCAGTGGCCTCATGGCCTGGCTGAGCGCCTGATTGGCTTCGCGCAACTTCATCGCGCGACTGAAGAATGGACGGATCGGCCCTGGCACCTGGTCCAAATTAAGATTCGGCGGCATGCTGCCATTGCCAAATAGGTTCGCCCAGACCTCACGCACTCTCTCCATGCGTGGGTCAGTCTCGCTTCCAGGAACCACGCCGGCATCGCTGAGCCGTAAATCCCAGCGGGCCAATTGGTCTCCCAAGACGCCCCATTCACGGGAAAAGGCGCTCACAGCCAGTTCTGATAACTGCATGCATCGGGCCAACCGCTCTCGCATCTGTTGCAGCGCGACGACGCGGTCCTTGCCGATCGCCTTTCCCATGTGATCGATCACATTCAGGATGCTCACAGTTTCTTGGGGGTTCAATTGGAACGGTGTCGCTGTCAGTAGCAGCATTCGCCTGGCAAACGGCGCGACGAAATCACGAATCGCACGAAACTCACCGGCTTCGTTGTTGCGCCAGTGGTGGGCTTCATCGGTGATCACTAATGGGAACTGGCCGTCCAGAAGGTAGGGCCACAGCCGCTTGAACACGTCTCGCAAGCCCGCCTTAACATCGCGAAACCAATACAACCAAGCCTTGTACTCCACGGTTCGATGGTCACTAGGCTGCCTCAGCGGCACGCTCTTGCACTTCTCCCGCAACTCCTCCAGTCGCTCCCCGCCCCCATCGCGCACGAAACGGTTCAGGGACTTCTCCATGTCTTCGTAGGTCACACTCACCTCTTCGAATACATGCCGCTCCCATCGCGGTTCCCATTCCTTGCGCTCACGGTCTGACGACAACAGGAACCGCTCATGCCGCGCCCAGTCCCAGAGGTTGATGTCGTACTCGCCGCGTCCCGCCCATTCGGCGGCGTCCTCCCAACCCCATGAGCCGACCGTCTGGGAGAGCCCACGAACCAGGTGATAACGCTGCTGCATCTGCAGGCCGCGTCCCCACCAGCGGAACAGGCACGCGGTCACGAACCGTATAGCCGGGTCGGACAACCGCTTGGTGAATATGTTGGACTCCGCCACGAGGATCACGGGAGCATTGCGACGGCGTAGATCGTTGGCACGGTAGATACCCTGGAGAAGCTGGTCCGCCGACTCACACAGGACCGACTGGAACCACCTCGTCTTCTCGCCATCGACGGCACAGCGTGTACGAAACGCTTCCTCCTCACGATGCCACTTCTCCGTCAGGGTGTGATTGCCCCCGGGCGTAATGATCAGCACGCACCTGTAGCAGTTGGCGACGTCGTCCAGTTCCTCACATCGGTCCTTATCGCGCATGATCGAGAGGACAGCATACGCGGCAGCAAGCGCCACATACGTCTTGCCCATGCCCACCTCGTCAGCCAGGACCTGCAATTCCCGGCGCCCCGGAATGGGGTCGAAGAACGCCCGCAAAATATGGTTGACTGTAGCCGTCTGCCGTGCCGCATCGTGAGCGCTGATGCGCTCATCTCTGCCCAGGTCGATCATTGCCGTATCCAACCTTGGGGTCATGCGACTGCCTCCTCCTGCTCCGGCGCTACTTTCTGTATCGCCTCCGGTGTCAGCGCCGCCCAGCGGCGGGCCAGGTCGTTCGGCAACATGGCCCCCACGAATTCAGAGAACTCGCGGTCCTGCATCACGACTGCAAACTGCGTCTTCAAGGCTGCTTGCTGGACCAGGGCGTACAAACGGTCCAGAGCGCGGCGGCCTACCTCCTCAAAGGCCCTGCGGCAATCCGAGGATGCACCAGCAGGCCAGCGGATTTCACGAACTACCCGGATCAACTCTGCGAGTTGAAACGCTGCCGCAGTAGGTGATCGCTTGCCTGCCAAGAATGCCTGAACGACCTGCTCTGCCAGGCAGACCGGGCTGAGGTCTCCCAACAATGCCTGCTCCGCCGCCCGGGGGGAGTATGACGCCGCATCCTGGATTGTCCGTGCCAGGCCATACAGGCTCTCCACAAACTCGCGAACGATATAGCTCTGCAGCCGCCTCACCCGGTCAATGTCAGTGGGGTCTGCAGAGCCGCCCCGGCCGGCTTCCGCGCGCGCGTGTTGTTCCAGGCGGGCCAATAGATCCTCCTCAGAAATACGGTCGTGAAAGTACGCCAGCAATTCTTCTTCAGACGGCTTTGCGCCAAGTATCCTCGCCTTGCTGTCGTGGAGAATGTTCACCGGAAACAGGCAACGTTCGCCCTTCTCGCCCCACAAGATCTCAACGACGCGGCGGGAGAGCATGGACCGTACCTGTTCGGGAGACACCGCCATGCAGAAGGGGGAAGCCGCCCCTGGGCTCACTACCGTCTGTGACAGGTTGGCGCCAGCCAACGACGGGAATCCTACTCGGAAAGCCGGCGCATCTCCCCTCCGCAGATGCACCAGAAGTTCCCCGTCCGGCTCTGTGAGCGGTTGCCATGGGACCGCCAACTCCACGCGATAAATGAAGTCGGCCCAGTCCGGTGCTTTCTCCTCCTCAGTCGAAGGATCGCGAACGTCGCGGGGGCCACACGACGCCCAGTCAACGATCTGGCCTTCGATCGGCGGACGCCAGTCCTTCGGATGCCACTTGCCCCGCATCCATCTCATCAACACGCCGGCCTCGATATTCGCGGTCAATGGATTTCGCAGGACGCCCAGCCCCTGTCGTGTGAAATTGGCCGAACCCACATAAGCGACAACGGTCTTCGGTCCGGCCAGGACGATCCACTTGGCGTGGAGGTCGCGGCTCTCTACCGCCATACCCTCGGGGACCTCCTCCTCAGCGGCACCGAGGCGGGCCGGCAAGATGCGCCCGTGCTCGACAGGGAACCCGTGCGCCCGAAGCTGGCTAACCAGTGAGAACGGGAAACGGGGTACCGCGTTGGGGCCTGGAGCATCGGCGCGCGTGATGATTTCGAGATCGCAGTCGCCGAGGAAACTGCCTCTGTCTGCCAGGCCATTCGCGATTGCCTCGAAGGGGTTGTTCGCCGCGTTCTCCTCTACTTGCGGCCAGAACGGGGAGCAAATATGCCAATTCAGCACCGGCTCTCTCTCGGGCCAAGCGTTCACCAGTTGCCGCCAGACGGGATTGGCGCCGCCGCCGAAGACCACTTGCAGGTCTAGGTCCTCCTGGCGCCGCGACATGCCCGGCCACTCGCGAGCGCGACTGGCGGCCCCTTCAAACAAACGGCGCACCTGCGCATCGGCCGTATCCCCCAACGCCTCCTCCCATCGCGATAGCGCCTGCGTCAGAACAGTCGGCGGTAAGCGGCCATCCTCGTGGAAGTCCATCACTACCGCGGCTTCCCGTTGCCTTCGGAATCCTTCGTGAGTAAGGTTGGCTGAAGCTACGATCAGGCGGATTCGATCACGTCGATGGATCAGGATTACTTTGGCATGGTGAACCCTGTGGCCGATTGGCAGGACGTCTACTTGCAAGGTTGGCCTGACGCCCGCGGCAAGTGCGTGGGCATCGCAGATCAAGGTTACATCGGCCGTTGACAGCACGCAGTCGAGTCTCACCGGCGACGCGTACCCACGGTCCCGTACGCCGCCCAGACCTAAGAGGGTAGGCAGGAAGTCCTGCCCGAAGAAATCCGGCTGATCGAGCGACAGCCCGTAGGTTGAAAAGACAGCGCCAATCAGAGGGCCGTCCGCCTCGGATGGGCGTATCCAGTCCATCATATTGCTTTCGGTGGTGTTGGGTTTCGCCGCCATTGGTTGCCTCACTGAATCTTGCAGAGCCTGATGAATCGCCTCGCGCCGAACGTGCGGTACGGGTGTCGAGCCATTCCCTCCCAGCGGTTCGGGACCTGCGACACATCGAGAGAGAAGCGTTGCGATGTCAGTTGAGCCATGCATCCCTCGCCAGGATTGAGCCGGACCCACGGGCCTTTCGGCAGTCCGCCTTCGAACTTGCCTTCCTGCACACGCAGATGCCTGCGCAGAATCGCTTGGCCGAGATCGATAGGCCTTTCTGTGGCTTCTAATGTCCGTGCCAACTCAACAAGGCCGAGTTTCTGCAATGCCTGCCCCGCGATTCCCAGGGCAGCGTCATTGCGCGATGCGGCTTCCATCTGAGCGAGGAAGGCCGCGGAAGCTCTCCTCATCTGGGTGCATGCGGCCACCAGGGACGGGTCGTCCATAACCCTGTGAAGATCCACTTGGCCCGAGTCGGCCGCCCGTAGGCGGACCTGTTCGAAGACAAATAGAACGCACTGATACATCTGCTCGTAGGGCTCAATCAGGCACAGAGCGTTTCGTATCCGGGCGTTGGCTCGCCCGGCAGGATCGGAACCGCTCGCGTCGGCATGTTTCAGGCTCGCCAGGCAGAAAGCCAGGAGCTGAGGCTCATCCCGCGGCTCCTGCGACTCGCATGCTCGTAGAAGACGAAGCATCGTCCATCGCGTGTGATCGTCAAACTCGGCCTCCTCGCCCCCTTGAAGGGCACGACGCAGGATCTGTGCCTCCAGCGTAGTCAGTGTCCCGGCGTGCGCTTCCCGCCCCCATTCTCGCAGACCCTCGACTGGAAGCCTCGCGTCCCCACGGAGCACATCCAAGCCATAGGCCTTCGGCGAAGGGAATGCATCTGCGAATTGTTCTCCCAGGGGCCGGAGTGTCATTGTGGCCATGTCCGCCAGGTGAAGTGACTCGAGAAAGGTGCTGTACGCGCCAATCCCGCCGTACTGCACTTGGGTTGAGAGCAGGGCGAACGTCAGCGTCACCTTATCCTTCTTTGCGTTCAGATCTAGCCAGCGATGCACTGCACGGACGCCACGTAGCCCATCGGTGGCCTTCGCACCTATTGCCGAGTCCTCCTCCGCCAGCCCGCAAGCTAACCCCCACGCTCGCTCGAAGAGTTTCAGCTTCTCAAGGATCTGCCGGCGGAATTCTGAGATGCTGTGCCCGTCGCCGCCACCAACCGATCCCCTTGCCAGCTTCAGTGCGAGGCACATCATACTCGCGTAGCGAGGAACCGTTGTGATGGTCGTGAAGCCCGGCAGTATCCGATCCGCCAGCGCGACATATCCACCCATGAACCCCAGCGGGTCGATGCTGCCGCTGGCAAGGTCGAGCGGGTCGTACGCCGACCAGAAGACGCGCACATCTGGTTTGTCGATGAGTAGCCCGGGCACCGTCGCTTCTTCCTGCAAGACAGGACTACCTGACCGGGACTCCGGCATTCAGGTGCTTCAGCAGAGCATTAGTCCCCTTGACGGCGGAATCGCTCTGCCCATCCATGGTATGCTCCATTGCTTGCTATTATAGTTGTTTAGTCGGGCGGCTTCCCGCTATTTCTCAAAAATCTAGTTGTCTGAAAGACGCATGTTGTCGCCAAGGCCCGCCTTTTGGCATAGTGCCGATCCGGCGAACCGATCCTCCAATGTCACAGTTCGGGCGCTGCGTGCGTGCCAGCGGATATAGAGTTCGCCGCTGCCCCGGGGGGACGGAGTCTCAACCGCGCATCCGAACACTCCGTGGGGCTCGCAAGGATGATGGGTTCTCCGCCAGGGCGGGACGCCGACGATCCCGGCAGGGCAACCAGTCGAAATCTCTACTTCAAATACTTTACAAATAGCACGGCATTTCCGCGCTCGTTATAGATCAGCTCGTCCACCAGGTTGCGGGTCATGAGAATGCCGAACCCTCCCGGCCGCTGGCCCTGCTCCACGCGGACTTCCACATGCTTGATGGGGGAATCCTCGGGATTCGAAATAGCCGCATGGGGAAGGAATTCGAGGGAGAAACCACTGCCGGGGTCGAGAATGTGGACGATCAGGGAACGGTCGGTGCGGAGCAGCGAAATCCGTACCCGCTTGCGGGGATCCGACTTGCCGCCGTGCTCGATGGCGTTCATGAGCAGTTCGCGAAACGCCGCCGCGACATCTTCGCGGGCATGTTGGGGCAAATCGATTTCCATCTCGCGCAGGAACTGCGTGGTGCGCTCGGCCGCATCCATCTTACAGCGCACCTCGAGCGTAATCCACTCACGGCGGCCAGAAGTCAGGCGGATGTCGTCTTTCCAGGAAGAGGCGTCCAGGGCCTGCTGAACCATATCGTTCAATTGCCCCGGGGGCACGGGATTGTGGAAGTAGCAATAGGCGTGGTTGCGGATGGCCCGCAGGGCGCGCGCCGGATCTTGCTCTCCGGTGACGATCACCCGCGCGTCGGGGCGGATGGCGCGTACCCGGCGCAGCAGTTTCAGGGGGTCGGATCCGTTATTGCCATGCCCCGCCACCACCACGTCGAAGGCCGAGCTTCGCAGGCGTTCGAGCGCGTCGCTCCCGTTGTGGGCTTCCTCGATGCGGCGATCATCGCGCTGCAGAAGCTTCGACAGGAGTTCGCGGACAGCGGGATCGGCATCGACCAGGAGCAGGCAGCGTAAACTCACGAGTGTCTCTGAATTCTAATTTATCGTGGTACAGGATACCACGCCTATCCCTGCCGGTGCGGAACCGGTTTCTTCAGGACCATTTATCATTAATTAAGATTCGGTAACCTGGGGGCACTCCCGAGCATCTACCCTCGTGTGAAAGTGTATCCTGGCGTCGGGCTTTGTGCCCTTTCTCTCCTCGCTCTCGGCGTCGCCTCCGCGCAGATCTACCCCCCCGGCGGCTAGCCGCCTGGTTATCCAGGGGGTTATCCGCCCGGCGGCTATCCACCTAACTACCCTGGCGGGAGGCCTTACCCGGGCGGCGGGGGCATCCCCATACCGACCAAGGGCGGTAAGCCGTCGAAGCAGACGGACTCCGGCCAGCCGCTACCCAATTTCCGGGGAAAATTAAAGCAAATGGATAAAAAGTCCATTTCGCTCGAGTTGGGCGACAACCGCATCCTGGATTTCAAACGCAACGACAAAACCAAGTTCTACAAGGCCGGCGACGAAGTCAAGGACCCCAAGTTCACGGTGGGCGACCAGCTTTCGATCGAAGGTTCCGAGGCCGCTGACGGCACTTTGAACGCCGTGAACGTTTATTGGGAGAAGGGCGCCGGAGCGACCAATACCGCGGCGTCCGGCAGTAAGGACAAGAACGATGGCGCGGTAGATACCTGGAAGGACGATCCCAAGGGGGCGGCTCCGTCCAGAGAACCGGCCCCAGAACCGGCAAAAGCCCCGGCCCCCGACGCCGCCCCACCCGTGCCCCGGACCGCGTCGGCGGAAAAGGCCCCGCCACCCTCGAAGGATGCCGACGACCCCGGTCCGCCCACACTGAAGCGGGGCAGGGTCGCCGATCCCACCCGCGAGCATGCCGAGGCTCCGCTGCCCCAGATCGAGGTGCCCCCGGCGGCGCCTCCCGCTACCGAGCGGGCGGCCGCGCGGCCCGCGGACGACGATGCGGCGCCGCCGATGCGCCGCGCCGGCAACGACGGCTACATCCCCATCGTCCAGAAGCCCGACGATCCGCTGATCCGCAAGGCCGCGGACGCCGCCATGGATTTCACCGAAACCCTGCCCAACTATGTTTGCCAGGAGTTGATGTCGCGCTACCAGAGCGAGTCGCACCCGGCCAACTGGCAACCGCTCGACGTGGTGGCCGCAGCCCTGGTCTACGAGAACGGCAAAGAGGATTACCGCAACGTGACGGTGAACGGCAGGCCCAAGAAGAGCATCGAGGATACGGGCGGCGCCTGGTCCACGGGAGAGTTCGGCACGGTTCTGATCGACCTGTTCTCGCCGGCCACCAACGCCACCTTCCACTACCGCAAGGATTCGCGCACGGCCGGGATCTTGACGAAGGAGTACGAATTCGACGTGGCGCGCGAGAATTCACACTGGCAGATTCACATGAGCTCGCAAACCTACATGCCGGCCTACAAGGGCTCGGTGTGGGTCGATCCGGCGACCTCGCGGGTGCTGCGCATCGAGATGCAGGCGTACGGCTTCCCCGATTCGTTCCCCACTGACCACGTCGAGTCGGCCACCGACTACCAGTACATTCGCCTGGGCGATGCGAAGCAGTACCTGCTGCCGGTGCATGCCGAGACGCTGAGCTGCCAGCGCGGAACGAATTATTGCAGCCGCAATACGATCGATTTCCGCAATTACAAGAAGTACACCGGCGAATCGACCATTACATTCGGGTCGCCGAAGTAGTGACTCCGCTCGAAGAATACTTACGCACATCCTACGATCCCGACGTGGAATACGTGGATGGCACTCTGGTGGATCGCGTTGTGGGTGAGTTGTCGCATAGCTTGGTGCAGCGCAACCTGATTGTTGCTTTGAGCCGCAATCACCCGCGAGTATACGCCGTTCCGGCACTGAGGTCCCAGACATCCCCCACGCGCTACCGCCTTCCGGATGTTTGCGTGATGTTGGAGCTTCCCAAGACGAAGTACCTGCTGGAGGCCGCATTATCTGGCTGATCGATCCACGGCTGCGTACTATGGCGGTCTATTCCGATGGCCGCCTCACCGAGGTCCGTGCCGAGCGGATCGCCACGACCGGAGATCCCTGCCTCGAATTGACCCGCGAAGAGATCTTTCGGCGTCTGCCGGAGCCCGCGACTTTACTGGGCGCCCTGGACCGCGGCCTCTAAATCCGACTCGGAAGTGAGTCCTTCGAAGCGCTTGATCTGCTTCCCGGAGCGGTCGAAGACTACGGTCACAGGCAATTCGTCCAGGTGGTACTGTTCCGAGAGTGCGGCCGACCCCAGCGCCACGGGGTAATCGATGGGATGCTTCTTCAGGAAGGGCTGGACGCGCTCGGCGCCTTCCTCGTCCATCGAAACTCCCAACACGACGACGCCCTTGGAGGCAAGCTGCCGATGCAGCTTGTTGAAGTTGGGGATCTCCGCGATGCACGGCACGCACCAGGTCGCCCAGAAATTCACGACGACCACTTTGCCGTTGAGCGCGGCGGTGTCGTATGCGCCACCTTCCAGGCGTGAGACCTGCGGCAGACCTGCGGGGGAAGCTGCAACGGCCGGCGCGCCAGCGGCGCCCTTAGACAGGAACGCCATGAACTCGGCCGGATCGTGAGTCAGGCCGGGGAACGTGGCGATCACCTTCTCATCCGGGTCCATAATCGCGTAGTACGGCTCGGCCACCGTGTTGAACCTTTCCAACTCCAGCTTCTGGTTGTCCTCGGAGGCCTGGTCCGTGCCGTCGGCGTAGAGATCCACCAGCACGAAGCCCTTGAGTGCTTCGGCGATCTCCGGACGCGTGAACATGTTGGCCTTCATCCAGTGGCAGTTGGCGCAGGCGTATCCGGTGAAGTTGACGAACACCAGTTTGCCCTCGCGGCGCGCGCGGTCGAGGGCTTCGCGGTACTGGTTCTTCATCCAGGCGAGCGTGTTGGACGAGCCGCCTCCGCCGAGCCCGCCCGAATCGGCGGCCACGGGCACATAGGCGTCCAGGTCGCCCAGGCGGCCGCCGAACATTCCCGGGGCGAGGCTGATCGCGAACCCCAGAAACAGCATGCCGATCAGCAGGCGCGCGAGCCCCAGCGGGTCATCCGGCCCGATGCCTTCGAGCCGCAGGAATCCCAGCAGGTAGAGGCCGGCCATCGAGAAGAGGACGATCCACGCCGCCAGAAAGCGGCCGCGGGTGAGGAAGCCCCATTGCATGACCTGGTCGAGGCTGGAGAGATACTTCAGGCTGGCGGCCAGGATGACGAAGCCCATGACCACCTTGACGCGCGCCATCCATCCGCCGCTGCGCGGCAGGCGCTTCAAGTACGACGGGAAGAGCGCCAGCAGGAAGAAGGGCAGCGCCAGCCCGGCGGAAAACGCCAGCATGCCGAAGACCGGCCGCGCGCCGCCTCCGCCCACCGAGGCCGCCAGCAGCGTGCCGACGAAGGGCCCGACGCAGGCGAATGAGGCGAGCGAAAACGTCAGCCCCATGAGCAGGGTGCCGGCGAATCCGCCCTGGTCGGCCGAGCGGTTCAGGCGGGTGAGAATGGGCGAGGGGATGTTGATCTCGAAGGCGCCCAGCAGGCTCAATCCGAAGGCGATGAAGAGCACCGAGATGAACCCGTTGACCCAACGGTTGGAGCCGAGTTGGACGATCCCAAAGGGTCCGAGGGCCGCGGTCAGCACCAGCCCGAGGCCGCTAAACAGCACGATGATTCCCAAGCAGAAGACCACGGCCTGCGTTACGGCATCCCGCTTTCCGCCCGACTGGCGGTTCAGGAAATAGGACATGGTGATGGGGATCATGGGGAAGACGCAGGGCGTGAAAATGGACGCCAGGCCGAATCCAAAGGCCACCAGCAAAAACGCGGCGATGCCTTGATCGGCCGGTTGGGCCGGGCCGGCGCTGGAAGGCGGCGGCGCCTTGGCCTCCGCATAATCGGCAGGGACGGCTGGCGCAATCGCGGCCGCCGCCGGGTCCACGGTGAGCGCCGCTTCGGCGGCCCATTTGCCCGGGACGCACTGGGTATCGTTGCAGGTCTCGAAGCGCCCCTTGACGGAGAGTTGCGCGGGGCCGGCGGGGGCATCCTTCTTCAGATCCAGCTCCACCAGGAACGCGGCCTGATCTTCGTAGGTCTCGGTCTCGAGGTCGAAGTTCTTGTCGAAGGCCCGTTTAGGCGGCGGCTGAAACAGCCGGACGCGCTCCACGACGGTGTCCGGCCCGACCTTGAACGAGGTCGGAATTCCGCCCGCGGTGGAACCGGAGTACAGGTGCCATCCCGGCTGGATGCGGCCGGTGATGCGCAGCAGGACTTTGCCGCCGGGCGGGGCGGAGGCAGGTTCGGCTTCGAGAGTCCACTTGACGTACTCGGGCCTTTGCGCGAAAACGCAGCCTAGGGAGAGAGCCAGAATCGCGATTCGAGACTTCACAGTATTTTGGACGTTAGAACTGCGGCCAGGCTTCAGCCTTTTGCCGCAAAGCCTCAGCTTTTTGCCGCAAAATTTGTGACACCCTTCAACTCTTCCTCGATGCGCTGATTCACCTTGCCCTGGGCGAACTCCTTGGCCACGCGGATCGAGTTCTTGATGGCGATTCCGTTGGACCGCCCATGCGTGATGATGCAGGCGCCCCGCACCCCCAGCAGCGGCCCCCCGCCATACTCCGAGATGTCCAGGCGCTTCTTGAAATCGGCGAACGCGGTCTTCGATAGAAGCGAGCCGATCTTCCCGGAGATGGTGGCTTCGAGCGACTCGCGCAGGAGGTGCTTGACCATGTCGACCAGGCCTTCGCTCACCTTCAGGGCCACGTTGCCGATGAAGCCGTCACAGACCACCACGTCCACGTTGCCGCTGTAAATGTCGCGGCCTTCCACGTTGCCGATGAAGTTCAGATTGAGGCCGCGCATGAGCGGCGCCGCGGAGCGGGTGACCTCGTTGCCCTTGTGGTCCTCTTCGCCGATGGAGAGAATGCCGACGCGGGGCTGGGGCCGGCATTCTCTCCATCGGCGAAGAG
>Ga0116221_1001928_pt1 | contig 13663 bp, 15 predicted proteins | sample Sb_taG_5_FD_88965 | JGI IMG/M metagenome (GOLD analysis project Ga0116221, IMG submission 88965) | Peat soil microbial communities from Weissenstadt, Germany - Sb_50d_8_FC metaG | ecosystem: Environmental > Terrestrial > Soil > Wetlands > Peat | place: Germany: Weissenstadt | collected 2010-09-21 | reverse complement strand
CCATTTCACCGCGCCTCTCAGCCCGCCCCAGGATGCATGGCATTCTGAAAAGCGATAGCGGGTGCTCAACCGATGTGGGGGAAGTCGGTTGCCTGCGACCGCCCCCTTACGGTCGCGGCTCCGCAAACGCCTGCAAACACGCCGCATTCGAAACGGAGCCGCGACCGTAAGGGAGCGGTTTTCCGCTACTGAGCCGCGAAATCCCCAGAACGGTTAAGCACCCAGCGACAGCTTGCCGATTGACTTGCTGTCCGCGGGCGCATAGAATGCCGTCCAGCAGGTGCGTGCCCATGATTTCACGTAGATCTCTTCTTCAGATGGCCACCGCGGCGGCCGGCGCCGGAGCGCTCGGCCCTTCGTCCACCGCCCAGGCGGGCGGAAAACGCGTGCTGGCGCTGATTGGCGACCGTTATCACAATGCAGACTATATTCGGGTGGCCCTCGATCGGGTCCTGGAGGGTCTCAATGTGGCGGTCGATTACACGATCGATTACGATCGGCTCTCGCGCGATGCGCTCAGAAATTACGCGCTCTTTCTCTGCTTGCGCGACGGCATGATCTGGCCGGGCGGGTATGCCGGACCCGATGCGTACCCTTACCAACAGGGACTGGAAAACCGCGATTTTCCGGATGCGCGATCTCAGAACTGGCTCAAGGAGGAGCAGGCCCTGGCTCTCAGAGATTTCGTAACCGCCGGCAATGGATTCTACTCCCTGCACAACAACAGCCACGTTTCGCTATCCTCGAAAACCTATCGCGAAGTCATGGGGGGAGCCTACATCGGCCATCCTGCGCTGCGGCCGTTCAAGGTGCGGGTGGTGAACACCTCGCATCCCATCACACAGGGCGTCCACGATTTCATGGTCGACGACGAGCAGCACTACGTGGAGTACGACAAGGACAGGAAGGACATCCTGCTCGAGGCCGAGAACATCGACGGCCTGACTTTTCAGAATCTCGGCACGAAATCCATTGCCGGGTGGGCGTACGACTATGGCCGCGGCCGCGTGGTCTTCACTTCCGTCGGCCACACCATCCACGCTCTGTGGAATCCCGAATACGTGAAGCTGCAGAAGCGAGCGGTTCAATGGCTGTTGAAGGAAATCTGATGCCTCGAACCCTATCGACGGCCGTTCCAGACGTACAGTCTGTTCGCACTTAACCGTGGTGCACGCTCTCAGCGTGCCGTGCCGGCATGTCTTGGCCGCGACCGATGAGAAATCCGCACTTTCGCCGCGGCAGTCTCAACCGCCGGTACCCTGGCCGGGGGCGGTGGCTGCCATGCCGGGGCGCCGTCTTCCCATTGGTTGCCGGTGAGGCTGCGGCGCATCCGTGGAGACGACTTCATCCTTGAAGCCCATCCCGCCCGTCCGCCAGCTAGCCGCGCGCCCACCCAGATTGATGAAAATGGGACGCCGGCACGCCGCGAAAAGGCGAACCCGCTGGAGGCGGGACGAAAGGCTGCTTCCGCGCTAGCCACGATCCGCTATAATACAGACTGAGGGAGAAAATTGGGATGCTGAAAGTTCTGTTCACCGCCGCCGTAGTGTTGGCGGTTGCTTCCGTTTCCTTTGCTGCCACGCTTCCGGCCAGCAGCATTCACGGCAACTACATTGAAGCCCGCACCGCGGATGTCTACACCGGTCCGTGCTTCGCCAACGGCGAGGCCGACCAGGTCGGCACAGAGGCCGTCTTCGGGTGGAAGATCGATAACGGCGATTGGCACGGCGTGAAACTGGCCGGGCTCTCGGTGGTCGCAGTGATTCGCTCCGCGCATACTCTCGGCCTTTCGTCCGAGCCGGTGAACCCCGCCAAGGCGGTGTTGATTGTGGATAGCCGCGCCGATGCCGAGCAGCGCCTCGCGCTCCAGAGCTTCGCCAGGCACATGGGCGGCGACCTGTTGGCCAGCGTGGTCAAGGTGGACTACGTGCCGATCGAGCTGACCATCCAGGGCGGCAACATCCACGGCGGAGGGGCCAGGCTGACGGCCGGCTCGCTGGCCGAGATTCAGACGCGCGCCATGACCGCCGCCGACCACATCTGCGGCAACGAAGAAGTCTGGTATCCGCCATTAACCAAGACCGAGCACGTGATGCCCGCCTACGCCCTGGAGAACACCTTCACCGGCGACGGCCTCGGCGAAACCTGGCACAACCGGTTCAAGCGCAGCGGTTTCCTGGGCACTTTCCAGGTCGCCTCCGAGTAGTTCCGCGGGGCCGTCGCCTCCGTTGCCGTGTACACTGGAAGAGGAGAAGACGATGGCCGAGCCCGTCACCAAAGACGACCTGAATGCCGCGGTCGAACGCCTGATCGAATTGACGAAAGACGACCTGAATGCTGCCGTCGAACGGCTGATCGACTTGATGCAGGCCAGTTCCGCTCGAATCGATCAGCGCTTCGATGACATAACCGCACGATTTGACAATCTTGCGGCCCGCGTGGATCGGCACGGGGCCTTCATCAATACCGGAGGCCGCTGGACCGCCAAAATGAACGGGTGGGCCGAAAGCGTCGATTCCGCTCTGGAAGAGAAGGACCGGCAGATCGCCGACCTCTCCGAACGCCTCCGCAGGCTTGAAGAAGACCGGAAATAGCCGACATGCAAATCACCTGGCTGGGGCACGGCACCTTCGAGTTTCGCCTGTCTTCCGGGCAACTCATCCTGATGGACCCGTGGACCGATGGCAATCCGTCCTACCCCAAGGGACACACCATCGGCCGCGTCGATACCATCTGCATTACCCACGGGCATTTCGATCACATTCACGATGCCGTGCCGCTGGCCCAGAAGTTCGCGCCGGAAGTCGTGGGCATCTTCGAGACCTGCGCGTGGCTCGAATCGAAGGGCGTCAAGAATACCCGACCCATGAATAAGGGCGGCTCGCAGAAGGTGGGCGGCGTCACCTTCACCATGACGCACGCCGTCCACAGTTGCGGCATCCTGGACGACGGCAAGATCATCTACGGCGGGGAAGCCGCGGGGTATGTGCTGAGCCTTCCCGACGGGCGCGCGCTCTATTTTGCCGGCGATACCAACGTCTTTACCGACATGCAGCTCATCGCCGAGCTTTACCAGCCGGCCCTGGCCTTCCTGCCCATCGGAGACCTGTACACCATGAGCCCGCGCGAGGCCGCGGTAGCGTGCCGGCTCCTGAAGGCGCCGAAAATGGTGCCGATGCATTTCGGGACGTTCCCGCCTCTCACCGGACGGCCGGAGCAACTGCGCGAGCTGATCGCCGGCCTGGAGACCGAGGTCTGGGCGCTCGAGCCGGGTCAGCCCGTGGAGTGGTAGCTACTCGACGGTCCCGCATGGGTGCTTAACCGATGTGGGGATTTCGCGGCCCGGTCCAGGAGACCGCTCCCTCGCTCGCCAAGGGCGAGTCACGGTCGCGGCTCCGTTGCGGTTATGCCGATTTCAGCGTGGGTTGCAGAGCCGGGCCCATGCGCGTGCCATGTATCGACTGGCGAAGCTTTGATATACTGAGAACTGCCACGGTGGGATTAGCTCAGCTGGTAGAGCACGGGATTGTGGTTCCCGGGGTCGTGGGTTCAAACCCCACATCCCACCCCAAGGCCCTCCTGTTTTATCCCTGTGACTAACACTGACTTCGTGTCAGCCGGAGTCTGCGCCAATCCTGCTCGAGCATGCCCCAGACTACCAGATCGACCCATCGATCGACGACCCACTCGGCTTCGGCAGCGATGCCTTCGCGGGTGAAGCCGAGACGCTGGGGAATGGCGCAGCTTCGCGTGTTTCCGGTGCCGCAGCGGATTTCCACGCGATGCAGCCCCGCCTCGTCAAACAGGTAGTCGAGCAGGCAGGCGCAACATCGCGTAATCAGCCCCTTGCCCTGCCGGCCTGCGTCCACCCAGTAGCCGATACTGCTATTGCGGTTGGGCCAGTCGAAGGGGTGACAGCCGACGTTGCCCACCAGAACGCCATGGACCCAGATGCCGGAATTGGGCCCCTGGCCGGCCTCGAACTGCGCCTGGACGCGCGCGATGAACGCGCGTACGTCTTCGGCGGAGCGCGTTTGGTCGACCCACGGCAGCCACGGACGCAGATACTCGCGGTTCCGCTCCACCAGGACGAAGATCGGCTCGGCGTCGCGCATCTCGAACTGACGCAATTCGATCCCGGGCGCCACCGCGCGCCGAAACATCATGCCACTATTGTCTCTGGATGCGCCGCTAAATGCCGCCATATGGTTACGCCGTTCCCGACGGCTTCTGGGGGTTCCGCGACCTGGCGATCGCGGGCAATTCGGGGCTATCCACCTGCATCGCGTAAGTGGTCAATCCGGCTTTGAGAAGATCGAACGCAGTCTGCGGATCGTCCGCGAACTGGAACAGGTTCAGGTCTTCGGGGGAAATCATCCCGTACTTCACCAGCGCGTCGAAATTGACAATCTCTTTCCAGTACTTCGAGCCGTAAAGAAGAATGGTGAGCTTCTTGGCCAGTTTCTGGGTCTGGGAGAGCGTCAGCAGCTCCATCATCTCGTCCAGGGTCCCGAACCCGCCGGGGAAGACCACCAGGGCCTTCGCCAGGTAGGCAAACCAGAACTTGCGCATGAAGAAGTAATGGAACTCGAAGCTCAGCTCCGGCGTGATGTAGGGGTTGGGAAGCTGCTCGAAGGGCAGCCCGATGTTCAGTCCGACGGTCTTTCCGTCGGCATCGTAGGCGCCGCGGTTGGCCGCTTCCATGATCCCCGGACCGCCGCCCGAGCAGACCACGAACCGGAAATGGCTGTTGGTGAACTGGTGCGACCATTCGGTGAGCATCCTGGCCAGCGTGCGGGCATCCTCATAATACTCGTGGAGTGGACCGGTCTCGCGCAGGCGGGCCGATCCGAAGAAGACCACGGTGTCGCGTATCTTCTCGCGGCGGAAGTGGGAGAGCGGCTCCAGGAACTCGGCCAGGATGCGGAGGGCGCGGGCATCCGGGCTGTTCAGGAACTTCTCGTTCATGTACGCGACAGGGCGCCGGCCGGTATCAGGTGGTTGTGTTTCGCTTGGCATTCTGTTCTAACTCATCGACTTTCTTCTTCAATTCCCGTATAGTCTTCAGCAGATCCGGCAACTTGGGGAAGGCGGTGATGGCGCGGAGCCACTCGTTGGCGGGGAAGGCCGGCGATCCCGAAATGCGGGTGCGCGGCTCGACATCGCCGCCGATGCCGCTCTGGGCGTAGACAATGGCGCCTTCGTGCACGGTGAGGTGGCCGGAGGATCCCACCTGTCCGGCCAGGAGGACGTCGCGCTCCAGCACGGTGCTTCCGGCGAGACCGGTTTGGGCGCAGATGATGTTGTCCTCACCCACCACGCAGGCGTGCCCCACCTGCACCAGGCTGTCGATCTTGGCGCCGCGTTTGATTCGAGTCTCGCCCACGGTGGCGCGGTCGACGGAGGTGAGGCTTTGGACCTCGACATCGTCTTCGATGACGGTGACGCCGGATTGCACGATTTTGAAATGCGTGCCGTCGGCGCGCTTGGCAAACCCGAAGCCGTCGCCGCCCACCACCACGCCGTTCTGCAGGATGACGCGGTGGCCGACGCGGCAGAATTCGCGGACCACGGCATGGGAATGAGCCAGGAAATCGTCGCCGATGTGGGCACCCTCATAGATCACGACGTGGGAATGCAGCACGGCGTTGCGGCCGAGGCGCGCGCGTTCTCCGACGGCGGCGAACGGACCGATGGAGCAGTTCTCGCCGATGACCGCGGTGGGCGCCACCCAGGCCAGGGGATGAATCCCCACGGCGGGCGTCGGCGGCTGGTAGAAGAGGGCCAGGGCGCGCGCGAAATCGAGGTACGGATTGTCCGACACCAGGCAGGCGATGGGCTGGCCGGAGAGCGCTTCGGAGACCAGGACGGCGCTGGCCTTGGTGTGCTTGACCTTGGGGGCGTACTTGGGATTGGCCAGAAAGGTAAGCTGTCCAGGCCCGGCGTGTTCCATGCCGGCCACGCCGGAAATTTCCAATTCTCCGTCGCCTTCGAGGCGGCACCCCAGTTGGCCGGCGATGTCGAGGAGCTTCATGGGCTAACTTCCAGAGTAGCGCGGCGGGCCGAAAAAGGGGTTGGGGGTTGGGGGTTGGGGGTTAGTGGCTCGCTGTGCTCGCATCTTTTATTGCCTACCGAAACCCAGGCCGCCGATGCAGATGACGGCGGCTGCGGTGCGGTCGAATTTCAGCCGCACCACGGTGAGCTTGCGCGGGTCGAAGGGCTTCGAACCGGCATCGCCCGTAAAGGCCGAGAGCGGGGCGCGCACGCTTTGGAAAATGGGCTCCCAGTCCTTCGGGTATGCCATGGTCTCCATTAGGGGGACCTTGGTGAACTTCTCTTTGAGGGGCGGCGGGACGGCAGCCAGGCGGCTGACCGGCACATGGACGGTCGTGCCATCGCTGGACACCAGCTCGATGGTGAAGTCGGGCGATTCTCTTTCCTTTTGGTCGGGCTTCTTTTTTTCGTCTTTTTTCTTTCCGGGCAGCGGCGCGTCTTCGTCCAGCGCCGCTACCGATAGCTCCACGGTGGAGTTCGCATCGAGGCGCCAATCGGCAGCGGCATGTTCGGGCAGCGTGATCGAGTAGGTCGCCGGGGGCGCATCTTTGGCTCGGTTCCAGCCGAGGAAGACGCCGTTGTAATCGCGATTGCCCTGGCGGAAGGGAATGCGTCCTTCGCGCCAGATGGAGAGATTGGCGCCGTCGATGCTGCCGCCGGGCACCGTCGTGGTGGTCAGGTCGGCATCTTCCTGGTAGGCGGCGAGCGGCACATAGGACGCGTCCTGGTAGCGATTGACGTAGAGTGTTTCGGGCAGCCATGCGCGGGCCACGCGCCAATCCTGAAACAGGGGCAGGTACTCGCGGCGGTTCTTGAGCGTGGCTTCCAGAAAGGCCGCGATGTAGGTTTTGGAGATGCGCCGCTGCTCGGGACCGGGCATCAGCGGTTTGAGATTCAGCAGCCAGCTGAGGGGCTCGCCCGCATCCGCGCGGCCCCAGACGGTGTTGAATTGCCCGTGGTTGGCGCGGTAGGCGTAGATCTCGGCCTTGAACCACGGACCGGGCTGGGTGTAGCGGACGTGGTCCCACTGGCGGCTGCCCATGAACGAGGACACGTCGGCATCGTGCGCGCCCTGCAGGGTGAGGTAGCTGACGTTCTCGATCCAGCGGTGCTGTCCCGCGGGCCGGTACTGGCCATCGGCCGGAGCGATGGCCACCACGGCCTGGATCGCAAATCCGTAATCGAAACGAATGTTGGCGTCGTCGGGGTAATACTTCATGCGGTTGAAAGCCGCGGCGGTGGCGGCGGCTTCCCCGCCCCGCGAGTGGCCCATCAGCGCGATGCGGTTGAGGTCCACCTTACCGGCGAACGGATTGCCGGCCTCGCGGTTCCACCTACGCCACAGTTTGAGGTGCTCCAAGAGGAGCCAGCCGCGCACCTGCTGCTGTTTGGGAGGGTCGTGGAACAGGCCGCTGTTGAGAAAGTTTTCATCCACGGACGCCAGGATGAAGCCGCGGCTGGCGAGCAATTCTCCCAGGTACCGGTACCCCGGATCGGAGAAGTCCGCCATGTCGTGGTTGCCATGCACGATGAGCGCGAGGGGGAACGGGCCGGGGCCTTCGGGATACCATACGCGGGCATTGAGCGGCAGGCGATCGGCGTCGAAGCCCCAGTACTTTTTCCGCAACGAGCGCTTCCAGCCCTTGAAGTCTTCGAAGAAGAGGGACGCGTCGACGGTGCGGGTTTTGATGGCGACGCCGGGTCCGTATTCCGGCCGGCGGATATCGGTGCCCGCCCCATAGAACAGGGTCTTGACGGCGAGCGGTCCGTTCCCAGCGGGGTTGGGGGCCGGGAGCATCGCGGGCATGGAGTCGGCGGGCGGTTTCCAGGAGGCCAGCTTGTCGAGCGAGCCCTCGGTGGCGAACAGCCAGACGACGTAGACGTTGGCTGCGACGGCGAGCGTACACAGCGCGACCGTGATGATCTTCTTGCTCAGGGCGGCTTCGCGGAACCGGCCGGTTATGAATATCGCGATGGCGGCGCCCAGGAAGGCCGCGGCAATCGCGATCAGGGTGCCGGCGGGAACCGGGAACCAAATGAGCGTGGCTAGCAGGGCGCAGCCGGCGATCATGCCGCTGGCCATGCGCGGGAGCCTGCGCAAGATGGTGAGCAGGAGGGCCACCAAGAGGGTGACGACGAGGATCAGGACGGCGGCGACCGCGAAGGCAAACGCGAAATCGATGGGGTAGCCGAATCCGGTGCGGAGGTACAGCCCGCCGATGAAGGCGCACACGAGGGCGGCGGCAAGGGATCCCCAAACGGCGCCGCGGCGCGCTTCCGGACCGGGACGAATGGTCTTCCATTGGGTGGCGCATCGTAGCCGATTGGTGCGCCACCAACCTTTTATGCGAGCGCCAAGCGCGGTGAACATTTCAGGCTACCTCGTGACCGTTGTAGACCATTGCGGCCCTGGGGGCAAGGAAGCGGGCAGGGGCCGGGGGCCGGGGGCCAGGGGCCAGGGGCCAGGGATCGGCGGCTCGGAGGCGCATCTGTTGATTTCAGCGTGGGTTACGGAGGAGGGCCAGGACGCAGTTTCCCCACATCGGTTAAGCACCCTGGCAACCGGCGCCCAAAAAAAAATGTAGAATTTAATGATACGATTGGCGCGGCGTTCTGGTTATCTTAGATGAGCGGCCACGAACGGGCTTTGCGGCCGGGATTTGGATCGATAAAGAGGAGAGGAATGTGACTACAGCAAAGATTGCGGTTTTCGCGGGCGCCGCAGTGGTCGTTGCCGGCGGCTTGGTATGGGCACTCAGAATGAATCCGTCAATTAAGGATGGACACGGCACCATCGGCGCCGCCGGTCAACTGGACCAACTTAACCCATTCATCCACCAGGCATCAATTCCTGCGATCGTCGACCCGTCGACGATCCGATTTGAAAAGCTGAGGATGGTCGAACTGGCTTCCAAGACGAAAACCGTTACCGACGTCCAGAATTGCAAGGATCAGCAGTTCCGCGATCCGGGCGGCACGAATTTTTGCCAGACTACCACCGTCCTGGAACGCGTCAAGGCCCTCGAGGCAACGTATTCCTTCAACGGCCCCGTGATTGGCTCAGGCGAAAGCATTCCCGGCCGCGATACGTTCTCGGTATATTTCCGCCCGGAAGAAGTGGGTGTCGATGGGCCAGTCGCGAAGCTGAAGCGCGATCAAGCCGCATCATTCTTCCAAGTCAGCACCTTCCGTCCAATGGTCGAGCAAAAGGTCATCGACAAACAGCATTCTCAGTTCTGTGAAGGCAACTATGTCGATGGCAATTGGGTGCGCAAGGATGCAAAGTGCCAGGACCAGGTGCAATATACCAATCAAACCGTTCCCTCGCCGTATTTGACGGTGCAGGTGGATTTGCGGCACTCGACGATCGCTTCTAAGTAACAGTGGGACAGGCCTCCCGGCCTGTCTTCTTGCCTCACTGACCGGCCCCTCCCAGCATCTCGCACGCCTCGCTCGCCGACGGCCTGCCGTCCGGGCTCCGGTCCAGCATTCGCAAGATCAGCCGATCCACTTCCCGGGGAACACCGTTGCGCAACGAACCAATCGCCGCCACCGTCCGGCATTCAATCGCCTCAAACACATCCAGCGGTGTTTCCCCTGCAAACGGATGTTGCCCTGCTGTCAACTCATATAAGAAAGCCCCCAGCGAAAACACGTCGGACGCACTGGTAGCGGTCTCCCCCCGAAGAATCTCCGGCGGCATGTACAGCAGTGTTCCGGAAAGAGTGCCCGATATGGTTCCCGACGCGCCCATCGAATTCCGCTCAGGCCCCACCGCACCGCCATGCCGCGCGAGACCGAAATCCAGGATCTTCACTACCCCGTCTTTGCGCAGCATGATGTTCTCCGGCTTCATATCGCGATGCAGGATTCCCGCCGTGTGCGCGGCGGACAAAGCTCGCGCGGCTTGCCCGCCCCAATTCATCGCCTGCGCGATCTCCACCGGGCCGGCGTCCATAATGGCACGAAATGTAGAACCGTCGACCCACTCCATCGCGATGAACAATCCCGCCGGAGATTTTCCGGATTCGTACACCGTGACGATGTTTGGGTGGCATAACGCCGAGGCAGCCCGCGCTTCTGTCTCGAAGCGGTCCACGGCCTGCGCGTTCCCGATCAAGTGGCTGCGCAGGATCTTCAGGGCGACCGGCCTTCCCGCGGCGTCACGAGCCAGATAGACTTCGCCCATACCGCCAATGCTGATCAGCGATTCGACCTCGTAATCCGCCACGCGTTGACCCGCCGCGAGCCCACCAGGTTGACCATCCAGCAGGTCGGCCGCGACGTGGGTGGGCGGTGCGGCCAGGAGCTCAGCGTTGGAATCCGCTTCCAATAGGGATTCGACTTCCTCTCGCAGTGCCGGACTGGCGCGAGCGAGCAACGCCTTGCGCTCGCACACCGGCAACTCCAGCGCTTCGTGGTACAAGCGCTCGATCTCCTCCCATGCAGGCGGCGGGTTCATGGCGATTCGCGCTTCATCTCACGGATCAACCAGCTCCGCGCCAACCGCCAGTCGCGATTCACGGTGGCGACGGAAACCCCCATCGCCTCGGCAATCTCCTCGATGCCGAGGCCCCCGAAGTAGCGCATTTCCACCACCATGCTTTTGCGCGGGTCGACGTTGTGGAGAGCTTCGAGCGCCTCATGCAGCGCCACAATCTCAGCGGCCTCCTGATGGACCGCCGGTTGGACATCGTCAAGCGAGACATTGGCCAGCCCGCGGCCGCGCTTACCGGAAAGGCGGCTCTTGGCATGGTTGACCAAAATCTGGCGCATGGCCTTGGAGGCCACCGCGAAGAAATGACACCGGTCCTGGAACGAGGCATTTTCAGCATTGGCCAGCTTCAGGTACGCCTCGTTGATCAGGGCGGTGGGTTGGAGAGTGTTACTATGCGGGTGCTGACTCCAGGCGCGGCGCGCGATACGGTGCAACTCGGCGTAGACCAGGGGCATCATTTTGTTGAGCGCGCTCTGGTCGCCGCTGCTCCAGGCGGCCAGCAGCCTGGTCACTTCGCCTTGGGGATTCGTCTCCGACACGTTCCAATCGAGTATACAGACCGCCGGTTTCAAATCAGTGACGTTAGCGGTCAAGATGGTACATCTCCCAGAGATCGCGTGGAGTTTGCGAGAGCAGCGGGCGGACCGCCCGCATTCCGGTGGGTCCGATACTCTTCTCCAGGTACCTCAGCTCCTTGAAGCAACTCTCCAAATCGGGGTCCGGAGGGACTTCCAGGCCGGCTTCGCGGCGCATGAGATCGCCTTTGGCGCGCGCGCTGAGCTCCAACGTCAGGTGCAGAAAGGTCAGCATGTCCCCGCGCACCTCCGGAGGGAAGGCATCTTTCAAGGACATCAGATAGGCGCCCTGCGGCGTCTGCTTGAATTCGCCGCTGGCGATCATCGCGATCATGTCGATATCCTGGTCGAGCTTGCCACCCAACCACCGGTGCAGGGATCGCTCACTGAAGTAGAACACGACCATGAAAATCAGCGGAAGCCCTGCTACCGTAACCGCAGTCGAGGCAGCCGGCGATAGCAAGTCTTGGTCGAATAAGGAATGCAGCATCATCGCCACCACCAGTCCGGGTGCGAACTGACGGGCACCGCGCCACTGCCAGCTCTCCGACAGATATACCGAAATGATCGCTCCAATCGCCGCCACACCCCCGTGCATCACGGCTGTGCCGAAGCCGCGCATTAACCAAACGCCGAAGCCTCGCCCGTGGAGGGCTTCGAGGTAAGCAACGTTTTCGACCAGCGCGAATCCAGCGCCTATGGCGAATCCGCAGATGGCCGAGTCGACCATGAAGGCAACCCGCGCCGTTGCAATCAGAAAAACCCAGAAAGCCCCCTTGGCCAGCTCCTCCACCACGGGCGACCCAAAATGGATGTACGCATCCTGGTTTGCGTGGAGCTGCCGTAAAATAACGGTGTTGATTCCGTAGCAAATGACGGCCGCCACCGCGCCCGCCGCGAGTGCCGTCCCGACCGTCCGCGGCGATACGAGTTTGTAGCTGTCCAGCACGCGCAACGCGGCCAGAAACATCAGCACCGGCAGCAACGCCAAGGCTACCCGCAGCGTTTCGTCTATCCACATCGAATTGCCATCAGGAGCTCGCCGTTATGCCGAACGTCAGACGGTTCCAATCGCGATCCCGGCGATAGGTTAAGGACGGAGCGAGCGTCTTCACCAGAAAGATGCCCAAGCCTCCGATTGGCCGGCCCTCCAGATTCAACGTCAAGTCCGGCGGCGCCGCCGTCAGTGGATTAAACGCGGCCCCCTGGTCGGCGACCTCCACTCTCAGCTCACCCGGCGCGGGAACTGAGTATGTAAGCGCCACAACCCCCTGCCTGCCGTCGGGATAAGCATGCCAGCACACGTTCATAAAGATCTCCTCGATCAGGAGATCCAACTCGCCGATGCGCGCCTCCGGCAGGCTCGCCTCCAATGCGCCGGTCCGGGCGAACTCCGTGGCGGCGTGGAGAGACCCGGTGTTCGCCGCTATCGTCAAAGATCGAGTGGCGCCAGGCATGCTCTCCCCTTAGCCTCCTGCGAGCGCCGCGTCGACCGATTCGTAAACCTGGAAGAGCACCAGGAGGCCCGTGATTTCGAAGACCTGTTTGACCAAACCACCGAGGCGGCAGAGCCGGAGTGCTCCGCCTTTGGCCTGCAACGTCTTGGCTACAGAGATGAAACTCCGGAGCCCCATGCTGCTGACGTATTTCAGCTCTCCCAGATCGACAACTAGAACAGTACGTCCCTCGGCAATGCAGGCTTTACACTGATCTTCGAACTCAGGTGCGGCCTCGGCGTCCATGCGGCCGGAGACAAGCAACACCACTTGATCGGATAACTGGCTTCGCTCGATGGTCACAATGGTCATATTCTCGCACACTCCTCTTTGGACTAGCGCGCGCTTGGCGCATCTGAGAAAGGGAGTTTGTCGTCCAGTATCAGGCGCATTCGGCACTAAGAATCCGCCATGGTTGGATGCAGCCCTACGCGCGGCGACTCAATGAGTGCAAGCGGGCGGCTCGCGTTTCGGGCAGCACCGGCGCCGGCATCTCCGGCTACGCTGATCGCAACGATTACTTCCGCCTATGGGAAGCTCGCGACCTTGGGTGGGACGCGCGGGTTGCCCGCAGTTGAGCCACCCGTGTTGTCGATGACGGTGCCAATCTCACCGTTATTGCCCAGGCGAACCGTGATCATGCTGTGGAACCGGACGTTGGGGCTGTTGGGAACTTCGATGGCCCTGGTCAGCGACACACCGCGATTCCGGAAAACGCTGTACACGCCGAGCCCCCAGGCTTCGTGGCGGGGGCAAGCAAGCACGGGGGTCGGGGGTGGGGGTCGGGGTTTGGGGTTGTGTGTAAGACCCGGGTGACGCATCTTTTCCCTCCGTGTCAGTTTGTTTTTCACGGGGTTGTAACCTCCTCTGTTTCTGTGGGTTGCGGAGAGGGCTCGGAATCGGGAGACGCATCTGGAGGGTCGTTTTTACAAGATGCGTCTCCCGGGTCCTCGCGAAGCTCGATGATGCGGGCGCCTTCGTGTAAGCGCTTAAATTTCAATTCGATACCGTAATCGGCCAGGGTCAGCATGGAGTTCTTG
>Ga0116221_1001926_pt1 | contig 13673 bp, 10 predicted proteins | sample Sb_taG_5_FD_88965 | JGI IMG/M metagenome (GOLD analysis project Ga0116221, IMG submission 88965) | Peat soil microbial communities from Weissenstadt, Germany - Sb_50d_8_FC metaG | ecosystem: Environmental > Terrestrial > Soil > Wetlands > Peat | place: Germany: Weissenstadt | collected 2010-09-21 | reverse complement strand
GCCACGTGATAGCTGTGCTCGAGCCAGACCCGTTCGATCGGCCCCGAGACCTTGGCGACAAGCAGGTCACCGGACGACGAGGGCACGACGTGGTCCTCGCGGCTCGAGAGCAAGAGCACCGGGCAGGTGACGTGGTCGAGTCGTGCCGCCACGCCGTCGATCCCGTCGAAGAGGCTCAGCACGGCGGCGATCGGCGACCCGGGGTAGGCGAGCTCGGTCGAGCCCTTCTTGGCGATGTCCGATCCCACGCCGGGGGCAACCTCCGCCCCGGAGTCCAAGATTCCCCGCAGCATGTCCCGGAAGCTGTCCGCGGGCGGGTCGACGAACGGATTGACGAGCACCATCCCCGAGACTTCGCGACGGTGCTCGGCCAGCCAACAAGCCAGCGTCCCGCCCATCGAGAGAGCGACCAGCGCAACCGCTTCGCAGCGCCCGGCCAGCTCCAGGTACCCGGCTTCGGCGGCCTGGGCGTAGTCGGACCAACGGGTGGGGATCATGTCCTCGATGGCGGTGCCGTGACCGGGGAGAAGCGGGAGGCGGATCGTGTACCCCTCGGCCGCCAGAGCGGTTGCCAACGGTCGCATGGCCTGGGGGTTCCCCGTGAATCCGTGCAGCACGAGCACGCCCTGCGGACCACCGTCGTGGGTGAACGGTTCGGCACCGGGCATGATGGGAGCGGCCACGGGTGAATGCTAGGCCACGGACGCCGAGCGTCCGCCCCGACATGCGGTGCACCGATCGTCGCCGCCGGGGATCGGTCGGTGCCGATACGGGCCGGGTATGGTGAAACCGCCCGGTCGGGGGGCCGTGCACAGGGCGGCGGCGGTGAACGGCACCAAACAAGAAGAACAGCAAGGAGCACAGCGACGATGGCCCAGTACCCCTTCCTGAGTGACGAGTGGGTTGACGAGGCGCGCAAGATCCGTCAGGAGTACGACGGCACCGCCGGGACGATGACCCACGAGATGAGGATGAACCTGGTCATCACGGAGGTGCCCTTCGGCGACGGGTCCATCGACGCCCACCTCGACACCACCGAAGGCCACCTGAAGCTCGAGACGGGCCACATCGACCCGGCACATCTGAAGGTGACTCTCGACTACGCCACGGCCAAGGCGATCCTCGTCGAGGGAAACCCCCAGGTCGGCATGCAGGCCTTCATGGCCGGCAAGGTCAAGGTGGAAGGCGACATGGCCAAGCTCATGATGCTCCAGGGCGCTCCGCCCGACGAGCACGCCCAGGAGGTCGCCAAACGACTTCGGGAGATGACTGCGTAGACCCTGTTCCCCCCCCGTGGGCGGCGGGTGAGTCGGCCGGTCATCGGGCTTCGATCGGCTGGTCCGGAAGAGGCCGGTGCGGAAGTGACCGATCCGGCAGCGCATTATCGGGCAGCGCCTGGCCCGCGGCGGGCCGCACCAGCGGTTGATGTTCGGTGACGTCCAGGGCCTCGACCGCATCGAACGACGGCGCCAAATTCCTCTCGGTGGAGCGCGACATGGCGGCCGCCACCACGCCGACGAGGGCGACCGCACCACCCACCAGGTACGCCAGGTGGAAGGCATGCAACAAAGCCCCCGGCCCGTGCCGTCCCCGGAGGGCCGCCTCGTACACGGTCTCCATCACCTGAATGCCGGCGACGGTGCCGACCTGGTTCATGAGCTGCTGAGAGGCTGCCGCGGTCCCCAGGTCCTCGGGCGCGAACTGGTTGGACACCGTGGACGACAGCGACGGGGACGCCACGCCGAGCCCCATCCCCGACAAGAAGAGTGCGAACTCCACCAAGGCCAGGCCGGTGGAGTGCCCCGCCAGGGCGAACACGCCCATGGACAGCACCACAGCCGAGGTCCCGACGACGGCCAGGGTCCGCTCCCCGACCCGGACGGCCAGATACCCGGCAAAGGGCGCGATGGTCGAGAAGACGATGGGGCGCGGCAACGACAGGAAACCCACGGCCGATTGGTTGTGGAGATACCCGAAGGACTCCTCCAGCAGCAACGGGGTGAGAAAGAAGGCGCCGAGATAGGCGAAGTTGGCGGTGCTCTGAGCGGCGATCGGGAACACGAAGTTCCTGTTGTGCAGGTACGCGAGCGGGAAGATGGGCTCGCTCGCCCGACGTTCGGCGGCCCGGAAGGCGATGCCGGATACGACCGAAAAACCCACCAGGCCCAGCACGAGCGGGCTCGACCACCCGAAGTTGGGCAGGAAGGTCAATGCCAACAAGAAGGATGCGACGCACGCTGCGATCGATGCCGCGCCCGCCCAGTCCAGGTCGAGCTCGTCCCACTTGAGGTGCCGGCGGCCGGCGGCGCGCTCGGGAAGCACGGCGATGGCGAGCGCGGCGGCGATCAGGAGCAGCGGTACTTGCAGAAAGAACATCCACCGCCAACCGAAGAGCTGGATCACGGGACCGCCGACGGCCACACCGATCACCGGACCGCCCGCGCCCACCAGCGACCAGAAGCCGAGAGCCTTCACGCGGTCGCTCTTGTCGAAGACGGACAACACGAGCGCCATGGACGCCGCGCCGATGGAGGCCCCCACCATGCCGGCGAGCACCCTGGCCGCGATGAGCACACCGGCGTTCGGTGCCAACGCGGAAAGTGCGGCGGCGACGGTTTCGGTCATGATCCCGATCATGAAGAGGCGGCGATGTCCGAACAGGTCCCCGGCCTTCCCCACGAGTGGTGCCACCACTCCGTAGGCGAGAAGGGGGCCGGTCACGACCCAGGTGATGGCCCCGACGCTGGCGTGCAGGCTCCGAGACACCTCGGGGAGTGCCACCACGAACACGGTGAACAGGAGGTTGGTGGCGAGCAGACCCGACAGCGCCACCCATAAGACCCACCACTGGTAGCGGGGGCTGCGGCGGGCCCGCGCCCCCAGGGACTCGAGCCGGGATCGGAGCCGAGACAACTCGGGACGGCCCTGCTCACCAGCGCGACCTTCCGGGATGGCGCGGTCGTCAGGAGAGGTCGGGCCGGGGGGGCTCACAGCGGCCCCAGGCTACCGCCGAGGTCCGGCAGCCCTGCCCGGCTCCCCCGACCCCCGACACCTGGCCCAGACGCCCCGGCGGTCCCCGGCCGTCCCGGGCGGTCGCCGGAGTCAGGAGCGCGAGGCCTGCGTCAGTCGCTGGACTCGGTACCCGGAGCGTTGTCGAACAGGCCCGGCAGCTCCTTGGCGAGCTCGTCGATGGTCCAGCGGTCGTTCTTCTCGAGGGTGGCAGTCATCGTCCACGGCTGGAAGACGCGCACCTCACCTCCCTGCACGAACAGGACGCGACCGGTCAGCGGACATCTCCCGCTGGCCAGGTAGGCGACGAGGGGGGACACGTTCGCCGGATTCCAGACGTCGAAGACACCAGGGTCGCGCGGCGCCCTCACGATGTCGCCGAGCCCCGGCGTCTGTTCGGTCATCCGCGTGCGCGCCGCAGGGGCGATGGCGTTGACACGGACGCCGTACCGGCCGAGCTCCTGGGCGGCGATGATGGTGAAGGCCGCGATCCCGGCCTTGGCCGCCCCGTAGTTCGTCTGGCCGGGATTGCCGAGCAGACCAGAGGTCGACGAGGTGTTGACGACAGAAGCGCTGACCTCCCGGCCCTGCTTCACCTGCTCCCGCCAGTACGCGGCCGCGTAACGCGTGGGTAGGAAATGGCCTTTCAGGTGCACGTGGATGACCGAGTCCCAGTCCTCCTCCGACATGTTCACGAGCATCCGGTCCCGCAGGATCCCGGCGTTGTTCACGAGCACGTGCAGATCGCCGAACGCTGCCACGGCGGAGTCGACGAGGCTCTTGGCACCCTCTACCGAAGCGACATCGTCCCCGTTCGACTGCGCCTCCCCGCCGAAGGCCCGGATCTCGTCCACCACCTGCTCGGCGGCGGTCCGGTCGTCACCGGAGCCGTCGATGGCACCCCCGAGGTCGTTCACGATCACCTTGGCGCCCTCGGCGGCGAACAAGAGGGCGTGCTCACGGCCGAGGCCGCGCCCCGCACCCGTAATGATCGCCACCCGCCCTTCGAGCGCACCCACGTCGTAATCCTCCTCAGGTTTCCGGGGCGATGAGCCCCGCCAAGCCCAGGGTCGCCCGGAAAAGTACCCGATCGACCCCGCAAGACACACCGGTCACCCCGAAGGAGCCCCCGCACCGGTAGGCAGCCCACGTTGACAGGGCTTCACCGGGTGGTCAAGCAGTGGGCACGTACGGAACGGGGCCGGGCGGTCAGCTGGCCCGTGCCACCACCAGCGAGTCGCGCCAGGGTTCGACCGCGTGGCGGACCTCGGCGCGCTCCCCGGCGACCAGCACGTACTCGAGGTTCCGGAGCCGTCCGACAGACCCGACCCGCTCCCCGGCAGGGTTGTGGATCCCGATCCGGGCTCCGACGTAGCGATTCGAAGCGAAAGCCAGCACCTCCACATGCCCCCGAACGCGGCACATCTCGATCAAGTCGTCGAGATCGATCCACGACTCGTCGTTGTAGGAGAGCACGAGGAGCCGGGCGCGCACCTCAGCCACCACGCGTCCGAGGGCGGCCGGCATGGTACGGCGAGAGTTGAACGCGCTGCGCTCTCCTTGTCGGACCTCGGTGCGCTTGCAGGCCACGCCGTAGTGATCGGGCGCGTCCCAGGCCACCAGGGTCTCCCAGATGTGGTAGTTCGCCTCGTAGCGGTGCTGGTTGTAGGGGGGGTCGAGATAGGCGAGGTCGAACTCCCCGAGCGCGGCGGCCACGACACAGGCATCGCCACGCACGGCGTGGCCCGGGCCGCGCAGGAGCGGGGGCACGCGCAGTTCGAGCGGACGGAACGAGCGTTCGGCCCACCGCTTCACGTACGCCATCTGCACCCCGGTGGTCGAGTCCACCCGATCAGCCGCCTCGAGCAGGCTGGTGAGCAGCACGGGCTCGAGCGCGCCGCCGGCGTACTCCGTGGCGATGGCGTGGCGCACCGCGTCGATGCGGGCGCCGTTTGGGGGCTGGAAGAACCGGGACCGCTCACAGAACGTCTCGGTCACGTAGCCGGGGCGACCGGGGAGCGCGTTGAGATGCGCCACGGCCTGTTCCAGCGAACCGGGGTCGACCCCGTCGCGGTCTGTTGCCACGTAACACTTCGCCAGCACCGACGCAAAGCGCGTGGAGTCCACCGCAGTCACCTCGGCGCCGTCCATCTTGAAGGCCTGGGCGACGCGCGTGGTCCCCGTGAACAGGTCGAGGGCGGTGCGAGCCCGGGCTCGCCGGGCCAGCTCTCCGAGGACGGGCACGAGACGGCGCTTGGACCCGAGATACTTGATCACGGCGCACCCGTCCCGGCGGCAGCCAGGAGGTGGGCGACCTCGTCGTCGCTCACCTGCTCGAAGTCCTCGTACCACTCGCTCAGTCCGAAGAAACGCTCCGTCGTCTCGACGCACACCACTTCGTCGGCCACCTCGCGCAATGCGTGCACCGCATCGGGCGGGGCCACCGGGATGCCCAGGACGACGCGCGCCGCCGACCTCCGGCGCATGACCTCGATGGCGGCACGGGCGGTGAACCCCGTGGCGAGCCCGTCGTCGACGACGATCACGGTCCGGCCCTCCACGGGCACCGGTGGGCGCCCGCCGCGGTAGGCGGCAAGGCGGCGCTCGAGCTCGGTGGTCTGCTGCGTCGCCACGGCCTCGATCACGTCGGGGGGAACTTGGAGCTGGCGCACGAGGGCGGAGTTCAGGATACGGACACCGCCTTCGGCGATCGCCCCCAGGCCGAGCTCGGGCTGGCGGGGATACCCGAGCTTTCGCACCACGAGGACGTCGAGAGGGGCGTCCAGCATGCCGGCGACCTCGAAGGCAACGGGCACGCCCCCTCTCGCCATACCCATGACCACGGGGCGCTCGTCGTCCTCGCCCACCGACCGGGCGAGAAGGCCGCCCAGCCGCCGACCGGCATCACGACGGTCGAGAAACGCCATGTTCCGAGCCCGTCCCGCGCCTTGCTCGCTGTGCCTGATGACCCGACCCACCGATGGTCCGACCCGACTCCGACTGCCGACCGGGCCCCCGACCGCTCCGCAAACCGCTCGACAAGCCGCGCCGCAAGCCGGACCGCAACGTCGACTCCGGGCGAACCCAACCCCGACCCGGTCAACTACCGGCGGACGGCGCCGACGCGGCGCATCCACCAACCGGGGTCGCGGGCATGGGCGTGGAAGTGATCGGGGATCTGGCGCATGACATCGTCCACCGACCACGTCCCTGTTCCGAGAACCTCGTCGGCCACCCGTCCGAGCTCCGCCACCATGTGCGCACGGTCCTGCTCGGGGGGGTCGGTGCCGTGCGTCCGCCACACGACCATGGGCACCGCGCACACCTCGCAGTCGGCGACCCAGCACACGTCGTCTTCGTGGTACCAGGTGGTAAGCCTGGCCGCCTCGCACAGCTCGCACCCTGCCGCCGTTCTGTCCCTCATGGGGCCACCATCGGCCGCGCCACCATCGGCCGCGCCATCATCGGCCGCGCCATCATCGGCCGCAGATCATCGGCCGCGCCTCATGGAGCGATCCGGCGTTGATCATCGGGCGCGGTGACCGACGCGTGCAGATCATGGTGCACAGAGCGTGGGGCGCCGGATGAGGGCCGCGCATCGGGCTCGGCCCGCCTAGTGGCTGTAGAGAGTGACGGTCGCCCCGGGAAGCACGGATTGACCGGCGGGCGGACTGCTCAGGAAGACATGGCCGCTGAGCGAGCCGCCACCGCTGATGGGCGTCAACCCCAGGGCCTGGAGCGCTCCGATGGCCTCCGACACGGTCATCTGGTACAGGTTGGCGGGGATCGTGACCGGTTGCGGTCCCTCGGAGATCACGATGTTCACGGTGGCTCCCTCGAGGGCCGCACCCGTGGGGCTCCAGGAGATCACCTCGCCGCTCGGGACCGTCGAGCTGTACTGCGACGTGCAGTTGGCAGCCAAGCCGATGGCCTTGAGTGTTGTCGTGGCCCCGGTGCAGCTCTGCCCGGAGAGCGAGGGGATCGGCTCGACCGGCGGTCCGGCGGAAACGGTCACCGTGATCGTCGACCCGTAGGGCGCGCTGCCCTGCGGGGTCCAGGAGATAACGGTGCCCTTGGTCACGCTCGTCGAGTTGGGATCGGTGCACGACGTCTTGAAGTGCGACTGCGCCAGCAACGCGGTGATGGCCGGGCAGTCCCCCGTCGCCGTCGTGAGGGCCGGGATGGCGACGGTGGGCAGGCCCGACGACACGACCACCAACACGGCGCTCCCCCGTTTCAACTTCCTCCCCGGGTGCGGCGTCTGGCTCAGGATCTGGCCCACGGGCGCGGTGATCGACGTCTGGTGTCCGAACACGATGACCTGGAACTGGTCGTGACGCAGCTTGGCGTCGGCCTGGGCGACCGAGATGCCGGTGATGGCGGGGAGCTTGTAGCTGGGCGTGAGGATGATCTTCGCCTTCTGGAGCGCCACTACGGTCCCCGCTCCGGCGAGAGCCAGGACCACGACCACGATGGCGGTGATCCACGGCCAGCGGCGCCGGCGGCGGCGGACGGCGGCGGCCGCGGCGTCGGTGACCCCCACGGCGGTGGCGAAGGCGAGCACGTCGGGGTCCTCCCCGCCGCGGGCACGGCGCCCCGTCGTCGTCGGCGGGGGCAGGGCCATGCCGTGCTGGGTCAGGTCGTGCTCGGCGGGCGGCGTCACCGGTCGCGGAAGCACGACGCCGGCCCCGCCGGCACCGGCCAGCCGGAGCTTGTCGGGAGGAGGGAGCTCGTCGGCGAGCTCGCGCAGCCGGGCCGCGAAGCCGGTGGCGTCGAGCCTGTCCTCGGCCTCGGGGGTGGCGGCCTCGGCGAGCACCGCGGCCAGCGGGCCCAGGGCGTCGTGGCCGGGAAGAGTGGCGTCGACACGGGCCATGAGCGTCGACATGGTGGTGTCGGAGGTGAAGGGGACCACCCCGGTGACGGCCTCGTAGAGCACGAGTGCGAGTGAGTACACGTCCGCCCGGCCGTCGACCCGGATCCCGAGGGCCTGCTCGGGAGCCGCGTAGCGGGCGGTGCCCACCGTCGTCCCCGCCGGTTCGGTCAGCGACGCTTCGGCCAGGGCGCGGGCGAGGCCGAAGTCGGCGACCCGGAGACGACCCTCCTCGTCGAAGAGCAGGTTGGCCGGCTTGACGTCGCGGTGCACGAAGCCGCGGGCGTGCGCGTACGCCAGCCCCTCGGCGGCCTGAGCCCCGACGTCGGCGGCCTGCGCCAGGCTGAGCCGGATCCCCTCGTCGAGCATGTCCCTGAGCGACCCCCCACCCAGGAACTCGAGCACCAGGAACGGTCCCTGGGAGTCCTCGCCCCAGTCGTGGACGGCGAGCACATGGGCGTTGGCGAGCGAGGCCGCGGATTGGGCCTCGGCGCGGAATCGACGCAGGAAGCCGCCGTCGGCCGCCAGCGCGGGGTGCAGGACCTTGATGGCCACACGACGTTGCAGTGTCGTGTCGAACGCCGCGAACACGTTCGCGGACGCCCCGCTCCCGAGCGCGGACTCAATCCGGTAGCGGCCAGCAAGGACCCGACCGATGGATTCGGTGATGGTCGACATGGTCCACGACCAGGCTACCGACGGCCGAGGGCCGGGCGGTGGACGTTCACCACCAGCCGTGACCAGGCGGCCGCGGCGTCAGGTGCCGGGGATCTCGCCGGTGTCGAGGAGCTCATGGAACCCTGGCCCTTCGACGATCGGTATGCCCAGCTCCTCCGCCTTCTTCAGCTTGGCCGCACCAGGCTCGGTTCCGAGGACCACGACCCAGGTCCGAGCCGAGACGCTCCCCGGCGACTTTCCCCCCCGGGCCAGGATGGCCTCCTCGGCCTGCTCCCGCGTGTAGCCCTCGACCGTTCCGGTCACCACCACCGATCGGCCCTGCAGCGTCTGGGGGAGCTCGAGCCCGACGGCATCGTCGGCATTCCCGGCATCCCCGGCATCCCCGGCGTCCCCGGCCCCCGCATCCCGAGCGCCGGCCGAGCGGGCAGAGCCGGCAGAGCCACCGGAGCCGGCCCGAGCGCCCGGCGCCCGGCCACCGGGCTCGAAGAGGGCGACCTGGGCGGCGCGGAGCTTGTCGATGACGTGCCGGTTCGCCGGCGACGCCAGGAACTCCACCACGCTGTCGGCGATGACGGGACCGATCCCCTCCACGGCCGCCAGCTCGGCGATCTCCGCGGCCATCAAAGCGTCGAGCGACCGGTAGGTGCGGGCCAGGGCCCGGCTCCCTGTGGGCCCGAGGTGGCGGACACCGAGCCCGACGAGCAGGCGGCTCAAGGGTCGGCCCTTCGAGGCCTCGATGGCCCCGAGCAGGTTCTCGACCGAAAGGTCGCCGAAGCGCTCGAGCGACACGAGAGGAGCGGAGCTCAGCGCGTAGATGTCTCCGGGGTCCGACAGCAAGCCGGCCTCGACGAGCTGGACGACGCGCTTCTCCCCCAGACCCTCGATGTCCAGGGCGCCACGAGAGGCAAAGTGCACGATGCGCTGCACCCGCTGCGCGGGGCAGTCGATGTTGGTGCAGAAAGTGTCGCTCTCGCCGGGGAGTCGCACCAGGGGGCCGCCACAGCTCGGGCAGGTGGTGGGGAAGTGCCACTTGCGCGCCCGCTTGGGTCGGGCCGACAGGACCGGACCGACCACCTCGGGGATGACGTCGCCCGCCTTGCGCACCACCACCGTGTCCCCAGGCCGCACGTCCTTGAGGCGAACCTGGTCCTCGTTGTGCAGCGTGGCGAGCCCGACCGTCGATCCCCCCACGAACACGGGTTCGAGCACCGCGAACGGAGTGGCGCGCCCGGTGCGCCCGATCGAGACCATGATGCGCAGCAGCTTGGTGTTGCGCTCCTCGGGCGGGAACTTGAAGGCGATGGCCCAACGCGGGGCGCGGGAGGTGGACCCGAGCCGGCGCTGCAACTCCAGGTCGTCGACCTTGACGACCACACCGTCGATCTCGTAGTCGAGGTCGTGGCGGTGCTCCTCCCACCGGCGGCAATAGGCCTCGACGTCGGCGGTGCCCTGCACCATCTCGACATGGGGGTCCACGGGAAGTCCGCACTGGCGCAGCAGTTCCAGGCCGTCGCTGTGGCTGGCGACGGCAGGCCCGCCTTCCATGGCGCCGAGCTGATACGCCCAGAACGAGAGCTCGCGCGAGGCGGTGATCTTCGAGTCCTTCTGTCGCAGCGATCCGGCGGCCGAGTTGCGCGGGTTGGCGAAGGTCTTCAGCCCGGCCTCGATCTGGCGTTGGTTGAGCTGCTCGAACGACGACACCGGCATGTACACCTCGCCCCGAACTTCGAGCATCGTGGGCCGCCGCCCCCGGCCCTTGGGCCACGTGAGCCGCTCGGGTACCGCGGCGATGGTGGCGACATTGGCGGTGACGTCGTCCCCGGTGACCCCGTCGCCGCGGGTGGCGGCCTGCACCAGACGACCGTCCTCGTAGACCAGGGACATGGCCAGCCCGTCGATCTTGAGCTCGCACACGAAGGCGGCCGAGGCCGTCTCCGGCGCGATGCGCCCCATGCGATCGAACCATGCGTGCAGCTCGTCGAGGCCGAAAGCGTCGTCGAGGCTCATCATCGGCGACCGGTGCTGGACCGGTGAGAACAACGGCGACGGTGCCCCTGCCACACGGCGGGTGGGCGAGTCGGCGCTCATCAGCTCGGGATGGGCGTCCTCGAGCAGTCTCAGCTCACCGATGAGGGCGTCGTAGTCGGCGTCGGTGATCTCGGGGGAGTCGAGTTGATAGTAGCGGTCGTCGTGGTACGCGATCAGGCGGCGGAGCTCCTCCACCCGTTGCGCGACGCCACCCGTCTCGCTCGGGATGTCCGGCATGCGCGGGAGCGTACCGGGCGGCGTTACCGCACCGTCGAAGGCGCTACGACGGCAGCCACCACGGGGTCGGCGGCGACGGTGGCGACGGCGGCACCCACCACCGCATCGGGGTCGGCGGCGTCGTAGAGGGCGACCGTCTGCCCCGGTGCGACGAGAGGCTGTGGCTCGTCGAACACGACGGCGTCGGCTTCCCACGTGCACGCGGTGGCGGCACCGTGGGCGCTCGTCTGGGCGAGGGCCCGATCGCCTCGGGCCAGTGCAGGGCCGACCCAGCCGGCGCGGTCCAGCGCCACGCGGGTCCCGACGGCCTGGTCCGAGGGCCCCACGGTGATGCGTCGCGCCCGGGCATCGACGGTGAGGGCATAGCGTCGGCGGCCGTCGACGGCGACCCCGAGGCCGCGTCGTTGACCCACCGTCACCAGCTCTCCGGCGGCAACGGTGCCGACGACCTCACCGCTCGATGCCTCGACGAGCTCGGCGCCATGGAGAGGCATCCGCTCGGCGAGGAACCCGCGCCGGCCGCGGGTGGAGTGGATGAAACACACGTCCTGGCTGTCGGGCTTCTGCGCGGTGCCCAATCGGAGCTCGCCGGCACGGGCGCGCACCTCGGCCTTGGTCAAGTCACCCACGGGCAGGACGACCTTGCCGAGCTCGCGTCCGGTCAGCATCGAGAGCACGTAGGACTGGTCCTTCTCCGAGTCGGCGCCGCGCCGCAGTCGTGGGGCACCGCTGTCGTGGTCGACCACGACCCGGGCATGGTGCCCGGTGGCCAGCGCGTCGAAGCCCAGACGCAGGGCGCGCTCGAGCAGCAGGCCGAACTTGATGGAGCGGTTGCACTCGATGCAGGGGTTGGGGGTGCGGCCCTCGGCGTGGTCCGCGACATACGGGGTGACGACCTTTGCCTCGAAGGCGTCGGTGAAGTTGAAGACGTGGTGGTCGATGCCGAGTTGCCGGGCGACGCGCCGGGCGTCCTCCACGTCGGCCACCGAGCAGCAGCCGCTGTCGGAGGGGCCGCCCCACAGCTTGAGCGTGGCGCCCTCGACGTCGTGGCCGGCCTGGGCGAGGATGGCGGCCGCGACCGAGGAGTCGACCCCTCCCGACATGGCGACGAGGACCCGCACCTTCACGTCCGCAGCCGCTCGACGACCTTGGGCACGACCTCGAGCACGTGGTCGATCTCGCCGTCGTCGGTCGTGTACCCCAGCGAGAGGCGGACCGCGGACTTGGCGTCGTCGGCGGCGAAGCCCATGGCCATCAGGACATGGCTCGCCTCCAGGGCGCCGCTGGCACATGCCGCTCCCGCCGACGCACACACGCCTTCGTCGTCGAGGAGCACCAGGAGCTCCTCCTGGTCCACGCCGGCGATGCGCAGGTGGCAGCTGCTGGCGACCTTCGCCGACCGGTCATGCACACCACCGGCTCCGACCCGCACGGCGGTCTCCCCCACGCCGTCGATCGACGCGGTGAGCCCGTCGGCGAGCCGATCCCGCAACCGACCGACGCGCGCCACCGCTTCGTCGCGCTCGGCGGTGGCGACACGCAGGGCCGCCGCCATGCCGACGATGCCGGCCACGTCCTGGGTACCGGGGCGACGGCCACGCTCCTGGGCTCCCCCGTGCAGCACCGGTGCGAGCCGGGCCCGGTCCCGCACCACGAGCGCGCCCACCCCCTTCGGGCCGCCGAACTTGTGCGCACTCACCGACACGAGGTCCGCCACCGCCCCGAGCGCGGCCACGTCGAGCCATCCCACCGCCGCCACCGCGTCCGTGTGCAGAAGCGCCCGGGGGGCGAGCTCGCGCACGAGGGCGTCGACTTCGGCCAGCGGCTGCACGGAACCGACCTCGTTGTTCACGAGCATGACCGACACCAACCCGACGCCAGGGCCCAGAGCTCCCGCCAGCGCGTCGAGGTCGACGACCCCCGACCGGTCCACCGGCACGACGGTGGCGCCTAGGGCGGCGCAGGTGTTGCCGACGGCGTGGTGCTCCACGGCGGAGCACATCGATGTTCCGCGTCCCGACGCACCGACACCGAGCACGGCCAGATTGTCGGCCTCGGTCCCACCTGAGGTGAAGACGACCTCACCGGGCCCGCACCCCAGGCACTGCGCCACCTCGTCACGCGCGTCGTCGACGGCGCTCCGGGCGCGGCGCGCCACTGCGTGCGAGCCCGACGGGTTGCCGAAGTGCTCGGTGAGATAGGGGAGCATCGCCGCCAACGACTCAGGGCGCATCGGGGTGGTGGCGGCGTGGTCCAGGTACGCCTGCATCATCCAAGGCTACGTCGGCCCGCCACGCACACGACCCACGGCTCGCCCACCATGATCACGGCTTGCCCACCATGATCACCGTGGCGGCGAGGAACAGCACCACCAACAGCGCCGCGGAGGCTGCGACCCGCCGGCACTCACGATCGAGAGCCCCGGCGGCACCGGCGGCCCCGGCATCGCTCCACCGGGCGGCGAGCCCGAGCTGGATCCTGCGCTCACCCGGCCACACCACGACCTCGGCCACCAGCGTGGCCGCCAGCCAGAGGACGAGGCCGATGACGACGAACCCGTCGCCGGGCCGGAACGCCCCGTGGCTCGCCCCGATCAGGGAGAAGCCGAACACCGGCACGCCGTAGAGCGTCCGGCCAGCCCAGTTCACCCCGGGCCGGAAATACCTGCGCACGCCTTCGGAACCGGACGGGGAGGGCCCTCGGCGGGCCCGGGCCGCCTGGACCCCGGTCATGGCCATGGTGCCGAACCCGACGATGGCGCACAGGACGTGCAGCATGAGGAGGCTGGTGTAGAGCACCCCGGTGGGGACCGGCGGCGCGGCTCCTCCGAATTGCCCCCCGCCTCCGCTCG
>Ga0116221_1001925_pt1 | contig 13679 bp, 16 predicted proteins | sample Sb_taG_5_FD_88965 | JGI IMG/M metagenome (GOLD analysis project Ga0116221, IMG submission 88965) | Peat soil microbial communities from Weissenstadt, Germany - Sb_50d_8_FC metaG | ecosystem: Environmental > Terrestrial > Soil > Wetlands > Peat | place: Germany: Weissenstadt | collected 2010-09-21 | reverse complement strand
GTCGAGGGAGCAGCCTGCGTGGGTGCGCCTATACTGCGGCTGTCGGCATGATACCGGCTCAAGGCATCCGTGTGATGCGCCGCCGCCTCGCCCCATCGCTGCGCGACCCGCCAGATGCCCATGGGGCTGATGGTGACACCCAACAGCAGCCATGCCAGGCGTGCCGCCAGAGGATACGGCGCCACCGTGGCCAGCAGGGCCAGCAACCGGGCCAGCGCGCCACTGATGCGGCCGGGTTCTACCCCCAGCAGATCCAGTAAGGGCCGGCACTCGTACCGGCAGGGCGGGCAACGGTAACGCGACACGGGAGAATGCAAACACCCGCAGCGCGCCAGCCAGGAGACCTCCCGTGTGTTTGGGCAGCGCATCGGCTGGCCGCATTGCGGACATACAGGCGCCGTGCCACGCGCCGCAGCGGCGAAGGCATCGACCTTGCTTTGCAGCGCGGCCAACATCTGCGGGCGGTACGCGATCTCCACTTCCCGCTCCAGTAACAAGAAGCGCGGGGGATCATCGGCCAAGACAGGCCGTGTGGGTGGTGTTTTGGGCTCCGGGCGGGGCAGGTGTGGTGAAGGCATGTTTTCTCCGCTCAGCGGGTTGGTGACGCCGGACGGTGGGATGGGCGGGGACGCTGGTTGCGGGCCAGCACCAATAACTCGGCGTGGATGAGCAGCAGTTCGGCGGCAGCTTCCTTGAAGTGCCGCCCGGCCTCGACCCGTGGGCGGATCGCGTCGAGCCAGTCGGCGGGAATGGTCTCGACACGCTTCTTGCCGCCGGCCATAAAGGTGAGGGTCCAGAGCGGATGGCGATTACCGTCGGCGCAATGACAGGAGGGCTTTCCGCAGCGGCGGTGGGAAAGCGCGAGCGAGCCCGGAAGAGCGTCTTCCGGGACATGGAAGCGGGCCATCAGGCGACGCGCTCGGCGGCGGAGCCGGGACGCATCCGAACCGCGGGGGGAAGGAATGTTGGAGCGATTGTTCATACTGCTGGTAATAATACCAGCAGAATAGGACATAAACAAGACTTCTGACAAATGTTTTGTAACAAGAACGGTTCAGCTTTTGGGCGTTAAGCCATCCGAGGGTGATGCCACTGGGAGCGCGGCCACTGAGCCATCCGGTCCCGGCCTGGCTTCCCATCCCCAAAACGGTTAAGCACCCGAGGTCGAGCGCCTCCGAAATGCGGAGCCCTGTCGCAGCAATCAGTCCGAGCAACATCCGGTAGACTTGGCGTCGCAGCGGGTACGACTCGCGAAGTTGACTGGCCGCTCCGACGAGTCGCGCAATCTCCTCCTGTGGATAGATGTAGGGCAGGCGCCGCAGGGTGGACGCGTGAAACGAATTGGGCGGTACCGCATGGGCCGAATCCTCGGCACACAGGAAGCGAGCCAGGAGCAAGACGTTTCTTAACCGAATGTGGCGAGCGTGTTGGGAAGGAGCCCCCGTCGCCCAGTCCACCGCCGTGGAAGCGCGGACGTGTGTATCGCTCTTGTTGGCAGCGAACGTGGCGAACGCCCGCAGGCTAGCCGCCAGATCTCGAAGCTTGTATCCGAGTGTCTGGCGAAGCAAAATGTAGCGTTCGACCAGCGCTATGAGCATGAGGACACCTCCGGCCATGGCTGCGCGATCTCCGACAGAAGACCGAAGTCCACCTTGGCGTAGTGAGCTGTCGTCCTGGGAGAACGGTGGCGGAGGACCGGACCGACGCCGGCCAGGGATGCACCTTGACGGAGCATGGTCGTGGCGGCGGAGTGCCGCAGGACGTGAGCGCCGTTGATGGGTGCTTTGATTCTGCTCGCCGTGAAGGACGCATCGGCGGGCGCCGGCCGAAACTCTCGCCTCAACAACAGGCCGAAATCAGAAGGATGGTTTCCAGAGGGGGCAAAACCGCGGCCGATGCCGCACGCCTATTCAGAATCCATCCGGCCACCGTCTGTCGGCTCCTCGCACGCCCGGCTGCCCCACCCCCAAAGAAGGGCAAACCTGCCAAATAATGTTGACGGAATTCTGCCAAATAATTCTGAAAGTGACAGACTCGTGACCAAGAAATACACACACAGGGTCGCCAGCGCTACCCGCCCCTGGCCTCTGGCCCCCACTCCTGGCCCCACTCCCCGCCCCCCTTGTGATAGACTGGACTCCTTTCTACGCCACAAGTGTTAAACCGCATCAGACAGTAACTGCTCGAATTCCTTGTCGTGGAGGGGACCACGTTGAATCGCCTGCTCTGGGTTCTATCACTGGCCGCTGCCGCATCGGCATCGGACCAGCCGATTGCCTATTCCCACAAGCAGCACATCGCGCTGGGCCTGGAGTGCCTGGATTGCCACAGTTCCGCGGACACGGGCGCCTCTGCTACCATCCCCTCGGTTCGGAAGTGCATGCTCTGTCACGCCAAAATCGCGACCGCCAAACCGGAAATCCGGAAACTGGCGGCCTACGCCACGAGCAAGCACGAGATACCGTGGCAGCGCGTCTATGGCTTCCCCAGCGAAGCCCTGGTGAAATTCCGGCACTCGCCGCACTTCCGCGCCCGGATCGGTTGCGCCGTCTGCCACGGCGATATGACCCAGGCCACCACCGCGGAGCGCCTCATCAAGCACAACATGGGCACGTGCCTGAGCTGCCATCGCCAGTACCAAGCCTCGGAGGATTGCGCCGCATGCCACTACTGACGAGGAGCGCCTGACCATGGACCGCCGCAATTTCTTCCGCATCCTCTCCACCTCCGCCGGGGCGCTGGCCGACGGCTGCACCAGAAAGACCGACAAGCTGATCCCCATGCTGGTGCCGGAGCACGAAATCGTGCCGGGCGAGGAGCAGTGGCATCCCGCGGTGTGCACCGAGTGCGGCGCCGGATGCGGCACCTTGGTCCGGATCATGGAAGGGGTTCGTCAGATCGAGCGCAACGGCGAGCAGGTTCGCCAGCGCATCGCCGCCGTCAAGAAGATCGAAGGCAATCCCCTGGACCCGGTCAGCGGCGGCCGCCTGTGCGCGCGCGGGCAAGCTTCCGTGCAATCGCTCTACCATCCCGACCGGCTGCGCGGACCGATGAAGCGCACCGGCGATCGCGGGAAGCCGCAGTTCGCCGGCGTTTCCTGGGACGATGCCCTCGCGCTGGCCGCGGATAAGATCGCCAAAGCTCGCGCCTCCGATCCCGCCAGAATCGCCTTCCTGACCGGGCCGCTCGCGGGTGCGCGTTCGGTTGCGATTGCGCGGTTTGTGGAGGCGCTCGGAGCGCCCGCGCCCGTCGTCTGCTCCGTGGCGGACTTTCCCGTGGAACGCCGGGCCGCGGAGATCGTCTTCGGCTGGAAGGGACTGCCGGTTTACGACCTGGCGCACGCGCACTACGCTTTGGGCGTCGGCGCGGATTTCCTCGGCGGGTGGGCATCGCCGGTTTATTACAGCCGGCAGTTTGGAAACTTTCGCCAGGGGCGCCGCGACATACGCGGCCAGTTGGTGCAGGCCGAATCCCGGCTCTCCATCACGGCTGGCGCGGCGGATCGCTGGCTGCCCCTGCGGCCCGGATCGGAGCCGCAGTTCCTGGCGGCGGTGGGCCGGATTCTGCTCGAGTCGCGCCTGGCGCGCAATGCCGCGCAGGTTCCCGCGCCCGTGCTGGCCGCGTTCCAGGCGGCCGACGTGGGGGCGCTCGTGGCCGCCTGCGGTCTCGACGAGAAACGCGTTCGCGAGGTGGTCCAGGAACTGGGTGAATCGGAAGCGCCGCTGGTGCTCGCCGGAGCCTCCATCGTGCAGAGCAATTCCCTGGACGCGATTGTGGCTTCGCACTACGTGAACCTGATGCTCGGCAACGTGGGCAAGCCAGGCGGCGTGCTGCCCCCCGCGCAGGCGGCTGCCACGGCTCCCGCGAACCATGGCGCGGCCGAAGCGCTGGCTCGGGCCGACGTGGTGCTCATCGACGGAGCCAACCCGGCATACACGCTGCCGCGTTCGAGCGGAGTTTTCGACGCCTTGGCGCGCGCCGGCACCGTGATCGGCTTCAACCGGTTCCTGGATGACTCGGGCGCGTGGTCGGACCTGCTGCTGCCGGATCACGATCCGCTCGAATCGGAAATCGTCCAGCCGCTCTACGATACCCGCGCACTCGAACAGACGCTCGCCGATCTGTCGCGCAAGATGAATCTGCCGGACCGCGTGCCAGTCACCCCGGCCCAACCACTGAGCCACACCTTCGATCTGGCCGCGCCCGCATTCGATGGTGACGCCGGCGAATATCCGCACACCTTCCAGCCTTACCTGTCGCTGCAGTTCCACGATGGCCGCGGCTCGCACCTGCCCTGGTTGCAGGAGCTGCCCGATCCGGCGTCGAGCGCCATTTGGGGATTGCCCGTGGAGATCGATCCGGGGACCGGCATGAAATTGCGCGTCTCGAATGGCGACATGGTGCGGGTGGAATCCCGGCTCGGGTGGTTCGAAGCGCCCGCGTACGTGCATCCCGGAGCTATTCCGGGCGTCGCCAGCATGGCGATTGGGGACGGGCATTCGCACTACGGCCGCTACGCTTCCGGGCGCGGCGCCAATCCGATCGCGATTCTTGCGCCGGTGTGGGAAAAGTCCACGGGCGCACTGGTGCTGGGCGGCACTCGAGTGCGGTTATCGCGTGTGGGAGCGCGGCGGGACTGGATTCAGTTTGCGGCGCCGGATCGCGAGGAGCGAGGCTTCGAACACAGGTGACTGCGAGGAGCGAATGGAACATCGTTGGGGAATGACGATCGATCTGGACCGGTGCACGGGATGCGAGGCCTGCGTGGTGGCCTGCCACGCGGAGAACAATTTGCCGGTTTCGAATCCCGAGCAGGCGGCCCAGGGACGCACGGCGCACTGGATTCGCATCGACCGCTATTACGAAGGCGAGTTCCCGGATGTGAAGGTCAAGTACATGCCGGTGCTGTGCCAGCAATGCGACAACGCGCCTTGCGAGCCGGTCTGTCCGGTGTATGCCACCTACCACAACCCGGAAGGGCTCAACGTCCAGGTGTACAACCGCTGCGTCGGCACGTTCTACTGCGCCAACAATTGTCCCTATACGGTTCGCTACTTCAACTGGTTCGCGCCGGAGTGGCCCGAGCCTCTCCAGTTGCAGCACAATCCCGACGTGGCCGTCCGCATGTCGGGGGTGATGGAGAAATGCACGTTCTGCATCCAGCGGATCAAGCGCGGTAAGGAAGACGCCGCGCAGGAGGGCCGCCGGCTGGCCGATGGCGAGGTGCAGCCGGCATGCGTGCAGTCCTGTCCCGCCGAGGCCATGGTCTTCGGCGACCTCAACGATCCCGAGAGCAAAGTCTCGCGCCTGGCGCAGAGCGGCCGTGCCACGCGCCTGCTCGAGGAATTGGGAACCAAGCCCAAAGTCATCTATCTGCAGAAGGTCAAGTAGCCATGGCGACGGCGCCCGAGCTTCTACCCTACCAACGAATCCGCGAGGACCTATTCCGTCCGCTCTCGGGCGTGAGCCGCAACTACCTGCTGGCGACCTTCTGCGCATTCGTCATCGGCGCCGCGGGGCTGGTGGCGTGGAGCTATCAGCTTCGCCGCGGCATGGGCGTGACGGGGTTGCAGCGGCCGGTATTCTGGGGCATCTACATTGTCGATTTCGTTTTCTGGATCGGGATCTCGCACGCCGGAACGCTCATCTCGGCGATTCTGCGCCTCACCGACGCGGCCTGGCGCAAACCGGTCACGCGCGCGGCGGAGGCCATCACGGTGTTCGCCCTGATGATTGGCGGGATGTTTCCCATCATCCACCTGGGCCGCGCCTGGCTGTTCTTCTGGCTGCTGCCGTATCCCAATTCGCGGCTCCTCTGGCCGAATTTCCGGTCGCCGCTGCTGTGGGACTTGACCGCCATCGTGACCTACCTCACCGGCAGCGTCATCTATCTGTATCTGCCGTTGATCCCCGATATGGCCCAGCTCGCCGAGCACAATACCACGTGGCGGCGGAAATTCTATCGCACGCTGTCGCTGGGCTGGACCGGCAGCGACCGCGAGTGGCACGCCCTGGAACGCGCCATGAAGCTGATGTCGTGCATCATTCTGGCGGTGGCGGTCTCGGTCCACACGGTGGTGGCGTGGGACTTCGCGATGGCCATCGCGCCCATGTGGCACAGCACCATTTTCGGCCCTTACTTTGTGGCGGGCGCGATTTTCAGCGGCATCGCCGCGCTGCTGGTGGTGATGGCCGCGCTGCGCAAGGTGCTGCACCTGGAAGCCTACCTGACGCGCCACCACTTCAACAACCTGGCCAAGCTCCTGCTGCTGATGAGCCTCCTGTGGCTTTACTTCACCCTCGCGGAGAATCTGACCGTGTGGTACGGCAACGAACCCAAGGAAATGGCCGTCTTCGGCGCACGCACGCGGGCCCATTATGCGCCGTACTTCTGGAGCACGGTAGTGCTGAACTTCGTCATTCCGTTCGTGCTGCTGGGGATCCGGCGATTGCGCACCATTCGCAACGCTACCATTGCCGCCTCGTGCGTTTTGGCGGGCATGTGGCTGGAACGGTTTGTCATCGTGGTGCCGACGCTGGCCAATCCGCGCCTGCCGGCGGCATCCGGTTTCTACGGGCCCACCTGGGTCGAGATCGCGATTACCGCGGCGACGTTTGCCGCCATGGCCATGCTGTACATGATCTTCTCGAAGCTGTTCCCGATTATCGCGGTGTGGGAGTTCAAGCCGCATCCGCAGGAGGAAGACTGAGCGTGTACCTGATCGGCGAATTCCGCGAGAAAGATGCGGTTCGGGCGGCTATCCGGATGCTGCGGGAAACCGGCGTCCGCCCGAGCGAGCTCGATCTCTTCTCCGAAGAGCCGGTGGAGTTTCCACGCGGGGTGCTGGATCGGCCCAGCCGCATGTCGCTGGTATCCGTGCTGGGCGCTATGGCATTCGGCTCACTCGCCACGGCGTTTATTTATTGGACGCAGCACAACTACCGGCTGGTCACGGGCGGCATGCCGCTGTTTTCGTTCTGGGCGACGGGCGTGATCACATTCGAAATGACCATGCTGGGCGCGATTGTCGCGACCTTCGCCTTGTTCCTTTGGGAGAGCGGCCTGGTCCGCAAGCGCGACTACAGCGCACCCGTGCCGGAAGTGGATCCCGGCGCCATCTGCCTGCGAGTGCGCTGCCGCGCGGAAGACGCGCCCCAGGCGATTGCGGCCATCCGCCGCGCCGGAGGACATCAACGGTGACCAGGAGATGCATGCCGGCCCTGATCCTGCTGGCAACGGCCGCGGCCGCGCAACAACGCCAGCCACAGCGCATCGGCCAGGCGCTGTATCGCGACAACTGCGTAGTCTGCCACGACATCGACAAGCCGCAATCCAAGAAGCTCGGACCCGGCTTCTACCAGCTTTTCAAGCGCGACAAGATGCCGCTCAGCAGCATGAAACCGAACCGCGAGTATATCAAGGTTCGGGTGAAATTCGGCGGACCGCTGATGCCCGCCTTTCGCCAATGGCTTAGCGATGCTGAAATTGACACACTCATCGATTACATACAATCCAAGTAGGATAGAATAGCAACGCGTGCTGAGAACTTCGCCCTCATTGGTCCTGGTGGCCACCCTGGCCTTCTCCCCCGGACTGCTGGCGCAAGAGGGGAGCTGGCGCATCGATCCGCTCCACAGTTCAGCGTTTTTCAGCGTCCGCCACCTCATGATTTCCACTGTGCGCGGCCAGTTCAACGGGATCAACGGCGCCGTGCACTACGATCCAAAGCATCCTACGGACGCCACGGTGGAGGCCACCATCGATTGCCGCACGCTGACTACGGGCGTGGCCAAACGCGACGAGCAGATGAAGGGCCCGGACTTCTTCGATACCAAACTTTATCCGTTCATGAAGTTCCATTCCACGCGGGTACAGAAGGCCGGTCCGGGCAAGCTCAAGGTCGGCGGCGACCTCACGATCAATTCCATTACCCGCCCGGTGGTACTGGATGTGGACGGCCCATCCCAGCCGGTGAAGGATGCCCAAGGCCGCGAGAAGATCGGCCTCAGCGCGGCGACCAAAATCAATCGCAAGGATTTTGCGATCACCTGGAATGAAGTCCTGGAGACCGGCGGTGTAGCGGTGGCCGACGAGGTTTCCATTTCGATGGACATCGAGATGATCCGCAATCCGAACTGAGGCGCGCCCTATTCGTGGCGGAGCGCGATGGCGGGATCCGCAGTAGGTCAGCAGCCTGGGGATGCCCGATCAAGTCGAACGTCCGACTTGTGGACCGTTGCCGCGCATGTGTTGGACGGGGACCGCGTGTCCCCAGGAAACGTCGCCCGTCGAAACGCCCAGGGCGGCGGCCAGGCGTTGGCGCTGCGACGGACTGGGGGTGAAGTTGCCCTTCACGATGGCCTCAACCAGTTTCCGATCTAATCCCGCGGCCGCGGCGAGTTGGCCAACGTCGATTCCTTTCTCTTCCATGTAGCGTGCTATAGGCTTCATTACGGCTGCAATCTTATCAGAATGGTTACTTGAAATTGCTGTACGGCCCCGCTCGGGTCGCGTCTGAAATGGTCAACCCCTCGTCATCCGTGACAATTTTCCCGTTCCGGATGGTCATGATGGCTCGGCCTGTGTCGAGCACCGTCAGATCCGCGGCCACCCCTTCAGCCGCCGTCGCCGGCATCACCGTATAGCCTTCGGCTTCCGCCACCACGCGCGCATGGGCAGCCTTCAGTCCCCGGCCTATCCGCACGATCCGGTTGCCCGAGATTGCTATGTCCACCTCATCGCCGCGATCGCCGATGCGCGCATGCTTCAACAGAAGGTCGTAGATAGCGGTGTCCCCTCCGCGCGCGGGAACCGCGCCGCGTTCATACACAATCTTGCCGTTCCGTATGGTCAACACGCACTCCAGCCGCTTGGTCCCCAATCGCTTGGCGGGCCACGAATCCTTGAACGCGAACACGCCGCTCTGCTCCTCCAGCACGGCAATATCCGCCACCCGTCCCACCCCCAGCGTCCCCAGCTCCGGATAGCGCCCGATCTCCTTCGCGGGGTTCACCGTTGACCGCACCAGCACATCCGCAAAATTCATCCCCAGCAGCATCATCTTCGACATCACGTTGGGCATGTTCGACTGCTGGATGTCGCGGGACCCCTGGTGCAGGTCGGTGCTGATGGTGTCCGGCACGAACCCCTGCGCCACGGCCCGCGTGGCAACCGGCCACAGAAAGCTGCCCCCGCCATGCCCGACATCGAAGAGCACCCCCCGCCGCCGCGCCTCGATCATCCATGGCTGGACCTTGCCGGTGAACCGGTCGATCAGCTCGATCTGCCGATCGTTGTACATGTGCGTGTGAATATCCCCGGGGCGCAGGTGTTCCAACAGTTCTTCTTTCGTGGTCCGGCCCGCGTTGGTGAAGATCTTGTCGTCCACCATCACCGGAACGCTCGCCCTCCGGCCCGCCTCCACCGCCCGATCGATGGCGTCCCATCCCGGCTTGGCAAAGTGCGCCGTCTTGATGCCCACGATCGCGTCGCGGTTGTGCAGAATCGTCTCCGCGGTCCTGGCCGGGTCCATGTCCGCGACATCGCTCTCGTATGGCTCCCCCACCATGCCCTTGCCGACAATGTTGATCAGCGCCAGCACCCTCGTCCTGGAGTGCGCCATCACTGTCCGGTGGAACTCGTCGAAGGTCCTCCAACCGCTTCCGCCGGCATCCACGATGGTCGTAGTGCCCGCGGGGAGCGCCGTCTCGTCCGGCACCAGCGATCCCTCGTAGCCGAAAACATGCGCATGCAGATCGACCAGCCCGGGGACCACATAGAGCCCGGAAACGTCCACCACTTTGCGCGCCTGGGCGGCCGGGATGTCCGCCTGGATCGAGACAATCCGGCCGTCCGACACCGCTACATCCCTCCGCGCGTCGATACCGTTCGCGGGATCGATCACCCTTCCGCCGCGCAGTAGGATGTCGTACTGCTGCGCGTACCCGATGGCGATCGAGGGCGCGATCGAACATAGGGCAACGATTGTCAGGCGTTTCGTGATTCGCATAGTTCCACATCATATTAGAATTGACGCCGCCTCGCGGGAGGTGTCCGAAAGGTGCGTGCTCCGTTTTCAATGTCCGCCCTGCCGGCACCGGAGCGGGTTTTTGTTACAATGAATGCGGACATGAACCAGACGGTCCAGCCCTGGATGCCGGCCATTCTCGCTCTGTTCGGAAGCCTCATGGTGGTGGTCATCACCGCATGGCTGAACACCAAGGCCCTCTCCGCGCAGATCGATGCGTTGCGCGCGGAGATGCGCGCGGAGATGGAAGTGCTGCGCGCGGAGATGAAGCAACACATCGCCGAGGCGGAGTTGCGCATCACCAAAGAGATCCTCGAATTGAAGAGCCGCGTAGACCGCCTGGTAGAGCAGCGCGGGCTGATCCGCCAGCCGTAAACCTTCCCACGCGATCACCAGCACTGGTCCACTCGCACCTGCGCCTCCCCTGCAATTGCCTGTGGGTTGGGTATGGTTCGAACACATGCCGGGGAGCCATTGCGAAGCAGGGTTAGCCGTTACCACCTATTGCCGCCGAGCGAGACCCAATGCCAATGCAAGCCATGCTTTGCCGGGGCGTACGACGGGTGGAAGGCAAAGATGGCCGTGGGGAACCATGCCGATGGATCATTTCAGCAGCGCCTTGACGGCATCCGGCAGTTCGAACAAAGAATCCGCAAGCGGCTCGGAGGTCAGAGACGTATACTTGAAGGTTTGCATCGGATCCCCGCGCCGTGAAATCATCTTCGTTGGCGCCAGCCGGGCCTGCAAATCGGGTGTCGGCGCGTACCGTTAAGAAAAGTGCGGGAGTAATGCCGTCAGGGACGTGTCAGCCGAAAGATCCAGTAGCGCGATGTTGGTTGAGCCGTACAGCCGAATACTGAGCCGACACCCAAGTCAATCCAACGGATTACGCCAGCGGAGTCGCGGAAAGCGGGCAAAATCGCTGTCGCAGGAATGGAGTTCCGCCTCGTGCTCGATGGCAAGCGCGGCAAGATGCGCGTCGGACGTTAGATTTCCGCCCGCGCCAAGGGGCAACAGCAGATCCCGTAGAATGCGAAGATGCTGGGCGGTGGGTTCGACAGCGACAACGGCGGGCTGGCTTAACCACGCGTCAACGAGGTCGAACGCGGACTCGACGCTGAGCGGCATTCGAAAAATCCCGGCCCGCGTGGTCAGCCGGAGAAATGCCAGAACAACGCTCCAGGATAGGGCGACGGTCTCTGTCCCGGAGAGTGTCGCCTCCAGCCACGACTTGGCCTTACGATGAAGCGGAGCGTCTTCGTTGACGGCGTAAATTAGCAGATTGACGTCAATGAGGATCATTTCCGTAGTGAGAACTTCCGGCTCAACTCTTCATCCTCGATCGCGTCGGCTGCCGCCAGAGCTTTGTCCCAGCGGAAGTTCTGTTCGGACCCAAGCGCAAAGGTCTTTTGCACGAAGCGGCGCCTTCGCAGCTTGGCCTGGGTAAGGCCTGCCCGTAGGGCTGAGTTCAGAGCTTCCTTAAACGACAGCCCGCGTTCCTTCATGGCTCGTCGGATAAGAGCATCGACATCAGGATCGAGCGTAATCGTTGTCCTCACGGGATCATCATAGCATCAACACCCATGCAGTCATGATGCCGATTGGATCGAAAGATCGGGTTCCCGGGGAGCCAGCCGATCCGGCTCATCAGCGCATCGGATCTCGCCTGTCTGGTGATCTGGCAAAGGATGACGTCATCGAGGACACTCTGTGCTTCGTCTGCGCCACAATAAATCCGTATGCCGGAAATTCCGGACGTCACCATCTACGTCGAAGCCCTGCGCGAACGCCTTCTCGGCCACACGCTCAACCGCGCGTCCATCCGCAGCCCGTTTCTGCTGCGTTCCACCAGCCCGCCGGTGGAATCCGCCCACGGCAGGACAGTCCGCGAGATCCGCCGCGTGGGAAAGCGCATCGCCATGGGCTTCGATGACGGCCTTTGGCTGGTGCTCCACCTGATGATTGCGGGCCGCCTGCACTGGCGCCCGCGAGCCCCCAAGCTCGGACCCAAGGGCCCGCTGGCGGTATTCGAATTCGATTCCGGCACGCTGGTGCTCACCGAGGCCGGATCGCAGCATCGCGCATCGCTGCAGATGGCATCGGGAGAAGATGGGCTGCGCTCGCTCGATGCCGGCGGACTAGAAGTCCTGGATGCCGATCTTCCGGCCTTCGCCGCCGCACTGCAATCCGCCAACCACACCCTCAAACGCGCGCTCACCGACCCTCGCCTCTTGAGCGGAATCGGGAATGCCTACTCCGACGAAATCCTGCACCGCGCCCGCCTCTCGCCCATAGCCCTGACGCAAAAACTGGCCCCGGACGAGATCGGCAGGTTGTACCATGCAGCGCGCGAGGTGCTGCTCGAATGGATCGGCCGGCTGCGGGTCGAGGCGCGCGGCGGATTCCCGGAGAAGGTGACGGCCTTTCGCGAAGGCATGGCCGTTCATGGCCGTTACGGCCTGCCGTGTCCGCGGTGTGGCTCCAAGGTTCAACGCATCCGCTACGCCTCGAATGAGACCAACTACTGCCCGGCGTGCCAGACCGGAGGTCGCCTTCTGGCCGACCGCGCTCTCTCGCGCCTGCTGCGCGAGGATTGGCCGCGCACGTTGGAGGAGCTCGAAGCGCTCAAAAAGCGATGAGTCACCCCGTGCGCAAGCGCCCGGGAGTGGGGTGGCGCCTCAGTGGATCGTAACCGTGCCGCTGGCCAGGATCTTCGGCGCGGCGTCCGCGGGGACCTTCCAATTCTGATCGAAACGGCCCTCCGCCACTACGTTGGCGAGCGAGCCTTTGAACAGAATGTAATCGCCGAAAGTGGAGAGCAGCCGGAATTGCGGCGGGGCCAAGGGGTAGCCGCCGCGATCGGCTTCGTCGGCGCCGGCCCACCAAGGCAGGCCGGAGTTGACCAATGCGTAATGTTTACCCAGCGGGGCGATGAACAGCAGCCCGTAATCCGCGGCTGCGGAGCTGAGAGCCAGCGGCATCCGGCCGGCAAAACGCGCGATCGCCGAATTGGTTTCGGCGGTGCCGAACAGCACCAAGTCGGCGCTCGCGATGTCGTCGGCGGTCACGGCGGTATCGGGCTTGACGGCCAGCGCGAGCGACAGCTTGCGGCGGACCGTGGACCAGGCGGCGGCGGTCTCGGCCAGTTTGCGGCGGGCTTCGAGGTCCTCGGCGGCCGGTGCGCCACCGCTTCCATAGACGTAGATCTGGCGCCCGGCGACGGCCTCCACAATGGGACCTTCGGCGCCAGGCCGTTTCGCGGGCGGCGTGTAGAAGCCTGCGCGCCAGCGCATCGCCGTTTTGATAAAGGACAGTACCGCCGCGGCCTTGACGCGCAGAGGAAGGCCGTCGATGGTAGCTGTGATTAACACACCGGGGATCGGCGCGTCGGGGAGTTGCTCCAGCCTGATGGTGAACGCCTCGACGTTTTGCGTGTCGACCTGGAGCGCCGTCTTCCCGGTCCAAACCGCATCAATGGAAGCCGGAGCTCCGGGAGTGAGTCCGTCTATCCGCACCCAGTAGGCGGAGTCGTAGCGGTAAGAGCGGGTCACGAAGCGTACGCGCCGGGGGAAGCGGTCGCGGCGGAATTTGGCGAACCAGTCGAAGATGGCGCCGTCGCGGTAAGCCTGGTCCCATGCGTTGTGGCGCACG